>Ga0194115_10003233_pt1 | contig 18463 bp, 17 predicted proteins | sample TA2MahsurfametaG_3_FD_148656 | JGI IMG/M metagenome (GOLD analysis project Ga0194115, IMG submission 148656) | Freshwater microbial communities from Lake Tanganyika, Tanzania - TA2015002 Mahale S4 surface | ecosystem: Environmental > Aquatic > Freshwater > Lake | place: Tanzania: Lake... | reverse complement strand
GCCGAAAACGGGGTCGACGAGGAGACGGAGCCAAACCTGGGGAAGGTGGCGTTTCGTGTGGGAAGGAGTGGCGGAGAGGGAGGGATTCGAACCCTCGATGGAGTTGCCCCCAAACCGCATTTCCAATTCGCCCCCGAGGAGGGATCGGAGGGTCTCCTAGGGCCTGCTGAGGTCAGATGCAGGTGTCTGGAGGAATCCTGAGGGATCTGGAGGGATCGGAAGTCCCACCCGAAGTCCCACCCACAGGATTTGGGACTGTAATGTGATGTCCAACCTAATGGAGAATGTAGCTCATGAGTCGCCGCCTCTCGCACCTAGAAATTGAACAGAGAGACAAAGATATCCTCACGGCCTTCCTTGACGACCATGCGAAGGTGGAAGATCTGCAGGCCAGTTTCTCCATGAGTGACTCTGCAGTGCAAAGCGTCTTACGCAAGAAACTCCCGTGGGTGGCCGATTGGCTCCCTCCGACCGGGAGCCCAATCACCTATAAATTCCAGAAGGAGCTCGCACGCGATGTTCCCGGGAGAGCGCTACGCGACTCGCTTGAGGCGGTCCATCTCCTCGATGGCAGTTCCTTAGAGTCGCTAATTCTGAATGAAGCAGGAGTTGAATCTGAAGTCTGGAGGTTTCTGTGGGATTTGGCTATTCGACAGGAATCGAAATACTCTGTTCGTGATTTGATCCTCTGCCAGCCTGAGGCTTCTACGTCCGTAATTAATCGGCTGCGCACCTACGCCAATGGGTGGGGAGAACACCACGTCTCTCTGATTAGGATGGTTTTAGACTCTGATGGAGCTTAGACCCCCACTCTACGGGGTAATCATCCTCAAAAAGTCGTCTTCGCCCAACAACTCAATCTTCTGTCCTTTAGCCCTTAGATCCTGTGCCTTCTGAGCCTTTGCTGAGAGCTTAGCGCCGGGCCTAAGTCTAAGCGGGTCCTGCTCTCCTAGCACCAAGAAGTCTGTTTTCTTTGTCACCTTGATTTCTGGCCGGGCACCAAATTGCGAAACAAGTTCAAACGCCTGTTGCCTGGACATCGTTTGAAGCGTCCCAGTGAATGCGATCTCTGACCCATAAAGTGGGTGGGAAGGGTCCGCGTCTGGATTCGCCTCTGGGATTTGAAGCCTCTGTGAGCTGGCGCTGACAAAGCCTTGCCGGCTCATATCGGTCAGTCGGCCCATTTTACAAATGGTGGTGGCGCACAGCTCATCAAAATCCATTGCACCGTGGTGCCTGGCTATCGCGAGTAGAATCTCCGCGGCAGCTCGGGAATCTTCGGCTGGATCATGGTGATTCTCAATCTTTACCCCTGCGGCTTCCGCTACGAACGGGAGTCGATATGAGAGAAGGTCGTAGGTCTTTCTCGCGAGCACAAGTGTGCAGGCAAAGTCAAGGGTCGGAACCTCCCTGCCGGACAACCTCGAGGCGTCAGCAATCACTCCAAGGTCAAAGGCCGCGTTGTGCGCGACTAAAGGATAGCCCTTCGCGAAGTCCATAATCTCGGGGAGCCGCTCCCTAAAGCGCGGCTGCTTTTTAACCATCGTCGGAGTTATTCCATGGAGCCCAATATTGAACTCGTCAAAGTAGTCCACTTCTTCTGGTGGACGCATGAGGTAGACAATTGAATCCGTGACTTTGCCAGATTCCACACGAGTCAAACCTACGGCACAAGGGCTGCCTCGATGTTCATTTGCTGTCTCAAAGTCTATGGCGCAATAAGTGAATTCAGTCACAGTCATTGACTCACACCTGCGGCGTTCTTCGTAGACCCAGCTTCTGCAGCGGAAGCAATTCATCAACCGCGTCTAGCTGACCCTGGGGTACTCCGGACGCTGATCTAGCTCGTTCACACCATCTAGCCAGCTTTAGGAAGACCCACTGATTACTCTCATCAACATAGGACACGTGACCCACCTGCCGCCGTAGCATCCCAAAATCTTCGTCTAAAGTGCGTCCCCTCGCGCTGATTCGTATCGCCCCTAGCAAGTCTGCTCTCAAACCCTTGGCAGAGGTTGCAACCTCTTTCAATTCCTTCAGCATTTCTATGAACATCCTCTGTTCACTACTTGACCATGACCATCCCCAGATTTGTTCAACCCGTTTCTTATCGGACAATTCCAGCTGATGCTGAAGCCTACGAAGCTTCAGAACACGCTTACTCGACTCGATGTCCTTTGCTGCATGACGTTGATCCTCTGTCGTCAGTCTCCTAAAGTACATACCGATCGCGACACTATGCTTGAGCACATCACCCAACTCAGGAATCCACTCCCAAGAGTCAATGCGTTCTAAACGACTCTTCAGCGTGGCTGACATATAGCCAATCTGATGCTGGTACCTTTGATTCTTGATCCATACTCCAAGAGGGAAGCCTTCTTCAACATGATTTTCAGGAACGTTAGTATGCCCCTCTCGAAGTTGGAATCGCTTTATATATGCGACACCCATTTCAATCCGGGCCTCCCGCTTATTCCAGGCCCAACCCTCTAGTTCATCAAGCGCTTTGACGACGTCTGTAGTGAGTACTTTCCTCGAATCTGGCCCATCTTGAGTTGACCACACTGCATACACCCATTTCCCGAGTTCAACTCCACCAAAAACGGTCGACGGCTTAACAAGAGCGATTGGATTGAGCTGAAGGTACTTGTGGAGGGCCGAAACATATTGTTGAGCGCTGAAGATGTTCCTTGGCAGAAGTGATTTGTTGATTGAGTACAGCTCTTGGACTTCACCTGGCCCCATAATGCCTAGGATCACTCTTCTCAGCAACACAGTGTAAAACCTCCCGACTTTGTGTCCGGAATACACTGCATCGGCGGGAATTGGCAACGCGCCACCATCCGCCACATAACTCTTTAGAGCATTCATTTGCGAGTTTGTGCGGTTGTTGAGTGACTTCCATGTCCACCCTTGTAGCGATTCAAGGGCCGCTATTCTGTCACTGCTTAAGAGACCACTGCGGTAGCGTTGGCGTTGGGAAGAAGCCCAGGTTCGAATGTGATTTCCGGGTCCGTGTGGAAGCTTCCAGATTGTTGGAAAACCACCATTGGCATCAACGTATTCCTTAAGCTCGGTGAAAGATCTCCAGAACCCACCGGCGGTTACCGAAATCGCCTCCAGGGAGATTGATCGAGCGATTTTGTCCATTAAGCCGGCCTGGACCTTAGAGGGGCTATCTAGGAGCACAACCTTTTCAATTTCTCGTCGTAAATCTCTTCTAGTACCCGCGCCAAGTGAAATGGACGTGAAAAACTCTGCAATAAGTGGATCGTGCGCCTTTAGGGCTCTAAGTACATCAAGTACGGGCTTGAATGAGGCTCCATCTATAGCATCGTGACCATGTACTTGATCTGGACGTAGATAAAGCGGAACAATTACATAGCCTGTGGTCTTTCCTTCTGAAATGCGCATTGCTCTGCCAACGGCCTGGACAATATCCACACGTGAACTACGTGGATCGATGAATGCGACTGCGTCCAATGCGGGAACATCAATCCCCTCAGTCAAACACCTCGCATTGGTAACCAAAGTTGGTTGTAGTCCTAGTCGCAAAGAGCTTAGAACGGCCTGCCGCTCGCTTACAGGATCTTTTCCGGAAACCATTGCAGTCTGAAGAATTTCTGAGTTCACTTTCTTGTTGTTGAGCATGCCAGCGAACTGACGCGCCCGATCAAGTGACGAATGGTAAGAGATCATTCGTCTTATCGGGTATTCCTGAAACGCCCGTTCCACCGCAAACGCGGACGCTACAGTTTCGAAATCAATGTTCGATTCAGCCCACAGCCGCTGATTAATAGCCTGCTGCACCTCGTCATCTGTCACAACTGTCACTAATACTTGATACGGAACTAACCGAGGCCGAGGTTTTGCCTCAATTGCCGAACGAAAGCTGAAGTTGAACGCAACCGTTCCGAACCGCTCTTCACTATCCATTGATTCAATAGCGAGCTCGGTTCCGTCCGCACTATGTCGCTGATTGCCACCATAGATCCGCGGTGTGGCAGTCGCGAATAATCGTTTCTTTGAGCGAATCCCGTTAGCCTCAAGTACAATTTTGTAACTGTATTCAGATTTGGAGGCTGTTTCTTCGGAGCCGGCTAAACGATGCGCTTCATCGCAAACAATCAAGTCAAAAGGCTCGATACTTTGTTCCTGTTGAGCGGCAGCAATCTGAGGGCTAGAGGCATACGTTCCAAACACAACGCGTCGGCCAGAGTGCCTAAGGAATCTGCTAATCACTCCCACATCAGTGGTAACGTGCCCACCAAACTCCGTAGTATCAATGTCAGCTTCATCCGATTTGCTTCTGCTCAGTGATTGGTCTGAGCAGACCGCGAGATCTACGAATGAAGAAGACGCCTGCTGCGTCCATTCGGCTCTCAACTGCCCAACAAGAAGTAGCGTTGGCGCTAAGACCAGCACTCTCTTCGCCTGCAAGGCTTCGGAAATCTTCAGCATGGTGAAGGACTTCCCAGTGCCGCAGGCCATGATTAACTGTGCGCGTGGAGCAGTTCGAAGAGTTCGGCAAACTGCCCTTACGGCCTCTTCTTGGTACGGCTCAAGCTCGTAACGAAGCGCGGGAGTTTGTTGTTTTCCTGTGCAGAGGGCACCCCAGTCTACGGTTGATTCAATGAAATGATGACGGAGAAAGTATGAGACTACATTCGTTGTGCCCCGAGGGACATTCATGGATACGTTTTCTGCGTTAGATACTATGATCCTCCGCTCAAAAAGACCTTGATACGCACCAATGAACTTCTGTACTTCAGGCGTCGTAATTGAACTATCTGGGTTATTCCGAAACTTTGCCTGAATGCCTATTTGCAGACCGTCCGCATCAACTCCCACTAGGTCAACGCCAAGGTCTTGAGGACTTAGCCCAGAACTCCTTCGACCTGGCCAATCCTGCCATCTCCAGACTTGCTTGAGTCCAGTTAGCGGGTCAGCGACTAGCCATTCACGAAGAAGAGCTTCCCAGGTAGCTCCCTGAAGGGACATGGGCGTAAGGCCTGCAATTGCCTTTTCCACCGCAAGGAAGTTCTCTCCGGATACCTTCGGCAGTAAATCAACGTCTTTCGGCAATGCGTGTTCTCCTCCCTTAAGCGAGCGTTATTGGGCATCTTACCCCCAGTTGTGTCACCGCTATGACACAGATCCAGCACACGATTGGCTCTTGATTCCCTCTCTTGCGCTCCATGGCTCACATGCAGTAGCCCGTTTGGTAGGTCATGGAAATAGATCCAGTTTTGGGATTGTTCAGATTAGTAGCCCTAGAAGACGGGTGGGATGTCGGCCGATCACAACAATTGCGTATATGAGGCTACTTGACATCCACTAATCTTGTTGTCACTCCATCGGGTTGATAAATCTGTGTGATAGACATATGTCATGGACATGACAAGGCCAAGAAAAGCGGCACATCACCCGGAGCGAACACTGCGCGCATTTGAAGCAGTGAACATTGCTCCATCGTTGCGCCTGCTGACGCGCAAGGAAGTCGCCGAAGTACTCGACGTTAGTCTTAAGGTCCTTGATCGGCTCGTCCGAGACGGTCACATTGAATGCTTGAGGATCGGTGCAAAAGTTCGGTTTCGACGGTCAGAAGTTGAAGCTTTCCTCACCGGTCAAGCAGTAGCGTAAGGAGAGAAACATGAAGGCGCTCCATGCACCAAAGCCAACGCTTCGAAGGGATCGCAGGAAGGGCGGTGGAGACATCTACCGCTGTGATGGTCGAGTAGAACTCACCCCTGGTAGGTCCATGCGGGTCACAGCCACTGGAGGCACCAAACAGGAGGCAAAGACTGCCTGGGTCGAGAAAGCAGAGCGTGCACGAAGTGGCGTGATAACCAACCAAATCGCTGCCTGCGCTTATTTCACCCTATGGCTCGACAAAAAGCGTGGCCAAGTGGCAAATGCGACCGTGAAACGCTACGAAGTCGTGATAAACAATCATTTAAATAGGCACTTTAATGGTGTTTTATTGGCAGATATTCGACGTTCAGACATTGAAGCGCTGGTTGCGAACGCTCAGGGCACAGCTCGTTCGGCCACGATCAAGCACATGGTCGCAACCATTAGCTCGATCCTTTCGAGCGCCGTCAACGACGGGGTCATCACCCGTAGTCCCGCATCGCGGATTCCTGTGGCGCAAGATGCCCAGGAACGGATTCCCGACATGGTTGATCCCCGTCAGATGTTGGAGCTCCTCGAGCGGCAACAGCCGAGTCCCTGCCGCGATCTCCTGAAGCTCCTCACCGTCATTCCGCTTCGGCTGAATGAGGTGCGTGGATTGCGACTTGGGGACTTCACGAACGACTACGCCGAAGTGCACATCAGTCAATCGGCCACGCGCGACATTGTGCCAGAACGTAAGAACCTGAAGACGAGGAGTGGGAGGCGATCGATCGTGCTGCCAGATCCAGCTCGTGCAGTCGTCCTGGAGGCGGTACAGCGGCACGCAGACGGGCGATTACCCTCAACCTGGCTCTTTGACATGGGTGATGGCAACCCCCCGACCGAAGGTCAGCTTCGCGGGTATTTCAAGCGACTGAAGTTGCAAGCAGATTGGCTCCCAAAGGGGCTGCGCATCCATGACTTGCGTGCGGGCATGGCTACATTCCTTGCCAAGTCCGGTGAATCGATCGCAACGGTGCAGCTCGCCCTCGGACATTCCGATCCGGTCGTCACGATGCGGCACTACACCTTCAGCACTAAGCGAGAGGTCACCGCAGCGTTCGAGAAAGTCTGGGGGGCTCAACAGGGAGCAACAACTTCCGAGCAACTTCCACCCAAATCTCCACCCAACGCCACCAATGGCGTCGACGAGGAGACCGTCCCAAACCTTGGGAAAGTAGCGTTTCGTGCGGGAAGTGCTGGCGGAGAGGGAGGGATTCGAACCCTCGATGGAGTTGCCCCCAAACCGCATTTCCAATGCGGCGCCATAGACCACTAGGCGACCTCTCCGTGTGCGCGCGTCAGGTGCTGGCGGAAAGGGTGGGATTCGAACCCACGAGGCTATTAACCTGCCGCTTTTCGAGAGCGGTGCCTTCAACCACTCGGCCACCTTTCCACGGCGGAGGATAGCCCATTAAGGGGTGAGGCTCACCTCAATACCGGCGCTGACCTGCAAGCGCAGAAGTTGACGCAAGCGATCGTAGATGCGAAAGCCAAGTGCTGGAAGTCCGTACTTCTTCACGAGTGCGCCCCACAACCCGCTCAGCTCTTCTGGTGCGAGGATGCGGGCGGTCGCGGGGAGCGCAACGCCCGTGAGCGTGCCGTTCCATGTGCACGGTGCAACGCTTGCGCGCGATGAGTTTCGGAGCCGCTTCATCTTCCCGGCGGAATGATTGCTGAAGATCAGCAGGCGACCCTCTCGTTCCGCCGCCCAGACAGGCGTCACCACGGCGCGACCATCAAGACGATAGGTGGTGAGGGCGACGTACTGCGCCTGAAGGATTGCGATCCGTGGATCGGCGGTGGCGGTGTCCTCAGGCATCGATCGAGTCTGCCATGCGGCGCAGCTGGTTGGCGAGTGCGGAGAGATCCTCGCCACCTTTACCAGCGGCGATCAGCGCGTCTTCCAATTGTGCCACCAGCGTCGCCGTGGGGACGGGGACGCCGAGCTCTTTCGCAAGGTCAAAGGCGATGCCGAGGTCCTTCCGATGTAGCGCGACCTTGAAGCCGAGGGGATAGCGATCTTCGGCCATACGCTGCCAACGATTTTCAAGGACCCACGATTTGGCGGCGCCGCCCGAGAGCGCGCCGACGAGCGTTGCTGGGTCGAGGCCCGCCGCCTGACCGACGAGGATCCCCTCGGCGAGCGAGAGGTAGCTTCCGGAGATCACGAGTTGATTGACCGCCTTCCCCACCTGCCCTGCGCCGAGCGGCCCAAGGTGCGTGATCGTCTTGGCGAATGGAGAGAGATACGGCTGTGCCACGGCAACTGCCTCCGCTGATCCACCAAGAAAGACGGTGAGTGTGCCGTTCACCGCACCCTCGCTACCACCACTCACGGGTGCGTCCACCATCAGGATCCCCTTGCTGGCGAGTTGCGCGCCCATGCGGCGCGTCGCCGAGGGGGCAATGGTGCTTGTATCAATCACGATGGCGCTTGCGGAGAGGGTGTCGGCTGCACCATCGGTGTCGAGGAGCAGCTCCTCCACATCATGTGTATCTGAGACGCTCAGCACCACGGCGTCTGCACCGCTGAGTGCTTCCTTTAGTGAGGCAACCTGCGTCACCCCCTCAATGGATGGGCGACCTGGCGTGCGATTCCATCCGCGCACGGTGTGGCCTGCACGCGCAAGATGTCCCGCCATCGGTGCGCCCATCGTGCCGAGTCCGAGGAGTGTGACCCTGCTCATGACGCCACGATACGACAACGTGTGCGTTGGGGTGTTGAGAATGGTGCGCCCGGCGGGACTCGAACCCACGACCTTTAGGTCCGCAACCTAACGCTCTATCCACTGAGCTACGGGCGCATGTACTACCTGCGGATCTAGATGCTACGGCACGCCTACTTGAAGTGGCGGAGAGGGAGGGATTCGAACCCTCGACGCAGGAAAACCCCACGTGGCGGTTTAGCAAACCGCTGCACTAGACCTCTATGCGACCTCTCCGAGGCTTGCCGACGCGAAGTATCCCAGATGCCGCCCGGCTGCGCTAGCCGACGATCTCCCAGCCCCGTCGCGCGGCCTCTTCGCGGAGTTGCTTGTCTGGCGCAACGGCAACTGCGCGCTGAGCAGCGGCGAGGAGCGGAATGTCCGCCGCAGTGTCACCGAAGGCGGCGAGGATATCTCCCCCAGCGGCGTGTCGACTCACCGCTGCAGCCTTCTGTTCACCGCTCTGCGTTGCCCCTGCGAGGCGACCGGTCGCAACGCCGTCAACGAACTCCAGTGGGGTGCCGAGCGCGGCGACCGCTCCGATCCGACGCGCAAACGCATCGCCCACTTGCTGGTAGCCACCGGTCGCAAGTAGGAGCTGCACGCCACTGGTGGCTGCACGTGCTACGGCATCAGCGACCGCGGTGAGCCCCGAGGTTCGCCGCGCTGGCCAGAGATACTGCTCCACGACCCACTCGCCCATCGCGTTGAGCTCAGCCTCGGTTGCACCCCGAAGCAGGGTTGCAAGATCGCTCAACCAACGTGCCCGGAAGCGCTCCTTGTTGGTGATGCCGAGCTTTGCAAGGAACACGAGTGGGAGTCGAACCGTGACAAAGCGTTGCGCAGCGCCGCTCGGCCGATTCACCTTGACCCAGTCCAGCACGCCACGCCAAGTCTCTGCGGTAGTCAGGGTGCCGTCCATGTCGCTCACAATCACCGCGCTGGTCATCTGGGCATTATGGATGAAAAGAGAGAGGCGCCTGGATCTCTCCAGACGCCTCTCTCAAACGATCCTCGACGGATCGCCAGTTAGTTACTTCTTCTTGGCTGACTTGCGGCGCTTTCGCTTCGCAGGAGCCTTCTTGGCAACAGCCTTCTTGCTCTTGCGGCGCTTTCGCTTCGCAGGAGCCTTCTTGGCAACAGCCTTCTTGCTCTTGCGGCGCTTTCGCTTCGCAGGAGCCTTCTTGGCAACAGCCTTCTTGCTCTTGCGGCGCTTTCGCTTCGCAGGAGCCTTCTTGGCAACGGCCTTCTTGGCGCGTCGCTTGGTGGCAGGCTTACGCTTCGCAGCGGCCTTCCTTCGCTTCCTTTTTGCCATGTTCTGGACCTCCACTCTGGTCGACCCGACTGGCGGATCGGCCATTAACTCCACCCCAATAACTGGGGCTTGTTGAAAAGTAAAACACAATGTGGATAAGTGCAACCCCATTTGTGCATGGCGCAACTCGGCGCCCCCCCCGGGGGCAACCAGAATGGCCCAGCAGCCCCCAATTTTTGGCACACGGAGACCCAATTTCGCGCCAGATCAGAGTCGCGGCACACGGTGATGCCCATCGCTGTGCCACCCTGCCGCAAAATCGGCAGATTTCATGAAAAACCTCTGAATTCGTGCTCAAAAACGATGTGCGGGGAGCATCACTGAGGGCACGCGGCTCGCAAAAACGCTCCAGGTCCACCCCCAAAAGTGGTGATCGAATGGAGAATTTCTTGACCTGATCCGCCGTTGGCCGTAGGGTTAGCCACATGACGACGTACCGCTACTTTAGGAGCCCGGTCTGACCCGCCCAGACGCATAGCGTCTGACCGGCGGTCCGGCCGGGATGTGAGCAGAGGGGGTCCCCTCTGCTCTTTTCTTTTCCCCAACCCGCCGGGAGACCGGCAGATAACCAGGAGCCAAGAAATGTTCGTCCGAATGATCAAGACGGCAACCGCGGAGCAGCTGGGTGCCGTCCGCGAACGCGCGGTAGCGGCCGGGCTTACCGTCTATGAAGAGGAGGGTGCGACCGGATCAACCCTTGCAATCCTCGGCCCATCGGGGGTGAGCGCCGCACTCGAGCAAGAGTTTGCCGCGCTCCCTGGTGTTGCAAGCGCGAAGCGCGCAACACGACCGTATCGTCTCGCCTCACGTGAGTTCCGTGATGCGCCAACCGTTGTCAAAGTGCGCGATGCGTTGATCGGCGGCGGCTCCCTGACGCTGATGGCGGGCCCCTGCTCGATTGAATCTCGCGACCAGCTCTTTGAAGTTGCGCAGGGCGTAGCCGACGCAGGGGCGACCCTCCTCCGCGGCGGGGCCTTCAAGCCGCGCACCTCGCCGTACGCCTTCCAGGGGCTCGGTCTTGATGGGCTCCGCCTCCTCGCGGAGGCGCGGGAGCGCACGGGTCTCCCCATCATCACGGAGGTGATGGAGCCGGCGCAGGTTGATATGGTGTCCGAGTTCGCCGACGTGCTTCAGATTGGCACTCGCAACATGCAGAACTTCTCGCTCCTCAATGCGGTCGGGCGAACGCGCATGCCCGTGATGTTGAAGCGAGGCCTCTCTGGGACGATTGAGGAGTGGCTCCTCGCCGCGGAGTACATCTTGGCCGCTGGAAACACGCAACTCATCCTCTGCGAGCGCGGCATTCGAACCTTTGAGACTGCCGCGCGCAACACCCTCGACCTCAATGCCGTTCCAATCTTGCGCAGGCTGACGCATCTCCCTGTCATCGTGGACCCAAGCCACGCCACAGGGAAGCGTTGGATGGTTGCGCCCATGTCGTACGCCGGCGTTGCGGCTGGAGCCGACGGAATCATGGTGGAGGTGCATCCGAAACCTGAGGAAGCCTGGTCTGACGGAGAGCAATCGCTCACGATCCCCATGTTCCAGCGACTCGCGGGTGAGCTGCGCTCCATCCATACGCTGGTCACGCCGCTCCACGATGATCCGGGTGCGGCTGGCGCGAGCCCAACCAAGAGTTAAGGACGTGGCACACCGCGTCACCCCCGCAGCGCACCTGCGCGGCGACCTGCGACTCCCTGGCGATAAGTCCATCAGCCACCGCGCACTCATCTTTGCCGCGATCGCCAACGGCGAGACGCTGATCAGCGGGGCGGGCGACGGACACGACGTGCGCTCGACAGCTGGGATGATGGTGGCGCTCGGCGCTTCGTGTGAGCGGCTCCCCGCCGCGCCCGATGATGCGCCTGGCACGGCGCGTTGGCACGTGCGATCCCCGGGGCGTCGCGGACTTGCCGCTCACGGTGATGGCCGCCTTGACTGTGGCAACTCAGGAACGAGCGCACGACTCGGCGCGGGTCTCGTGGCCGGCATTCACGGAGTGCACACGCTGGACGGAGATGCATCGCTCCGCCGACGCCCGATGGCGCGCGTGCTTGAGCCGCTCCGCGCGATGGGTGTCGAGGCCACGGGAGCGCCAGGCGAACGTGGCGAGACTGCGCCGCTGCGGATCGTCGGCGGAACGCTCAAGGGGGGCGAGTGGCGCCCAAAGACGCCGAGCGCGCAGGTGAAGAGCTGCGTCCTGATTGCCGGCCTCGCCGCAAGCGGCAGCACCACCTATATAGAGAGTGTCGCAACGCGCGACCACAGTGAGCGCATGCTTGCGGCGCGCGGCGCCACGATCAGCCGCACGCAGGGGGGAGACGGCAGTTGGTCCATCCGCGTGCAAGGCGAGGCGGAGCTGCGAGCGATCCCGCAGGTGCACGTTCCGGGCGACCCCTCCTCCGCCGCCTTCTGGCTCGTTGCCGCAAGCCTGCACCCAGATGCTGACCTGACTCTTCGTGGCGTCTCGCTGAACCCCACCCGCCGCCACGTCATTGCGATCCTGCGCCGCATGGGCGCATCCATAGAAGAGACGCCAGGACCAGATGACGGTTCAGGTGAGCCGGTCGGCGACCTTCGTGTTCGTAGTGCCGACCTCCACGGCGTGGAGATCACACCCGAGGATGTGGCGCTCGCCATCGATGAGATGCCGATCCTCTCGCTCGCCGCAACGATGGCGCGCGGCGCAACCAGCATCCGCGGCGCTGGGGAACTCCGAGCGAAGGAGAGTGACCGCATTGCAGGAGTCGCGGATGGCCTGACGCAGCTCGGCCTCCACGTCCGTGTTGAGGGGGACGACCTCCACTTTGTCGGCGGCGAACGACCGAAGGGCGGAGCCCCCGCCGTCCGCGGGGACCACCGCCTGGCGATGACCTTTGCGGTGGCGGCCCTCGTTGGCGGAGCGGCGGTCGAGATCGATGAACCAGAAGCGGCTGCGGTGAGTTACCCAACCTTCTTTGACGACGCAGCCCGAGTTGCAGGCGGCGCGACACACGGCACACGAGCATGAGTAAGCGCATCGTGCTCTTAGGGCACCCGGTGAAGCAGAGTCTCTCGCCCGCCTTTCAACAGGCCGCCTTCGATCACGTGGGGCTTCCAGTCCGCTATGAGGTAATGGATGTGCCGCCGAAGGAGCTTGCCGCCGCCGTAGCGACTCTGCGCGCCGATGCGGACGTGATCGGTGCCAATGTCACGATCCCGCACAAGGAGACGATCGGTGCACTCCTTGATTCAATGACAGAGGAGTGCGCAAGCATCGGGGCGGTCAATACGATCACGCGTGCCGGGGGTCGTCTCGTTGGGCGAAATACGGATGTTGCGGGGCTTCGCGGCTCACTTGCTGTGCTGCTTGATGGGCGCCGCATGCCACGGGCGGCACTGATCCTTGGCGCAGGTGGAGCGGCACGCGCCGCAGTTGCCGCGCTGATTGGCGCGGCGGTTAGCCAGATCAGCATCACGAATCGCCACCTACGTCGCGCCGAGCAGGTGGCTGCTGCGGCGCAGAAGTCGTGGCCGCACCTCGCCATCCGAGCCATTCCTTGGCACGAATCAATCCTTGTCGAAGAGGCGGCACGCGTGGGGATCGTCATCCAGGCGACCAGCGTCGGACTCAATCCGAGCGACGCCCCCGCACTCCCCGCCGCCGCATTCCGCGAAGGCCAGTACGTCATTGACGTCGTCTACGCCCCGGGAGGGACCGCACTGGTGCGAAGTGCGCGCGCCGCTGGCGCGGAGGCAACGGATGGGCTTGAGATGCTCCTTCTGCAGGGTGCCGCATCGTTTGAGCTCTGGACGGGGCGGCCCGCACCAATCAGCATCATGCGTGACGCGCTCGCCGCGGCCGCGGCATCATCTACGGACAGACAGGGATCGTCCGAAGGACTGGGAGGGGTGAGGTGAGCTTTCGATTCTTGACCGCCGGTGAGTCACACGGGCCAGAGCTCGGCGTCATCGTCGAAGGGATGCCCGCTGGCGTTCCGCTCACCGAAGTGGCGATCGCTGTTGACCTGAAACGTCGACAGGGCGGCTACGGTCGTGGCGCGCGTCAAAAGATTGAACAGGACCACGCGCGGATCCGCAGCGGCGTCCGACACGGCCTCACGCTCGGCTCCCCCATCCTGCTGCTGATTGAGAATCGCGACTGGGAGAACTGGACGCGCGTGATGCAGGTTGAGCCGCTGAGCGCCGCAGAGGCCGCCGAGCTTGCGGCAAGTGCTGCAGAAGGGACGAAGCGCGCCATCCCCGTCACCCGCGTCCGCCCAGGACACGCGGATCTCGCTGGTGCGATCAAGTACGGCTTTGATGATGTCCGCAATGTGCTCGAGCGCGCATCGGCGCGCGAGACCACGGCGCGCGTTGCCGCAGGTGGCGTGGCGAAGGCGCTGCTCAGCGCACTCGGCGTGGAGATCTGGTCGTTCACCGCAGAAGTGGGCGGTGTTGCCGTAGACCCAGGGTCGTGCACGCGATCACGCGAGGAGTCTGAGGAGAGTCCGCTGCGCTGCCCTGATCCGGCCGCCGAGGCGCGCATGGTCGCTCGCATCGATGAGGCGCGCGAGGCAGGAAACACCGTTGGCGGCATCTTCGAAGTGGTGGTGAAGGGTCTGCCGATTGGACTCGGCTCCTATGTGCACTGGGATCGTCGACTTGATGCGGCGCTCGCACAAGCGGTGATGAGCATCCAGAGCGTCAAGGGGGTGGAGTTCGGTCTCGGCTTTGAGCAGACCCGCGTCTTCGGATCAGAGGTGCACGATGTGATCGAGGGTCGAACGTCGGACGGGACGTGGGTGCACCGCACAAACCGAGCCGGTGGACTGACTGGTGGCGTGAGCAACGGCGAGCCACTTGTGATCCGCGCGGCGGTGAAGCCGATCAGCACCCTGGCCCGACCACTCCCTTCCGCTGATCTGGTCAGCGGTGAGAAGGTGGAGAAGGCGCACTATGAACGTTCGGACATCAGCGTGGTCCCAGCGGCGGGCGTAATCGGCGAAGCGATGGTCGCCCTCGCGCTCGTCCCCTTCCTGCTCGAGAAACTCGGTGGTGATTCGCTTGAAGAGATCAGGTCAAACCTTGATGCACTGCGCGCTCGGGCCACAGCGCCACGTCGCGCACCGGTCGCTGGCGGCGCACACGACCCAGAGACCGACGCGAGCGGGACAAGTGCCGCAGGCTCCGGCGGCGACGACTAGACCCCGATGAGGACGCGACGAAGCAACCTTGCGCTCGTCGGTCTCCCTGGCGTGGGGAAGAGTTCCCTCGGACGCAGGCTCGCAGCGCAGCTAAACGTTCCGCTGCTCGACCTCGATCGCAGCGTCATTGCGAGCACGGGGGTTGCCAAAGACAGCGTGGAGGGAATCTTTGCACGCGAAGGCGAAGCGGGATTCCGCATCCGCGAACGCTCTGCCGTTACCGCGCTTGATGAGGTCACGCCACCTGCTGGGGGCACCGCCGCCGCCCTCGGCATTGGTCGAATCGTTGCCCTTGGTGGCGGGACGCTTGTTGATCCGCGTAACCGTTGGGTGATCAGTCAGGTCGCCCGCATCCTCTGGCTTGACGCTCCAGATGCGGTGATCGCTGGGAGGCTCCGAACAGCGCGCGTGGTGCGCCCCCTGATGAAGCGAGAGAACCCGGAGGGGTCGCTGCGCACGCTCCGCGCAGAACGATCGCGCTTCTACGCGATTGGGGCACGCCTGGAGAGTAAGAAGAGTCCAGGAACGCTTGCAGTGCCTGCCATTGAGCTCCTCCAGAACTCGCCACGTGGCAGCGGACGCCTCCTCCTCTCGGCGGCCCTCCCGTCAGGTCAGTGGGATCTTGGCGTTGGCATTGCAACGGAGTCGCTCCTCCGCGTATTGAGGACTCGGAACGCACGTCGCGTGGTCTTGGTCAGCGAACCGAATGCGGAGCGCGCGATCGGCGCAACGATCGCTGCGTCGCTCAAGCGCGCAAAGATCAACGTGACACCGCTCACCCTGAAGTCCGGAGAGTCGGCAAAGCAGTTGACTGTCATCGATGACGCAGCGCGCACGCTCGCGGCCGCGGGCATTGAGCGGGGCGACCTCATCGTTGCCGTTGGTGGTGGCGCACTGACAGACACGGCGGGACTCCTCGCCGCCCTCTATCTGCGCGGTATTGATTGGGTTGCCGTCCCAACCACACTCGCCGCACAGCTGGATGCATCACTCGGAGGGAAGACGGGCGTCGACCTCCCTGAGGGGAAAAACCTTGTCGGTGCATTCCATCAGCCGATCGCCGTGATTGCCGACCTGGATGCGCTGCGCTCCCTGCCGACTCGGGAGATCGTTGCAGCAATGGGTGAGGCGGTGAAGATTGCACTCCTCGGTGAGGATCGCCTCTTCACACTTCTCGAGGAGTGCGCAACGCGCATCGCGGCAGGCGACCCGTCGCTGCATGAAGACGGCACGTATGCAGAGATCGTGGAGCGCGCCGGCTGGTGGAAGTGCACCGTCGTCGCAGGTGATGAGCGAGAGGCGGGACTGCGCATGAGCCTGAACCTCGGGCACACGCTGGGGCATGCGCTGGAACAGGCGGCGAACTACAAGGGCATCCTGCATGGCGAGGCGGTCGGCTACGGGCTTCGCGCAGCGCTCGCCATCGGCCAAGCGCTCGGCGTCACCCCTGCAGCACGCGCCTCCCGTGCCCTCGCACTTCTGGACACACTCGGGCTTGGTGTCGCTCCTCGGCGCGAGTCCCCCACCGCGCTGGTTGAGGCCGCGACGCGCGACAAGAAGGTTGCGGGCGGGAAGATTCGCTGGGTCCTTGCAACGGAGCGTGCATTCAAGATCCGCGACGATGTCCCTGCTAGCCTCGTCCTACGGGCCGCCACGCAGATGCTGGCGGGAAGTGGAGGGAAACGGTGACCGAGCGAGCCACGCGCCTCCGCGCTGAAGATCTCTCTCCGCGCACGCGCGCATATGCGGCCGGCGACGAGATCCTACTGCTCAACGGGCCGAGCCTCAATCTGCTCGGCGAGCGCGAACCAGAGCGCTATGGAAGGACCACTCTCGATGAGATCGAGACGCGCGTTGCCTCCGCCGCAGAGGCTGCAGGGATGACGCTCGTAGACTCGTTTCAGTCAAACCATGAGGGCGATCTGATCGACCGGCTCCACGTGCGCGACTTCTCGTGGGTGATCATCAACCCTGGTGGACTCACGCACACCAGCGTCAGCCTCCGCGATGCACTCTTGGCCGTCGAGCGTCCATTCGCCGAAGTGCACCTCTCCAATCCAGAGGAACGCGAAGCATTCCGCCACATCAGCCTCCTTGAGGATGTCGCCGCCGTTGCAGTGCGTGGCATGCTCGCCGCAGGATACGAACGCGCCGTTGCACTCATCGCCGAGCTGCGCGCTGAGGTGACCAGGTGAGTGAGGTCTCCCGATGAGTAGCGACCCCGCCGCACGCCTTGCCGAGATTCGCGGCGAGATTGATCGCATTGACAGCGAACTGCTGAAGCTCTTGGAGGAGCGCACGAACCTAGCGCTGGAGGCGGGTGCCGCCAAGTCGGCGCTCGGTCGCCCAGTGCACGATCCAGAGCGAGAGGCGCAACTTCTGGCGCGCATCAGCGTGCGTGGCGCAGGCGCGCTCAGCCCTGAGGATCTTCGGGCGCTGTGGGAGCTGCTGATGGCGGCGACACGTCGCGCGGAGTCGCAGGAGTAAAGCCGGAACATCGCATCACTGGGAGCCGCGGATATCGCGCATAGCGCGGGTCGCGATCAGAGAGACCGCAGCGCAAGAAGTCAGAACCTCGTCCACTGGTGATCTCGCGCGCCTCCGCGCAGCCGGCACATAGACCGAGCCGCATCATCAGATGCGGCGGTATTTGTTAGACAAGGTTCGAATGCAATTTGCGGAACATCCCGGGAGTGCTGGATAACCTGCTTTGCTGAGAACAAGCAACACTCTCGGTCCCCAATGATGGTCTCTTGATATTGGGGTGTCATAACCCAACGTTTCAGGACCCCAACCAAATAAAGCAACAGGGTGATTTTGATCGGGAAGACTCATAGCCATATTTGGCTTTACATCTTCTTCACAGAACTCACGACTTGCTCCTGATATAACATCCATAATCCATTATGATTGTTCTGGTTTTGTAAACTCGTTATATTCCTTGGGAAGTTCAATACCGAATCTCTCACAAAGTGCGGAGACGGCTGGCACATATTTTTCTGGCCATTTCGAGATGTATGGAGCTAGAAATTCAACCATATATCTAGGAGAGATACATCTTACTGGTTGACCATCAATCGTTCCTGTACCTGTTAAGGATTCTGTTGGATACATAATTCCTTCAACAACGTTTCCTTTGTCGTCGTAAATGAAAGCATGAACGTCTATCTCGTGTGATTTATCATCTCGAAGGACAAAATTCCACTGACTATCTTCATTGACTTGTTCATACCCTCGCGCGGTTAAGAGTTCTCGAAGTCTTGGTACATCTTTCCACTGGATTGCGATATCGATATCTTTGTGAGGTCGTAATTGTTGATCCAGTAGCGCGTCAACACTCCAACCGCCGTCTACCCAAATCTTAATTCCCGAAGTCTCAAGTTCGGTGTAAAGATCAACAACATCTTTTGATGTCATCAATGTTTGTTCCACAGATCATTCTCTGCTGCAAAGTCAATTCATTAAAGGGACGGTGAAATTATGACGTGGCCGCAGGCTTTGCCGGATGCAAAGTGCTCTACCGCTTGAGCACTTAGTTCCAATGGAAATTTTTTATCTATCACAGGATTAATTCGCTT
>Ga0194115_10003232_pt1 | contig 18468 bp, 15 predicted proteins | sample TA2MahsurfametaG_3_FD_148656 | JGI IMG/M metagenome (GOLD analysis project Ga0194115, IMG submission 148656) | Freshwater microbial communities from Lake Tanganyika, Tanzania - TA2015002 Mahale S4 surface | ecosystem: Environmental > Aquatic > Freshwater > Lake | place: Tanzania: Lake... | reverse complement strand
AACCTCGGTTATCGACAAGGGGTAGCTCGGGGTGGCGCTCGCCATCCCACGCGAACAGGCGGCTGTCGATCACCGTGATGAACGAACCAGGGATCACCCCCATGTCACGCACCACAAGCTGATAACTAGTGGGAGGCCGACCGTCAGGGGAAGTCGCCCACAGCACCTCGCCCGATTCACCCGTCCATATCTTTGGAATCATTCTCTTCTTTGTTGGCACATCGATGCTTCCGGACTACTGACGCCTTTTGCCACGACTTCGCTGCCAGAACTTCCGAGCCAGTAGCGGTTTGCCCTGTACCAAGTCGTAGTAATCGTCAACAATCCGAAGTGCATGTCTTCTATCGAGAGCATGTACCTTGAAGCTGATAGAGGTACCGTCGCCAGTGTGGATCTCAACCAACACAAAAAAACTAGGAGCCCTCGACTTGTAGTCAGGAGCGCAAGCCTCGACTGTTATGAACTCGTCGAATCTTTCACGCATTGAGACAGCGAGGATTTTGCCCGCAATCACGTCATTCGGCACGTCTCGCTGGGAGAGCTTAAAACCGTACGTGGAACTGTGAGAAGACCCAATGGGCTCATAGCGCAGATCGCCAGCGGAATGGACATCTCGTCGTCGCAGCCTCATTGACCGCTTAAGCTTCGGTCCTTGCGTCGACTTGGAAGCCCAAGTCCAGTAAAGACAATCTGGTCACCAGAAATAATTGCTTCGGCCTCAGGCAATGAGAGAAAGTCATCATCTACATATCTGTTGGAAAGGTGCCAGATCATTTTGTCTCGAAGAATCCCAAGGTCCTTTGTCTCTCCGAGAGCACGGTTGTAGGGGCCGGCGAGGATCGTGTCAAAACATTCGTGGAGTACGTCGATGGCTGCACGGGCCATGGTCTCGGTTCTTGTGTAGCCGGTGAATAGTACGACTGACTTTCCTGCAAACCGAAGACGTCGAGCGAGCTCAATACAGCCGTCAAGTTGATCAAGCGGCTCACCGCCGGTCAAAGTGACCCCGTCGGACTCAATCAATAACAGCCTTTGTAAGAGCTCTTGGACTCTGATCAGATTGCCACCATCGGACTGATGAGTGTCTGGATTCCAGCAACCGGGACACCGAATATGACAACCTTGGAACCAGACGACACTTCGAACGCCCGGACCATTGGCTTCGCTTCGCTGTAGCACTGAGTGAATATTCAGAGTTGTCATCTCAACGTCACCATGCCAAAGCGCAATGTGTTTGACCTCATGCAAGCTTCACTACAGGTTGGTTCGTTAGTACGTATTTATTATTCACAATGTCGTACGCCGTCAGGGTGAGGCGTCGCAAACCATCGATCTGAAAGTCAACCCGAAAGCGATTCTCTCGTGCTTTTGCGGGTGGGTGTGCCTCGAGAAATGTTGGAGAGTTTTCATTCAAGTGACTGCGGCGCCGCTCCTCCTGCTTCTGCGGGGAATTCTGCACGAGTCGCAAACCGCCGTCAGCATCCATCTGAAGCTCAACTCCAGAAGATGAATCCAATGCGGCTTTACTTGCCACTTCAAAAATTTGGATTCCAAGCCGGATTTGTCCGTCGTGCGTTGCTTGAACCATCTGTTTAAATACAGGCTCTGTCGTCGGAAATCGGGTTCCTTGGTTGACGATTGTCCTATACGAGTACATCCCTGTTGACGAATCAACATGGCGAATCGCATACTCGTGCTGAATGTAGTCAGTGGCCTCATAGCCACCCGCAATTGAAGCTGCCCCCTTGGCGACCGCCTCAAGAGGAGAGTCATACATCACTCGCTCAGCAGGGAAACAGTCCCTCACAATGTCCACAACTCTTGGAATCAAAGACGTGCCTCCCACCATAAAGACCGCACCAATATCCTCGGGCTCAACACCCCGGCTTCTAGCTTCATAGATCGCATCCTGAAGTGTCATATTTGTCTTTCTGATCACTTCTTTACTCTTCAGAATCTCCTCAAATTCTGAACGACTCAGCTCAGCCTCAAGCTCGATACCAGTCTTTGGATGAACTGCCCGAATAACGGTCGAGGGCTCCTTAGAGAGCTCTACTTTTGCCAACTCACATGACTCAATCAATTGCGCATTGAGATCCTTGATGACCTGCGGGTCACCATTACCGATTCGCCACTTGTTGTGACACCACTGCATCACATAGCTATCGATATCCTTCCCTCCAAGAACCGCTCCCCGCTTTGAAATTACCCTCACTCCGTTGCGCTTCGAACCAGGTTCCCCTCGATCCACACTCGCAATCGTGATGTCCAGGGTTCCAGCTCCAAAGTCAAAAACAAGAATCTTCTCATCGACTCCAAGCTTGTGTGCATACCCGGCCGCGGCAGCAGTTGCTTCGTCAATAACACGAACTGATGAAATCGACGGATCGATAACTTGATCGGCCAACCAATCGCGATACTGATCGAATGACTCGATAGGTGCAGTGAGGACAAACTCGGTATTTTCATCCAACACAGTCAGTTGTGCGTTGTTTATCACCGTCTTGAGGAATTCTGCGGCAGCGTCCTTCGGATGGATAAGCCGACCAAGAATCGGAACGCCGTTGTTTACCGTTCTATTCATCGCAACGCTCTTGGTGTATCGGAACACCTGCCACTCTCGGTCACTATCTGCACCTCTCGGCACTTGGGCACCAAATCTCGGAGGCTCCTCGCGCAACTTGTTATATGCAGATACAGAAGGAATGACGAACTGCGAAAGCCCAGTCGCACCCACCCGCTCTCGATCTAACCCTGGGATCCTCAGCACCTCAGCTGCATCGATCGTCTCGTTCCAGTAACAAACGACGGTATTCGCCGTTCCGAAGTCGACCCCCAGTCGTATCACTCGCTACCCTCCTCCCCATCATCGTCCTCACCAACACTCCCTCCGAGGACGATGTCATATTCGCCACTACGCAGAGTCGTTGGTTCATCGAGGAAGATGTCATGTCGGAATCTAAATCGCACAAGCATCAACATAATCTCAGTAATGGCCGCCATCAGCTTCGTTGCGGGCTCTGTCGACTTCTCTAGCGCGACGGCTGCCACGGCACGTTGGTATCGCGGCAGGTCATTCGGCGACGTGAGCCCAATAGGTCGAGCAGCAAAACTTGGAATGGCGCGAATCGAGAGATCATAGAGAATAATGTCACCATCTTCATCCCCAGATGCAAGAAGGCTTCCATCCCGGGAAATCTGCACCGAAGTTCCGTGCCGTCCTGTACTTGCCAAGTGAGTTTGAGTTGAGCTCTTATAAAGAAGCAATCGGCCCGGCACTTGCATAATGAGCTCGTCCGTGCCGGTAATCACAGCAAAGTCCGTAATGCGCTCACTAACTCGTATCGAATGCCCACGACGAAGATTGCCTAACTTCTCATCGACCGAAAAATAGTGGAGACGTCCCGCGTGATCTGACGCCACCACGAGCTTGTCGTCAATCCAAGCTGCCCGCCGCATCATCGGCTTGACCCCATGCATAACATCCACCTGTGACAAATCGGAGTTACGAATCACTGCACCGTTCTCACCAAACCACACATTGAACTCACCTCTAGCATTCTCCGCGAGAGCTCTCGGGTAAGTAAAAGTGTTGATACTTAAGCTCTTGTCCAACACTTTCGACGCACTTCCACTCGCATCGACTCGAATCAACCCGAGCACCCCATCCTTCGTCGCATACTGAACACTCTGATCACCAACGCTCACGGCACTAGTAACCGATCCAGATGAGCGCTGCACCCAACGCGCAGCCGTACCTTCCTCACAAATCCATACATAGCACTGCTTTCCGGACAAGCTCGTACGCTCGGCAGCAACAATCGAACGATTTCCGCAGTACGCGATCGAACCAACCGATGCACCGAAGAAACCCTCAAACTTTTGCCTCAGTTTTGCTGTTACCAAATCGACTTCACCAATTACTCGGTTCGAACCCGCAACCGCTAACCGAAGACCGTCAGGAGAAAACGAAAAGTCATTGATCCGACCATCAAATCGAAGCGAGGCAATGTATTTTCCAAATGAGACATTTGACGCACTTAACTCATTTGCCCGAGCCTCAGCAAACCCAGCAAGAGGACCGGGCTCACTCGTCAACAAACTCGGGACGTACTGTTCAAGAACCTTATGAGCTCGTTCAACCAACTCCGCAAACTCTTGATCCGCTGGAGCTTCAGCATCGTCGAGCTGCCTAACCCGAGCAAGAATCCACATCAAAGTAAAGGTTGAGTGATTCTGAGCGAGTTTCCAAACTGACCCGAAGTCCCGACGTTGCAGTAGCTGCTCAACGAAATATGCCACCTCCTTATCCTTTAAACGTGCGAGACGATCCTGACGAAGGACCGATGCCAAGATCCGGCCGATATTCAACTTCGGGTGAGCATTCAGCAATGGTCGCAGCCGCTCCCGAAACTCATCACTTGCCGCGATGTAACCCAACGACAGCTGCTCGAGTTCTGGGTCGAATACAAGCAACTTGTCAATTTGCGTGGTCAAAAGAAAGAACAATGCACGATCGATCTCGTCATCTGGCACAATCTCGAGAGCCTCACAAATCCTTTGCTCAACGGACGTCTTTCCCGATACGTATGCCACAGGGTCAAAGTTCCCCATCGCACTGGAAATACTCAAGTTGGTTTCTGTCCCCCGCATAACTGAATCAGTGAGATGTTTTCTATGGCTAGTCCACAGCTCTCCATGAATCCCATACCTAATCGAGCTCCGTACCGAAGCGTCATCGTTCTGCAGCAATAACCCAAGGTTCCTGGTCAGCTCAACCAGAGGCCGCGAGGCCAAGTCATCAAATCGGCTGAGCATTACGTAGCTGAGTAATGCATCAGACAACTCCTGATCACCTTGACTTGTTGAGATTTGCATCGGTTCATTCCACGACCGCAGGACAGTTAGACGAGCTTCCGAAACCGTCCTAAACCAGACCTCCCAGACTTTAGAGATGATGTCGACAGTTGGCGGCTTGGGATATTGCAAGACAAGTCGTTGCAGCCAATTGTGTCGATCGAACTCCTCACTCTGAGCCAAATGACCAATCACCATAGGAGTTGTATTTCGAAGCAGCTCCATCAGATTCTGAAAGAATTTCCCACCTCGGGTCTCCCCGATCAGGATTAGCTGTGGCATGGCCTGGATCAATGCATCCGGAGATGACTTCTCGTTGCCAATTGAGAGAGCTTTCTTCTGCAATATCCTTTGAACAAATCTCTGAGGCGAAGCAATAAGCGGCCAATCTTGCGCAATCTTCCGATCGGCAATTAAGGCAGTCAGATAGCTTTCGTACGATCTGTTGGCAGATCTCATCCACTCGTCGATGAACCACCGCTCGAGGTCTATGGTCGGGTTCGGGTGGCCCATCTTTTCGAATGAAGAACTCAGATCCTTCAATCGATCCAGTACATCGTTCAATTGTGTCAGCATCGATTCGGCTGTGTCCTCGTGTTCCGCCAACGAGCTGGAGCAGGACTGCAGTACAAAATTCTCTGACATCCTTAAGAAATAGAGCGAATCCGAGAAAGTAAAGAACTGCCCGAGCCGCTTGGCGACTGTCGCCGACTCGACCATGGCGACTCCGCCTACGAACCTACAGACGCTTCCAGAGCGTTCGACGGCCGCTGCAAGTTCCGGGGTTCGGCGATCAAACCAAGTCTTGGCAAGAAGCTCCTGAGCAAGGAGGGCGTACTTCGCTCCAGTAGCCACGGACGCTAGCTCCGCAAGCTCATTACATTGCTGCGGCTCGCTTTCAAACTCGTGTTTTAACTGCCTCCAGAGTCGGCGAGCTCGAAGCGAGAACTTCCCTGCCGTACTGAGAATCTCAACACGAGTCGGCTTCTGCCGGCGCATACCACCCACCATCAATTGCTACTTGAACACTGTCATTGCGAATTATTGGCCGAATTCGAGATTCACATTCACCTGGTTGTCGATCGCCAGCTGAGCTTCTTCGTACGACGCCGAACGAGCCCTGCCATCCGCAAGCCATCCCCGGAGCTCGTTGATCCTCTCCCACTGCGACTTTGACAAAGGTACGAGATGGACGAGTGCATTGATGACGTCGTCAGTGTTCACCTCGCGACGACCGTCGTCGAACGCCGAGTACAGGGCGTCGATCACTGCCTGTTCGATTTCTGCGCCGACATAACCCTCAGATGCTGCGACAATTCTGTCGAGTTCAAAATCTCGAACTTGTCTGCGGCGTTTCCCGAGGTGGACTTTCACGATCTCGCCCCGCTCTACGGACGTCGGCAAGTCCAAGAAAAAGATTTCGTCGAATCTCCCGCGCCTCAGAAGTTCGGGGGGCAACGCCGATACGTCATTTGCAGTGGCTACGACGAAGATCGGGCTCCGCTTCTCCTGCATCCAGGTAAGGAAGGTTCCGAGAACTCTCTTTGAGGTGCCTCCGTCTGAGTCACCGGAAGATAGTGACTTCTCCAGCTCATCGATCCAAAGCACGCAAGGGGCCACCAGCTCGGCGAGCTTCAAGGCTTTGCGAATCTTCTCCTCCGACTCACCGACCAACGAACCGAATACTGCTCCGATATCGAGCCGAAGCAGCGGCATTCGCCACTGTCTCGCGATCAGTTTCGCGCTCAGACTCTTACCCGTGCCTGGAATTCCGATAAGCGCGAGGCCCCGCGGTGAAGGAAGACCGTAGTTCTTGGCCTCCTCAGAGAATGCGTGACTTCGCTTGTCAAGCCACCCTTTGAGCACTTCCAGGCCCCCTACGGCATCCTGCACACCCTCGCCAGGTGAGTAAAACTCGAGTGCACCGCTCTCGCGAACGACTGATTTCTTCTCTTCCATCACAAGCACCACGTCCTGATCATCAAGAATTGAATCATTCACCAACGCCTTATTGAATGCCCGATCTGCCTGGGAGCGGCTTAACCCAACCGCAGCATTCGCCAACTGCTGGCGCCCGTTACCATCAAGTTTGATTGTGATTTTGTCAGATTTTTCTATCTGCTCAAGTTTTTTATCGAGGTGCAGCCTCAGATCGGATGCGGTGGGCAAATCGAGCTCGATCACCAGCGCAACGTCCCTCAGCTCAGCGGGAATGTCTCGATGAGGGGTTGTCACAACAACAGACGACTTCGTTAGCGGAAGCTTGGTCGCCAGGCTTTTCAAGCGTCGCTTGTATTCAGGATTCGATTTCCAGAGGTCATGGAAGTCCCTCAAGACGTAGATGTCGCCGTTGCTCGATCGAGATTTTGACAGCTCCAGGATCTTGTCCATCGCCATCTTGGGCTCCGGAGCTTCTGGAAGCTTTTGCGGATCACTTTCGATCGGATAAGCAAACTTCTCCGCAAGATCCCATGAAACAAGCCAAGACTTCGGATCGCGTTTCTTTCGCGCCTCATTTACAAGCTCGAGTGTTCGCTGCTCTTCGGGAGTGACGACGATTATTAGTGGAACTCGTGACTTCAAGAGCAGGACAAATTGCTCGACAAACGAATCTGAGGTGTTCGAGTTACCCATGAACTCTGCCATTCCGGCTGTTCATCTTGCTACCAATTTTCATTGCCGGTTGCTTTGCTCCTGGTCTTCTTCAAGTATTTGTTCGTAGAACTCGGGAGTCGTATCGTGCTCGAGCACCTCTCCTCCAAGGGCCTCGACAATAGGGGCGGTGATTTCCTGGCACTTTGGTCCCTTGACGCCGATGACTTTCATCAATACATTGCCGTTTCTGTCAATGGTGACTTCGATGCGTTCCTCGCTCATGCTCCCCTCCTCAATACGATTCGAATCTCTTCCGATTGAGTCTGCTTGCTCTCGACGACGTCATACCCTTCACGCTTGGCATATTCCATCACCGTTGATCTACCGTATTCGCGCCTCAAACGGGTCATCCATCGCTCGTCCTTACCTGTTTGTCTGTCGTAGGCGGAAATGATTGCTTCATATGTGCCGTCTTCTCGCTGAATGAAGCCCAAGTCGTTACTCGCGTTGCCGACATACTCACGCCGAACAATTATGTGAGCCTTATCTGATCGCAGATCCCCCTGGTACCCGTAAAGCCCCTTCGGCGAAGCGTGCTGCTCTACTTTCTTAAAACCCATTGCCTTGAGCGCTCTTACCAAATTCTCACTGCTCTTGAACTGCGTCTTGACCCGCGTATAGTGCGACACGCAATGCACGGTACCGCAAACTCTCTACCCCATCAAAATCGTCTTGGAATCATTCGCGGCACTGCCTCGCAGAGTGTTCAACGCCTCATGACAAGTCGAATCTCATCATTACGATCGATTTCTTTCTCGATGACAAATCCCTGGTCTTCAAGCTTGGCCACCACAACTTCTCTGCCATATGCACGATTTAGACCTGCGATAAATTTTGCCTGATTGACACCATTCATAGACCAGTCCGAGACCAGCTCGTATCGGTTCCCTCGCTTAACGAAACCAATCTCGTAACTGCCACCAGATGGAGCTTTGATTTTGAATTCAGCATCGACAGTTTTGCCAAGCCAGCCAGCAACAGCTCGTCCGCCCAGAACCTTATGACCACAAGCCACCAAAGCTCGCTTCAGGGCCACACCATCAGTAAAACTCGTCTTAACTTTCGTGAAGTGCGACATAAATCGGAGCATAGTCCAAGCTGCGCCGAATGCGCCGTGACGAAATCGCCCTCGTGCGACGCCGACTGCCGCAACTGGCGTTCACCCACAACTTGTCGCCACTCGAACTCGACACCTACGGCGACATCCGCGCATCCCGCCGACTACGCCGGCAACTCCCCCGCAGCCAACGCGCCGCCTTCGACGAACGCCGCGTGACGGTGACGAAGATGGCGTTACGAGAGTCGAGATAGCCCACGGCTCAACTGGCGCCAGGGTCTGCTAGTCGAGAGCGCAGCCATCCATTGCGTACCATTCGGCAACAAAGTCATTGACGGTCTGCTTCGCCGAGGCCGATAGCCCGTCATACATTGCTTGTTCAATGACCGACACCTTGCCGTCCCCATTCGTGTCCGGATTCTCAGCCCGTTCGCGCAACGCTTGGTATAGAGCTCGCGCCTCCTTGCAAGTCTGCTCAGCTTCCGAGTCACCACCACACGAAACCAAAAGAGCACCTGCGAGTACTACTACCAACAGATTCTCTCGAATCATTTCAACATTGCACTTGAGTAACACCCGCGTCCTATGGACACGACTTCTTATTATCATTCGTCAGAGACAGTCATCACTCCGGAGCATCTAACCCAAAAACAGAAGCCAACGAGACACAACTATGGCTGCGGCAGTAATGCCAAACCCGACTCGTAATGCCGAGAATCATAAGTGACTTGTACTAGACGCAAAGCCAATTACGCACGTCGTAAAGCCGATTACCTGGCCCACTTACCAAGAGGGGTTGGTTGACCTACCGCTTTGCGCAAGTCAATCATGAATCCCTGCCAACCTGCCCTTCGAGCACCCGAGCTCAGAGGTTTGCGGGCCACGAACATCTCCGGTGTCTGCAATTCGGCAGGTAGGTACCACATGCCATGTGACATACCTTTAGGTGACACGGCAACTAAGTACAGGGAGTAGTAAATTCCAGAATCCATTCGCTGCTTCTGAGGACCCCATGCAGCACCCGGAATCTGTGCGGGCAGCACATTTGGCTTGTGGCTGGTAAACGTCTTAACCTGTGCGAGAAAGCCGCAGAAATCACAAATGACGTCAGCGCATTTGAAGTTCTGGGGAAGTGACGTAAGCGTCTTAATCTTCTTGCATTGAGGGCACCGTTGTGTTGCTGTTACGAGCTGCTCTCCTCGCTTCCCAAGGACCTGCTTCGCAGTCGGCACGTCACAAACAGTATCGAGCTCGAAGCCCTAGTTACGACTTGTTTCCTGTAAATAGTTTCTGAGTCTTTTGGGAATGTGCTCTCTACTTCGGATGTCCCTCCGACAGTTTCGGTGAAAGACCAAGGAGGCTTTTGGCTTAACTGATCCCAATACCGCCTCCCTTGGCAAAAAAGATCATGTCTATGACCTTTGCCTGTGTGTATCGGAACTTGTTCGGTGTGCCATCGAAGTCACAGACTGGATCTCGAGCCTCCTCTATGGCATCCCGATGTTTATCAAAGTAGCTCCTGACTCGATTAAGAGATTTTTCGTTGAAACTCTGACATCCCATACCACTTCGGAAGTACGTATCGAATGCCGGAGTGTTTCCGAACACACCAAGCAGTGCCTTCGTGACCAACGTGTCACTCGCTTTGGATTTTGCTCTTCCTTTGCCTCGTGGGAACTCTGCACGTAATCTCTCGCCAAAGTCGATAAGTGCCTTGATCGAGTCCGTGCTATATCGATCTACATCAAGATCCCAAATTTGCAGTGGTGCATTTGCAATGACTTGCACGACCGGAGACAAGCGAGCTGAACTGAACTCTGATAACGCACCCGACGCTCGATACATACCCCAACTAGCAAGGTAAAAGCCAAGATGTAGGCATGAACTCTGGATACTGACGTCATTTGCAAGTTCGGATTGTCTTCTGCTCACAAAGGCACTCTGGAAGTAGCTATAACAGTGGTCAAACGAAGACATACGGGCTGCTACCTTAGATTTGGGGTCCTCGATCACCTCGTACCTGTCAAGCTGTGCCCTGGGATCAACCCCGAGGTAATGGTGGCTCCCTTCTTCATTTCTACGTGAAGCCATACTTATGTGCCTCTCACTCAGGTCTTAATTAAAATGCTCGCAAGTTTCGCTGTGACCACTCCAAATGTGCTGACACCAGTGATCATTGTGAATACAGCGATGCACCGACCAACGGCTGTAATCGGATAAATATCTCCGTAGCCCACCGTGGAAATGGTCGCTGCAGACCACCACAAAGCGTCACCAAACGAGTCAACTCTCTGACCGTCGCCAACATCTTCTACGACCGTAAATGCGACTGCTGATGAAATCCACACCAAAAACGCAGCGCTGAATGCTGTGCTGACGGCGTGATTTTTCAAGGTTGTTCGCAGTTCTCTTGACTCAGCAAGACCAATAACGAAGAGACGCCATACAAAAAGGATCGGTCGCATTCCGCGCACAACTCGCGTCACTCCAAGAAGTCCCAAGGCTGGTAAGAGAGCGAGGCCTTGAGAGAGCGCGATAAGCAAACTTGACCATTCCGTCCGAACATAGTGACGTCTATCACGAGTGAGCATCAGCTCAATGAGATAGTCCAAAGCAAATGCAACAAACAGAGTGACATTGACGATTGTGATAAACGTTTGGTCCGATTCGGATAGCCGATCCTGCACCAACTCCAGGATCAGGATTGGGAGACTGCCAATTGCCAAGGCAATCAGCGGAATATCGGTCCATCGACGCCACTTGACCAATCGTGGCGAAAGTATTTCGCTGGAAGGCTTACTGACGGCAGATTCCATACGTCCTTGCACGCTAGATCAGCTGATGTGGGCAGTAGCAAAATCATCAATCGTGGTAAGACCGCCTTTCCATGCATCTTTAAAGCAATCCCAAGCAAATACGTGGAAGGTTTACGCGCCCATGGCCTCGAGGGCGGCGACCATTTCCTCGGGGAGGGAGCTACAAGCACCTGCTCCACCCGATTCCAACTCCATCCGTGCCCAGTAACTCGGGCGTTCTTTTGCTGCCTTGTAGCACAGTTGGCTTTCTGTGTCTGCGAGGTAACCCCAACTGCGAATTTCCTGTTCGGTCATTCCCCCCAGGATCATGGTCGCGATGTGCTTACACATCTCGTAATCATTTGGTTCGGTGTAATTTGTTTTGCGTTTTGCCATCACTATGAATATGCCATGGGGGTGTAACACACTTATGGTGTCGACCAGACCACTCTCCCGGGTTTTTTGTTATTCTTCTTCATCGTCATCATCGGTGACTAGATCAAATCTCGCGCGATAATCGTCACGAATCTCGTTTAAACCGCGATTCGTGCTCCGTTGCTTCCAAAAATGCCACCCAGCCGCTGTGCGCGAGTTCAATACTTTTCTGGCTGCACCACTCAATGATTCAAATATTTCGCCGCTGTCAAGCTCCAGGGTTCCGTCAGCCCGTAAAGTTGCGAAGCGACTCGACTGGGTTGACCAAGTTGGCACGAGCGCATCACCGGCATCGAGAAATCCTGCCGAGATTAAATCCAAGAGCGAAACGTAGGTGACTTGAGTATCTATCTCATCGGTGTTCAGCACTCGATGGCCAGCTGGAGCCGGCCAAACTTCAATTATTCGCTCCACCAGATGTTTGTTTCTCAGCCGAATTGACTCTGTGGTCCAAACATCACCGAAATCAGTCTCGATTGCTGCATTTAGCAACAACGAACTTTGATCGTGCAGAGCCTCTCTTTTACCTCCGGCACCAAGCCATGGTCCATTGCTGACTCGACTATTCAACTTTGTCGTCAACAAAGTAAGGTTCCCCAAATACTGAACCGCTCGAACTCTCTCCTCTGCTTCCTCTCCATTGTTAAGCGGCCAGTTTTGCTCCCAGCTCTGAGGCATCACATGTTCGAGCGTCAAAGAGTCTCTTACGCATCTTTGTTCGGCGGACCCGGAGCGGTCTCGCGTATAGCCCCGTGCGTCATCTTCGAGCGCCTCCAAAATCATCCTGGTTCGAGAGCGAGGGATTGATCGATACATACGAAAATCCTTCAGCTGCTCTTCCAATTGACGGTCGTCGGGCCAATAGGTCGACTCCGCATTTTGAGACCCGAGATATGACCCGATCAATTCATCAACCATCAATCTGTCTCCTCTCAACAATTCGGAAATCAGCTGCGCAATAAAACGATTGAAACCTTTAGATGTGGCCCTCATCAGAGAGCGACGGACCAGCCAACTCTCAATATGCGTCAAAGCCTTTACAATGCGGTCCGCACCAATTTTCGGCAAGGACGGATCAAGAAGAAAAATGACCAAGGATTTGATCACCTCGACATCCAACGCCTGAGTGCGATACAAAAACAATTCGACTGGGCTGATTTCATTGTTCAGCGATTGAGAATTAGTTACGTGCACCTCATAAATCTTTGCGATCTCATGCATCGACTTGAGCAAGTCAATTGTTGACAGCCCGCAAGAGAGGGTGTATTCCTTGAACTTGTGGAAGACGTCGCTTGCGGTGACTACATCGCCTGTGCGCGCAATCAAAAATTGATTCAGAAATACCGCGGTCCGCGGCTGCTTTAGACGACCAGACGACAATTCGGTCTCCCAAAAAGCCGTCTCGAACCTCGCCCAATAGTTTTCGTATGCTTGTTCAGAGTCGGCGCCTTCATCCTCCAGTCTCTGAAAAATAAAGTTTTTTATCAGGTCTGCAGCTGAAAGTTTTACGCCCCGCGAGTTCAAGGTTTCGAAAATTTCCTGGGCATCCTCATCAACATCGAGATCTATCACCACCAGCTTCAAAAGCTGCTTCAGCGCAATTTCGAGGGCATTCGCCCGTTGCAACTTGTTTTCGTCGGCTTCTAGATATTCGCGGGCTGATGCACTGAAGAATTTATGTGCTTGAACGATCCGCTCGTTTTTATGTGCGAGGCTTGAATAGTCGATGGGTGGAGTCGCTCCCATCACCTCGCGGTAAGCCTCCCTATCACGATTGGTAGGCCACAACTTGAATACATCGTCATCTTCGTGGCGATAATCCTCCTCGTTCTCGATCAAGTTTCGTAATCGTCCAGCAGGGGTCAAAAGACCATTGGATTCCATACATGCTTGGACGGCGTCAAGAATGATCTGCAACGTCGTGAGGCGCTGCTGACCGTCAATCACCCACCTGTGCGGCACAGACTGGATCGATACGTTGCGTTGCTGCAGCACGATCGCGCCAAGAAAATGCGGTTTGGGCGGAGAATTCAAATTCGGTCTCAAAGCTTCCGCCATTCGGATGATGTCGTCCCAAAGCGGCTCCCACTGGGCTTCCTTGCCCCAAACGTAGGGCCGTTGAAACAACGGGATCATCAACCGTTGCGGCTGTTGCAGGATTTGAAGCGGAGTCAAGCCTTCAGCTTTCAAAACCTACCCCCAAACAACTTGACTGATTTTAGAGCCGAAAACAGGCGTCTGTCTTAAACCATTTATATCAAATCGTTGGATCAGAGCAATAATGAGAGCGTGGGTGAAAGAGAGCCTTTCCCCGACGTGACAGCCCGTATCGCTCAATTTTTGTTGTCGCAAGAAAAATGAGTTAAATTTTCCCAACACGATGACGCGTCCGGCAACAACCCAGCTGATTCGACGCCTTGCACAACGTGATGAATCCCACGCGGAGGCAACAATTCAAGCTGATGTGCGGCAACTTCTTCTCTCGGGCGCCTTGAATATCGACAAAAGTCTTCTCGAGGCTTACTCAGCCGAACTGGAGAAATCGCTCAGAAATGAATCCGGCGACCACATTGGTCGGACGGACATTGAAATCGGCACCTGCATAATCGAGGTAAAGAAGAAAATCACTCCATCAATTGAAAAAAAGGTTGTGAATGAACAACTTCACAAATATTTGACTAATCGCGAAAGAACGACCCGTATTCCGCACGTCGGAATTCTCACCGATGGTCGAACCTGGAAACATTTCGCTCTGAAGCAAGGCGCCGTGACCGAGTTGAGCAAAAGAGTGCTTGACCCAAAAAAACCGGATATCGATAACTTCATACGATGGCTGGAGGCGATCCTTGCTTCGAGCAAGGAGCTACCCGCGCGACCGGAAACGGTAGCTGCGAGGCTCGGAGCGAACTCCCCAGCATTCACCCTTGATATCGAGCGACTTGAAGCACTCTATAAGTCGGTCAGAGCTGAGCCAGATGTTGAATTGAAACGCCAGCTCTGGCGAAAATCGCTCTCGACAGCACTCGGTACTCAATTCAAGGACACCGACCAACTATTTGTCGAACACACATATCTGGTGATCGTCGCTGAGCTAATTGCTCATGCCGCAGTTGGGCTCGAAATTCAGGACCTAGATCCGCAGTCGATGATCACCGGTGCACGCTTCCATGAGCTCGGACTTCGTGGCGTCGTCGAACCCGACTTCTTTGATTGGGTCACAGCCTCAACCAAACAAAAAAAGTGCGAAGATGGCAAACAACTAATCGTTGATATAGGCAAACGCGTCAATCAGTTTGACTGGCGAAAAGTAGACCATGATGTGCTCAAGTCTCTTTATGAGTCGGTAATCGATCAAAAAACTCGAAAGGAACTCGGTGAGTACTACACACCGGATTGGCTTGCAAAAGAAGTTGTCGGAAAGCTCCTAAGAAAGCCGCTTGAACAACGCGTACTCGACCCATCTTGTGGCTCCGGAACTTTTCTCTTTGCAGCCATACAAGCAATAAAACGGTCTGCAACTGAGAAAAATTATGCACCATATGAAACACTGCAAGCGGTGATCAGCAATGTTTCAGGCGTCGACCTCCACCCCGTTGCCGTCACCCTAGCTCGAGTCACATATCTGCTTGCACTCGGACCTGATCTGCTGAAAGCCCGTAAAGGCGACGGAGTTTTGATTCCCATATTCCTCGGTGATTCCGTTCAATGGGACAACAAAGACACCGAAACACTCTTCGGCGACGACGAACTCGTCATTCGCACAGAAAGCAATGACGACGAATTCAAAAACGCCCTCAGATTCCCGCTTGAACTGCTCGAAGACACCCAAAAATTTGATCGACTAATAGCCGAAATGGCGGAACTTGCGACAGTTTCCGACCAAAGGACACCAGGGCGAAAATTACCACCGGCACTACGGTCAGGCCACAAAATTTCGGACGAGAAGTGGAATACGGTGGAAGATACGTTCCAAACTATGCGCCTCCTCCATGAGACGAACCGAGACAATATTTGGGGATACTACATACGCAACCTTGCGCGCCCGCTCTGGATGAGTCTTCGCGAAAATCACGTTGACGTGCTTATGGGCAACCCGCCTTGGCTCGCATATCGATACATGCCAAAACAAATGCAAGAGACATTCAAACAACGGGGAGACGAACTGGAAATTCGCCCCAAAGGCAAACTCGCGACCCAGGCTGATCTCTCTTCTTTTTTTGTCGTGAACGCAGTCCAAAAGTATCTCAAGGATGGTGGCGAATTCGGATTTGTGATGCCTCGAGGCGTGCTCATGGGTCCCCACTACGAAGATTTTCGTCGCGCCGAATATCCGACCGATGGAAACCTGGTCTTCAAATTCGATGAGCCGTGGGACCTAGGTATGGTCAAGCCACATATCTTCCCGGTCCCATCATGCGTGGTGTTCGGCACAAAATTGGACGCAGGAAAATCGCAAAGCAGGACAATCAACGCCTTTCCCGACAGCCGCCAGCAATGGGAAGGAACAATCCCACCCGAGTCCGCGTCGGTCCCAACGGGTATCAAACGTATTTCGCGTAAGGAACACTCATTTGAGGAATCGAAATTCTCTCCCTACCACTCGCAAGCAACACAAGGTGCATCTCTGTCACCTCGCTCCCTGCTCTTTGTGGTCAAAGACGACTCCAATGCGCAAACATCGGCAAGGTCCTTGAAGTCGGTCAGATCAAGGCGATCCGGAGATAAGGAACCCTGGAAATCTTTGCCGGATTTGCGTGGAGCAGTCGAGCCGCGGTTCATGCGGAAGGTTGTTCTCGGTTCAACACTCCTACACTTCGGCCTTCTTGAGCCAGAAGAAGCGGTTATCCCATGGGATGGAAAACGGCTTTTAGACAGTTCGTCTACAGAAATGGCCGACTATCCAGGGCTCTTTTCATGGTGGTCGAAAGCTGAGCGACGATGGAATGAACACAGTTCAGGAAAAATGACGCTTCTCCAAAGAATCGACTATCAGAAGCTCTTGACCATGCAATTTCCGGTTGCCCACATCCGGGTCGTCTACGCGACTTCAGGTACGTACCTTGCCTCGGCAGTAGTCGAGGATCGAAGCCTTCTGTGTGACACAAAAACCTACTGGATTCCCGTAAACACGTTGGACGAAGGTCGCTATCTAAGCGCGATTCTCAACTCTGATGCTCTTCGACAACGATTCGAACACCTTCAACCAACGGGACAGTTCGGCACTCGAGACTTCCACCGACTCCCCCTCTGCCCTCCCATCCCACTTTTCGATTCCGAATCAGATTTACACCAATCCCTCACACGAATTTATCAAGACGCCTCCTCTCAAGTCGCCTCTATGGAAATCACACGACTGGGCTTCAAAAACGCTAGGCAAAAAATCAGGAACGATTTAGAAACAAATTCGCTCCGACAACTTAATACTCTTGTCGAAAGGTTACTCGAAACTTAATTTCTCATTCCGACTTGTGGTTGGGTTCACCCTTATCTTGAATGTCACCAATTAAGTTGTCGAAAATAAACTTGGCGAACTCTTCAAGTTCCTCTTCGGTCATTTTGTCAACTCGTTTCTTCGGCTTGAAGTACTTCTTCTTGGGTTTCTCGCTAATCATGATGTCTCCTTGATGTTGCTGGAGACGCAACGAGCACCATTGATTTTGCGCTCGTGGCGCCGCATCCCCGTTGTGGGTGGCACCGTGGCTTGGTTGCTCGGTTGCCGATACCTCTTTTAGGTATCTCTTGATGCAAACGCAATCGTACCAAAGGGGTGTATGCAGTTGCCCACGTAGTTGAAGTGCTTCGCACAAGAAAACACCCATCAACTAGATTGCCGAAACAGTAAAGAAAGGCCCGCAAAACCGACGTCATTCGACCTGCAAGGTCGCGAGAGCCCCTCGATCCCACGACTTCTACGATGTGAAAGTAGTGCTCCACGGATCCACAAACTCAACGGAGTTGTTCTTGAAACTAGCTTGACCATATGACCCTTGCCCTAGGTGACCGCGCTTGGGTCTTTGTGATGAAAAGTGATGCGGAGCGGTCGTGGGCGGCGAACCGCGGGTATGACGACCATGCCGGTATGTATTACTCGTATGACTCAAATGTGGGCAACTGTAAGCAGGTGTCAGTTGGTGACCTCGTGGTCGTCAGAGAAGATGACCACATCGCTGGTTGGGGCTTCATTGAATGCATCGAAGTAACTGAAGATTCTCCAAAGGAGATCACCCGTTGTCCAAACTGTCGCAAAACCAATTTCTCACGACGAAAGACCATCTCTCCCGCCAACAAATGCTCTACCTGCGACTTTGAGTTCGAAGACAGTCAAGCCTTGGTAACTCAGGAGCGAGTGACTGCTTACCGCGCGTACTACGCAAACACCTGGACCGAGGCCGCCAGGCCAGTGCATCGCAAGGACCTCGAACTTGTAATCAAGTCACGAGATACATTCAATGCGATTCGTCCGCTTGATCGCGAGAAGCTACCTGCTTTCTTGGAATCGATCTCAGGCCGTGACGTCGACCTTCGGGTTGACATCGACGACCATCAAGTCGCGGTGATTTTGGGTGGGCATGTGGAGTCGGTGGTTCGCAGGCGGCGTGGTCAACGCGAATTCAGATTCGGATTGATGGAACGTTTTGGTGAGATCTGTGCGTTCTCAGGCTTGCAGCC
>Ga0194115_10003231_pt1 | contig 18472 bp, 17 predicted proteins | sample TA2MahsurfametaG_3_FD_148656 | JGI IMG/M metagenome (GOLD analysis project Ga0194115, IMG submission 148656) | Freshwater microbial communities from Lake Tanganyika, Tanzania - TA2015002 Mahale S4 surface | ecosystem: Environmental > Aquatic > Freshwater > Lake | place: Tanzania: Lake... | reverse complement strand
TGCGTAATTGCTGAAAAAGGTGCAAACGGAGGAATTATGATTTACTTCACGATTTAATTTCTACTCCATCCGTTTCCTTGCTTTGAATATGATCCGAATCTTGATCCTGGGTGGTCTTGGGCCCCATCAGGTTCAAGTTAGGTTCATTACTAGTGTAGCCGTAAACTTCATTCACGGCCTTATGAGTCATGGGCCACGATTGCCCTATGTGTCGTAGGTTGGAGTCAAAGTAACCTGGAATCATACCTATGTCCGGTAGGTATGTTACCACATTCCCGTCCGAAATGCTGTTACGAACTGTGACGTTCACGCAAAATGTTTGGCCTTCTGACTGTGAACAATCCCTCGTGATACAGTGATCGACTAAGCCGAGAAAGGTGTGTGGATCAAGGGACGAGGAAAAGGGACCTTGTCCACAACGATCACGACTTCATACATCATTGTTCTTATTGTTGTTGTAAGAATATGAAGGTGACATTTCTTCTCTTCATTGTAGGAATCCAATCGTCAACATTGGGATTCACATTACCACGTCATGACCTACTACGACAAAGATCGTCCTTGTTGACCAACAATAGGAATACATTCCCTCCGTCATCCAACAGGGGGCGACGTCTGTTCAACAACAACAATGATAAGGACCGGTGGGGTAAAAAAAAAGATGAGGCAGTCATCGAAGAGGAGGGTCGTCTTCGTGTTTGGGAATCAAGACGAGGACAAATCCGATCCGTCCTAAAGGGTGCAGAATCGATACGGAATAATCGGATATCGAATGGATGGATTCCAGAATTAGATGAAGATGGGAAACCAAAAACAAAGGGTGCAGATGGGAAGATCGCATTGACGATGACTGCCTTCGTCGTCGCAGCTGGCGCAGTCGCATTACGGATTGGTGGCCGTGCAGCATTAGTCAGTGTCGTAGGATTAGATTTCCTAACCGACAATCCTGAATTACAAGATCAAGTTAGTCAGGTATTATCGATTTCTGAAACGATGGACCCCATTATACGGTTACTTCTCTTTTCCTTGGCATGGACAGTCATAAAGGTGTCATGTTTCGATGCGGGCGGCGTCGTCTTGGCGTTGGCTAGTGGGATTTTATTTGGTGGTGTCCTTCAGGGTGCCGTCGTATCGGCATTTGGTGCGACAGTCGGATCAAGTGTCGCCTTTACATTAGCAAAATTGGATACTCCTGTCCGGACGAAGGCACTTCAAGTCGTTGAAGAAAATCCTTCCTTAAAGGGGATTGAACGTGTCGTTGCCGAAGATGGATTAAAGGCAATCTTGACATTACGTCTTGCACCTGTCTTACCGATCCCCATCGGCCTATACAATTATGTCTATGGCGTAACGAATGTCCCATATTTTGACTTTGCAGGTGGTATTTTCTTGGGATCATTGAAACCATACCTACTCGATTCCTATTTGGGGTACTTTGGTAAGGAAGTCATTGATGGGACAGTCGGTAATGATGGTGGGTTGCAGGATGTTCTCCTTTTAGTCGCCATCGGCTTTAGTGTCTCTGTCGGAGTCTTTGCCTCTCAATTAGCAGGTGAAACATGGGATGCTGTCCTCCAGGAAGAGGAGGTAGCAAGAAAGAAACGAAAGTTGGAAGCTTCAGACGATGATGATGATGATGATGATGAAAATGAGGGAATCATGTCAGAGATCTTTGGGATCAAACTACCCCAGTGGATTGTGGGGTTCCAGTTGGCTCTACGAGATGCTGACTACCGTATCAATTCTCTCATTTTACAAGAGTTTAATAGCAAGGTATGGAATTATACAGATTCCAAAGGTCCGAATCCTATCCCAAAAGATCTTGATCCAGCCTTTTGGCCTGGTAGTCCAGAGTTGACTGGTGCAAACAAGGGAGTTGATTTGGGTGCATTAACGTGTGATGGCCTTGTTTTGACTCCAGCCTTATTCTCTGCATGGCTCCAGATTAGTGACCCCCTGTTAGATGAAGATGAATTCGTCCAGTCCATGGAGGAACAATTGTCCGATACGAGACGGCGTTCCTTTACTGCTAAAATGGATGGGACGACGATAAGTACAAGGAAAGAAGATACCAACCAACGGTCGGATATCCATCTAAAGACACTCAATCTGGACTCTCCCGACATGGCGAAAGAACGGATGTTAAATACATTACAATCTCTTCGGGAAAGGACCATTTCTCGACTTGAAGAATTGAAGGAAGAAAACTATCCTTAAAGACGAGCCGAAAACATTCCCGTTTCGGAGCAAGTGGGAAACCCTGTAGCTTTCCAGTCGTAGCCGTGGAAATCGATGACTCTTTCTTATATTATCGAGTAGAGGGATACCCACACATGTCCCGTCGTTATAGTGCCATTCTAGTAGGCTAATGTGTGTGTCCTCCTGACTGTCGTTTCTTTTCGTTCCACTTCAGGAAAAATGGCGGGGAAAAACATCACAATCTGTTGCAACACAAAGTCAAGGTCTCAAACCACAAGTTACGATGATGAACAGACCATTATAAAGAAGAAGTAAATTCATACAAGCTTTATCGGCGACGTGAGAAACAAAGGAAAGATGTTATAGTCAAGTAGTAGACGATTGCAATATCATCTAGTGAAGAAAATGGCGCGAAAACAAATTGACTTTGAGACAAAAAATCAACAAGTTACCCCTAGTTCGCGCGGCTGTGTGAGTTTCACGTGCGAAATTCAGGTCTGATAAGAGTCGCCAAAAAGGGTGGACATTGTCCGCCTTTCACGGATCCGGAATCGGGAATGACGACGAAAAAAGGAGAACGTTCGTCAACCTAGGCTGTTCTGATAGCAGTCTACTCGACGACGACAGGCTATTTCCGGCAGAGTGATTTCGTCCGCCAAGGCCGAACAATATAGTGTGACCTATATAGAAACTGAGTCGCCCAAGTCGTGTTTTCGCAGTTCAGATTGCTCAAGATTCACTGCAATCCATACAGTACCTCGATAGCCTCCAGGCTTTCGCCTTCCCAACCTCCTCAAAACGTCCTCATTGAAACATCTCCAAAAAGATATCGAACGAGGAATGTCTGTCGACCTTTCTATCGATCCGCGGTTACCCTTTGGAGAGATCAACGTCGTCATCTTGACAGATGTACACTCCTGGGTAGCCGGTCATGGACGGCAGCAGCCGGAACTGGATGCGGATTATGGAGCTGTTTTGTCGTTTTACAAGCGTCTCAAGGATTACTGTAACGAAAAGGGTCTGACTCTTTTCTTCGTATCGAACGGAGACTGGGCACACGGTACGGGGTTGGCGGCTCCAGGAGATCCCTCTAATTTTCTACCGATCCTTGAAAAAATGCCCTGGGATGCTGTCAACTGTGGTAACCATGAACTGTACGAAGATGCCAAGGTAGCTACCATGATCAAACCTGGAGGCTTCGTCGACTGGTTTGGTGATCGGTACCTCACGGCAAACATCGAGCTTACGGAAGATGGAGAGCTGATTGGGAATCGTTTCAAAGTTTTGGAAGGACTGAACAATACAAGAGTTTTAACTTTTGGATTCCTCTACGACATGACGGGCGCTTGTGATTCGATCAAGGTGATCGCTGTGAAAGAAGTTGTACAGAGTCAGTGGTTCTTGGATGCCTTGCATAATGAAGTTTATAGTGCGATCTTAGTCCTCGCCCATATGGATAAGGATGATCCTCTGGTTACTGTCATTCTGAATGCCATCAGGAATGTCCTCGGTCCAAGCTTCCCCGTTCAGTTCGTTACTGGTCATACTCACTACCGTGGTGAGACACAGTTGGATGAATTCAGCCGATCTTTCGAAGCTGGTCGGTACTTGGACACCATCGGGTTCGTTTCCTTCCCCACCCATCCAGGCATCAGGGGACAAGCGCAACAGGGGATCCCAGCCATGAATTTTTCTAGTGTCTTTATTGACGCCAGCGTCGATGCGCTGGCAGACCAATTGGGAATCGCCGCTGATGAATTGTGGACTGAAGAGGGGGCTGAACTTAGTCACTTCATAGGAAAGACTAGGGAGAAAATGGGACTTACGGAAGAAATCGGGTGCGCTCCTCATGATTTTGTTCGAACTGTCCCCGTTGATGACCCTTCCTCCATCTTTGGGCTCTATCGCGACGAGGTCGTGCCAAAGATGTTTTTCGAACCTGGGGAAAAAAGTGTGATGTATATCCCCACTGAGAGTTTTCGATACGATCTTTTCTCTCGGTCACGGTTGATCGTTGATGACGTGTGGGCCGTTTGCCCCTTTAACGATACTATCGTATCTTTGGGTACTTTCACGGGCGACGACATCATCACGCTGAATAAGACTTTGCAAACGGTGACGATGGTCGAGGGCCACAAGGTACCGCAATATCTCTTGATTGGAGATATTGATGACCCTTCGGCCGAGTACAAGTTCTATACGGAGGGGTTTGGCGACGAGAATATTATCGCCGCGCTCTCGAAAATAGATCCAGCGGCATCGATCCAGCCAGTTTTAACAGCCTCTACATCGACGGAATTGTTGATGTCATTTGTTAAGCAAGAATGGCCATGTAATGGTGACGTACCCGGCTTGTCTCATAGAGCACCCGGGAGACTATTTGGTCGACAAGGCGGACCAATGAAATCACGATTTTCGGATGGGACTTACCTCACTATCATCTTGATTATCATTGCTCTGATCTGCGTCGGCATCTATGCAATGTTTGTGCGTACTCGTCGAAGGGTAGGTGGCGTGTCAGGGGTTCATCGAACAATTTTGTCGAAAGAGGACCCAACCTATCACGACACCGATGGTCCGAAAGCTCTTGGGTCAGATGAAGACGACGAATTGTTCTTCAGGGATGAACCGATTGAGTCTTCGCAAGATCCGAATGATATTGCTGACGATCAACTATAACGTGGGATATCCTGGCAGTGGGGGAACGACCACAGTTTATTCGAGGAATTCCATATCTAGTCAATAGAACGTGTTTTGTCGACGGCGAATCCACCGGTGTTTGGCTTCTCAAAACTGGTTCAGCCATCGAAGCAATCAAGAACGGACTTTTGTTAGTCGTTACAATCCATACTAGCATTAACTGTATTTGTTGATATTTAGAAGCTCTTGACGATGATCTTGTAACAGATTTTGGAACCATCGTCTGGGAGATTGATAATAAGGGCTCCATAGAAGGTACCACCCTGTCCATTGGGTTCACAGACGATTTCTAACGGAGTTGGTTCACCACCCTTCCGATCCATCCGTCCCGTAACTGGTCGGACGGAAAGAGATGGATGAGATCCCTTGGCGAATCCAGCATAGTAGTCCTCAAAGGTCATACAGATGGGTGGGACCATAATTTCATAGGCAGCACCTGGGAGGAAGGGCACAAATGAATGGAGGGGGAAACCGTTCAGCAAATCATTCTTTCTTTTACAAGCACATTCTAGATACCTTCAACGATACCCCCGGTACATTGCCCGTCCCCCTCCACTTACCAGATCCTGACGATGCCACCTGAAAGGTAAATTCACCATCCGGCATTGCTGAGGGGATGAATTCCATCCCCGCGGGGATTCCCACGGCAGTCGCAATCCCTCCTTGGACGATAGCATCTGCACCAAGATTTTCCATCCCAGGAAGTTGAGGTCCTGATCGTGATCCACCGGATAACATTTCTTGGGACCCCATCATTCCAGATGAAAAGGCAATTTCCTCCTCTGGATTATATCCGTCAGGGAAGTAATCACCTGTATCCGTCGAACCCATCTTTTGAGAATCTGGTTTCCACGAATTCCCAGACATATCCATCCCCCCGATGAAGATAGCTGTCGTACTTTGTTGTGGCCCTCCGACGACTGTTCCATAGGATGATGATGATGATGACGATACTACTACCGCTGGAGAAAAGGACAAGATTGTTGTCGACGTCGTCATCATCAAGAAGGCGACGAGTGAAGGAGTCGAAAGTTTCATGGTGGCGATATGGATGGCTATGATAAGGATGAAAGTCACGCCAAAATGGTTGGTCAGACTATACTAATCAGTCGGTGTTATCCGTAGATCTCAGCCTTGTTGGTTGACATATTCTGTGCATAGTTCGTTGACAGTGACCAGGATGTTGACTCTGAACATGGTCTGTTCTTGGGATATGGTATCTCGTACGTCATCTCCATGATCGGAGGCACCCCGTCTCGCGTCCAGACTGTTCATGGATAGGCGTATGTGCTTCCGCGTAGGCTTTCGTTCCAAATCTTGGTCTTGCGCGACAAGCTGTTACCACCTAGAACTTGCCGGAACCCTTTTGATTCCCCTCCAGGGGGAGCCAGAGGAACGCGGATACAATCATGTTTACATGCAGGATAATGGAAGAGTCGGTCAAGCGGAACCTTCTTGACTCTCTTGGGGAGGGACGCGGATACAAGATGTCGGAGTCAAGCGGAACGCTCTTGGGTCTCACAACGAGGGCACGTTCTCTCCACTCTGTAGCGTTGTCTTCACAACCACAAAAGCTACACCGAAGACTCGTTATCTCACCGAATTACACTGGTAGACGAAAGTTTACTTTGGAGTATCTGCTACGCTCAACTAGATCAATTGTTCTTTTTTAAACTTGTTCTTTTTCACTCTTGTTAGGAGCACTGCTGGTTGGAATTCTAACTTTTCTCCCCGAACGGTTTCAACCACTTGGAACTCAAGAAACAAACCAACAAAACGAGCCAACCATGTCCTCTAAGGTACAGAAGACTTTTTCGGACGAGGTTGACACAAAGTCGGACGGTTCCCAATTTGATGAAAGTCCTCCTGACGGGGACGACGAACCCGTTATTGTCTTCCCCAGGAGGAACGCTCGCAGGCCACTCTTATCACGAGGGGGACGGACCCCTTTGGTCGGGTTGAATGAAGGTAATGAAGATCGTGAAGACGATGAGAATCCACCGGACTTTGGAGCTGACGATGTCGAATTCCAGGATGTGCGACTAAGCCTGATCGGCCCAGCCATGGATAGTGCTCGTCTTTTCGCTATGACGATGCTAGCTGAGTCTGACCGACGTCTATCTCAACGATCTCTCGTGTGTGATGACGCGTCGTCGGCAAGTTCCGCAGGATTTTCGATGAAATGACCACGCCGAGGTCGTCGGAATGAATTCCGAGGCATTGAAGGATTTGGAAACACATCTCCAAACCAAACGGGTTTTGGCAGTGGTGGCGGTACCTCCGGTAGGTTGCACTGGTTGACCCGTTCAAACGGCTCACTCAATCTTCAACTTAGTCGACGTTGGTAATGGATCCTTCGAGTTGGAAGCGTCCTTGTATTAGTCGCGCTCGCTGTGTGCTTTTCTCTGTTGGTACACAGGGACCGCCTTGCGCGCCGACAAGAATTGGATCAACCAAGTTCTCGTAGCAATGGACAAATGCACCTGAGTCAGGCGGTGGAGATTCTCGTCGCGAGAAACATTTCGAGTGCCCAAAGCTTGAGTGATCCAACGAGTCCTCAACACATGGCTCTTTCTTGGCTTGTTTTGGAGGATACAGAACAAGTCGATGTCGACTCTGCGCAGTTCATCCAACGGTATGCGTTGGCAGTCCTATACTTTGCTTGGGGAGGATCTGATTGGTACCATTCTTGTAATTTCCTGTCAAGTCTCCACGAATGTAGTTGGTCTGAATCTATGGATGACGAAGACGGAGCAGCCTTGGCGATCGGTGTGACGTGCGATCAAGACTCCCAAGTGCAAGGTCTCAATCTGGGTACGTTCTTTCATGATGAACTTCGTACCGGCACCTGGGCGGGGACGACGTGATTCGCTTACACTTCCCTCACTTCTCCTGCTTTGGTTCGTAGCCTCGAATAATTTGGACGGTTCGATTCCCGCGGAGATTGAACATCTTGTTGATCTCGATTACATCATCCTGGCGAATAACTCGTTGACGGGTCCCTTTCCTACGTCCTTTGCTGCCCTCGGCAATCTGGAATTGATTGACTTTCGGTGCAATAAACTGAATGGATCTATTCCTCCATTCCCAGGAGACTTCTCGCGACTTTCCTTTTTGGGATTGAGTCGAAATCAGCTAACTGGTGAACTACCCGCGTCTTTGGGCTCCCTTCCTCTCAGAACTCTAGCCATCGATGATAACTTGCTCGAGGGAGATATGGGTGTCGTCGCATTCATGACAGACCTTGAGTATCTATATGCGGGCTCCAATAACTTTCACGGACGTCTTGACGATGGTCTTCTTGACGATCTAACTCAATTGATTGCAGTTGATCTGAGCGACAATTCGTTCGTTGCTGATATGATTCCACCGGCTCTATTTACGCATACTCGTCTACGAGCTTTGTATTTTCATGACAATCAGATTGGTGGTCCCTTTCCGGATCATATTCCCAACAACCACGTGATGGAATTCCTCTCCCTGCGAGGAAACTCGGTTTCTTCTTCCATTCCCAGTACGATTGCGAAGCTTAGGGCACTTACTTATCTGAATCTCGAATCTAACGATCTCACTGGTACCGTACCAGGAAGTGCCCTGGCGTTGTTGACCAAGCTGAAGTATCTTCATCTTGGAAAGAATCCGATGACAAGTGGGCCGATTCCCGATGACCTACAAGACTTGAGAGCATTGAGGGATCTTTCCTTGAATTCATTGCATCTATCAGGAACGGTGCCGGTTTGGCTTGAGAACCTTCCGGAATTGAAATTGTTAGACCTAAGCATGAACTCGTTGGATGGACCAGTCTCTATCAACTTTGCAAAACTACCTGAATTGAAATATCTTCTTCTGAACGATAACCTATTGGATGGTGAAATTCCAGCTAGCCTGGAGGATCACCTGAAGTTGAAGGTAGTGACTCTACATCACAATTCTTTGTACGGGGAGGCTGACGCAGTCTGCGAGTCCGTGTCATCGTTTGACCTATTGACGACAGATTGTGAATCGATCGAATGTCCATGTTGCCAAAAATGTTGCAGTGAAGAATATTGCTTTGAAGAGGATTTAGATGCCGCTCTTGAAAAAGCGGAATTGCATTGGGAGAAGACCTTTTCGTGATCTGACTATCTATCGGTTCAAGCCCAGTATTGTACTCAATGGGTATAGCTCACGAAATGAGAATGAAAATTATCGTATAACTTACAGTTAATATGACTATGATGGTGTGAAACTCCGATAGTACCTCCCACCATCGGTGGGAAAGCGTTTCGGAAGCTAACTTACAGTTACCGTTACCTAGGGTTCGATCGTTTCATTGATAGGCGACTGTGCTGATTACGGTTCCACGATCAAGTTTTCGAACATTTATGACTATCTCCATAATTAATGAGAATCCAGTCTTGGTTCCCCTCCGGGTACGGTAGAACACGCGCTGTCATCAAGCCGGAACCGCGGAGGCAAGAGGTCTTGGGTCTCGTCCGTCGTCTTTCGTCCGCAGCAGCTGTGTACGGGGTTGTCTTTCATATACCCGCAAAAAAATACATTCCCACCACGGAGTCGTTGTCTCACAGAGATAACTTCTTGGACGACCATATTTTTTTCTTTGTGTACTGGACCTCCTTCGTATTGAATTCGATCAATCGAGATTCAGTTTACTTTTGTTGTGTTTTTTTCACTCTCGTTAGAAGCACTGACTTTTTGGGATTTTCCAACCTTTCTTTTTTTTTTGGAACGGTTTCATTACAACTCGGAACTTAAAAAACAAACCATCAAGTAAACGAGACAAACATGTTCAGTGAGGGACAGGTAAGCCCCAACATTATGGAGGATTCGGGAGATATTCCTCGATCTCGTCGATCATCTTTTCAAGAAAGACGGAAGCCATATTCAGACAACGCTGAGTCGAAGTCGGATGGTTCCCCCCAGAAATTCAGGGATAGTCCTGGCGGGGACGACGAACCCGGCTTTATGACACCCAGCAGGAGCTCTCGCAAACCATCCCCACGAGGGTCACGGACGATTAAGCTTGATCTTTTGGTCGGGTTGGATGATGCCAAGGAAGACCCCGAAGACGATTTGTTTCCCATGGACTTGGAAACGGAGATTATCGAATTCAAGGATGAGGACATTGATGACGTGGGTCGGAACGGCAGCGGCCCACGTTCGCCCTCGATGGATAATGCTCGTGTCTTCGCAATGACGATGCTAGCTGAGACCGAACGTCGTCGATCTCAACGTTCTCTCGCATGTGATGATGCGTCCGTTCATTCTGTCGGATCCTCCTCAGCTTCTATGAAATGGCCACGCCGAGGTCGCCGCAGTGAATTCCCTGGCCTAAGAGGAGCTGGAGCTACACCTCCAAACGATCTGGGGGGTGGCAGTGGTACCTCCGATAGGTTCCGTTGGATGTCCCGGACAAGGGAGGGTTTGCTCAAGCTTCAAGCTCATCGCCGCTGCGAGTGGATTATTCGAGTTGCAATCTTCCTCGTAGCAGTCGCACTCTGTGTTTGCTTTTCTCTATTGGCACACAAGCCGCGGTCATCGAACGAGTTTGCCACGGTGTCGACTACTTCCGAAGACAAGATGCGCTTGAAGCAAGTGGTGGATATTCTCGTAGACAACAACGTTTCGACTAAGCAAAGCTTGAACGATCCAACGAGTCCTCAACACAAAGCTCTTTCTTGGCTTGTTTTGGAGGATACAGAGCAAATCAGTGTCAACTCGACACAGTTCATCCAACGGTATACGTTGGCGGTCCTATACTATGCTTGGGGAGGCCCTGAATGGGTCCGTTCCTTCAATTTCTTGTCAAGTCAACACGAATGTGGTTGGTTTGAATCTATGGATGACCAAGATGGGATGGCCTCTGCAATCGGAGTGACGTGCGATCAGCGTTTGCAAGTACTAGGTCTCAATATGGGTAGGTACTTCCATGATGAATTAATAGGGACATCCCGATGAGACGACATAATTCACTCACCTTCCATCACTTCTTCTATCTGGTTCGTAGCCTCGAATAATTTGGACGGTTCGATTCCCGCTGAGATTGAACACCTAGTGGGTCTCGAATACATCGGCCTGGGGAATAACTCGTTGACGGGTCCATTTCCTGCATCCTTTGCAGCACTCGGTAGTCTGGAATTCATCGACTTTCGGTACAATAAACTGAGTGGATCTATTCCTGCATACCTAGGAGATTTTTCGCAGCTTGCTGTATTGGGATTGAGTCAAAACCAACTGACTGGTGAGCTCCCTACTTCTCTTGGTTCCCTCCGTCTCAGAACTCTAGCAATCGATGACAATTTGCTCGAGGGAGAAATGGGTGCTGTAGCCTTCATGAAGGACCTTGAGTATTTATATGCGGGCTCCAATAACTTTCGGGGACCTATTGATAATGGACTTCTTGCGGATCTAGCTCATCTCATTGAAGTCGATCTAAGCAACAATTCGTTCGTTGCCGATACGATTCCTCCGGCCCTATTCATGCATCCTCGTCTACAAGTTTTGGATTTGCATGACAATCAGATTAATGGTACTTTTCCGAGTTTCATTCCAAACAACCATGCCATCAAGTTCCTTTCTCTACGAGGAAATTCAGTCTCTTCTTCGATACCCAGTCTGATAGGAAATCTTCAGGCACTAACTCATTTGGATCTCGAATCCAACTCTCTCACTGGGACCTTTCCAGGAAGCGACTTGGCACCGTTGACAAAATTGAAGTATCTATTTCTTGGGAAGAATCCGATGAAAAGGGGACCAATTCCCAATGAACTACAAGACTTGAAAGCATTGAAAGAGCTCTCCCTACATTCCTTGAGTCTCTCAGGAACGATTCCTGTTTGGCTTGAGAATTTTTCGGGATTGAAATTGTTGGACCTTCGAGTGAACTCGTTGGATGGACCAGTCCCCATCAACTTTGCGAACCTACCCGAGTTGGAATATCTTCTTCTGAACGATAATCTATTGGATGGTGGAGTTCCAGCTAGCTTGGAGGATCACTCGCAATTGAAGGTAGTAAGTCTGCATCATAATACCATCTATGGCGAGGCGACTGGGGTCTGTGACTCCAAGTCATCCTTTGACTTGTTGACCACAGATTGTGAATCGATCGAATGTCCATGTTGCCCGACATGTTGCCGTGACGAACATTGCTTTGAAGAGGATTTAGGAGTCGCTCTCGAAAATGGAGCAGCAGATTGGGAGAAGACCTTTATCAGATCAGACTATGGGTTCAGTCCTAGTTTACTCAATGAGTTCTAGAGTTCATCAACGAAATGGAACTCAAATTAACTGTAACATCTACGATTTCATTATATGAAACTTTCTTTTTTTTCCTATTCTCTTTATTATCGAAAGAATATCTTTTCACTTGAGTGTTGCTACCATAGGCTTAGCTCTGGAAATCTGCAACTCGATACCACGATCTGTTGAAGCCTCCCCAAAGTCAGGCCGAATTAAATGAATCCCATCTTTTCTTCTATATCATGAGCAATCGCGTAAAATGAATCGGGCGTCCAAGCCGAAACAAAATGTCTTTATTTCTTTTTATTACAGTCGGGGTTCAGGTCCCTCAAAAAAGTAATAATTACAAAGATCGATGATATTATCTTTCCTCAATGCACCTTCAATACGACCCTTTAAGACAGCCTTTGCACCCTTTTCTTCCTCCGAAATTGGTTCATCACCCTTCGGTTCGAACTTATCAAGGAATAATAGAGTCGGAAGTCCCATAATGTTTAAACGTGCTGCCATAAGTTCATCCTTATCGGTATCAATTTTAGCAAATCGAACCTTACCCTTTAATTCTTGTGCAGCAGCTTCAAATTCAGGTGCCATTAACAAACACGGACCACACCTTTTTGGAAGACGATGCGAGGAGAAGGGGGGGGGGGATAAATGGAACGGAAAGGGATAAGAAAAAACAAAGTCATCCAAAAAAAAGAAACAAGATGAAACCCGGATAGAACGACAAAGTGAGACATACGTCAAGAAACATTGGTTTTGTTTCCGGAACAACCAACCACAAGAAAGAAACACCGAGGATTCACCATCCCCAAAAAAGGATAGAGAAATAGGTTGCATCTACGGATATATCACTCACCATGTCGCGTATGCATCAACGACCAATGGTTGATCCCATTCAGTCAGCATCATTTCTAGTTGTTCTCCCGATACGAGCTTGGCTTCCTTTTGGGTTTCGGCTCCACTACCACCACCTTCGGCAGAAAGGAACCATGCATAATTCTTCGACGACGAAGAAATGGGTGTCACCGGAAGAAAGGCATTCGACAGACCTATCGATGCTGTGGAAAGCAGTAATAATTGTAGACCCGTCTTCATCGTGTATTTCAAGCGTCAATCGTAACTGTGAGAAGTAGCCAGCAGAGTTGTGATGGAATGCCCCAAAATGGGAACGACTGCCTTGTTTTGGAGTCATGTGGCGTTATAGGGTGATGAACCAACTGACGTCATCGGACAGGTCGATCTTCATAATCGAAGGGGTCGGACTCTAGTAAATTCGACAGACAGACAGACGAGACGTAGGGAATAGGGAAACTATGATCGGACGACTCAAACATCGGGATTACAGCTTGAATTTATGTCTGCCGTCTCTACTGGTACAATGTTCTTTCCATACTGTACATGGATTTTCTTACTCCACTTGACTCACCAAGGAAACAAGACCCAGCCATTTTTGCACCTGAATCATGATTTGCCTGGCAGACCATTGGCCACCTATACTCTCTCCGCCAACATTCGCTTGAGCTCTTCGATCTCGAGGCGTGCCTGCGCTAGCTGCTCGGAGAGTGAAACCTTGTTCTGTTCATGAACGTTGAAAGTACTGTCTTCACTGTCCGAGACACCATCACTGGCAGTAGACATTTGCGAAGAGAAGACTGTGACTTTTTCTTGAGGGGCGTTAGGCTCTCCCATGTCTTCCTGGTAGGACGGGCAGCAGCAAACGAAATTCGGGGACGGTACCCGGTACTCATTTCCCGAAAACTTCAACTCTCCAGTGGAAAGATTGAAGTTGAAAACGGCAAGGGAGTCCGTGTCTTGGTTTGCCACAAGGAGATATTGTCCAGAATGGTCAAATTGAAAGTGGCGTGGAGTCTCTCCGCGAGTATGGAAGTGGCCAACTGTTTGCAGTTCACCACGTTTAGCTCCCTTACCCTTGACCTTGTAGACTGTGATGGATTGATGTCCTCGATTCGATACGATAACGAATCGACCCGATTTGTGGACGCAGATACGTCCACACGTATTCATTGTCGTGGGAAATGCACCAGGAAGGGTACTGATACTCTGCACCAGACGAAGAGTGGATCGACCCATGAAACGAGACATATCTTCTCCTCGCTTTGATGCTGAATAGATTTCATTCAAGAGTTCGCGATCTACTTCGAAGACTGCGATCTGTAATCAAAAGGATTGAGACTTCCGTCGTTGATAAGGGAGCATCGGAGCCAGCAGATGACCTACTTCTACGTACCGTTGAACTCAATTCATTGACAACGTATGCAACATTGTATTTGGGATGAAACTCTATGTATCGTGGTCCATCAGGCTTTCCAGTTGCAAGTCCGGACGGTAGGACATTCATCTCCATGACAATTTTTCCTTCGGTGGCATCATAGTAGAATTCTCGAATCAGGTCCTTGCCAAGATCTGGAACGTAGGCAACACGCCCTACGACAGGGTCCAAAACGAGGGCATGGCTGTGCGGATCTTTTTGTCGAATAGCAATCGTACTTTCGTCGTTTAGGGAGTGGTTGACGCCGCCAGCCGTCTTGACGGGTGCATACATTTCTCGTCCTCCCTTGGGGTCGTACACATTCTTGACCGGGCCAGCAAAGGCCCCCGTTTCGACGTCTAAAGGAATGACTACCAGAGTGGCATTCCAATAGTTGACTGCAAGCATATTCTTTTGTGCCTTATCAATCGAGAGGTAGCAGGTCGACGTTCCACCAGCATCAACAGCTTCGCCGATTTGTTCCAAGCCTCCATCAGGTGATATCTTATACGCGACGATCTTCCCGTTATCATGGCAATCTTCAGTGCATGTGTATACGACATTCAGACGGGGATGGTATCGAGAAAAAGCGGGGTTCATGAGTGTCTTGGGGTCACCTTGAACATTGAGAAGAACCAGGGAGCCATCAGTGGGATGGAATCGGTAAACGTACAAAGAATGTTTGGCTTCTGTACCTCGAGGGCCATGAGCTGTACGACCGTTGGAAGGGGATTAACAAAGTTAGGTGAGTGGGTGGATGGATAGATATGGAGATAGAGAGATAGATTGGCGTTAGTCCCATCAAGAAGAGAAATACGAAGATGATCGATGACACCTCCCAGAAAAGGGTGATCGGATCATGGCGAAGGCCAATCGGAAGAAAAAAAAACGTACCAAGCTTGTCAAAGTCCGAGTAACTCGTCACAAAGAAGAGTTGATGGTCATCGTCTTCTTGTGATGACGAAGTTGAATTCGATACATTATGGATGTCACCCTTGATGCTGATCATGATTGTTGATGGGTTGATGGGTAGGAAAATATATTTTTTGTGTGTGTGTTTGTGTCGAAGAAGGTCGTCAAGATGGGAAGACTTGGGGAAGGGTAAAAAAAAACCGGTGAAGAGAAAAAACCGAGGATTTTTTTCGAGTGGTTCTTCGAAAAAAATTACCCGTACCAGCGATACGGTACGGACTGCGACATCACATCTTCAATCAATCAATCGCTCTATCCGTTATTCCGGTAAAAGGCAACCAAAAGGAGGAACCATGTTGTCAGCGAACTGTGAAATGGGGGTTCGCCGCCGTCGTCGTTATCTGAACTTCCCCCCATCGCTTCAAAAATAGTATGGTGGTCGGTGAATTCCGATTTGGTCTTGCTGTAAGAATATGCCCTTCTTCCGGATAAATACATATTTATGAAGGAAGTGCTTCTTCACAGCGAAAGACAGATGGCTTTTCGCCACGATCTGGGAAGTTGGAGAAGGTGAGGGTTTCAGTCACGGCTATCCGGGAATCGATGAATGGCCATTTTTCGGCTTTCACTCACCGGTAGTACTTCAAGTTTGGTTGGTCACTGTCATGTCTTTTGACCGTTTAAAGATTCAATGACCGCGTCAATCAACGACGTCACGACGAAACGACCAACAACCTTCAGATCTCATTTCATCGGTTACAGCACCGAATCTATTGTGTGGGCTCATCCAATTGTATTCACTTATCAGTACGGTACTCTCTCTCTCTACACACACTCACAGTCACAACATTCAGACAGACTAAATACAGAATGCCGACGGATCCAAGCTTTGAGGGAAAATGTATCATCATTACGGGTGGTGGAGGAAATTTCGGTCGTGATGGATGTCTATTCTTCGTCGAACGGGGAGCGAAGGTAGCAGCCCTAGATAAGAATGATACTGCCCTTCAAGAAACAATATCCTTTGTAAAGGAAAAGATTCCCGATGCGACAATCTTCCATTACGCTTGTGATGTAACGGATGTCTCCAGTGTCGAAAAGGCAATTGATGATGCTGCCAATTCTCTTGGTCGTATTGATATGTTATGGAATAATGCTGGATATCAAGGACAAATTAAGCCAACTTTGGAATATGATCCTGTCGATTTCGCACTCGTTATGAATATCAATGTGACTGGGATGTTTATTGTTTTGCAAGCTGTGGCAAAGAAGATGGTAGAACAGGGTCCAGGAGAGACACTGTATTCGATTGTCAATACGTCTAGCGTCGCCGGTCTTCGAGGGACGCCTGCCATGGTTGCCTATGCGTCTAGTAAGGCTGCAGTCTTAGCAATGACGGTTAGTACATCAAAGGATTTAGCACCTCATGGGATCCGTGTCAATGCTGTCTCTCCAGCATTAATCGGTCCGGGGTATATGTGGGATCGTCAGAATGAACTTCATGCCCAATCAGGATCTCCATACTTCGCGACAGATCCAGAAATCGTCGCACAGAACAAATTAAGTGGTGTCCCCCTAAAACGTCTTGGATCTGTAACGGAAGTCATCCAGGCTGTGGCATTTCTATTGAGTGAACAGGCAAGTTATTCGACTGGAACGAATTTAGTCATTGATGGCGGAATGAGTTCTGGACTTCGGTGTTAAAGTAAGAATACGGCCCCTCCTTGACACATTCACATGAAAAATGAAAGAAGGGAAGAGGATAGGAGTGACAGATTCATGACACGTGCATGAGAATCTAACAACGAAGGCCACTTCTTGCGAGGAGAATCAAAGCGATTCGATTTTATCTAGCTGCCGGGTCACGGACACTTCACCAGCAACATCGCCTTTCATGCCCATGAATGAGACTATGACGACAGACTAGTTTATTAATTTCAGAGAGGTTTGTGTATTCTCGAACAATAGATGGCAGGAATTGTTTCGATCGTTCCTTCATAGACGCCATAGTTGCAGTGACTCGCCTCCTCCGTTTTGACTGTGTGATGCAATGATGTGTAGTTGAATTTGAACATAGGACTAGTAGCTATGGGACGGCATGTTGTTTTATATGGATTGATATAGATACATATCATGAATATGATCATGGGATAGTTGACGACTGACTCACGTGTTCGCGGAAAAAATATTCACAGTCATTGGGATGCGGGGATCGTGTGAAAAATTATACGACAATGCTTCCAACGCCTTTCTGAACGGTAGTATAACTGCCATGTCCGCAACGCGCACATCCCACATACAAGGAGTGTGACGAGAATATGGCTGCCCTCCCGCCCCCAAAAGAGGGCCCTACTACGATGTACGATATGACCGTTCGAGAACGAGTTTCTCACTCGTTCCCCCATCCGCGATCTCGCATTCGTACCAACATTGTAAGGAAAGGATATTGTCTTTGTGTCCTTCATTCCGGAAAGAGGAAAGACACTTACAAGGGAACTTATCTTGCATTCGATATCGGTATTGAGCAACGAATTGCCCTCTAGCCCCCCAAGGAAAAGGATGGCAACGTACTCTGATGATGGCAGTTCGACACTGCAACCACCACCCTCCCGCGACGATAGTACGCTTGGATCGACGAACCCATTCGAATCACCTTCGTCACAGGATGGGATGAGTTCCCAATTTGTGATTGGAGAACCTGAAGATGATGAAGAAGCTGCTGCCGTCGATTTGCGAGCGTCGGGGATGTCTCTTCCTAATCCTGAGGAACTCAAGATTGATCGTGGAGTCAATGACGGTTGTTTCAAGATGTGGGTCGGACTCATCGTCGGATTGATCTTTGTATGTTCCTTGACTGTTGGTCTTACTATTGGTCAGACGAAGAAGAAGATCATTAAGCCGAAACCTTCCGTCCCTGTTGTAAGCAGAGAAACGGTCCGGATTGACATGAAATCATTCCTTGTTGTTAATGATATCACCCAGGCCGCTGCATTCAATAATGCTTCCAGTCCACAGTCCTTGGCATTGGACTTCCTCGCCAATGAAGATCAATTGCGATTAAATGCACCATTGTCGAATGATCTTTCCAGTCCGGACGCCTACCGATTCCTGTCACGGTACATTATGACGGTCTTTTACGAGTCCCTCGGT
>Ga0194115_10003230_pt1 | contig 18473 bp, 14 predicted proteins | sample TA2MahsurfametaG_3_FD_148656 | JGI IMG/M metagenome (GOLD analysis project Ga0194115, IMG submission 148656) | Freshwater microbial communities from Lake Tanganyika, Tanzania - TA2015002 Mahale S4 surface | ecosystem: Environmental > Aquatic > Freshwater > Lake | place: Tanzania: Lake... | reverse complement strand
ATCGTTTGGAAGAAAACCTAAAATGAGAGAGAAATGGAGCGTCGTGTCCTTGAAGAAAGAAAATGACGAGTCATGAGAATGATGGCTGGGTCCATCAAATCTTTCCCTTTTGGTTCCTCACAGTCGGTGTCAATTTCAGAACAGGCGGCGCGGACCGACTGGCGCTCCCTACACATTCTACAGAATGGCACACGGAGGATGTTCCCGCTGGCGCGCAAACGACTACAGATGGTGCACGCCAGTACCTTTTGATTCTAAATGAAAATCTCTCTCGCGCCACCGTGCGATTTTTCTCATCAACGACATTCTGGTGGTCCGACGATTCGGACAAGGAGGAAGAAGTGAGTCTTGACTTGGAATGTGACAGAGTGAATGACAGCGAGGTGACGAGATACCGAAGATATCACTGTCAATCGAGTGCGTACCGAAACAACAGAATGAACCATATTGCTGCCTGTCTCTTTGATATGGGATGCGGAAAACATTTGATGGCTCTCCTTTGGACTCCACATTCCAAGTCTGTGATACACTAGGTCTCGCGTGAGGATGTTTGAAGCTGACTATGCACATTTGCGCCCCTAGTTTGCACGCACCTTGTTTCGAGTCGTAGTCGACGAAGCGTTTCGGCTCGATCCAGGAGACTTCGTTCCGTTCATTTTCGATATTCGACCGATGGGAGGCAAAGAAAGGGAATTATCGAACCCAAGACGAAAAGACATGATGGCAGCACGTCAAAAGTCTCGCTTTCCAACTTCATTCCCAGCGACAAGCCAATGACAAGAATGCCACAGTTACAGCGGATATCCACATGGCGTTACGTTTCCAGGGAACTTCTTCAGTCAGTGGGAGAGATCGATGCACGAAACCAGCGGAAGATATTGTCACGCACAAGAGAAAGGAAGCATAAGTCAAGATCCCAGCCGATCGTCGGCCACAAGGTGTAGGTCCCGAAACGGTCACGACGGATTGCTCTCATCCACTCTCCAACCACCTACGGTATTCCTGTACACAAGTAGTGTGCAACAATTCTGGTTCATGGAAGATAAACAACTTGCCAAGCGAGATTAAACAAACCAGCTGTCGGAGAATCGCCCGAGGAAGGGCTTTCGAAATTGCAAGACCGAACACTACCATGCCCTCCCTTTCGCGAAGATCACCGATAGGTCGTCCTTCAGTGGTACTTGAGTCATACACTACTTATCGAGATCACTCATCGTCATCGGCAGCGCTAGCAGGGGCAACATGACTTGAAGCATCAACAACACACCCGTGACGTCCCGGAGGCGGACAAATGTCGATGAAAACATTCTCAAAGGAGGAAGAAAAAGCCGAAGGACAGGCTACCACTCAGCTAAAACAATGCAGAAGACGTCGCAGCTTCCAAGGGTGCTCGTCCCTGCGCCAGGATGGTCGGAATGTAGGCCATAGAGTCGACTCCTCGTAATTGAAAGGCATATGTGCGCGCTGATATTACCGAAACAAATACGATCTCGGAAGGAAGCAGACGGTTGTAACCAGATTGATCGCGACGGAAACGACACAAGGAATCTGACAACACATCAGCACCGATTCCCAAGTCAGCATTAGAGAAAAAATTAGAGTTCCATATGGTAACTGCGAGAGGTAGTATATCATGGTACTCACATTATCGACATTCTTTCACGTGAGCCTTCACCGCTTCGGTACCATGTGGTAATTTGGTATCCACGTCATTCACCTGTCGCAGCCTCATCTTTGATAGGTGATACCAATCTGTCACTTCGTGGATTATTCTCACGCGAATGAAGCTACTGGTAAACCAAGCGTTCAGATAGACACACAAAGAAGGCGCTAGTATGAATGACCGTCTCGCATACGTTGTTCGTACTCCCTTATGCTACACACCGACTTTCGAATGTGTGCGTGACCGTGGCAGGACCAAAAGCATGAGCATCGCGCACGCCGTAGGGATTCAAGTGAATCATTCGTCGCCGACATCACCATTAATGGCTCAGCCAGAATCGGTCCAAGCAAAAGCTTTCGAAGTGTCAACGAACGAAGTGTTTTCGAACCAGACAGTTGCATGACGGACTGTCCAGTCACTCTTGCACTTAACGCAGAATGAGCCTTAATTGCTTGCTGTTGTGGATTTCTGAAAACCAGTAGAGCTTGCACCGGGGCATCCACATCAAATGTATCATCGACATCAGGAATCGTGAATGATTCAATCGATTTGTTTATCACATTCTATAAAATCCACAAAAATCTACAAATTCCGTATCTTTCGTAGCTCTGTCTGCCTAAAGCCACAGTCTGATTTTCTAGCGTGGTCGTTCCGATTGACCGTGGCTTGAGGCCTATTTTCGTGGTGAAAGCTGGGAATTGAAATGGCTGTAGATCTGGCAATCAACTGAGAGCCTCTCTAGAGATCGGAAGATGAGATTGATTTTCGCGATGGTGCGATCGGAGGCGAACTCGCCTCATTAATGACAGGGTAGTCATCCCCTCCAACTCTCAAAGACGATGATTTTCTATCTTCACGATCGTCAACTTCGATGATTGTGGCGTAATCTTTTCGGATCCTCTGAATGAGAGTGTGCGAGTAGAGGGTTATGACAAGACATCTTCGTCGCTATATCTCTTGTGTGCTTTGTCGTCGCAGGTAAACTTCTTTCTCGGCGACTGTTGGACTCAAGCGAAAGCCTATCCAACATCCAACATGGTCTGTATGTACATACCTCCAGACTCCAGAGAAGTATTTAGTCCAACGGATCGATCCTGTCTGAGGGCCAACTCCCGATTCGATTAAACCTAAAAACTACGATCTGATCGCGTCGAGCCATGATTCTATCAAGGCTGAGGCTCAATCGCTATCTGGCACTCTAGACGACAGAGATTCAAAAATTCTAGAAAAGTGCTTGCGTTGCAATAGCTATCGGACTGTTCTCGGGTTATGTTTCTCGTTGAGAATCTGCTACCTTTCGTCGAAGTCGCTGTCGGATCCATCACTAGCTTTCCGAAAGGTCGAACACAATCTTCTTTGAGGTCGCACGGGCCTTTCGTCCAGCACGCGGAAGAACAGGGGCCGGGGCTTCCTCGATTTCGCTTTCACTTTCGCTTCCGTGGAAGTCCATATCGTCCTCGGATTCCGAATCGCCAGATTTCTTCGCGGACGTCGATTTCTTTGCAGGCACCTTTCTTTTTGTAGGTGACATTTTAACTATTGAGTCCTGCCTTGAGCGAACCTGCTTCTTGATTGGTGCCTTTTTGGTGGCCACGGCCTTCTTCCGTTTAGGGACTGGGCTACCACTGGCCCTTGAGGCGTCATTTTGAGGACGAGAACGCTTCACTCCACGAGCGTCGTTGACAGGATTGATTGAGGTGGTGAGAGTGGTCAACGAAGAAGATGCACTCTTCGTCTTGTTAGGTAGCGTAGCCATTGGCTCGGCGAGCGACAGCTCACTCTCGTCGTCCTCTGGCTCTACGATCTCCGCAAGACCGGGAGCCTTCGCCGGTATAGATTTTGCTAGGGGCTTCAGGACCGACTTCCCCGTGACGGGGGCGAGCGGCTTTCTCGCGGGTGCAGTCTTCTTCACTACCTCAACTTCATCAGCCGACGAATCCGACTCAAGCGGCTTTCTCGCGGGTGCTGTCTTCTTCACTACCCCAACTTCATCACCCGACGAATCCGACCAAAGCGGCTTTCTCGCGGGTGCAGTCTTCTTTACTACCCCGACTTCATTACCCGACGAGTCCGACCCAAGCGGCTTTCTTGCGGGTGCAGTCTTCTTCACCACCTCAACTTCATCACCCGACGAATCCGATCCTGCCCCATCTGCCCCATCGGAATCGCTTTCAAGGTCCGAGTCCCATTCGTCCTTCTTCTTGGACTTCTTCTTAGCTGCTGTTTTGGCTGCTTTCGCTCTTTTTGCCTGGGCCTTCTTGCTCTTGTTTTGAGTATACTTTTCCCCCGCTTCAAATGCAGCGTATTCCTCGTCCCGAGCATCGAGCGCAATGTCAATACTATCAAGGTCGTTGAGCCAGATTCGGCTTGGCGAAGTAGCCTGCAAAGTCTGCAATTCTTTCGTTCTCTCGTCAAGTTGACGACGAAGATCTTCAGCTTTCTCATACGTCAAAGACCAGATCTTCATGCCGAGCAGATACTCGTAGCCCCTCGATAATACCGAAGTTGAAACGTCTTCATCTTCGTCGATATCGTCTATCGTATCATTCTTGTCGAACAACTCGTATTTGCGGCGTTGCAAGTCTTCGAGCAAAGCAACCTTTTTTCGGTTGCTGACTACAAGTTGACCGTCACACACTTCTTGAACGAATCGAGCTTTGTTCGACAGCATTCTCTGTTCGCGCTCAAGCTTCTGCACAAGCAAGGCCTTTCGCTTCACATAGTAGTCCATGCGGTAGGTGTAGAACTCCTTGAGGATGTCCTCAGGGCTTTCATATCTGACAATGCGGGACTCTGCATCAAACAAAGTCATGTTCGAGTTCGTCAAACTGCTCGTCAGCTTGAACTTGGCGTAAAGACCCCCCTTGGGAAGAGTCTCCCATTCGTCTATCTTCGCTTTGTCTGCCGTAATGGTGAAGCTGACTGTAGCGTCTGTATGATTCTCCATGAAGTCCTTTATGTCGGCCTCCGTCTTCTTCTTCTCATCAGGCTGCATCATTTTCTCAAGCGATTCCTTGTAAGTCTGCGTCCAAACTCGAATGGGAAGCTCAGTGATCACTAGAGTCACATCGTTGGTACGCTCGATACGTCCGCGGACGTCGAACTTGGTACTGGAAGCGTCTGTTGGCTCGATCTGAAACAAGAGATGCGATTAATGTGAGACATGGACGCTTAGGTCTTTCAACAGCGAAAGGCACAATTACTACACTACTCACATCTCCAACGAAACCCCCATAGTAAGGTTTCATTCGCTCCATCGGCTCTACTACGTCGCCATTGATCATTCCTCTCAGCTTCGCCGTGATGACCCGAGGATCGTGATTGCTGATGGAAGACGAGTAACCCGTTCCAATACCATCCGATCCATTCACCAACACCATCGGGATGACCGGCATGTAGAACTCAGGCTCAATCGAGACACCGTCATCCGATAAGTAGTTGAGCAGCTCGTCATCATCAGGGTGGAAAATAGCGCGAGTAATTTGCTCCAGCTTCGTAAAAACGTAACGAGGCGAGGCTGCATCCTTACCACCCATGCGTCGTGTACCGAACTGTCCAGAGGGAGTCAACAGATTGATGTTATTGGATCCACAGAAGGACTGCGCCATACCGATGATAGTACCGTACAAGGATGCTTCACCGTGATGGTACGCCGAATGCTCCGAAACATAACCAGCAAGCTGAGCCACCTTTATCTCGTCCTTGAGCTTACGCTTGAAACATGAAAAAAGAACCTTCCGCTGCGACGGTTTGAATCCATCCAATAAATGGGGAATAGATCTGGCGTTGTCGCTCTGCGAAAACAAAATCAACTCCTTGTTCACAAAGTCAGAATATCGAACTCCTTCTGACGCCTTTGCCTCGGCGTAATCCAAGAACGTTCCCTTTTCAATACTGTTCAACCACGCCTTCCGATCTGCTACACGAGTCTTGCTGAAAACCATATCAATCAAATCGGCGCCTGAAGATGAGATGTTTTGGTCTGGATGGACGTCATCCATGTCCATGCTCGACTTCACAACGTCACTGGACAGCGTCGTGAAGCTGATCTCATGTAGATCCAAGTTTGAAAAGTATTCCTTCGCTTCTTGACTCGTAGAAGTACCTAGCCCCTTATAGTACTTGATTTTCCATCCCTTGGCGTTGTCCCCCGTCGACTCGCGCCATTGTTCGTATTGAGGCAGCGTGAAGAAGGTTCTGGTCTGGCGTCCTTTTGATACTTTGACGATAGGCGTAATAAATTGTTGAAGAAAGCCAGGGACGTCCAGAAGCGAAGGCCAAAACTTGTGAATCATGTTGATCACCAGACCCTTGATGTGTGATCCATCGTGATCTTGATCGGCCATGATCATCAGGTGACCGTATCGAAGTGTCTTGACGTTTGTTTCATCGTAATTCATTCCTATCTTTAGTCCCATGATATCAAGAACATTCTTGAATTCATCATTGTTGATCACTTGTGCGTGTGTTGCATCGCGGACGTTCAAGGGTTTACCCTTGAGAGGGAAGACTCCGTAGTAGTCACGTCCAACGACGGAAAGACCCGACATCGCCAGAGACTTAGCAGAATCTCCTTCTGTGATGATCAAGGTACAGTCCTTGGATTTCGCTGTTCCCGCAAAGTTGGCATCATCGAGCTTGGCAATACCTGTGATCTTCTTCGTCTTCGTTCCACCTTGCTTCTTGAGTTCACGCTGTTCCTTGAACTTGGCAAATGACATAATCGTCTCCACAATTTCGCTCTTGTCGACTAGCTTCATGAATCTATCCGAAAGCTTGCAGGTAGATCCGAAGGACTTCTTCTGAAGCGACAGGAACTCCTTCGTTTGAGAATCAAACACCGGATTGTCAACGAGACAGTTGACAAAGATGCACAAATGGTTCTTGATTTGGGTTGGCTTGACAGCGGCCCCTCCTTTGTTCTTCTTCTTGATCGTCCCCTGGAGATGGGTAGCAATCTGATCGGCGATCATGTTGACATGATTTCCACCCTTGGATGTGCAAATCGCGTTTACGAATGAAATCTGAGCTGGAGTGCCGTCAGTCGCTGAAACACCCACCTCCCAGCGATCTCCCACTTGCTCATATGCTACCGGAGCTTTGATGCCATCAAACATCTTCAGATAGTCCTGGAACGATTTGATGGGTAGCTTCTTGTCGTTGAGAGTGACCTGCAGTTTCTTTCCGGGACGGCTTGACATACTACCCGCAATATCGTAGGCTCGCTTTGAAAGCAGACCGACGATATCGGCATCGAGTGCTGTCATCTTGAAACGCTTGAGATCAGGGCTGAAGGTGATCATGGTATAATCCCCCCTCTTCATTTCGGCAGCTGTGGCTTTCTTAATGACGGGTTCGTTGGCGACGACCATGTTGTTCTCGAAGATCTGAGTAAATTTGAGACCTCGCTCCGAATCGAGACACTCAACGACGAATCGAGTAGAAAAGATGTTGGTCAGTTTCGCCCCGTAACCATTGCGACCACCAGTAGTTTTCTTCTCATCATCATCAAAGTTGCTTCCGGTAAGAAGGTGCCCAAAGATCAATGTCGGAACATATATATTGTGTTCTTGGTGCATGACAACGGGAATCCCCGACCCATTGTTTCTGACTGAAACTGTATTGCTATCCTTGTCCACAGTAATGTCAAGCTTGTCCATGTTTGGATCACGCTGCTTGTTGTCGGCTGCGTTGACGACAACTGTGAAAGATCAAAAGGAATTGAGAACAAAAGAATCACAAGCGGTCTGAAATCATCAACGAAACAAATGAACAGCCATGACTCACTCTCGTCAAAGATCTTGAAGAGTCCTGGTGTATAGGTAATCTCTCGACTCACAATACGGTCGGTGGCCACATCAAGAACGAACATAGTATCGGTGACGGGCTCCACGGATCCAATGTATGTATCGGGACGAACAAGGCAGTGTTCACGTTGTGTTAGCTTGCGGTACTGATTTTCGACGGTTTTACCGGCTGGCTTCTTTGGAGGGGGCTTCTTTGGAGGGAGCTTCGTTGCAACGGAGCCCTTGGAGTTCTTCTTCGAGACAGGAGCCACATTTTCGTCATCCGACAAGTCAAAGTCGCTCTCTTCGTCATCATGAATCATGCTAAGGTCGCTATCAACGCAAGTCATGGTAGTGAACAAGACTCCTCATCATAACATTGGAACTGCACCTAAATTAAGTTGTGACAGCGAAATGGCGCGTCGGGAGGTGGGAGTTCGGACTGTCGGTCGAGCCCTCACGGTCAATATGGGGGATCGCGAACAAAGACGAAATCCCTCTTTTTTCGGGGGAACAGAATGACGACTGCCGTGCTGTAGTTCGTTCGGCCCCCATTTACTGCAGTTATTGCGAAAAATGCCATCCTGGCGCGAAAGTATCGTATCATACGGAGCAGTGGATTTTTGCGGTCGGATGCATCGGACCAAGTAGATTGAGCCATAAATCTCGATGGCTTTACTTGGGGCTCCACATTCCAAGTCTGTGATACACGAGGTCTTGCGTCAGTGTGATTTGAACCTGACGATGCATCAGCCCCCCTAATTTGCACATACCTTGTTTCAAATTGTAGTCGACGAAGCTTTTCGGCTCGATCCAAGAGACTTCGTTCTGTTCGTTTTAGGTATTCGACCCATGCAAGGCAAAGAAACGGAATTATTGCACCCAGGACGAAAAGATACCATGGCAATGCGTCAAAAGTCTCGCCTTCCAACTCCAGCCCCAACAACAAGCCAATGACGAGAATGGCCACAGTTACAGCGGATACCCACATGGCGTTACGTTTCCAAGGAACTTCTTCAGTCAGTGGGAGAGACCGATGCACGAAACCAGCGGAAGATATCGTTACGCACAATAGAAAGGAAGCCAAAGTCAAGATCCCAGCGGAACGTCGAGCTGTGCCAGTGTAGGCCCGGAGACCGTCACAACGGATCGCCCTCATCCACTCTCCAGCCTCCAATTCTTTTCCACAAACAGTCTGCAACAATTCGGGTTCATGGAAGATCAGCAACTCGCCAAGGGAGATCAAATAAACCAGCTGTGGGAAGATAGCCGGAGGAAGGGCTTTCAAAATTGCAAGACTGAAGACTACCCGACCTTCCCTTTTGGCGAAGATCACAGATAGGTCATTCTTCGGTGGTACCCGAGCCATACACTTCTTATCTGGATCACTCATTGTCATCGGCAGCGCTAGCAGGGGCAACATCACTTGAAGCGTTAAGAACGCACTCTTGACATCCGGGAGGTGGACAACAGTCGACAGAGAACAAACACCAGCCAGCGTGAAAAAACCGTAGGATAGGCTACCACTCAGCAAAAACAATGCAGAAGACGTTGCAGCTTCCAAGGCTGCTCGTCCCTGTGCCAGGATGGTCGGCATGTAGGCCATAGATTCGACTCCTCGTAATCGAAAGGCACATGTGTGCGCTGATATTGCCGATACAAATACGATCTCGGAAGGAAGTAGACAATTGTAACCGAGTTGACCGCGGCGGAAACGACGCAAGGAATCCGACAGCACATCAACGCCGATTCCCAAATCAGCAGTAGAGAAAATATTTGAGTTCCATGGTAGATGCGAGAGGCCTACGGCGATGACTGTATCATGGTACTCTTGAAACACTTCAATCATTTCTCTCGTGGTCTGGTGGTTCACATCGGTAAACAAGGAAACCAGTAAAGGCACATTATCGACATTCTTCACGTGATCCTTCACCGCTTCGATGCCATGTGGTAATTTGGCATTCACGTCCCAATCTGCATAATTCGATATCATCCGATGTTGATCTTCCTCCCCTTCATGCAAGGCACGAAGCGAAATGGCAGCATTCCAGGCGATATCGATTCCCATTTGTGAAGCAATTCCCTTGGTCAAGCGCATGTTGCGAGGACTCATAAATACGAAACTTCATTTCATCAAGTGAGATTCGGAGGTAGCATTCGCAGTACAATCATGGCCGCAACTGGACTTACCGGACACCAGCGTCACGAAGGGTAGTCAGTAACCCCTGGGTCTCTTGTCTCGGAATGATTAATGAACCCAGTACTCCAAGAAAAATCTGATTCTGCAACAGAGGCCATTCACCTGTCGCTGCCTTATCTTTGACAGTTGATAGCAACGTGTCACCCCGTGGATCATTCTCAAGCAAATAAAACTAATTGCAAAACTCAAAGGTTCAGAGACACCCAAGAAGCCGACAATATGAATAACTGCCTTACGTACCTTGTTTGTACTCCCTGACGCTACGCACCGACTTTCGAATGTGTGCGGGACCGGGGCATAACTGAAGGCCTCAACATCGAGATCACCCAGTCTCCAACCATTGGAGGTCTCAAGGATCATATTTCTATCTTGGGACGAGAGGGGCAGAATTGTGGAGTTCTCCCCCTGCCAGGCTTCATTGCACATTCGAGTCACAACTCTAGGATCACCGACGGTGAAGAGCTGGTACGACCCTGATCGAGTATCTTGTACGATAACCGAGGTGGAGTCTGTTCGAAGCAGCCCCCACCGCCTGGACTGCTCAGAGTCACGTTCGTGTGAATCAGACTCTAGGCGCTCCTTCACTCGTGCCGAACTGACCACAACTAGCCGATGCTTCTCTTCAAAGTAGGAAATATCGCCTTTTGCTCCTAGACGATTAGGCTTTGTAGAAAATCCAATACACTGCGCCAATGCCCTCAGTTGAGTACTCCTCCTCTCAGCACAGACGTGTCGTACGAGAGCCTTCTTGCATACATGAAGGTCTGAGTGCACTTCCTTTGGGACTTGAGCCGAGAGAACTGCGCCAACTTGAGAAAGAGGTTCAGGGATTCGATTTTTTTCTTCCACCAAGAGGCCAGCCAAACCGATGCATTTCAACGATGGCAAATGTTGCCACCATAGTGGGTTTTCAAATTGAACATCATGATCTACCTCATCATCGCTGTTGTTGTCATCGTCAGCCCCTTCAACACTAACTTGGTGAGCTTTTCGCAAGAGTCGCCTTCGTTTCTTCCGGCTAGGGACATGATGATGGTGTTCCAACTGGCCGTCAGATTCTTCGTCCGAATCTTGAAAAACGTCTGCACGTTTATTTCCCATGAAATCTTCGGAAGAACTATCGTCATCGTCACTGCTGCTACTTTCGTCTTCGTACGTGGGGAAGATGTCCAACAATTTCAGCCCTTTCCCAGATGGCACCAAGAGCTGCTGAGGTACGGCCTGAGGCTCACAGACCAATGGATCGTCGACGAGTGTAAAGGCTGTGGCAACACCCAGCTTTTCCAATAAATTCATAGACGTAGGAGGTATTAATACCAAATTTGGACCGATACAGGATCCGACAGATTTGGAGATGGCATCAAGAAAGTAATACGTACGTTTCCCGAGTCCTGCAAGTGATAATCGATTCAATACAGTGGCCAAGAAATATCGGAGTAACAAGAGGTCGATATTGGCGGACGTGCCTGAAGAGTCCTGTCGTAACGTTGCCACAGGATGATAGGAAGCCAAGATTCTTGCTGTACCGAGCGCTTCTACGAGGATTAAGCAGGTCGGGATAATGGTAGGGAAGATTGCAATTGCAGCAAGAAAGGGAACAGGAAGAGCTAGGGCCAATTCGACAGAATCCTTCCGATCAATCCTCAGCATTAGTACTGCAACAACAGCAACCACAACGGAAACACCACAGGCTGTCATGAACATGCGAATCGATTCAAGCTGACGATGAATTTGTGGAGTCCTAGACTCAACTAGTGGATGACAAAAGATTGTGAGGAGATGGGTTCCTTCATGTGACAAGGTGTGTGACAAGGATCAATCTCGACGACACCAAGGAAGGTACATACCTTGTGGCTGTTTAAGAAATGCTTCGAGTGGAGTCTCTGTCATTTCAAATATCTTCATATTATTACAAAGTGTTAACAGCCGATCAGAGTCCTTTGGAAGAGTTGTCCTCCCACGAGGCCACTTTCCAGCTGTCAGATTTGACGTTTCCTGGAATGTTTCTAATGTAATGATCTCACCTGATTTCAGATGAACCGACGGTACTGAGTCACCTTCACAGTCAATCAGTTGACATGCTGCAGGCGCGACGTCACCTATCTGTAATGCGATATAATCACCTTGTACAAGCAATAAGGTTGGGACACGACACCAAGATCCAGAATGACATTCCTCCCCATGACGGAATCTCCGTCGGTATACTGGATATACACCCGCCAACGCCGTCCCATCCAGTTCTAAAGGACGCTCTTGAATATCAGCATCACCAGAAGAAGTATCTTGTTGTGATAATCGTTCTGCTTCTTGTTGTTCGATTTCCTTTAGGAAAGCTGCAATTTCACGTTTCTTGAAAGTTTCACTTCCCTTGTGATTGGAACGCCGTCGTCTCTGAACCAACCATAGATTAATGAGGCATCCAAGAGAGAGGATAATCCCTGTGTTGAACTGTAATTCGAAATAACCGGTTTCAAAAGTATCCTCCCTTAGACCATTCCTCGATTTCATGATCGACACTAGTGAAATGATAGCTATCGCTGAGCCTAGACTTCCCACGTACATGTCAAGATCGTAAGTCCAAAGCCATGAAATCTTTGTTACGAAGCTTGACGTCGTAGTCGGCATCGCCATGGTTCCTTCCCTCTGTACCACTGGAGTTGGTGGAGTATCCGCAGCGTATGCCTCAAGAAACGCCCGTAGACGAAATCGTGCTTCTCGCCAAGCAAGAGGTGGATTTTTGGTCGTCGTCGTTGGTTGTCGAGTCTTTCGGGAATCATCCGCCATATCGTCGAATTCCAACCTCAACTGAAGTTAACTTATAGGGAGAGAAATTCAAGAGTTTTGTGGAGGGAGAGATGAAGATAGTGGGGAGGCGAAAAAATAACGAAGTTCTTCACATCCGACGCTTGGAAATGGTAGGAGTAAGTATAGATCTGTGTCCCTGATGGTTGTGGTGGACAGGAAAACGCCGAAAAGGACGAGGAGGCAACAAGAAAGATTCTTGGCGGCATGTCATCAATGGTGTCGACCAGGTCGGTCACTGTCATAGAGTGCGAAAGCACAGTCGTACAAGTCCATCGTCTCCCAAAACAATGTCCATCAGTCTGTCATCACCCGCTTCTACAATGGGTTCCTACGTACCTATCATTGATAGCAGAAGTACTGTATATATGTACATCTTTTTAGCGTCTTTTTCGCAACGGAAACTTTTGACTGTGAATCCATGTGGTTGAAAGTTGAAAAGGGAAGATACAAAACGATGAAACTGGGAAGAACCGAATCCCTCTTGGAAGGAATCCGTTGCTCAAATCATGACAATAGTCTGCTGTTCAAGTGCACGAAGCCACCTCTACTAGAGGATCAATGGGATACCTGCTGTTGATATACGGTAGAGCACATCTATTGTTACGCGACAATATGAGTAGATGACGCAATCTGTTGGAAGACCGAGTACGAGTTGACATTTAAATTGTTGTATGGAAACATAAGGGATTCTCTTCATTTGTCAGAGGGAGAAAGTCGTTGGAAGTCTCCTGCCAAGATTTCTCCAGGAATACGACCACCAAAGAGAAGGACGTCACCGGTTTCAGGATGGACTGTCGCGGTATGGCCACAACGTTTTGGACCACAATCTTCTAAGGGATGGTCCGTCCCACTCCCACCGGGCACAGCCTTTGGGCCCTTATTCCATGTCCAAGTTTCAGTATCCAACACGAAACTCGTCTTGAAGATATTTTCTTCCCCCTCCTGTTCTCCCTCTTCATTGGGATCCCAACCACCATAGATACAGATAGTCTTCCCATCTTCTAAGAGTATCGCTGAATGGCCCGTTCGGGGAAAGGGCGCTTGACCTTGTGTGGCAGGATGGGACCATTTCCATTCCCCTTCGCCGACCGGTTCCAAGACGTGTACAGTATTGAAGGCCGATGTCATATTATTCCCTCCAAAGACTACCAACTTATAACCATCGCCTGATTTGACTGCCGTCGTGGTATGGTAGGATCTTGGCTTGGGCGCCGCACCTTGAATCTTGGGGACTGACCAAATCCATCGGACAGAATCCAAAATCGTTACTGTATTCAACCATTTCGAGCCCTTGACTCCACCAAACAAAACAACTTCATTGGTACTAGGCAGTAAGGTAGCCGTATGACCACTGCGGCCGGTGGGCACATCTCCCGACACGGCAGGAGGATACCACAACTGGATCACGAGATGATAAGGTTCCAAAAGAAAAAATATGAGTTAGAAACACTGAGGCTTATGGGGCTTCGAATAAACTATCTTGAAAATCTGTTTTGGGGGGAACTTACCATGATTTCAGTGTCAAGTACCTAAATCAAGCAATAGCACAAGAGTGAAAGGAAAGGCGCACGTGAGTAACGAGTTCTCCATGACGAGAATACTCAGCCTCAGCCAAATGTCCAAAAGAGGCCCTCATGGCTTAACCTTACCTTTAGTGAATCACTGGTCACAACTTTTTCTTTTTTGGTCCCATAGACATCATAGGTTTCTCCCCCAAAGGCTAAAAGGAGTTGCCGTTCGGGTAGGAAGGTAACGGAATGCCATTGCCGAGCTTCACCACGACAATTGATTGGTTTTTCCCATGATTTCTTTTTAGGATCATATACATGGACATCTGATAGGATGATGGACTTTCCTGTCCCATCAAAGGATTGACCTCCATAGACTAATAGACGATCATTCTTCAATGTCGTCATCGTATGTCCCCATCGAGGACAGGGTGGAGGATACGAATGAGACAGATTCAATGGAATGGCTTCTGTAGTGGTTGCTGCTGGTGGTGATATGTCCTTCTCGTCCATGACGACATCTTCATTGTCGTTTTGGGTCTTTGGTTCTTGTACATCCTCCTCAGCCTCGTGATCATCATCACCTACCACTGAATTAGTACTGTTGACCCGATCCAAAATTTGTTGAACTGTTTCACTCGGTTCCTTTTTGGAGTCCATCCCAACCGTCGACTCATCCATCATCATGATAGGATGCTGTTGTTGTGGTGGTGGTAGGGGTGGCTGCAATGGTAGTAGTCCTTCGGAGGAAGAAAAGGAAGACGGCATTGATTGTGACAAGTCCATCCCCTGTTGAGTTGGAATTTCCATACTGGATTGAGCCAACAAGGACATTTGTTCTTGTTGTTGCTGTAGTAGTAGTTGTTGCTGTTCTTGTTGTTGCTCCTTCTTTGTCTTCTTGATTACTACCTTCTTTGTGGTAGTATCGCTCATCGTACGCTTCTTGGGCTTGCTATTGTTCTGACTTTTATCAGTTGCTTTACGTTGATGCTTTTGATGAAAGTCCAACTTTTGTTGTCCCGGAGGAACAGAAATCAAAGAAGATGGGGAGGCCATTTCGGGTGAATTCGGTTCCTGTTCGACCTTTCGGGGAGGTGGAACGACGGAAGAAGAAAAAGAAGACGACGATGAAGTCATCACCGGCTGTGTGTGGTGTGGTAACAACGACGACGGAGGACGATTCGGTGATGATACCTGAAGAGATCCAGAGAAATTCTCCAAATCTAAAACAATTACACCCTGTGCCGTCGTCTTGAAGGAGACTTGTGATGATGGATCTGTCGGGATCAAATAAAATTGAATTCCATTACAGGATAACATCAACGTCGTCGGAGGAGGAGGTGAGTATGATGACATCATACTACCCGGTAGAGGCGATGACGCGTTGGGTTGAGTCTTATTGGCTATCAGAGTCGGCATGATGTGAGATCGGTACAACTAACTGTAAACACGATGAAGGACTTTGGTTTACCGATTAGGGAATGATGGTGGTTGTGGTGGCAGGTACGGTAACTGTGTTCCGCGAAAAATTAACCAGGTTGTCGGACGCAAGCCGAGAAAAACAAATGGGACCAAACAAAAAGAAGGAGGACGCCGGGCTCGTTTTTACCATCCCATCGTGAAACTATACGTCAATGACACACGTTAATTCTCGTAGTTAAAATTCTTTCGTAACCGACGTACCACATTCACCGTACAAGCATCTCGGAAGCAGCTTTTCCAAAATGGCGCGGATATACTGTATTCAGATCGAAGAAGTCGAACTATGTGCAAATGTTGGCATCAAGAAATCATTAGGTTTGGGGACGGCACTACAACGACATCTGTTTCGACCGGGAGGGGAACTGGAACGACATTTACTGTTAGTTCGGGGGTGGATGACCCAGAGACGTCCATAAAGTCGGTCGCATGGAGTAGTGCTATTGGCAATAGAGGGGTCGGTGTCATTTGCGCTCTGTCGACGAAGGTATCGAATCACGTGGGTCGGGATGCTTGAAAAGATTTCTCGAAAATTCTAGCTTTATATGGATCTTCCCAACGGCGCTTGTTTCAATCGTACTCCTGCTATCTTGGAATCCGACGAATGTTACTTGTTAGATCATATCCTTTGGTTGACTTTGAAGTAATCCCAAGGATTCGGTCTCTTTTTTTTACTTCTTCTGCTCCGGTTGTCGGAATGCATTGGCAAAATCTTGATAGGTATCATACCCCAAGGGTTTCATATAATAGTCCCATTTATCCTGTAGAAATTGGATAGCTTCGGTATTCAAAATTTGAGAATGATTTTGGATAGCAATCTTCGCACCGGGTGCTAATTGAGATAAATCTCCAGCACGGCCGAAGTGTTTCGCACGTTCGTATGGTTCATCAAATAAGGACATATGTTGTGCCATAAATTCTTTTGTACTCATCTTCAATATTGTATCCATCACATCCATAGGAATCGGTCCTAAATTCATAAAGTTTGCAATCCGTTGAATATTCTCTTTTCGATTCTTCACGATATCCTCATAGACCAAGACTAATACAGATGGACATTCCTTCAGTATATGATATTCTTGATAGTATTCCCATAAACTTGCTCGACCTGGTCGACCTTGAATCAATGGAGTGTCCATTAGGAATGTCGATACGTCCATCGATTCGACCATCGGAACTTGTTTCGCTAAAAAGAAATTATAAAAGGACAATACGACCTTCATCGGATCACGGACTGTCACAATATATTTACAACCACGATAAATACTTCCCATTCGTAAATGAGACTTAAAAACTCTTGGAAAGAAATCATTGCCTTGAATATTTGGATCATATCCTATATCCCATGATAATAATGGCCATGGGACAACCTCATACAACGTTTCCATCGAATCAAAATCCACGTTCCCATTCGTACGGAGGAGATGACATAACCATGTCACCAATGTCGTCCCCGTTTTAGCAAAGGTCGAGACTATAATATCAGTTGGACGGACATGAAATTCTTCTACAGCTCTCCGGACGGATTCTACTGACATCATCGTATCTGGATGTCCTATCGGTATATAGGGCAAGTCGGGTGGTAGGGGGACGACTTCCACTTCCTTATTCGACGTTGATTTTTCCATCGTATAGATAACTTGGATGAAATCGGGAGAGAGAGAGAGGAGAGGGGCCGGAGTATGTGAAAGTCTTGAAATCGCCGTCACTTGTTTTGTTGTGAAAACATTGCCATGGACAAAGATTTGACAGAAAAACTGGACATTCGACGTCATGTGGTCAGGACGATGGTATGACAGTGATATGTATGTAAGTCGAAGGAAACCAGTGGCTGAAGTACGTGCGCATACGGTATGTACATATGGATGTTCGTCTGACCGCCATATCGTTCCAGGTTATCCATCGAGCTTGCGTTCAGTGCTCTTCCGTGCGGTATTCCATCCCGCTTGTGGTGAATCTTTGGAATTATCGTTGAAGCTCGTTCCAAGAGCGAATCATATCAAAAACGGCTGTGGACGTCCCGACAGAAAGAACTTACGGCGAAAAGAAGGGGTGTGTCACCTTGTTGGCACAGTATTCGTTTCTTCGATTCCCTATCGAAACATTATATACTCTGTCAAGCAACATGAAACAGTACCTTTCCTCTCTCTTCTTAGCCCTCCTGGTTGGTGTGGCTGCAGCCTTTTTTCGTCCTGCGACACCGTACCAAGTTCTGGATCCTGTCGTCGTCGAAAACTACCATCCTTCTTGTACTACTCTCGACGACGACGACAAATCTCCCTTGTTCTGTCGTGGAGGTGCTAGTACTTCATCATCATCGTCGTCGTTGAAGGATGATGGATTAGACAACCCCAACATTGCGGAAGATACCAACATTACCCCTGCTCGCAAGTGTGGATTCTGCATTGGAGTACGTATTCGCTCTCATTTACTAGAGGACCAAAAAGTGGGCATCTCTCGAAGATATCCGTAGACTCACGTATTCCTTTCATTGATTCTTCTTCAAATATTGGATTCTTACCACAGTGATCCGGGCAGACCAACTGTCCAGTAAGCGGGTTGTAACCCGCCATTTCCTGGCAGTTGGTGGACACCGGGTGTGGAAGGGAAAGATGGATACTAGATGTGGATTGATGAGTAGATCCAAGGTTGATCGTACCATGTATATTCCCATTCTTTCCCTTTTGCTATCCGGTCCTATCAATAGTGTTTGAAGAGGTTCCACCCTTGTGTCGTATGGATAACTGAACTACTGAGTCTTTTCAGAGAGGGAAAAGACCTTGAACAGCCGGAAAGAATGGTCTATGCGATGGGATCATTTTTTCCTCCCCGGAGAGATTCTCCTTACGCTGTATGATGTTGGTGAACTTTTTTCTGGTGAATTTAATATATGTGTATGGAGATTGATGAGTGATATTGTTGACCCCCCTTCTTTCAATGTTTGCTTGGCTTAGATTCAAGGTCTCTCCTTTTCGAATGACGCATTGATTCTCGCAAGGTTGAGAATCAGATGCTGAAGGTAAAAGGGGTTG
>Ga0194115_10003225_pt1 | contig 18492 bp, 14 predicted proteins | sample TA2MahsurfametaG_3_FD_148656 | JGI IMG/M metagenome (GOLD analysis project Ga0194115, IMG submission 148656) | Freshwater microbial communities from Lake Tanganyika, Tanzania - TA2015002 Mahale S4 surface | ecosystem: Environmental > Aquatic > Freshwater > Lake | place: Tanzania: Lake... | reverse complement strand
TGTTTTGTCTTTATTTGTGTACAAGCCCTTCGGTCCGGAAACATTCCGACGACCATGCGGAACGAAACTGAAAGACGTAATTCTTCCTCTTTTCGACCTTATACATCCCGACCTTCTCTCTCAAATTCGGAAAGCGAAGATGGACTTCCAACCGACAAATCATGTGTTATCATGGACGGTCAGTCCTCCTCTACCGGCTTCGATTGTTATCCACCACAACAACAATCCTCTTCATCCGTCAACGGAGACTTACATATAAGTATAGTCCCCGACGAAGAGCTTTCTCTATCTATTCCTTCCAATGACATACGATGGAAACCTGTGAGTCCTCGACCACCGATGAAAACTCCAGCGAGAAACACTCTTCTGACGACGCTGTATCGGGGGATACACTATCGGATGAATCTGACCGTCCGGGTGATCCTGTAGCACGATATCTCGAGATGCAGATTGAACTTCTAAGAGATTGAACACTCCCCCACCCCTCCCAACCCAACCCCCCCCCTGAATCTTCGTTCCTTTGTAAAATGGCGTGTGTTTCTATATTTGACGTTCGTTTTTTCTTTCGTACCCTGGAGAGGCCCGTCCTGTGAATTTTTCCGTTGTTGCTTTTTCAACACCAAAAGTACGCCTGACCGGAAAATGGCTGAGATGCTGTTCAATGGAATACAACAAAACAGGCATACCGTTGCTTGGACAGCTGGAGATCCTAAAGATAACATATCGTCTAAATTACAACTATTTTTCCAGGATTCAGAATCATGTTGGGATCTAATGTCGTCTTGATTGACTTCATCATCTGAACTGCTCCAGGACCATACTGTGCTTCAAGGTACTTGATCTTTCCGTAGCCTACCCCATGTTCTCCCGTACACGTTCCGCCAGCAGCCAGAGTACGTTGAATGAGTCGATCGTTAACTTGATGAAGCCTTGCGATATACTCTGGTGTGTCTCCCTCTACCAATGGTAAAATGCAGTGAAAGTTCCCATCTCCAGCATGTCCGAAACATGGTCCGATTACATCAAGTTCCTCGACATCTCGAGCAGTTGCTTCGATGACTTCAGCAAATTTGGAGATAGGCACACATGCATCCGTCAGCATAGCATCCTTGGCTCCTGGACGGAGATTCAAGGCGGCATAGTATAGGTTATGTCGGGTAGCCCAAAGTGCCTTTCGTTCTTCATCGCCAGATGTAAATTGAAAATCGGATCCACCAAAATCATCACAAATGGACTTTGTCCTCTGGACTTGTTCCTCGAGGGATACCTCAGAACTCGCCGAGAACTCAAGGAATAGAGTCGGTGCGACGGCCCGATCAAGGATACTTTTCTTATTGTACGCATTGAATGCTGCCACACTTGGACCGTCCAACAATTCACATCGCAAAATTGGTACATCAGACAACTTAAGCATCGCTACAGCATCGCCAGCTTCCCTAAGCGTCTCGAAGACGCAGACAGCAGCTGTCACGAAATCTGGAATGGGATGTAATTTCACTGTGGCGGAAGTAATGACTCCTAATGTTCCTTCGGATCCACACAATAATGACAACAGGTCATAGCCCGCAGAATTCTTGAGAGCTTGTGTTCCTACATTGGCAACTGTTCCGTCAGCTAAGACGACTTGTAACTTTAGTAGATTTTCTCGCATCGTCCCATATCGGACCGCCGTAGTACCGGAAGCTCCCGTCGCTACCATACCACCAATGGTCGCATCAGCCCCCGGATCGACCACAAATTGCATCCCCGTATGCCGCAGAGCATTGTTCAAGGTCATCCGTGTCACGCCCGCCCCGACTCGAGCGATCGGGTCAGGGAGGGACGATGACGACGAAGCATCTCCAACTCCTTCGTCAAGCAAATCTAACGGTGTTGCGATGGACTGAAACAAGGATGTATCTAAACTCAATCCACCTTCTAGGCAGCAAACATGGCCCTCGACGCTTGTTCCGACACCAAATGGTACGACCGGGATCTTGTGTTCATTACAGAAGGACAAAATCGTCGATACATCTTCGACGGTGGCTGGTCGTAAAATGGCGTCAGGTGGTCTACTTGGGTGGAAGGATTCACCGCGTCCATGTCGCTGTAATTCATAGGGATTTAACACCAGCTCTGTCGATTTGGAAAGTTGAGAATGCAGAAGATGAATCGCCTCAAGACGACCGCTTTGTTCTTTCGTAAGGCTGGACGACGAAAAGGCATTCGATCTTGTCCATCGGATCACACCAAAAGTCTTGAGTCGTCTGTTTCCTCCCATTGCCTGCCTCATCAAATTCTGGTAGCTTCCCATCGAATTCATGGTGACAGGTATGATATGAATGTGCAAAAAGTGGGAGCGGTGTCACGGCAATGAAGACACCAAGGATGAATTCACGCGAAAGGGGGGCTATATCTTTGATTCTAGGGGGACCGTTAAACGTACCGTACAACATACAGCTCAATTGTACCTACGTGACGACCGGTTTTGGGGGACTACGACAACCAAAGATTCTGGTGGGCTCAAAAAGCAAGATACGATCATATGCCATGAATTGCATTCTATGAATTCTATACAGCTATTCTTTTTTTTTCCCTTCAACCTGATGAGGGAAATAATGATAGGTATTGGAGATTTGTATCCTATAGGGAGATGTCGTGGACTTTGTTTTTTCTTTTCTTTTGCTCCTTATTTTGACTGGACATGCATGGCTTCCGGAGGCATCAGAGTGTCGTAATGGAGAGATATAGCAGTTCCGTGTCGGGAAGTCTTTTTTTTCTTGATAACGCGATATGGACATTTCGGACTACTGCCCTTCATCGCCCCCTCCAAGCGAAAGGTTTACTCTATCCCGTAGATCGATGCTCGCTGCTGCAAGGCGCACTGGCTAGTGTTTCCGCCATTTGCGGTTCGTGCAGGAGGATCTTGAGATAATAGCCTAACGCTTGGAATCGCTTCAAGAGAACGGACTGACCCCTAATCAGATCCATCGTTCAATTGCCGTCATTCTTTAGACGGAACAATTGTTCAACTGCCGTCAATTCTTCCTCGCCGAAGTTGGTCCGAATGGGAGGAACCGTGTCCGCCAGAGCTGCTGTTGCAGCTCTCTTGCTCTGTGCTTGTTGCCACAACTCGTATACCTTCTTGTGATTTTTCTTCGCAAAATCTCGCACTGGTGCTGGGATGTTTTTCACTTCTCGTAACGCAGTCTGAATTTTCTCGATGACCTCCTTCCGGTCCATCTCGTACCAGTGAGGACTCACCTTCTTATCTCTCGTCAGGAAACGTCCCCCATTATTCTCGACTTGCTTCGCTACTTCTTCTGCGAATTCTCTCTTCTTCTTCTCGTTCCCTTCCTTTCCCAGTTCGAGGTATTTAGCTCGACTCATGATGACCTGCATCCAGTAGAACTCATTTCCTTTGTGGCTATTCGATGCCGAGCCTCGTTCGGCGAGCACGTCCTTTTCCATTGGTATCCGAGTTCCCGGTAAACTTTCTGCGCCCATTGCTTGCAGCCCTCCTACAGGACGGTGACTCAACGATTGCTGCGACGACGGCTGTTTGAGCCGAAGGCTCGATTCTATTGAAGCGGGGTAGCTCGCTCCAAGTCCCTCCTGCGTCGTCTTGTTGTGCGCCATATCAAAGAGCGCGTACACTTCTGGGTGCATTTCCCTGGCATATTCTCGTACTGGTCCTGGAATGTTTTTCGATTCACGCAAGGCTATTTGGATCTTGACCATAGAAGATTCAAAATCCATTTTGCACCATATCGCTCTCTTGCCATCCTTTTTCAGGAAACTTCCACCTTGATCCTGGATGGCCTTCGCTATTTTTTCCGCGATGTTTCTCTTTGCAAGCTCATTCCCCTTTTTCCCCAGATCTACGTATTCTCGTCGATTCTCGATAATCAGTTTCCAATAGTATATGTTTCCTTTGTGTTCATTCAAGGCAGAACCTCGTTCTGCCAAAACGTCACTGTCCCGTGGAGTCCAAACCAAGTCGAGTGGCCCAGGCGACTTCGCTGCAGAATTCGATAAAGCCTGGTAAGTAAACTCGGGCCTAGATGTCTCCAGGTATTCGTTTCTAACATCGCTCCTGACATGAGATCCTTTGAACTCGGAATTACACAGCTCAGGATAATCGGTTCTACCTTCGCTCGTGGGCTGAGATCCTTTGAACTCGGAACTACTGAGCTCAGGATAACTGGTTCTACCATCGCTCGTGGGCTGAAATCCCCTATCGAGGCTGTCAGGTCTACCTGACTCAGTCTTCAACAATGACAGTTCTAACAATGATTTCCCCGAAGAAACAACTGTTGCGGAAGATGCAGAAGAAGCGAATGAAGGGCCGAAAGAAGAGTTATACGGTGGGAAGGAAGGGGGAGAAATGACAGATGAGATGACGGATCTGTGGGGATCCCAGGTGCTACCCTGACTGTCCAAGCTGTGTGGTAGAGGAGGAGCCGTCGACACAATATGAGGGGGTTTACTGTGTGAGACCGACATGTATGCATTTGATGAAGCGGTTTCCGGAACGCCTGGTATTCCAGAAGAAAGAGGCTCTGAAGCTCGCGATCCGACCGGGTCGCCATCGAAACTGTTGCTTCGTCTTCTCTTGTTGGCGACGTTCATTAATTCCTCAGCAGCGGCTACCTTTTGGCCCCTCAGGTATATCATCTCGGCTTTCCTCTTCGAAGCTTGAAGAAAGAGGTCGTACACGACCGGATGTTGCTCTTTTGCGTAATCCCGTACTGGTTCCGGAATGTTCTTGATCTCTCGTAACGCATTCTGAATCTTTTCGATCCGTTCTTTAGAGTCCACTTCGTACCAGTGAGGCCCTTCCTTCTTGTCTCGTCTTAGGAAATATCCTCCGTACCTATGGACTTGATCAGCTACCGCCTCAGCGATCTCCTTCTTCTTGGACTCGTTCCCCTCCTTCCCTAGGGCGAGGTACCTTTGACGAGTTTCAATAATGATCTTCCAGTACCGTGCATTTCCCGGATGATTTTTGGACGCGGAACCCCGCTCGGCCAATACGTCCATGTCCCTAGGCATTCGGGCGATACGGTCATTCGTTAATGCATTCGAAATTGCCGCAGGTTGAGGTCCGGCTAGATTTGGAGGCTGAAAGGCGTTTGGGTACGCCTGCCCCGGAATGCAGCCATTCTGGCCATTACTCCTTAGCTGCAACATGCAATTCCTGTCCATATTACGTGGAAGGAAAGAGACCAACTAAGACTGGCGGGTATGGCCGTGGTGATACCCCCGGGTGAATAGAGACCTCGAGCTCACCGCTGCTGCAGGTTTAGAGGACCCTCTCTACGCGCGTCCCTCGGGTTTGCACGTACCGTACGGGTCCATACAGTACAAGGCCAGTTACCGGTACTTCATGGAGTGGCCGGGAAGCGTTGAATGCTTCCTTCTTCCCGAGAACTTCCTTGATTGGTTCAGCGATGCAGGGACTTCCCGTTCAAATCTCTAGTGCCTCGCTACCAGCCACGGGGAGCTCCTGACATTTTCAACAGTGGGTCATACGTGGCAACTGGCAACCAGGCCCATGCCCTATCGCGCGATGTAGTCGTATGAATCATGCGATAGGAGGATACCGTATGTCATGGTCACAGTGAGACTGAAAAACCAATGCTCTTTCACAGTCAGCTTTCAAGCAGAGTCGATACAGTAGCTCGGGGAAGGTATGATACTGTGTTTTTGCTGTGTATCATGAACTCAGATCACGAGAGTTGGCGTGCACATTCTACGCCTGTCTTTGGTACACAAACGTGAAAGAAGACAGTGCAGCAATATCGGTCTGGATCGCTTCTATTTTGAGACTCCTTATTTCATAGCTTGATGATGGGGAGTACGAACAAAGCAATCAAGGAGCTTGACTCTGCGGAGAGGAAGCGACCCCACAGAGACACTCAAACCAAAAAGCGTGACATCACCTTGAAACACTGGGTAGCCTCACCTTGCAGCAACTGACAAAAAAGGACAATTTCAGTGGCTTCAAGCAATGAGCGAACTCCATTTCGGAAGGAATCAATCGATTGCCGTAGGCGATCGTTTCGGTTGCAACATATCTTCCGTTTCTATGCGGCATACGACTCTGTGATTTCGGAAGATGACCGACAAGGACCATTCTGATTTTTGTCAAGGACTCTTTTTCATCTATGATGTCGACATTCATCTTGATCCCAGGATTCAGAGCCATGGGGCTCAGGCCGGAATCCTCACCGGATTGATTTCTTCCTGCAAAAAGATCCTCCAAGAGAATCTGTTTTTTTTGGGATCATCATGTTCAAGACTGAGCTGTGTACGTTCAACGTTAGCCGTGAAATCCGTGTCGAGTTGATTTGGACGCCTGTGTTGACACTGTCGCATGGAGCTCTACGAAGGCCCACCTGAAGGAGAGACGTTGATGACCCGTTATCTTGTGAGTTGCCGCAATCAAGAGAAACGTGGACTACACGACAGCTCTTTGTGATCAGATACACTCGAGACTATTGCTGGCTGATAACGAGATGCGCTGGTAATCTCATCAGTTGTATTGTGGGTTGTTTCCGATGTCCTGGCTGTAGTTCCTGTGAGGGTGTTCACGGTGAGCCCCCCCTCGGAGGCATTGCGGCATGCTTTGGTTCTTGGGGCGTCATCTTCTTCCTCTTGATCTACGGAAGTGGGCTCGGTTCTCTTTGCAGCAGTCCTCTTGCACCTATCCAGATCTGCTAGCCTAGACTTTCTCATTGTGCTCTTTGAATAGTCCCCCCCCCGGTACGAGTTTTGCAATTTTCTTCACTACTCTGAATCTTCTGAGGCGTTCCTTCTTGGAGTCCACTTCGAACCAATGAGGCCCTACCTCCTTGTAACGTCTCTAGAAGTATCCTCCAGAACTGTGGACTTGATCACCTGCGGCCTCAGCGATCTCTTTCTTTCTCGGATGGTTCCTCCCTGTCCGGATGGCGAGGTACGTCGACGAGTTTCAGTCAGTGATCTTGCATCGTTTCCAGGGTGGTTTTTCGCAGCGGACAACGCTCCACCAATGCGTCTATATCCCTCGAAGCTCGGACTGTGGGACCCTTCGGAACCGCTTATTCCTCGTTGATGCACGCAGCAGCGTCTTGTGGGTTCAGGCTTGGAGAGACGCTGCTGTTCCGTTTGTGATGATGTTTTCGTTTTCGCTGCGGAGAGTGACGGCGTCGAACGGCCCTCTCAATGGCCAACCTCAGTTTACCATGCCGCTGCTGCAGGTCACCGAGTTCAATTGTGGCTGGGTGGCCGGGACAGCTGTCGTCGCCCGGTTTCATATTTGTCATTGCAGTACAGAACCGCAGTCCCATGGCCGCCTTTGACCCACATAGGTGCATCAAAGATAGAGAGCTACGAGGTCTAAATCTCTGCACTTACCGGAAGTTCCATGGGTTTATGACAGACAGCCCAAACAAAGCAAGCACAAGTCTAGATTTGGCCTAGAATAAGCCACACCGAAAGAAAAGAGTCGCGGAAACACTCGAGTCATGATCAAAAGATCACCCAAAACAAAAAGAGTGAAATCGCCGAAAATATGCTTCTAGTCTGAGCGAACAGGAAACGACGAAAGGAAATTGTAGTTCAGTGCTCTTGAGCAATCAAGGAACTCCGTTTCTGAAAGAGCAAGTCGAACGCTAGTATAGGTCAACCCAAGACTTACAAATCAACTACCTACAAACCGGATTCGAAGGTTTTCACCCCGTGAACTAGTCTCGATTCCAGTTTTGGAAGGGGCGTCTCCGGCGATCTCACCCTGACCGATTTCGCTCTCCGCGTACAATGAACTATGTGTCTACCACTGGACCATGAATGATAAACCTGTGGAGCAAGTTATCTTGCTGGTTTCAATGTGCATTCGACTCCGTGATTTCGGATGGTGGCCGACAGGGATCACGCTGTTTTTGTCAAGGTCTCGTCATCCCAACAAAATACCGGTAATGGGCTCTGCCTGGCATCCTCGCCTGGTTCCATGCTTCCGGTATCAAGGCCCTCCCAAGAATCCTTTTTGTGATCATCACGTTCAAAACTGAACAGGAAATGGTTGTCTAGTTCATCGACGCCTGCAAGGGTTGTTATCTCAAGCTCTAGGAATGAGGACACTTCAGTAGGCCTTGACGAAAGAGAGACATTGGTGATCCGTTATCATGTCAGTTGCAGCAATCAAGAGAGACGTGGACTACTCGACACCTCTTGATGATGACTTACAAGGAAGCAAATGCCCTCGAAACTTGGGCTGCCTCATGATGGCGAGATGCGCTGGTACTCTCATCCGCTGTTTCGCAGGTTGTTTCCGATGGCCTGGCTTCAGTTCCGGTTGGGGAGATTACGGTGAGCTCCCCCTGGGGGGCTTCGGCTCTTGGGGTCTCATCTTTCTCTTGATGCACCGAAGTGGGCTTCTTTCCGTCATCTTTCTCGTGATCCTCGGGGAGTTTCTTTCTCTCTGTAGGCTTCCTCTTCGCTTCCTTCCGGTACGCATCCAGATCTATTTCGTAGGTCTGAGGATGATGCGGTTCAGCATAGTCCCTTACGGGTTCCGGAATAAGAGGCTCTAAAGCTCGCGATCCGACCGGGTCGCCATCGAAACTGTCACTTCTTCTTCGCTTCTTCGCGACGTTCATCAAGTTCCCAGCAGTGGCTTCCTTTTTGCTCCTCAGGTCTATCATCTCGGCTTTCCTCTTCGAAGCTTGAAGAAAGAGGTCGTATATAGCCGGATGTTGCTCTTTTGCGTAGTCCCGCACGGGTTCTGGAATATTCTTGATCTCTCGTAACGCATTCTGGATCTTCTCAATGCGTACTTTAGAGTCCACTTCGTACCAGTGAGGCCCTACCTTTTTGTCTCTTCTTAGGAAATATCCTCCGTACCTATGGACTTGATCGGCTACCGCCTCAGCGATCTCCTTCTTCTCGGATTCGTTCCCCTCCTTCCCCAGAGCGAGGTACTCTCCACGAGTTTCAATAATGATCTTCCAGTACCTGGCGTTTCCCGGATGGATTTTCGACGCAGAACCTCGTTCAGCCAGCACGTCAATGTCCCTAGGAGTTCGGACAATGCGATCATCCCGAGTTGCTGATGCGTCGTCCATCCTCGCAGCTTTATTCTTTCTTCCCATGTTTGGACAGATGTTGATGCAACCGTTCGTTGTGGTGTGGGCTGCTGGTTCAAAGAAAAATGAGTTATGGCTCCTAACGGTCCACAAACGTGGATGGGTCTCTCCAAGAGTCGATGAGGGTTTACCGTAGATATACTGCGAAGAAGTACGGTATTTACAATTCTGACACCAGCCGGGTTTCATTTGGAGCAGACAATTCCACGAGGGATGGGGTCGGTTCCACGAGGGATGGGGTCGGTGCACCTTCCTCTGTACACGGATTTCTGTGCCTTACTACTGAAACGCGGGTTTGATCTGTCTGGCCGCCATACGTTTCACATCGCCCTTCCTCGTCTGAAGCGAAGCGAAGGCCCAAAAGTCTTGGAGTTACAGTTTTACCCATAGCAGAAAACTAACAGACCGTTGTTCCCTCACAGGAAATGGATCCACGAAGTTTGTCTCATAGATTCCTACCCCTTGGAGGCTTCGTAACTCTACCCATATCGTGCGTATACTATTGCAGATTACTGCTTTTACAACGACCTATGGTTTTCAGATGTAACAAAGGGTGCCACGTGTAACTAGAATTTCGAACCGTCTGTGCTTTTTCGCCCGAATCCATCGAACTTTTGGATGACCATGACTGCCAGATGCTTTTCGTACCCTAGTCCTACACGCAAACGGATCCAGCTGTTTGTTGCGATCTTCATCATAGTCAATTCATCCTCTGTCTCTCCTCCATTCATACTCCTGCCGTGGGACGCTTCGAAGATAGGATGTCAGTTACTATTCACACCACTAGTGGAGATATCAAGGCAGAAATCTTCTGCGATACATGTCCTCGGACAGCCTTTAATTTCCTTGCGTTATCAGCGGCGGGGAAATACAATGGGACGATCTTTCATCGGAACATCCCATCATTTATGATCCAGGGGGGTGATACGGCTCATGTAACGGGGAAGAAAGCAAGTATTTGGGGCGATGATGTTACCTTCCCAGATGAGTTCCATCCGAACAACAAACACGATCGACGTGGACGTCTATCGATGGCCAATCGTGGTCCGGGAACCAACAAGTCTCAATTCTTTATCCTGTATGAACCCCAACCGCATTTAAATAATATGCATACAGTCTTTGGTCAAGTCCTAGATGGCTTCGATACTCTTGATCGATGGGAACGGTTACCGTTGAAGGATAGGTCGACTCCTGTAGACCCTCCGATGATTACAGGAATTACCATCCATGCCAATCCCTTGGCTGACGAAGGTATTACTTATCCGACACCAAATGGACCTCCACAAAGGAGTTGAGTCCCCCCCTCGAAAGAAAACGATTGTGAGTGAGTGGCACACTAACTACTACCAGCGCGCGTGAGTATGGGAAGGGGAAAGATGAAATGAATACACCCGAACATCGATGGTATTGAGAGTCGGACTCGAAAACTACTGATATCGTACATCGTTCAAAACTATGCCGCTCAATAGAATTTTTAAAACCAAGACATCCTACTTTTGATCTGGTACTTCTGTCATTTCTCTGAGTTTCATGTAAAGATAGTCCATACTAGAAATGGGTGGATACTTTGGTTCTTCTCCTTCCTTTACAAACTTGGGATTGACAGTACAGATAGTTTTCTTGTCTGGATCAAAAAATCCTGCAATACTATACCTATGATAGGGACGAGCTTCGGGTGGGACAATGACACGATGTGCGGTAGCTCGCCATGTATCGTTCGTCCACCTAGCCATGAGGGCACCTGTATTGACTAATACCGTCGAGGAAGGGTCAACTTCAATCTCTTGTAACAATTCATCTGGTAAGACAACGTCCTTCCACCCCGATGTAAACATAGTCGATTCTCGTTCTACCAGGGACCCCATCCCTAAATCAGCACCCTCAATCGGTTTTACTTGAAGACCCTGTGATGATACATCTGCAATATTATGTACCAGAAGAAAGGTAAACAATCCAAAGTCAGTATGCTCACCGACTCGAATCGACTCGTTGGCGAGATTATCCATATCATCCACAGCGGAAGGTGACGACGACGATGATGATGATGATTCAGACGTTGCAATCGGTGGATAGTGAAGCATTCGGACAGTTGTTAAATCCAATTCTTTCAATGTTTTGGAAAAATAATTCAATTCTAGACCTAATGCCAGTGCACAACAAATGGCAAAGGCATGTCCAAGATTCGTAATTTGATTCCAAAATTCTGTCGCGACATCTTGAAATTCATTAGATGTTCCCTGAAAGCCTAAATACCCCTCACAAGATGGATTCCGTACATTAAAGGATTCTTTTAAATCAGGTCGACGTAAACGATTGAGTGCCTCCTTTTGAAAACCATTATAACCTGTATTTTCAATTGGATCTAATGGCATAAGTTTTGATTTTTCTTCTTCAGTACATTGAAAGAGATTTTGAGAATGTATAAACATTCGTTGTACTAATGTGGTGGAAAGACCTGAATTCCGTAAACAAACAAATCCATGATTCCTACAGGCTTCATCTAATGCAGTAGCGACATCATGATGGGCTTGAGTCATCATCATCATAGTCTCTTTCGTTGGAGTTGAGGACGTGGATGTTTCACTACTCTTGATTGCGACATCATGAAATGCAGAAAAATCTACTACGGGTAAGATAAAGGCTTCACTCCCTGACGAAACCATTCTCGTCGGATGATGGGTTGTGGTTTGTATGTGACAGTAGTACCCAAGTGATAGTCCACTGCCAAAGTATGTATCACAATCAACTATGGTAGAAACAAGGAGACAGAAGATCCTTCTCTAGAGAGTTCGGATTGTAGAATTCATGCGTGTGATGTGAAGAGAACATCCGGGTCGGGGAATGCTCCTTCGTTTCATCGAGGGGGAACTTCCTTGAGACATCCCCATTTGGTTCCTCCAAGTTTGACTTCCCCGACTGAGGAATTTTCCTTGTCGTATTGATATACGAAGATATACATTAGTACTTCCTTAGTCGTCTTGTGAATGATTGGATCTATCCATCTTGTTACGCGGGAATCCGTGGTTGGCCAACGGTCGGAATCGTCGAGGTGGTAGTATGTGTGTGCGGTGCCATTTTCATAAAACTTCATGACAGTGGGGGCCTTCCTATCTCAGATAGACAACAAAACTTGTCGAGCCAGTAAGAATACCGACTACGGCAACGAATCTCACCATTTGCGAACATTACACCCAACAGACTCCGGTGACAAAAAAACGAAAACGTTAGGGATCAAACACGATAAAGCTTCAATCCTTCCAGAGACATCCCGTGAGAGATTTGGAGAGACTAGGAGAACCTGTAAAGACGGTTGTTGGACATAACCCAAGTCGGATCATTCACGTAACACTACCCCGTGCTCCTTCTTTCCGAGAATTTGGCACGATCAACCGACAAAAAAAACGAACAGAAAATCACCAAACGTTGTACCACAACTCGTTATCACAGTCAATCATGGACCCACATCCCATTACCGATGAAGAAGCCGTAGCTGCTGCCGATAAGGAAATGGAAGCCCGAGCTAATCGTGCCAAGGAGCTCTTATCCCAACGATATGTCGGTTTGAAGCGTCAACAGGTATGTTGTGTAGATGTATACATTGCATTTTTGGAGGAAGGAACCGACGATAGGGGAAGGAATGAAGACAGAGTGAAAATTTCACTTTCATTTGGGCAACTTGGGTATATCAGATTCTAATTGGCTATCGTCACTGCGCGTTTGTTTTGTTGTTTTTCTCAGGAGGATCGGAAGAGTCGAAAGATGCAACTGGAACGTCAAATGGTCGGAATGCCAGAAGAGAAAAAGCAATTACTTCGTCGGAGTCTGGAACAGGAAGAAATGTTGGCACAGAAGGAATCGAGGAAGAAAATATCTCCATCAGATTTTGAATCGTTGGCAGTCATCGGACGTGGTGCCTTTGGAGAAGTCCGTTTAGTCCGGAATGCGAGTCGAAGTAAGAAGGAGGAAATTCAAATCTTTGCCTTAAAGTCGATGAAGAAGGATATGATGGTGATGAAGAATCAGGTCGGTCATGTCCGTGCCGAACGGGAGGCATTAGCAAAGGCTGACCGTGATAATAAGTGGTTGACTGCCCTACATTATTCCTTTGTCGATGAGACCCATCTCTATATGGTAATGGAATTCTTACCCGGTGGAGATCTCATGTCCTTACTGATCAAGGAAGATACATTTTCCGAATCGGCAACACGTTTCTTCATGGCCGAAGCAGCACATGCAATTAGTAGTATCCATGCCTTAGGATACATTCACAGGTAAGTTACGATGATTGTGAATACCAAGAATTCACACTCTTTCGACAGGCCTTGAACGAGACGTGGCTTACGGGTTTGCGCTCTTCTTTAGGGACATTAAACCCGACAATATGCTTCTGGACGCTCGTGGTCACTTGAAGTTAACTGATATGGGTTTGTGTAAGAAGGTAGGAGAAGTCAGTCCAGTGGATGAGCCTCATTATGTGTTGAGGGTATTACGAGAACAAGGATTGCTCTCGGAGGCGAATGGCATGGACGTCAACAATCAAAGCATTCCCGGCGCGGGACGACATCGGGACTCTGGCGACGCTATGGCTATGTCGATTGACGGAATCCCCTCTGGAAGTGGTTCTCAACTACGCACCCAAATGCCAACTGGAAAAACACGTCGCGAGGTAAGTCGATTGCGGTGGAGACAACTCGTCACTCTTTAGCGCGTCTTTGTAGCTTACGGTATATACCTATCCAAAAAACGACGCAGATGGCATACTCGACGGTTGGTACTCCTGATTACATTGCTCCCGAAGTCTTGGCGGCTCAAAATGGTGCTTCTGGATACTCATATACAACGGCTGTAGATTGGTGGTCCTTGGGAGTCATTATGTTTGAATGTTTGGTTGGCTACACACCTTTTTACGCAGAAGATCCGGTCACAACTTGTCGAAAGATCTTGCGTTGGCGCCAGTGTCTAGAATTGCCGGCAGAGACCAAGGTTAAATTGTCACCCGAGTGTATTGACTTTTTGAGTTGCCTGTTGGCAGGACCTGAATCTCGAATAGGATCATCCAAAAATGGGACTGAGTTTGAAAATGGGTTCAAGCAGGTCGTACAACATCCATGGTTCAAGGGTTTTGATTGGGAAGGTTTACCATACCGCGAAGGACCGTTGCTCCCGAGTGGGGCCCGAGAATTTCCTGAATTGCTAGATTACCTCAAGTAAGTCACTCGTGTATGGAAACTCCTACCAGCAGCCGCTCCAATCATTGTCAACGTCAAGACTGGATTCTCACTTCTTGATTTCCAATTCCTTTCTCAGAACTTGCCCCAAGAATGATCCTCGATTCCATCAATTGGTCTCGCGAGTCACTCAAAACTTTGATACGTTTGAGGACTATGGATCCAACCTAGAACGTGAGGGCAAGACCCGTGTCATGCGCAACCAATTGGATCAGTTCTATGATTACAGTTATCGACGAGTCCATAAACCAAAGATTCCTCTCGCAGAACCGAAATAAAAAAGATGAAGATTGCCTTGAATCTACATTTGTTTGTTCAGTTATATGAAGGATATCCACTGAACAATGGCGGGACTGACTTTGGAACATACACCATAGCTAGATCTTAATTTCGTTGGCTCTTGAACCCTCCCACACTCTCACCCATATTTACTGTACACTGGCCTACGTACGTTTACTGAGTTGCCAATCCATACAAGACTTTCCTTCGATAGATTGTTTCTGTCGATGCTTTTTGACATGATTTATGGTTCACTCCATTGTCTCCTCTAGGCTGTTTGGTTTCCTTTATTCGCACCCTGTAGAAGGTTTCCTCGTCTAGTCGTCCAGATATATATCATAGGCATCATATTTTGAAAGCCAAATCATACGTACACACTTGTAAGATATGTCATAAGGAAATATGTATCTATAGTCATACCTAGAGTCATTCTATGCCTCCAACCGGGATTCTTCCGGGAAAAGAATCTGTGGTGGTTTGGGGTGAACTGTGAAAATAACATCTCTCGTGTTGATGACCAAAACAGAGAAAAAGTAAGCCAAAAACGTCCAACGACGCCAAAACAGAGACTCGGATCGCGTGTCTCTCAAGGGAGATCACGGTATTGACATAGCACAACTCTAGTGGAGCGGTGACATACCGAACCGGATCCATTGATTTTTCCAAGAGAAATCACCCCCAAACGGCCGAAGATTCAGGGGGAGGGGGAACCCATCAACACCATCGTTGATTCGGAAGGACAGAAACCTCAACTGCAGTTCTGTATTCTAGATATTCCACGTATCTAGTACAGACCAGATTGACAAGACCATCGAGGGTGAGAGAATCTGATCATCAGGTAGCCAAGGTCAGTAGAAGACTAGACGATCAGCTAACAAGAAGATGGGCTTCTTTGGTCGAAGAAAGGACAAGGGTGAGGAGGGTGGTGGATTCAGAATCAGGAAGAAAAAGTCTCCGATTGAAGATGGGATGCCTGTAGAGGGGAAGAAAAAGAAGATTAAGAAACTCAAACTCCGTCTAAAGAAGAAGAAGAAAAAGAAGACGGGAGAAGATACAGAACTCGCCTCGGGTAAGGATAGGTCCTTCCGACGTTATCGAGACGATGATGACACAGAGGATCGAGTAGATCAGGTCGAACTACATCAACAACCAGTCGATTCTCGTAGTCGTTTCCGTGATGTCGTCCGTGAGGTCGTTGAGAGTCGTGCGACGGGGGGGGGTGGTCCTGATAAACGTGTCCGTGTGAAGCCTTATCATGCCTTCCCTGAACCTGTCTATATGAATAATGTCGAATTGTATCAAACCATGACACAACCATCGGATGAATTTGAATTCCTTACCTCCTATTTAAATCCTTCGACGAGATCTACGCGGAAGGTAAAGGTCCCTGACCAGGTCCGACGTCATTTTGGGACACCCAGAGAAGATGGACGGATTGGATCCCTTCGGGTAGAAGTGTTAGGTTGTGTCGGTATGGACCGGACGAAGCCAGAAGTCTCTGTTTATATGGTGGTCGGAGATTGTGCCTTTGCGACTGATGTCGTTACGGGATGTCGTAGTCCTATGTTCCCCTCCAGTTGTAAACGTGCCGCTGTCTTCCCCATCCATCATGCCTATGCACGATTATTTGTCGGTGTCTTCGATTTAAAGGCGAATAAGAAGAGTGAACCGGATCATTTCTGTGGTCGTGTCGCTGTCGATCTTCCTCCACTTCGACCTGATACAGAATATGATGTTACTCTTGCCCTACGGACATCGACCTTTATCTATGATCGTCGACCACGGGGGGTCGTACGATTACGATTCTCTCTACATTGGTTTAGTGAACGAGCAGTCATTTTGTCCTATTTACGACGTCCAAAGAATCCACTTGCCTTTTCAAGACAGGCAAAGAAACAACCGACGATTCCCTGTGGTGATCCAAAGACCTTTCGGAATGTCGCCGTGACTGTCCATGGGCAAGACTTTCCTGGAAAATATACACGAGGAGCATTCCGTGCGACGATGCGTGAATTCAATCTTTATCAACAAAATCTTCGTTTTCTATTCAAGGTGACGATTGTTGATTGCATCCTTTGGGAGAATCCATTGATGAGTCTTTATTTATTTTCTTGCAATTTATATTGTGTCTATCTGAACTCGGTCCGTCTGGCACCGCCCTTCTTTGTGGGGTGGTTGATCTATATGTTATTTGAAAATTACTTGGCGAATAACACCAAGGTGACAGGTCATCTCGGTTATCAACCGCTATCTATTTGGGAGGTCCTCATGGGGTTGATTCGGAATGGAGGAGGATCGAAATTTAATTTCCGGTCTATCACTGTGAAAAAACGTCCTCGTCGACAAGTCATGGGTGAAGATGGGAAATTGATGGATATCGAATTAGCCAATCATCGAGAGTTTCCATTCTCGGAACGATTCACTTATCCAAAGTTTCGGGCGTCGGAAGCTATAGCCTCGGGAATGACTTCCAAGAATATCAAATCATCATCAAGGAAGATGGGTACGTGCTTTCGGTATCGCTTCACTGGTGGTCGAGCCAAGTTTTGTAGATTGACATTTTGTTTCTCTCTTTTTCCTTGTAGGTGAAACTGATCAAGCCACAGCAAGGCGTCTATCCATTTACACTACACCACAGGGTGATGGAGACGCGAATAGCGACGATGACTCGTCGTCGGATGACGATAGTGATCAGGACAAGGACGAAGAGGGTATGATGGACCAGGGTGACGATGGATACGAGGAGATGGGTGACAGTGATGATGAAAATGATCATGAGGATGAAGATGCACCTTCTAGCAAAAAGGACCGCACGTTCCAACACTCGGGGAAGGCCAGTACGAAACGTCGAATCCGAGTAGGCCCAGAACAGAACAGTGACAAGTCTGGAAATAAGCAAGCTCCTCAGGTTCACTTATCAAGAGTCGAACATATGTTACACCGTGCCTCAAAGAATATTTCCGTCGAACATGTCCATTTCCCCCCACCGAACTTACAGGCCAATCTTGGAAAGGATTATAATGCCAAGGGCCCCGCGGGTGATGTCATGACAGCCAAGGAAAAACAAAACTTTGATGAATTTGACCGAATGTTGGGATTCCGTACGAAGAATCCAAACCCCATTCTAAGAATTACATCTTCCTTTCTTGGTCCCCTTATGCGAATCATTCGCATTGTGAACTACGCTACCCGTATCGCGTTCAACGTCACGGCATGGACAGATCCCTTCTTGACCTTTTGGGTATTTACCTTCCTATGTTCTGTGGCATTCATCCTTTTCATCTTCCCTTGGAGGACATTTTTCTTGGTTACGACTTTGATTCTTTTGGGTCCTCAGAATATTGGTGTCCGAATGTTCCTTGAGCGACGGGCGCGGGAAAAGGAGATTCGAGATGCTGAAAAGGCAGAACGAGAGAAGGAAGAAGCGAAACGACGTGGTCCCGATCTTCAAGCACAAGCAGCTGCAGCAGAAGCGGCCAGTAGAGAGGCTGAGGAGAAGAAAAAGAAGAAAAAGGTAGGACTGTTTGGTTCGAAGAAAAGTGAAGATGCTGAGGAGGCGGAAGAAGTCAATGAGGCGGATCTATACAATTCTCCTCGTCCTGCCTTTTATGCCCATACGAAACCAACTCGTCGTACCCAAATCCCTCGAGACGTCGCCGTTCCATATTTTCGTTTCCGGAAGGAACGATTCTTTGATTGGCCACCTGATCCGACCGTCTCTCGAGCGACGCCCCTCCTGGGTGGTGTGGGGGGTCGTGGACTTGGTGGAAGTGTCCATGATGGGAAACGAGGACGGGGTCGAGATAATCGGTACGATGATAAATCAGAGGATGACCGATACTTTGATGATGATGATGACGAAGGGGAATTTGAAGATT
>Ga0194115_10003223_pt1 | contig 18495 bp, 11 predicted proteins | sample TA2MahsurfametaG_3_FD_148656 | JGI IMG/M metagenome (GOLD analysis project Ga0194115, IMG submission 148656) | Freshwater microbial communities from Lake Tanganyika, Tanzania - TA2015002 Mahale S4 surface | ecosystem: Environmental > Aquatic > Freshwater > Lake | place: Tanzania: Lake... | reverse complement strand
CCTTTCTACGTAGTGTAAATTAGACGACAAAAATCACCCCTTTGATTCCCTTATATATGCCCTATAAAGCGATACTTAGAGGAATTGGCGATGCAAACCCACGTGGGATAACGTGATGCGATATGGGCTAATATTGTCAGTCATTCGACGAAAGTAATATCTGCCACCCGACATGGGAATCACTAAGAACGAAGCTTCCCATAATTACTATCGCGTTTTCGTTGACTCTGCATGCGATTTCTCACCAGGTATTGACTGTGAGCCTCACGCGACTCCGTCGAAATGGAAACGCTCCTTTATGGCTTGCTGTTTCACTTAATGCGCTTCCGAATGGGAACATTTCCATAGTGCAATAACGAACCGCGATTGAAACGACATTGTTCTCCTCTGCGCGGTCCAAATGAATCTAGGTCAGCTGGCTTTGCTGAGCAGCTTTTGTGGACGGTGCGCCAAAACTGTAGGAAAAATAGTCCAGACGCTCAGATTTTGATTTTTTGCATGCCATGTCCATAAAGGATAGAGGTGTTTTGCTGGGATATTGATTCTCACTGTGAATCATACTTACGGTACTGGTCTTTGTTTGTTTGTCGTTGCTCACCCGTGATTCCACTAGCTTCACCCCATCTGGTACAAAGAACTGTTGGTTTCGTTTTCTGTGTTCTTGGAGTGTTTCCAGCCGCAAACCGAAAATTTCGTTCTCTGGCTGGTAATTCTTGATCATATCTTCCGCCCTGGTGAACGTCGTATGTCTCTGGCTCTTGTTTGCTGATGAATCAAAACTATTGCAAAAGAAGCAGAAATGTTGTTGTCGTTTGAAAGATCAAGACCAGTGAACAATTACAGGGAGGTTTGTGTCACTTCATCATGAAGCAAAACGCTGAACACGAGCACGGAACGACAGGGTCTTGCGTGTATTCGGTGTACTTGGTGTGATACTACGGAAGTATCCCTGGCGCTAGTCACGAAGCTCTGTATGCGCATGGGGGATGGCGTGAAGGCCCAGCAGGACCGTCGTGGGCTTTCAGTCTTCCCTTTGCAAGTCGACAAGCTAGCTTAAGCAGCAGCAGTGAAAGATGATATTCATGGAACAAGCTGTTAGAACTGGCGATAGACGTAAACTCGACAGAGAAAAACGGGCAGACGAGACCAGCATATTTTGGCGAAAAAAATGATTCAAAACGAAGCAAGAAAGCCGGCGATGGATAGCTGCCTTTGAATTATGTGATCGATTCGATGCGCTTCGACTTCACTGGTGGACTCCTTTGGATTTCGTCACACTGTCGTAACAAGCTCCAGACGCACACCGGATAGACCGTAGGACGATCGAACTTCCTGCGGGAATGAATCGCTACCCAAACAATGGTTTGCGTCCTTGTCTAGGATGAGCCTCGAGTTTCCGTTGGTCGTGTGGCTAGATATGAGATCGATAAAACACCAGTGGTTCCGTTTTCATATCATTTTGAATCGGCTATGATGGGTGAACGTCCACTGTGGAATCAAACCACTAAGTGAAATCTTCGTGGGAGTACCATCATATGAATGATATTTCCTCCTGATGCGTCTGCCTGTTTCTTCTCGTTGTCCAAGATTGCTTTTGCGAAAGACTTCCATCACGAACAAAGCTAGCTGGAAAGATTTGCCCCGCACTTGCGTAGTGGTCCACTCAACGGACCATACACCTGCAGGAGGGTCAACGACTCTCGAGCTCAACTCCCCCAAAATGAAAACAGTTTTTGCCTTGTCTACTAGGAGAGAGGTAGGAACCCTTTACGTGACACGCACGTCCGATCGTCGAGGCCCTTCCCGTCTGGTTTCGTCAGATTTCGACAAATAGTTTCAGTGCTCCCGATAGATAAGACTCTTCGGGGGGGGTAGTCTTTAACGTCATGGCACAGCCAGACGATATCCCAATAGAAATTATCCTCGGTCACACATACCACTAACTGTAAATTCAATCGTTCTTTAAAAAAAACACTTTCCGTTGATGTAATGGAATCCCAATATGTTCCTCAGAGTGAATTTTTTGTTGCCTTCTTCTTGTCGACGCGTGTTCTCATATTTCCGATGGTTTTTCATTCCTCCTATGATTTACTCCCCACGTCGTCCATCAGGAGACCTCTGTTGGTTTCAGCGGATGACGATGAGTGGATGCTCTTGTTCTTCTTACCGTCGTGGCCGACGATACGAGAGGTTGAGTTTGTGGGGTGTTTTTTCATGGACTTTCTTTTGTCATTAGAAAGTTTCGCGGGTGTTGTTGGCATACCGTCGACTAGAAATGGATTTCATATACTGCGTTTTTTTTCCTGGATGATTGCCAAGGTTGGATGTCAGAAAAATGTGGCAGTATCACCATAAAGAGAAAAAGCACCGTGTATCTATCGAGGATGATTGAATTCTTTGTCCGAAATGAAACATTTTCACCACCAGGAAAATCATTTGTAGCCGACAAGATATTGATAATCCGAGCCGTAATCAAAAATCGGAAAAATACCACAACTCATGTACGAGCAAGCGACGGGGGAACTTCTTCTTGTCCAGAAGTTGATTAGAGATTTCGTCATGATGACTTCTATCGGGATATTCTTCCCATGTTCTGATTCTGTCTTCACATCTCCTACACAAACAAGGAGAGATCACATGATGTACAGTAGCATCACTGTTTTACTACGGTCCTCGATGCCTCCTTCTGCCGTAATCAGAAAGTTGACGTGATGCGACGGTTCATGTCGTTCATGACTTCATACATACATACCGAGGGGCTAGAGAATTCAAATTTCACAGTCAATGACGCATGACATACATACGGTACGTATCGATGACTGTGACTTTGAGTCGGATCAGTGGAATTCGGAATTTCTCTGTCGTCCATCGTCTCCAGGATACTTTCTCCTCCCATCATCTCAAGGATACCGTACCTTCTCTCTCTAGACTCGCACAAAGGCTTGGACTTGTTGTTTCAACGTATGAAACAAGATTCATTACGAGTCTCCCTTGTCGTGTCCGATCAGATGCATATCATCGTGGATCGTTTTTTCATCACTTGATGACTAGAGAGAGAGAGAGAGAGAGAGTGGTTCGTTGGATTATCTTAACGGATCGTGGTAATGGTATCCTGTACGCCGTTCCTACCATAGTCCAGAAAACAGGGAATACACACACAAAATCTCTGTCCACCGTGTCGTGGTGTGTGTCTCTTTTCTTCGTCTTTTTCAAACCAGATAGAGAGTGGATGGCGATTTTTTCCCGTGACCGTTGTACGCTGATGATATTCGATTCGATGATGAACTATGAAGATGGGCACAATCGGGAGCGTCTTATCCGTGAAAGTTTGGGTTCAACCATAAGCGAAGGACAATAAAGGGTCACGGGGTAGACTTTCGTGTTTTGACGGCAGGCCAAGCACAGGTAGGTTCGTCTTGAACATCGCATGACGCCCTTTAAGTTTGATTGAGAACCAACATTTTGGAGATTAGGATTCGTTTGTTTGTGAGCAAGAGCCTTGTACAGGAATTGTTGTCACCCATGTCTCAACATTTTGATACCTCTTTTTCATCGTCCATTCGCACAACATGGGGGTTGGGACTTGTCACAGGCAGAGAATCGGTCATGCCCTTTATAGATTGGGAGTGGATTAGTGTGGTATGGAAGCTTCGTGGATTTTACCCGGACAACGTCCAAGGCAAGTCCGTGGAGACAGCTTTACACGCCTTAGCAAGACAGAACAGGTACGATTTGGGCTCGTCAGATGTCGACATTCTAAGAAAACGTGGGGCCGATGTAAACGCAAGAGATGGCAAGGGAAGGACGCCGTTGCATATCCTACTGGAAAGGCCAGGCATATTCGGTACGCACTCGCTTGCAGTCGCCTACAGACTCTTGGATCTTGGGGCGGACTTGAACGCCGAGGACAACCTGGGGTGTACCCCTTGGTGCCTCTTTCTAGGAAGATATAGGCCCAACCCGGACGTTCAAGGCTTGTGTGGTGAGACGGTGTTGCATATCCTAGTCAAAGGGAGCAGAAACCGAGCGATACTAACAGTGATCGACAAGCTGCGGGATCTCGGGGCTGACATCAACATCCAAAATGACAAGGATTACACGGCTCTGCGCTACCTCTTCACGTGTCACTTCGAAAGAAACAAGAAAGCCACGCTCTCGATCGCCTACAAGCTCTTGGATGTTGGGGCGGACCCTAACGTCTGGGATGACACGGGACATACACCTTGGCATCTGTAGCTAGGTGACTACCTTTACGTGGCCATGGTAAAGAAGCTTCTGGACCATGATTGTGATCCGAACGCTCGCGACTTGAGGGGACACACGGCATTGCATCGATTAATGTGTCCGGCCTGCTGGTCTGATAGGGAGGAATCCTTGATGTTGGTCACGAAGCTACAGGAGCGTGGAGGTGACCTGGACGCCCAGGACAGGCACGGGCATACTGCTTTGCATATGGTATTCAAATGGCGCGGCCAAGGGAATTTGAAAGCAATAATGGCAGCTGTTGATAAGCTCTTGGAGCTCGGTGTGAACCCGAACACCCAAGACGAGAAGGGGTGGACACCTTTGCATACACTCGTAGATTCACTTCACCGATTCAAAATGGAAGAGTCCGTGGCGTTGGTCACGAAGTTGTCCGACATTGGAGCCAACATGAACGCTCAAGATAACCGGGGACGAACGGCTTTGCACCTGTGTACCGGTAACCAAATGAGCTATGTAGGGGATACGAAAGCAATGCTGGCTTTATTCTACAAGCTCCTGGACCGAGGGGCAAATCCGAACGTCCAAGATGAGGATGGGCAGACGGCCTTGCATCGCGTTATGTATTCGGGATACTCGTTGAGTGGAGAAGATTCCCTGGCGTTGGTCTCGAAGCTCTGGGAAATTGGTCTTGACCTCAACGCCCAAAACAACCGTGGTCAAACAGTTTTGAATATCCAATTCGGAAGGCGTGTCCACACCGGTGAAAAAGCCACTCATCTCGTTGAAGTCGTAGTCAAGCTCTTGGAGCTCGGGGCGGATCCGAACATCGAAGACCAGCAAGGGCAGAGAGCTTTGCATCGATTGATGGCTTCGCTTCACTCGTTTACAAACGAAGAGCCCCCGGCGTTGGTCACGAAGCTCTGGGAGCACGGAGCTGACATGAACGCCCAAGACAAACACGGACTTGCTGCATTGCACGTCGCATTTGAATGGCACAGTCAAAGGGTTACGAAAGCAGTTCTAGCGGCGATCGACAGGCTCTTGGAGATAGGGGTGAATCCGAACATTAAGGATCACAACGGACAGACAGCTTTGCATCTATTGATGGATTCGCCATACTCGTTTACCAAGGAAGAGTCCAAGGCGTTGATCACAAATCTCTGGGAGCGTGGGGTTCACCTGAACACCCAGGACAAACACGGGCGTACAGCTTTGCACTTGCTCGTCGACGGGCTCACTGAGAGAAATGAGATTCATCCAATTATTTACAAGCTCTTGGAATTACGGGTGGATATGAACTTGACAGACACGACGGGGGAGACTATGCTGCATGTGTTGGGCAAGAAGTCATCATCGATCAATATGGTACGGGAGTTGTTACCTCTTTTGATTCTAAACGGAGCTGATCCATTGATTGAAGACAATGAAGGCAACCTACCTGTGCATTATGTGATTGATCGCCATCGTTCTTGTCGGGGGCGTTATTACTATGATGATCTTACTGATTTATTTCTTTGGATTCGTCACATGGTGGGGGGATAGCCAAAACTCCTCTAGTATTGAACCTCGATTTAGAACGTTCGGATCGGGGAGACTATACTTAGCGCCAGACTCTGGATTCGTGAGTATACCGAATCGGGGATCGAGCCGAATATTTGTAGACGAGCTTAGACATTTCAGACAATAGAAGACTGTTCCTGTTGTGACTATCATGGCCTTTAATACTCGACATTATGGGTTTGTCATTGCAGGTAACATCAGTAACAGTAACTAACAACTGTGAAAAAGGTACAGAGTCGAACTTGTACTGCACGTCTCTCCCCCCATCCTAGGCCACGGAGTTTCCTTTTACGCCTGTCCCCCCACCCGTGTACGACGGCAGTGAAACGACACGATCGACTCCACGACACACCCCCCAAAAAACCTAACGTTTGGCTTTCCAGACTGTAAAAACGAAAAAACCTCCCGAAACGTTTTTTTACGACCACAACTACCATACAGATTTGACCAAACAAACTCTTTTCACACCACACCTCCCTCTCATCCCAATCCCGTCCTACCCAAGTGTGTGAGTGTTCTTTGTATCATCTCCATTGGCACAGTATTTTTTTCCAAACTATGAATGGAGCAAAATTAAGTTTTTCATTAACGAATCCAAAGAAGACGAAGAAATCCTCTCATCCGACAGAAGGACGGTCCACAACAACAACAGCAACGACATCAGGAGGAACACTAGTAGGAGAAACAGACACGACGACCACCACTGGATTTGAACCATGGATTGTAGACGACTCGAGAACGACTACTCATCATCGGCATCCAGATCTACCAAGAGAACCATTGATTATTCCAGTCCAAAAGGATGGAAGACAATCATTACAAGAACAGGCCCGATTACGACGATTGCAACAACAACAACCGCAGCAGCAGCAGCAACAACAACAACAAGAATCACAAGTTGAACAAGTGGATCAGTTATCACAAGAACACAAGAATGCTAGTGGCAACAATAACAACAACGACACCGACAGGGGTGACAAAAACAATGAAGATGACGACGATGAAGATCAAGCTGCGATTGACGCTCTCACGAGAGAAGCAACTTTTGGTCCATCGGATGATTCACATGACAAGAAGACGAATCATAGGATTATTCAAGGATCTCAAAATACCTTTCAACGTGGTGGTGGTGGTGGTGATGATGATCAGGATGATGTGAAGGATGAGACTGTCCAATTTCAGAATGAGTTAGAACGATTGGCACCGGAATTATCAGTCGATTCTACGGTATACCAACAGGTACCGATATCAGAATTTGGTGCTGCTATGTTACGGGGGATGGGATGGGAAGGTCAAATGACATCATCTTCTTCTACCGACAACAATATGGCATTGCCTCGACCATCCCGATTAGGGTTAGGTGCAACACCGAAGGCATTTATGTCTTCTTCGGGGGATGCAGTACCAAAGACACATAGTCGAATGAAACGGCAAGATCAAGTTCAACGGGAAGAACAATTGAAGCAACAACAACAGGAATATGAACAACGAAGAATCCAACAAATCAAACTAGATAAACAACGGACGATCCAAGAGGGGAGTATCGTACTGGTCTCGATATCATCATCATCATCGGTCAAAGATTCATCCTCCCGACGGGCAATTATTCGAAAATGGCAAGGTGTACCAGGCTTGAATATGTGTCTGATACAATTCGAACAAGAAGAAGAACATCCAGACGACGATAATAGGAAACATCAAGATCCAGTCAAGGTCCGAAAGGGTGATGTACAGTTGATTGATCGTGAAGATCTTCATTCCCGACCTTTTCTTGAACCTAGATATGATTTATCCCAACGTGGGAGTGACAAGGTAGAATATTTGGGATTGGAAAAGGACAAATCGAAGGAAGAACATTCAAGGAACCATCGTCGTCGTCGTGAAGATGATGATGATGATGATGACAAAAAAGATCATGATAGACGACATCGTAGGGAAGATCGTGATGGTAGTCGTAGGGAATCACGTTCGACGAGAGAGAAGAAGGGGGATAGGGATACCTCGTCAAGGCGACAGGAATCAAGTCATCGACGAGAGTATGGTAGTGATGACGACGACCAACAACATCGACGACGGAAACATCCTTCTTCTCACCGTGATGACGAGGAAGACGACTCTTTCCGACGGGACCGGAAGCGTTCCAAGGGTGATATACGATCATCATCAGCGTCGGGAGGTCGTGCTACAATTTCTACTACTACGACGACATGGTTGATTCCTCATATCCGGGTACGAATCATTTCGACAAAGATGGGGAAAGAATATTATAAGGAAAAGGGGATAGTCGTCGATGTGACGAGGAATGGGATTGGAACATTGACAATGGACAAGAATCGACAAATCCTTCAAGTATCGGAACGATATTTAGAAACAGCCTTACCAAAGGTAGGTGGCAACGTCTGTATATTGATGGGTGATCATCGTTGGTCAAAAGGACGGTTATTAGAACGTGATTCGAAACAGAATCGTGGTTCAATTCAAATCTATGAAGATATGAATATTGTGACAACCTCCTTGGATGATTTAGCAGAATGGTGTAGACCATTGGATGATGATTTAATGGAATAAAGATGATTGTCTTTACGGGGAGTCTTTCGGTTGGTCGGTCCGTCGACTAAAAAACAAAAGGTATGATTCTACGACCACTAAACATCACCACACAAGCGAAAATAATGACCTAGAATTGGGATTATATTTCTAGGGTAAATGATGAAAAGAAATCTCTTTGTTTTTTGCATTTTGTAGATACGTGTCGACAAGCAGGAACGCAAGAGATGGTAGTTATGTAATTTCTGTCAGGTGGATTCGTTCGAATCAAGTCCTCCGTCAGCGTCTTGCCGTCCATCATGTTTCGCTGTTACGTATGTATGTTGGCTCATAATCGTAGATATACATGTACATACATATCATCGTTCATCGTTCATCTTCATCGTGCATCGACAAGAACGAATAAAATGCGCCAGGGGAAAGGGGGCGGCGTGCACATGTATCTTGGGCCGAAGAAGTCCTATGTATCAAGAAACCAGCGACGAGAAAAAAGACGCTTCTTTATATTGTCTAAAGACGACGACACACACATGACGGTGCCTCCCACTTAGTCTGTGTGTCTCCCCATTACAATATACATTCATTCGCATTTCCTCTCTTCTCATTCCTCAAGGATCATTCACATAATATTATAGGATTCACCCAAAAAGAAACATACACATACACAAATCTTCACCGGACGTTGGGGGGTGTCTGTGCACCCAAAAAATCACAACCAACAAGGAGCCTGCAAAAGACCACCACCAAAAAGATACCACGGAGTTTTTGGCACCTCTCCATCAAACAACGACCACATTATTTCCCTTCATTTCACTTGTCACTTCCTCCATCATCATTGAAAAATAAGAAGAAAGCCTTGCTTTTAGCACAAGAAAATCCTAAAACCTATGAGATGATGACTACCGCTTGCGATGACAAGAACAGACACCACCACCACAACAACAATCATGTGGCTGGATTTTCTTCTTCTGCTTCTTCGTTGTTCGATTCTTCGAAATCTTCATCTCCCTTCTCAAGGAATGAGGAGGAACATAGGTTTACTCCTACCAGGACTATCGAAGAACAAGAAGAGGGAGAAGAAGAAGATGGTGACGACGATGATGACGATGATGAACGTCTTTTCGCAGTGGAAGAAAATGTCTTTGAAATTAGGGAATTGGGTGGATGGATGGGAGATACAGGACAGGAAGAAGATGGAACGACAGAACATGAAGATGGAACGACATCCACAGAGGATGACATGCATCCTCCAACACAGACAGCAACAACGAATGAAAGTACAACAACAACAAGTGCCGAAATAATACCGGCGGTGGCGACGGCAGAAGCGGTGGTGGTGACGACAGTAGTAGAACCATTCAATGTTCTTGAACAGAATCTTCCACCAGCGGCAGATGATGATGATGAAAATCCTAGGACTGAAAAACGAAAGGAAAAGATGATGAAGTTGAGGATGATGATGATGATGAAAAAGAAGCAAGAGGAGGAGGAATCTCGGAATAGACCAAGAATGTTACGTCCGCGTACTGATGGTCGTGTATTGGTTGTTTTGAAGGACAACGATGATGAGGATGATGAGGATCGTCTTCATGGTAGTGACAGTCCTCGTCGTCGTAGCAGTCGTAGAAGCGAGGAACGACAACAAAGGATTCATCCTGAGAAAATGGAACACAATGATAAAGTACTACTAGCGCCCACCAGAAGAAGGAGTCATCGAGTTTTGGGTGATGATGGTCATGGGGGTGATGGTTCTAGTGGGAGTCAGAAAGTGAAAGAAACGGAGGAACAGAATGATCAGGATGGCCATGATCATCATCATCATCATCATACCAAATCCCAAACAACCCGAAAGGATGGACCAACAACCCATCCGTCTTCAACAAAAGAAGCATCAACCACTAGCACTACCACCGTTGCTACCAGGAAAATAAGGATGAAAACAACTACAACGAATTCGATTCCATCACAAAGGGGAAGACCTCCATCTGTCGTCAAACGCGGAAGACCACCGTCTCTTGTCAAGCGAGGAAGACCTCCCACTCTCGTCGTCAAGCGAGGAAGACCTCCCGCACTCGTCAAACGAGGAAGACCTCCATCCCTCCACGTGAAAGGTCGTGGTTCAGTTCCGAATGGTAAGGGAAAGAAACTGTTGAAGGAACAACGACGGAATAAAGGGGCAACAAATGAAGGTAGTGCCATACGGGACCACAAGGAATCGAAATCATCGTCGAAGGTTTCACAGTCACCCAACAATGTCGTAGAACCAAGGAAGGGAGGAAAATCATCGAAGTCGACAAACGCAGAATCATCATCTTCATCATCGAGAACAAAGACGACGACTTTGAAGAAATCTCAAGATCAAGGTATCAACAAGACCTTGAAGGTAGCAGTAGTATCCAAGACACAAAAGACTAGTACACACATAATGTCGAAAAAGGCAAAACCTCCCCCGGCCAATATGCCAGTGCAGAAGACAATCCGAAATAACCAACAAAAGGAATCTCTGAAGGAACGAGGGAAAGACAAGACGAACGAGAACAGGAAGAAAAGAGATACTAGAGAAGACGACAGAAGGAAGAAAGACACAAAGAATGGTAGTCGTGCGCTAAAGGACGACAACTCGTCCAGGCCAAAAGCGACGAAAAAACGAACAGCTCCAGCGATGTCATCCAAAGAACCTTCGCACACCACAAAAAGAAGAAAAACAAATTCGTCAGTTCCAGTCGGTACAGAGAAAGAGTTGGATTCTGAGTCTAATGATCGAGAAAATATGATCTGTACTGAAGGGGAAACAGCAGCGGTACTACAGAATGGTCTGTCACAATCAGACCTACCAGGCCAGAATCCGAAACAGAACATGGAGAAAAATCCATTGACAGTGAAACCGATCGGCTCTGAAGTATTGTGGGTCGAAAAAGCTGACAGAAGGGCGACGCCCTTCTCGGATGCATCTCACTTTATTCGGATAGCAGTCGGACCTACAGAAGAAGAGACTTCGACTACTGCTACTACTACCACTACGCGACGAAAGAGGAAGAAGAATGAATTCCTGGACAATATGAAGATACAAGATCCCGAGGATCGAAAACGATCTGAATTATCGAAAGGAAATGACATTGACTTGGTCCGCTTCCAGACAGTACAACGGATTGATGCCACACAAGAGAACGCGGCAGAACGAATTTCGGAACTTCGACAGAATGGAATCCCATTCGTCCTAACGGGGCATCCAACCTGGCCACCCTTTGCCTCACGGTGGATTGAAGATGATGTCGTAGTATCATCACATCCCAACAAGGACGAGGAGAATGGGCAGTCACCCCCCAAAACCTCTACGGCGAAGAAGCTTCGTCTCGAAAATCTGATTGCAGATATCGGGGAGGAAGATGTTCCCATCGTCGAAAAGAATTATGACGAACGCAACCCTGTTAAGAGTGTTATAAAGGCATCAGAATTCCTGAACAATCACTGGTCTATCGACGAAGAAGACCCTGGGGGCTGGGATGATGAAGAACAGATCTATATGCAACAATGGCAGTTCACATCCAGTCCTGTAGCCGAAATTCTATGCGGGGATGACGATTGTAGACCCCCCAGCGTACTTCATGAAGATTTGGTTTCCCATTGGCTCAACGATGGTGGGAATCCGTACCAGTATCTTTTCATGGGGTCTGCAGGGACGATGAGTAAATTACACAAGGATCCGGGTGGTCTTGATATCTTGATCGCACCCATGTTGGGAGAGAAGGAATGTATTTTAGTACATCGAGATGATGGCAAATACCTATACGACTGTCGTTCGAAATTGGATGCGATTGATCTAAATCGTTTCCCCCTGACGGCTTGTGCCCGTGTTTGGAAAACAGTTGTCCAGGCGGGAGAAATCCTTGTGATGCCCCATGATACCTACCATCAATGTCGGAATGTAACATCTTGTCTATCCTATCACAGATTACATTTGGACTATGTAAATATGCCAGGATTCCTCAATTCTATGTTTCAGCAGGATGATTTTGACGAAAGCATTGATCATGCTGAAATTATTTGGAATTCTGTTTCTACTCTTTGCGATAAGGTGGACGAGTACGTAGAAGATTGTCGATTGCACACGAAGATGGGGGGGACGTCAGCGGATATGGCAGCAGTTGATCCATCGATAGAGGAATATATTTTAACACTTCGAGCATTACGACCCTTCTGTATGCATCTGTCAAGACCGACGAATGAGACGATGGGGAAACTCCCCTTGTCTCCAAGATTTTCAATGGAGGGGTGGATGGACCATACTCGAGAGGTCGATAAGACACTCTTCAATTATCGACATCGAACTTCAGCGAATCCACCTCGTTTCAGATATACCACCACCAACGGGCATCACCGTCATCATCATCTTCTAGAGGGAGGTGGTGTAGGTGTCGCCGAAAGTGATGAAGATTCATTAGATGAAGATGCCGAAAAAATGGAATATCGTGGTAGATGGTCTGTGGATACGAAATTTGAATCTCTTTGGAGTGCCTTGGTAAATCTCCCCCCCTGTACACCAGAGGAAGAGGGTCTGATCATATCCGATACGATTCCCATTGAACCTAAGGATGTTATTCAAGTTCGACTCCCCGAAGTATACCGTTGTGCCGAAGGTGTCATCAAGAAGAAGATGGAGATGGAAGCGGTATTTGTCTCGTATGATGATCTTCCGACAGAATTTGATGAATTCCTACCATTATCAGCCATTCAAGGATCGGCTTCCTCCTCAAGATCTGCCATCATATTGGGTAAGAAATCTTCGAATCAAGCAGTCCGGTGTATTCCATCAGGAACTAGAACGGTACGTTCCTTCCATTTGCAGTGAGCGTTCGTTCTTGGTGTCGTTGGCTGATTTGTTCTGGCGGGGGGATACGTCGTTTGTTTGGTCTCACCTTGTACATATTGCATTGTATTCTCCATGGATGGATGTAGAAACAAGATGCCAAAGTCTTACGTAGAAGAACGGGGACATTCTATTATGTGACTTTGAATCTCGATTCGAATCGTCGAATTAATCGATGGATCAGTCGTGGTATGATCCTTCGTAAAATAAAGTAAACCATTTGGTCCCCCGCGTGGGGGCGGGGAGGGGGGATATATCTATATATTTGTATGATTTCTTTTCAAATCATGAATCCAGTCGAAAGACTACAGTATATCTTGCCGTTTTCTCCTTTAAGTACAAACGCGATAAATATTTTGTCCATACCTACTGGGAGGAGAGTGAGAGTTCGAGATCGAGAGAGGAGAAAGGAAGGGATGCTGAAAGGGTCCGATAGAAATTATATTTTATGCCATACGTAACTGATAGTCCCCATGTGCTGTAATGTATCGGACCCATGGTAAGGCTTGGTATCCACTCTTTTCAATAATCTTCAGATATCTCACTTGAATCCCACTAACAGTAAAGTAGGGGATTTCAAATTTAACTTGAATAGGTGCCTTCCAAGAATTTTCACCCTTTTTCTTCCCATCTGGATCACTATCGATAGCACTAATCGATGGTAGTCCGAAATGGGCACGCATTAGATATTCTCTTCCACCATGGAATTGTTTAATATTCCATACGACAGCATCCTTATCGGGTAGATATGTGACGGTCCCAATACTTGACTTGAAGGATGGACTATCGACATCCGGTGGGACGGGGATGATAATTTCCACATTATTCGCCACACTTCTAGATTTGAATTGAGATCTGGTCTTTACCATATATTCGATTCTGGAACCCTTGTGTGGTTCGACGACGGCTTCTACCCAAATGAGTGGCTTGACTTGAGTATTGAGACGATATGTCATTAAATCAAATTCACCATCGGGGGGGATAAAGGAAATTGTTCGATCATTCTCAAATCTTGCCAATCGGACACATTGATGGAATTTGATATCTTCCAATTCGACTGCCTTCTTCGTAGCTTGATTACTTTTCCCTGTAGCCTCAAACATCAACTTATCATTCAGACCTAATTTCAATTCTGGCATCCCCGATAAGAACGACTTCATCTTGACGGCGCCATTGATTTCAGAATGTAAGACAGTCCCATTCGCAGCGACGAGTAGATTGAGTTTTTCTACAACATCCAAAAAGATTTCATTCTTCTTGTGTTTAATCCCCTCTGCACGCCACGAGACTGCATTCGTTAAGGCGACGGGTGGTTTACTCTTGGAATCTTCTGACATACGATTAGCATCTTGAGTAATGAAACTTCGTAGGATACTACTATCAAGAGATTGAGGCATCCCATGATCCATCGTTTCATCTAACAATTCATAAATGACAACAAAATTATCCCGTATCGCCTCCTCCTCAAGTGAACCAAAGTAATCCTTAAATACTTGAGCCAATTGATACAAAAATGCAAGGATTAATGCAGCATTGGAATTCTTCGTCGTCACTGCACATAGGTATACATTTTGTTGCTACAATATAAAAACCCGTCGTCGTATTGAAATCATGCAACAAAAGGTCAGATATTTTTGCAAGGTTGTTCCCAATGACAATCGAGGATATATCGGTCGAAGGTAACTTTCGCGACTCAAAAAATTTTCGTCGGGGTCTTTTCGTTTTTTCTTCATTCGAGACTTACCGCAACGTAGACAAAATGTTCCCCTCCTGGTCCTGAACCTCCCACCTCACCACCCTTGACGATATCTCCACTCGAATCGACATGGAAGATTGGTTTCTTCGCTTCCTCTTCAACTTCATCAAGATATTTGGCAAATTGTTCAATCGCCTTATTCAGGGGGACATCACCACGATAATTTCGACTAATAATTGCCTTCCCCTGAAGATCGGTAATAAAGACAGCGGACGCGACCATGACTACTATGTATCGAACGATGTGTCGTGTCGCAAGGGTTATGTGTATTCGAAATGATCAGGACTCTGAGTGCAGGATAGCGATAAAAGGTTGGGCAACCGATTGGATAGCACAAAGTTAGTCGGCTTTTCCCCGTGGGAGGTCTGCAAAGTTACTTTACACCTCCCAAAAAATCCGATCCCGTCTGTTTCGGTCGACATCGCCATGGCGCCCCCAAAAAACCGCGAGCAATGACCCTCGAAGTTGTCGACCGCGCGAGGTCGTGCGACTTCCTGGTTCTATATCCTGGTGCCACCTTCTACGGAATGTACTGTATGTTGTTGCCCCAACACGTACTATATGTACTTATGTATACACCTATCATTCCTCGTACGTCAGCGACCTAAAACTCCGTACTTTGACAGTGGAGGAAGATCCATCACGTCATGACTGTGATATACAAGTACCGGCACCGTAGTTGTCGTAGTAATAAATGTATTAGCGGACCTCGGTTGTGTCGTCGTCGTCGTCATCGCACGTCATCTTTTTGGGTTGGATGATGATGGGTTAGGACGTCCTATCAACAAATGAGAACGAGGCGATCCCCAGTACCACAACAAAACACTACCCCAAGCCAACAACAACTTATTGCAGGATAATCTCTTGGAAAAGACAGTTGAGAGAAGTCACATCGGAATCCTTAACCAAGAATCTTCAACGACAGTGAAGAACCCTGTTCATTTCCAAAGAAGAGGCACGAATCTCCGATGTCGTCGCGATCTCATTCCAAAAATCACAGGAATCAAAACAACATGACAGGACATTTGAGGTTAGGTACCTGCATCGCGACCATCGTCATCGTCTTCATGGTAGGAGGAGGAGGAGGGATTTGTCATACTGCAGAAGCCTTTCAACATTCGCATCAAACAAATCGATGGAAAATTCCCTCAAACGGTGGAGTAATATCCAATCCTCGATTATCGGGAGGTAGTCACTTCCATACAACAACAACATCATCCTCCTTTCGTCGCAGTGATCCATCATCCCACGATTATGCCGGAACATCATCATCCTTATGGACGGGTCAAGATCTGGACAATGTAAGCAACGTCATGTACCAGCATTTCGACAATTTTGTAAAACCTGCCAATGTTGTGACTGACGTGTGTCCTCATCCCAAACATTTCCTTCTGTTTCTTTTTCTGGCTTTTCTCCTTACATGATGACCCATGCATAAAGAGTGTATCTAATCATGACAATAATTGGCTGAAACGTAAGGCTTTGGCATGCAAATCTTTAGCTACTCGAACTCAACGGTGGATCCAAACAGTGAAACGATGGAAAGATAAAAGGGGAAAGAGTTTGATCGCTGCGGCTGCTCTCTCCCTTTCGATTCTCTTTGCGACGCAACAACAACAGTATCCGGGGGATACTTTTTCAAACACTCCCACTTCTTCAACCAATACGGAAGTTGTCGTCCGCTCAAAGTCTCTCCAAACGAGTAGTAGTCATCATGGTCCCAGTGATGATGCCTACAATCAGTACCCTTCTCAATTTGTTCGTGGTGGTAGTAGTAGTAGTGGTGGTGTAGCCATCCCGAAACCCCAATGGAGAAAGGCCGAAGAACAAATGGAACATGCCGTTGTGGTCGCTGCCGAAACGACGTCGAATACCTTTGTGGATGCCTTGGTATCACTCCAAAAATATATGAAAGGTCCAAAATCGGATACTCTTCTATTGCTACTTGCAACGGCATTGATTACTCCGATTTGTCGACGTTTGGGGACATCACCCATCTTGGGATTCCTTGCATCTGGGATGTTATTAGGACCCAATGGTTGGGGTTTGATCAGTGGGATCCATACGACGGAGACATTGGCAGAACTTGGAATTGTTTTCTTCCTGTTTGAAATGGGAATCGAATTGAGCATTGAACGGTTGTTAAGTATGAAGCGTGATGTCTTTGGTCTTGGATTGAGTCAATTCGTCGTCACCGCGGTGGCCATTGCATGCGCTGGAGGATTGGCAGGACTTCCTGCCAATGCCATGGTCGTCCTGGGTGGTGGAATTGCCCTATCGAGTTCTGCCTTTGTCCTTCAACTTTTGAAGGATAAGAAACAATTGGCTACCCGATTTGGTAAGGCCTGCTTTGGAGTACTTTTATTCCAAGATCTTGCTGTCGTCCCACTGTTAGTCGTCACACCCATCCTCGCGGGTGGGGGTGGTGGCCTTGCTCAAGCCTTAGGTAGTGCTATCCTGAAGGCTGGTATCGCTCTTGGATCGATTGCTGTCGCGGGTCGTTACATCTTGAACCCCTTGTTCAAGATTGTAGCCCAAGCCCGATCCCAAGAGGCGTTTTTGGGACTGATTTTATTGACAGTCTTGAGTATGTCCTTCATGACTGAAGGTCTAGGATTGAGTAATACTCTCGGTGCCTTCTTGGCCGGTGTCCTCCTTTCGGAAACCAAATACCGATACCAAGTCGAGGCTGATATCGCCCCCTTCCGCGGAGTTTTGTTGGGACTTTTCTTTGTTACTGTCGGTTTCGAAATCGATGTGGGCCTTATCGCCTCCAATATCCCCCAAGTGTCGGCTGTCGTATTGGGGATCCTCGTCATCAAGGCGGCCATCGTCACAGCTCTTAGTCTTGCCTTCGGACTAAGTATGTCTGTCTCCCAACAAGCGGGTCTCATCCTAAGTCAAGGAGGAGAATTTGCCTTTGTCGCCTTTGGTCTGGCCAGATCTTTGGGTATCCTCGACAAGCCGACGACTAAACTTTTGCTAACTTGTGTCAGTCTCACGATGGCCCTTACTCCCGCCCTGGCGTCCGTCGGATCAAAGATCGCCAAGAGCTTGGAAGAGAAGAATGACTTTACGTATTACCTAGGTCAAGACCGTGATGCGAACGAGATTAGTGAAAGTGACGACTTTGCTGTCGTCATTGGTTATGGAGCCGTCGGGAAGGTTGTATGTGACTTGCTTGACCGAAAGCTCATCAAGTATGTCGGAATCGATATCGATCCCAACAAGGCCATCCAAGCACGAAATGCTGGCCTCCCTATCTTTTACGGAGATATCGGACGTCAAGAAGTTGCTGAAGCCTTTAACGTTGGCAAGGCTAACGCCGTCATTGTTTGCATCTCAGACCAACAACTGGCCAACCGCGCTGTCATTGCGCTCCGAAGATGGTTCCCCGATCTAAAGATTTTCTGTCGTGCGAAGAATAAGGATCATGCCTTTCGACTTCAAAGTACCCTGGACGTGGCGGCGATGGTGCCGATTTTACCAGAGGATAACTTGCTACTAACATTGCCCTTTGGTGGAGCCGTCCTTAAGGCACTGGGGGCGCCAGCAGAAG
>Ga0194115_10003220_pt1 | contig 18501 bp, 14 predicted proteins | sample TA2MahsurfametaG_3_FD_148656 | JGI IMG/M metagenome (GOLD analysis project Ga0194115, IMG submission 148656) | Freshwater microbial communities from Lake Tanganyika, Tanzania - TA2015002 Mahale S4 surface | ecosystem: Environmental > Aquatic > Freshwater > Lake | place: Tanzania: Lake... | reverse complement strand
TAACATGTTGAAATGAAGTGGAATCGCTCTATGTAGAATACATGTTTCGAAACACATAGAATAACGCACAATTTGGGGATTCAGGTTCTCACTGGAAACAGACTTCCACCAACGGTTGAATGGCCTGGAGCATACGGCTTCAATACGCGAAGTTTATCATTTTCTAATGGGCATTCAGATTGTTCGGGAAGCTCCTGTACACGTGTCTCGTGCGCTTTTCAAGCGACAATCACGTAGCGGCCCCGAGAAGACTGAATGTTATGGGGACCATCGAACAAATTGACAGGGTGGCCTTTTCCGACACATATATACAGCGTTAGATCGAGGAAAAATCAGTTCCACTTTCAAATTTGAAAGAGATTCGTCCCACTTTCCCTCCCCACGAGCACAACGATTCCCTGCAATGAGTGGAAACGACGGAACGAAAGGTAGTATCAAGAGTGAAGCTGACGATGAAGGTGGCAAGATAACTGGTTCGAAACATAGTCTTGATGAAAAGCCAAATGTTAGTGAATTTTCTGGAGACGAAGAGGCGGGGGAAGAAGATATGGATGAATTTAATTTAGATCCAGAAAAACGGAAGGAGGTACGGAAGATGCGTCGTGTCATGGCGAATCGACGTTCGGCACGAGAAAGTCGTGAACGACGGAAGAAACTATTGACGGACCTACAAGAATCGGTCGAAAGTTTGAGTACTGAAAATGCCGATCTTGCCAAAGAAAATATGGCATTACGTCAAGAATTGGCAACCTTAATTGAACAATCGGGGGGTGCTGCTTCACTTGGGATGCCTCCCAACACCCAGGCCTTATAAGAAAATTTCGTTCGTGGTGGAAAACAATAAAGGAAACCTTGACGTAATTCCGGGGTGTATGGATGGTGGCTACGATTCGAAGGGAAGGCTTGTGGGTGAAATTTTGTAGACTTTACGTATATTTAAAAAGGGCTCAACATTTTTACAGTGGGGACTCTTGGGATGGGTTTGTAGCCGTAAAATGAGAGCACAATTGTTGGTCGAATACTTTTACTAGAAGGAAATTACTGCTCCCGGTAGCTAGAGATGATGGATGTGCACAAAAACGGGTCTCTTGGAAAAGGCATGTTGCTTGCTTCGACGACGAGGAATTTTGCGATCCGAAAATACCCCGAGTTTTTAGGGGGTAGACATGTAGCTTCTTATCGAATTAAGAGGGAGCTCGAATTGTCAGCGTGGGGGACGATTCAAATGGCCCCCAAATCTTTTCATACCGCACTGGGTGTTTTGGCTCGATGAATGACATACTGTACCATAAAGCCATGAAACCCATATTTTGCCCATCTTCAATTTTCTCGGAGTCGAATACATCTTGTTTATCTTGCAACCTTACGGATACAGTTACTTTCGACTCATATAGACTCGCCGTCAACGTCTACACCGGACATGCAGCAGATCACCCCAAATCCAACACAATTCCCTTATTACAGTCAACTGTAAAACATAAATTCACAAACGATGGATGTGGCAACTTTACAGAAACTTGCCGTTGCGGTTGAAAGTGGAAAGAAAAGATCTTTGAATGCTTTCCTTGGAACATCGGATCCTTCTTCGTCGTCTCAGAAGATTTTGAAGTCGTCACCGGAACATGCCAAGGCATTGCTGGAAACATTTCGGTCCATGTTCAATTCTGAAAGTACCCTGCCACAGAACTGTCAAACGTTATCGAGACTACAGGTTTTTCAAGCACTCCTCATGATCCATCCATCCTATGAATCTCCATGGAGTGCGTTAGCAACTGTCGCTTTAAAGTTTGAGGAACTAGACACGACTGAAGCTTTTCATTGTGTATCGGCGATCGATATGTTTCTCGAAGATACGGGCAGCATTACTGCCTCTGGATCCAACAATATCCCCATGGTGGAGGACTATCTACGAAAAGTCGTCGATCATCTTTTGATACATACACTGGAAGATTCGGGGGAGAAGATTCTCATCAGTGATTTGTTTCTTGGTATACTGGGGTTTTCGAAACGGCATCTAAGCGAAAAGTTCAATGACGAAATATGTCAAGAGATTGCTACGGTGGAACTGACTGCCCGAAAATTTCCAATCTGGCTTGCGTTTTCGGAGAAGATATGTCACATTCTATCGAGTAGCTTTCTCGATTTGATTAGGGAGGTTGCGATCGAATATGTAGAGCACCACGGGAGGGAGTTATCTTTGACGTGTTGTTGTTCGGTAGTGGATACGTCATTCAGGATTGCCACTACTGTCAGTACCTTTTCCTGGTTTCGATTGTCGATTGAACTTCTCGTAGCAATACATACATGGACTGAGGAATATATTAGATTAGAACGACATATCGAAAAATCCATACGACGATTGTCGTTGAAAGACTTCGAGCATTTTTGTCTTGCGTACGATTCGGCGACGATCAACACGGAATGGGTACGACTGAGTATCATGGTAATACTGCACCGATGTAAAGATGTACTACCAGCTAGTTTCGTCGACAATTTACTCTCGAGTGCTAAAGACGACTCAGCTGCTGGTTTGGAAAAGAGCACAAACATGAGTTATGGGGATCAACTTTTGGACTATTTGTTTGTTGACGAAGAGGTTATTGGTCAGCTCGAGCTTGACGGGACAGAACAGGATAGGTTTCTCATCGTCGAAGTGTTGGATGATTTGAGTTATGTTGATGGTGAAGGTCTCGTGATTGATCCGGATGGATCCAAGGTGTATTCGCTATCAAGAGCCGCAAAACTTATACTCACAGTGCTTCATTGCGGTGTGGGAGACCAAGTAGTTCATATCAACGAGGAAGATGCCAACAAGTTGGCGTCAGAAAGATGCATGAATATTCTTGCTACAGTTGATAGCTTTCTCGATGATTCCCAAGATTTCAGAAAGATAAAGGCAATGCTTTCTTTCTATCTCTGTGCAACGATCGCGTACTTCGTCAACAGCCATTGTCGCGATGAGATTGCGCATCCAATTTTTGAGGGTGCATGTTCCAGAAGCACTAGTCTTCTTCGTAAGGATGCATCCATTGCCACGCTAGGGTTAATTTTGCGATCTGTAAATGGCGTCGATTCGAATCAAGACATTCCAAAATTCTTGGAACCTTGCAAACGTTTGATCTACAAACGACGATTGGACGTTTCGACATTTATGCACGTCACAACCTTGATGGCCCGGAATGACTTCACACGAGAGGCTCTCCTAAATCTCTGTGATTCTATCCTCCGCCAGAACTACACCAGCGCTTGGAACGAAACGGGTACGTCCTTCGAACGGTATGAAATGAGGACTGGGTTGTTTGGACTCCTAGAGCTCTTGCGTTCTGAATCATGGGGACATCTTGAGATTCAGGCTTGGAGTATTTTTTCCGACTGCCTTGTCCTGAACAAACCGCAGATAAGTGTCAATGATCGAACTTGGTTGTACAAGAACATATCGGAATCTTTGCTGGATGACGACTTGGGACCATCGTCTTGGGTGAGTCATTTCCTTCGAGCGATCATTGCAAGGCTTGGGATCTTCATGGTGAGAGAGAGTACGGAATCTCGCCTCAGATTCGTGCCTGAAAACATCTTCGTTGTCTGGGAGGATCCTACCACTAGCGCAATTCAAACTAGGCGGGTTGAAGATATCTTTCAGTTGCTCCGTCTTTCGTTCGTTTTGCTCCTTCGTGAAAAGAGCAGCCGAGGCGAAGTCTCCCTGTCGAAATTGGAGTTGAAATGCTGGGAAGCATTGTCACGATGTGTTCAGCAACGCGAGGTTCCGAAGAATAATGATCGTCGTGCAAACTCTCTTTCGACAGTCCTAAGGACCTTGCTGGATGCCAGCGAAGTCGATACGTTGAGCGTTTCATTCGCCACCATGTTGGCGTATGTCGCCGCCGTACACTACTACCTCGTCCGTGTTCATCGCCAGAATCAGGATTTTGAGGTCGATCATAGAAGAGATGATACTTTGATCCTCGAGCGATGCTTTGATGGCATCTTGAAACAAGAAAAGAATAAGATTGTTCATGGCGCCACGGTTCAGGCTGAAGGATTTTCACTTCCTGCTTGGCTAGCAAGGACATCGTACGACCTTTTTGGGACCCGAGAGGTTGACGTTGACGCAGAATGGTTGACCTCACTACATATGTCACTCTGTGACCTACTTCTTGAAAACATCGGAGGGCACTTTCTTCGGAGGACGCCAGCGGATTCTAGGTCCCTCGCGCTCTGCACGAACGTCGTAGTTACTGTTGGTAGTGTGCTCGATGTCAGGAGACATCTTTTGAGTATCGAGAAATCAACAGCGACCGACTCAGACACTGGAATCGACTCTGAAACAATTACGCACACCGCGACGCCTTTCTTCTTGGCAGCTTCGCAATGCATCGAGGGTTCTCTTCGATGGAAAATGCCTGTCGAAACGTCGAGCAAGTGTTTTGATGCGACTAGATTGTTCTGCCTTGCCCTGCTGAATGCTTCAAGTAATTTGGAATTTGGTGCATGGATCACACGTCTTCATAGTGCATGGGCACTGTATCAGACCGTCGCGAGCGAGAGCGGGTCTAAGCGGTTGATCGAATACCTAGAGGCGAATCTTCGGGCACAAACGAAGCTACCGAAGACAGACAGAAGCGTGTGCTCTTTGCGATCGATTCGAAACTCAGAACAAGTTGACGAAGCGACCCGTGGCCTTAAGCTGCTCTTATTGAACACCGTGAAGCAATGTGTCTCTGTTGGAAGTATGGATAATTTTGAACTGCATGATGTGGCGACTGAAGAACATCTCGTAGGTGCAGTGACCGTTGTGGCTCGCGTCTGTCGAGAGACAGCCCACGACCTTCGTCTGGGATTGGACGGTCGCAGTGGGGGCGTTACGACTGAAATGTTCGAGTCTTATGTTCGGGCGATTCAAGCCTGCGCCAGCTGCATGGACACGATCTCGCGACGGTGGCGTGTTAAGGTGTCTCCCGCAACGCTTCACCGTTTGGTGGAAGTTGTCAATATTCTTCGTGAAGTGCTTCAATCCTACCCCATGCAAGATGCAGGTCTTTTTCGATCTACACTGATGATGGTACTTAGTGAATTCCCATCAATCATACGAGAAGGAGCGAGAAGGCAAAATTGCATCGCTCCCCGGGGAGATATGCTTGACCAGCTCTTTGATGACTGCTTGATGATTCTGAAAAGGTGGTCTGCAATTCGAGACCCGAATGCAATCCCTTGGGAAGATATTGTTGGAGAACGTCACATCGGAGAACTAATCGGCAATGATACTATTCGTGGCATCGAGCGTACGCATCGGAAGAACATTACTGTCCGTTTTCGAGAGAAAGAGATATGGTCTTGGGCCCTGTCCTGCTCATTTGTTGCCATGGAGAAAGAATGGTATGACAGACTCCAGGGACTCGTTTCGGCCCGGGAGCGTGGACCGATAGATGACTGCATTAGTCAAGAGGCTGGTTCTGTTCTGGCAGAGCATCAGGAAGGCACTCGGTCGACTATCATCCGAGTAGCGAAACTGTTTCGCTCGTCCACTCCAGAGGTCGATTCTGAAGGACAAGGATCAGCACTCGATGTACTTGCAATGAACATGCCAAGTGCACCAAGATTGAGATTCTGTCACTTGCTGGCAGCAATGTCGAAAGTTATACAGTACGCGCTCGCGCATGTCGAATCCTGCTTACGCACTTCCATCAACGAACAGAACGTGAAAGTAGCAGCTTCCAGACTTTCGTTCCTGGAGGCTGTCAGCACGATACAGCCTTGGCTTCACTTCGATGACACCGAAAATGACTTTGCTCTGGGTACCTTGCGGTGGATGTCCATCCTTCGACGGAAGCTACTTTCGGGTACGCAGGGTGCCAGATATATCGACACTCGAGATCTCTTGTCATGTGTTACCAAGGTTGCCGATTTGATTCTTGATCTTCTGCCCACGTTGCGGAAGCTCATTGGCGTGCTGAGGCGTGATGACTGCGGGATGTGGCTGGACAACGCATTTCAAGACATATACCCTGGAGGAGGTGATGCGTTCTTGACGAGTCTGACTCGGAAGCTTTCTGTTCTAGAGTATGCCGTGCCGACGGAGTGCTCGTCATCATCATCATCATTGCCGAGCTTTCCTACAGTCGTTCCTCCGACAACAGGGACCAACCCAAAGCGGACTTATCGCGTCAGATCCAAGTTGAGATCCAAGAAACGAGTTGTCACGGAGGTCCCGAAAAGCCGAAACAGTATCATCAACGCTTTCATGAGCCTTGATCGCAGAAGCAGTGAAAGCGATGGCGTTCCACAGGACGCCTTCGTTGATCTCGAAGACTTTCTCGTGGAGGGATGAGAGAGTTTGTCCATCATCACGTAATGGGTAGAAAATGTTGGCATCGGGAATGGGGACAAATGAGGGACTATTGTTGTAATACGTAAGATATGTATCTACGGTACCGAGTGAGTTCCACGACTCGTTGAATCCAATCATGCGGTTGGAGAGCTCGAATCGACGACATCCGAACGCCGGGCGGCTGCGATAAATTTGTGTCGTGGTAAAAATGGGTTTGCGTCTTTCAAACCGAAAACATCACATCACAGAAACAAGTTTTCGAGGAAACCGTTTCATGGTTTTCAATTTTCCTCTCACATCATCGTCGTATCATCACATTCTCAAAACCGTTTGTTCAGACTACAAGCCTTCCTCCCTATAGACCATATCACCCGAGCTGATACTTTCTTTCGACGTATGAAAAAGGCAACAATGATTCCTGTTGGCAAGCTGATGGCACAGGCTCTGCTCGAAGAGTCCGACGAAAGCACGGTCTCTCTTTCAGATCTTGAATCTATTGAAGGTGAACCAGGCGTCTCAACCACGTGTCCGAACTCCGGAGGGAGACCCTTCATGTCATTCCAAGTAGATCGAGGGGTGGCTCAGGCTACTACCTTCAAGGCGGTCGCGACCTCAGATCCAAACTTCGAGCAGCGATCGCGCAGTTCATGGAACGTTTCTCCATTTTCTCATATCACAGCATTTCCTTCGATGAACCATCGTATTGCGTGTAGCACACACCACTATGCTGCGTTGGATTGTGAAAGTGAGTAATACCCCATCAACACGAAACTACTTTTCCATCAATCAAATTTTCTCAACTCGCAAACCTTTTTTGCATGTAGTGGTGGGTGTAGGGCCGGGAGGCTCTCGATCTGTTCTTGCACGGGTAGCCATCGTGGATTTCTTCGGAAATCGTTTACTGGATGAGTTTGTGCGTGTCGAAGAGAGAGTGACCGACTATCGTCACCACATCACCGGTATCTCAGAGAAAGATCTGTCGGGACCAAAAGCGATATCGTACGGTCTTTGTCGCCGACTCGTCATCGAGAACATTCGTGGCAAAATTTTGGTCGGACACGCCCTTCAGAACGATCTTCACGTTCTTGGGATCCATCACCCGTGGCACTGCGTTCGCGATACTGCGACGTACCATCAGTTCATGAAGAGAGACCGCTACGGTCGGGTTGTACCCAATCGTCTTCGTGATCTGGCAAAGATCCACCTACAGGCTGAAATTCAGGTACCAGGCCGACCACATTGTCCTCTCGAGGACGCCCGCGCTGCTATGGCACTCTACAAAATGAATCAAGCATATTGGGACCAAATGGTAGCTGGTACCATTCCCCAGAATCTTCGCTACCCAACAATGGATTCACATGGGTCTCGTATCTACAATTAGAAGTCAATGAAGATACTTTGTATTACGGTCGCTGACGGTAAGCGATCGAGACCGCTTTAGTCGAGATAGAGTCGCGCGGTAATAGAGATAAGGAATAGACCTAGAATTTCATTCATCACTGAGCAAAAGACTTTGGTATCTACGTGATTGCTCTTAGCCATCCCTCCCGGTCTACCTGTAATCTCACGATGGTCTGAATTTTCTTGTATATCCGGGCAACTCTTAGCTTAGCTTCTCGCCTTCTTCTTGTGGTGGTGAATTCGTCTGGCCGGTTTTTGCCACAGCGTTCATCGAAAGGACCGCTTGAGACAAGAGAGCATTGACGTCGGCTGGTCGATCATTGAACATAATCGTATTCGATTGCTGACCCATTAGTCCGTACATGGAAACGTAATCCTTTGCTAATGCAAGACGTGCAGCTTCTTGTCCACCTTCCTTATTGAGTTGGTCAGCAATTAATGCAAGAGCTTCTGCCTGAGCTTTCGCAGTCATCCGAATCGCCTCTGCTTGACCCTCTGCCTCCAAAAGAAGTTTATACTTTGCAGCTTCTGCCTCATTCCGAACTTTGATTAAATTACCCTCTGATTCATTCGTAAGACTAATCTTTACACCCTCTGAGGTAAGTTGGACACGTTGTTTATCACCCTCTGCACGTAGGACATGTTCTCGACGATCACGTTCAGCAGCCGCTTGTTTATCCATCGCAAGACGGATCTGTTGATCAGGCGTGATCTCTGTAATCTCATATCGACGAATTTCAAGTCCCCATGGTACAGCAGCTTCCTGTAAACTTCCCTTAATCAATGCATTCAATCGGGCACGGCCATGTAAAATTTCATCTAATTCCATCTCACCAATCGCTGAACGCATTGCAGATTGAGCATGCTAACCCGACGATGAAAAGAGAGAGAGAGAGAAAAAAAGGTGAGAGAGTCCCCCCCCAAAAATTCAATCAATCAATCAATATTTTCCCTTCAATCGGCCATTGAAAATGAAATCTAGATGCAAACGTACCTGTGTAACACTGTATAGTGGATTCAATGCACCATAGGCTGCTGCTTGAGGATCTTGAAATTTGATAAATAAGTTACCTGATACTTCGACAGAAACATTATCCCGTGTAATAGCTGCCTGGGGTGGAATATCCATAGCACGTTCACGAATATCCACAACGTATGCGATTTGATCCACATAGGGGATAGCAAAGAAATATCCACTGTCCTGGATGGAATGTAACTTTCCAAATCGTTCGACGACATATTTATGTCCCTGTGGTACGATATTGAAAATTGTATTGGTCTTCCGTACCGGCCATTGCCATGAACTTCCCCCACCCTGACTTCCAAAGCCATCAAAGACATAACTAAATGATCTTGATGAAGGCATGGTCGTGCTGGCTACTACGGCCCGAGCGGTAACCATCGACGACGACGACGAGCTAGCCGCCAGTGTTCTTGCTATCAGAGATTGACTCATAGCTTCTGATTCAAGTTGAGACGCAGCGTCAAAGAAGGTAATACCTGTTTTGATTTCTTGTAGAACACGCAAACGTTTGAAGTCCTCAACGACGAACAGGGGGGGATTCAGCACCCTTCCATTTCCCGTCGAAGGTGAGAGTCGCTAGAGTTTTGCCAGCACAGTCGTGCGGCCAAATGTTTTCCCATTTTTTGTAGGGTGCAAAATGTGTAGAAAGATCGGCAGATGGCCCCAGGTAGGTGGGCATAATAGCGTTATACAGTATGACATATAGGTATGGGACGGAATCTCAGTTCGAATGAACTCACCTCTATAGATTCCTCCCCCTAATAACCCCAGCCGACACCGTTACATCCCGTTACACAAATAGGATTTCCCCCCATCGCCGTCTGAAAAAAAGTGGCCAGGTTGACTAACTTGAACAGAAAAATTCCGGTTGAGAATTCCAGGAAATTCGTGCCGACGTGGGGGATCCGTCACATTTTTCTGCTTCAACTGTATCTATCAAAAGGAAAAGCTATCGTTCCGCCAACAAAAGCATATTGTGAAGGATCAGGTACACATTGCCTTCATCTTGAATCTCTTTTTTTCCTTTTACAATCATCAGTCATTCGAGAAGATGAAGTGCCGTTCAAGTACCTTTATGGCAACATTCGTTGCTCTGATTTATCAATCTGTTGAAATTTCATGTTTTGTTCCATACAGCAGGGCATCGTCGGTATCATCATCATATGATATTTCATCGACTCAGATGAATTCCGTCGAAAACTGGATCTCGGGTATTACCAATTCACCTCCATCGAAACCCTTATTAACAGAGACATTGAAAGACGGATTGACAAGGGGGACGTCATTACAAGATAAGGAATTATATTGTGCCTATCGAGCATCGCAAGATGGTTGGTCGGCAATTGATTTTCATAAATCTGTCGATGAAAAAGGTTCTGCCGTAGTCATCGCCTTATCACGATCAGGTCAAATCTTTGGTGGATTTAATCCACTTGGTTGGAGATCAACAGATGATTACTATCAATCCAATGCTGCCTTTCTTTGGTTCGCTTCCAACGGTTCGACGACGGCAACAAAGTGTCCAATTCTAGTTGGTGGTACGTACGACTACGTGACGACGCATGGAAAATATCCCCCTCGAAAAGAATGGCATACGCTTCAGTGCACTCCAGTGACGAATGAATCCAAAGGCTGACCCAACCAGTGTCCGTTTCTTTTTTCCTCTCGTACACACATGCACAACCACAAACTACATAGGGAATGCTGCCATCTTTGATTATGCGACAGGTGGTCCGTGCTTTGGTGCAGCTGATTTAATCATTGGAGAACCCAAGGCAGCGATTATGGGTGGATTTGCAGGACCGGATATGATGGATACATCCATCGGAGCAGGAAGCTTACGATCTGGACGGTCATCGGTAGGTGGCTCGTATGGGATGGTCAAAGGTTGGCCTATCCGGGGTGAATTCCAGTTAGTCCAATTGGAGGTATACTGCAATGCTGCCATCAAGACAGGTAGTAGTAGTTCAGGTCCAAGCTGGTGGCCATTTTAAAGAGGAAGACTGCGCTGAGTCAATACCTTGAAGGCCGGAGCTCATCGGGTCGTCCATCTCTGTGTCTTTAAACTACTCCTCACTTCAGGGAATGGTTGCTCTAAAGGCCTCAATGTTGTTATGTATCAGTTCGTTGAGAAGCAACATATTGTTTCAAGTCTGCCTGTTCCAACAAACATAGTACTAGGTACGATGGGGCTAAGTGAACATCATATTTCGATACGGCCATCGTGATCATCGGTATGAATGCTCTTTGAACGGTCAAGAACCAATTTGTAAAAATTCACAGTACGAAACATTCCTTAACGAAACTAAATTGTGAGCCGAGAGTTCCTAGCTAGCACTATACCGTAACTGTAATTTATAGTTGGGTCGCAGTTCGCATTGGTGTGACAAAGAGTCCCCGAGGGTTCAGTCTATGGTAGTATCTAGTTTACATACGTAGGATATCACAATATCGGTGGCGAAATCCCCCCTTTTCAGTTCGTTTTCCCCAACTCGTGCACCTGTATCCCAAACATGTTGGCAGCACAGAGGGCGATGTGACAGACGCTACCTTTTTGAAGAAGGCAAACCCAAAGTTTACCCAACGGAAAACAATGGGATGGGATGGAATGTGTTGGATACATCTATCAATTTCATAATCGATATCCATGCCTTGAAATTCTCCTGTGAAGAGACAATACAATTGAATCTCATCCTTATAAAGAAGAGGTTCCCACCACGAGAATGTTTTCTGACATTTTCTTTTCCTATATTTGTCCCTGTTTGGGCGTCCTCATGTCGACGTTGATGTTTGCAGCACCCATCAATGACTTGAAGAATGCCCTCGAAAAAGGAAAACTAGGAACATTGAATCCAGTCCCATGGGCTATCATGATGGGGAATTGTATAGTAAGTTTGTTGGTGGTGAAAACCATACCCTTAGATGTACCACAGAAGGTACCCCAATGTTTCTCACATTATGGGCTCATTCGTTGTTCGTTGCTTTTTTCCACGACTAGGGCTGGCTTGCGTATTCCCAGTATGTAAGAGATCCATACATCACTGGAAGTAATATTCCTGGAATCCTTGTCAGTATCTGGCTGAACATGGGAGCTTCAAAGTTACAGTATCTGGAAGTGAGAGAGACGATGAATCTAGAAGACAATCCTACTACATCCGAGAGTCGTCGTCGTCGTGTCGTCCTAGTCCCACAGGAGGTACTAGTACTACAGATGGTCATCCTATGGCTTGTTATTCTGATTGGTGTCAGTTGGGTTGGTTTCACACATCGACAACAAGTTTCGGCAATTGGGATCTTGGTCAATATTAATTTACTCTTCTTCTATGCAGCACCCCTCCAAACGATCCAAACCGTCATTACCGAGGGGACCTCTGAAAGTATTCATCGACCAATGATGCGAATGAATTGGTTAAATACTTCCTTTTGGGTCCTATATGGGTATGTTGCTCGACATGATATTGTCATTTATGGACCGAATGCGATCGGACTTTTCTTTGGATTGATACAGGGAATCCTATGTTGTATCTATCCGAATGGTACCGTTGACATAGAGGAGGAAGTGGTCGACGTCGACCCACAACCCCTTCTTGTAGATGAAAGTATCGAGTCAACTCCGGAGCCTCCATTGATTGTTATCGGTATAGAGGAATCTTCTTTGCTGACTATAAAGTAACATACTTTATCTTTAAAAAATTGTGGATTACTATGAAAATCTTCTCCCCGTAGCATCAAGTCCTACATCTAGTGTTCCTTCCAAAAACAAAACAACACCATGTTGCCTTTCGCGACAGGTTCCCTTACACATCTCTTACGCATACTGTTGGGTTTTTTTTTGTGGGCGGGTGATGAAGTAGTAGTAGGGCGCCCACGAGTGGCGGTAATTTTCATCTCATCCCCCGTCTCTTCTAAAATTCATGCAATTACGATTCTCTACCACGTGGCTTCTACTAGGTTGATTCCGTATGATGATCATCGTCGTCGCCGTCGTTGTCGTTGTTGTCGTCGTCTCCCTGAGATGAGTCTTCTATAAAACAAAAATCGAGCCTCTCTCCATTCCGATGACTTCACCCTCTACTTGACTTCATAAACAGATTTCCCATCACTTTCCAGTAAGATTTCAAATTCCCTAGTGACATCCGACGAATAGGTTTCGTCAGCCGTCATGACGACCGAAATTCTCTTTTTCTGAACGCCCTTAGGAACCGAACGATTCCCTTCTCTACTACCCGTAGTAGAATTGTCGAAATCGGGGACAACTTCGTATCCCACTTCAAAGGGTTCACAAGACTCCGATTCTTCTGTATTCATTGTCAATATCTCCCGTGTGGTGTCTATCCCATGTATTTCGATCATCCGATTGACGACAAATCGGAAACGTTCCAATCTTGCCGATTTACGTAAAAGTTCCTTCTCATGAAGAAGAGCTTCCTCTTCAGGACGGGGAATCAATTCGCCATACAATTGCTGTCCCGGAATGCACACTTGATTGTTCTCATTCAGGTCGACAATCGATATCTTTCGCCTTAAGGACTTCATCTTCGGTGGTTTTTGTCGGCAAATCCGAGCAGATGATTCTGGAAGGGGACGGTCAAAATGACGAGCTAAAGTCGGTCGGGACAGGAGGAAACGTGTCAGACTTCGATACTTATAACTTCCTTGCAGAGGTACCATTTCGACGGATGGCACACTATATTCGGGATACGTACCAATATTGAAGGAGGGAACCTGCGTGCTGTACTTGCCAAATGCGATCGCTTTCATATCCTTTTGTTTCAAGGCATCCTCCCGACGTGCACGGGCAAGATCGAATTTATCAACGATATCATTCAATACGTTATCCTTCTTATGAGCATTCTGGTACCAATCGACAACCTTCATATGTGGGCCGAGGAAACACCAAACGACAAGTCTTCCTGTCCATGTCAGAATAAACCGCCATGGAAGAATCATCGTTACGAGACCAACGGCCAAGAAAACCGCTGTGATCCAGAACGAGACGATACTCTCCTCCCAAGTCAAAATCACCTTCATGAATCGCATATGTCCACAGTAGCGACCCGCCATCCCTTGATACCTTGTCAACCTAGCTAGGATATCCACCGGAATTGCGCTGGGGGATGTCTTTGTCGAGATGTTATCATCACCGGCCTTGTCGAGTTCCTGTTGCAGCTTTAATCGTTTTTCGGCGAGAAGCAAGTCCTGCTCCACGCGATCATACCATGCCTTTTCGTAAGCCAACGCTTTCTCGTGTCCTTCATTTACATTGATAGACTCGTAAAGCGTGGGTGCCTTCCCTGTCGTCAGGGTGTGGATAAAGTGCCAGAAAGACGGGCATCGGTTCCATGGAGATGGGTTATGACGGCGCACACTGAGATTTCCAAGCATCATCCCCGCAACTCCAAAACAAAAGTATGGAACGAACATGTATGGTCGCTCTACAAAGTCAGCCGCCATACAAAAGAAAAGAAGTGAATATATAGGAACCATGATGGAACAAATTTCGACTTGGCCTCGCCAAAAGATGATTGAAGCAAAGCCATCCGCGACAGCGTACCCGAACGCTGCCTTGTACTCAAATATCTCATTTATGTATGATCTCATGACAGTCACATCAAACTTTTCCTCTCCATCATATTCGCCGTAGCAGGTATAGCGGACCACTTTGAAACTCTTTTGCTTCCTAACATTGACAAAGATCTTTGGACGTGGCTTTAGAGCGGTCAGAAGAGCAGCTTTGTCATCAGGACAGTCGATCCTGATGCGAATCGTGATTGAACCCACCGCTGTTCTTTCGGTGACGTTGGAGCTTGGATAAAGACTGTATTTGAGAGTATGGACAGTGTTCTTCTGTAGATTCGAAACGTTGACGGCAACTCTGCCCAGAGGCTCATGCGACGTTGCAAGGTCGTAATCGAAGACTCCAACGTACAAGACACTGGCAGGATGCATCATTCCAAAACAAAAGGCACGTTGTGTCCACGGTAACCAATGAGGACTGAGCTCATCGTGAATGACATCCGTCATCGCACAGGCATCTTCATAGACCAAGCATACGAATGGATCCGTCACATTCCCCATGAACTCTCCCACGTCAACATTTGGCAGGCCATGACAAGCCAAAACATCACAATACATTTTTCCCAATTTACCCGATCCAGCATCTATCCACTTGTGGGAAGGCTGTCGTGTCTCCATATTGACGTCATTAGAGAGCATAAAGGTAGTCTCCCCCTCTCGCTCAGGGTCAGGATACGGCTTGACTTTGACCATTTTTTCCCCCGTTTGACTGTCTGTGACGTTTCGAGGAGAACAGGCATTATTCAACGCGCTGACGAAGCTGTCTTGAGCAACTGCCGATTCATCAATTTCAGTACAAAGGGTTACTTCTGGACGAATCTTGGACTGCGTTGACAGTCGTCTCACAAGTTCTGCTCGTGACTGCGACTTCGATAGATTCAAACCTTGATTGAAGAGTCTCACAACCTGTTGATCAGAATCGGTTGCCACCTGAAATCTCAACGCCAGCTTTCCACGATAGGCATCTTCCGCGCCCATGTCATCAGATAGCTTCAACTCCAACCGTTGTCGATCACACTTTGAAAGAATGTCATCAGCGTTGAGGGTTACATATCCCAGTGGGAGACCTTTATTTTTCATCTTAAATCTAGCCGATAATGAAGCTGGACGTTGTGAGTAAATCCCAATTTGGAGGATGCTGTGCAACATCTCTCTCGGTTTTGCCCGAAGTAGAAACATGCTCTGATGGGAGAGTGTCCAGATGGGATTCGGACCGTGAGTACTATCCACCTTACTCTCGTGGATGATACGCTCACCGAATCTTACGATACAGTAGGGCTTTAGAGGTTCCCCGTCTCCTTGATCGTGTTGAGAAACAAGATCCCTAGCCCCCACTAGCTCGCAAAGAATCACAATCTCATCCGATTCATCTTCTTCCTCCTCCTCCTCTTCATGGACATCAAGGAGGCACGTTAAGCTATCACTCCCATTGCTCGTAGACTCCATATCTTGAGTTACTTCGTCGCCTATCATCATTGACACCGTTCGTTGTGTATCAGCGTCTGTTGAAATGGTCAATTTCTCCCCTTCCCCTCCTTGCTTGCGGTGCTCGCATCGAAACATCTTGATAGCCAAGTCGCCGTCGGCACGTCCGTTGTGCTCCATCCGATCCGGCAGACTCGCATCACGCATCTGAGAACATCTGAACCGACAAATCGTAGCCCGCGTCTGTACTTCTGTCCAAACGAATGACGTATGTCGGCGAACTGGTTCGACCTTCCAAGGAAGGAACGACAGACGAAAAATCTCCGATCCTTTGCTTCAACTCACTCGCGTATCGTTGTTGCAAGGGTACATCTGTATCAAAAACAACAGGTATACAAACATCACCATGGCGCCTTTCCGAACCCTCCTTACCCTCTTCTGCAGCCTTACCGCTGTTAGTGCCTTCACGGCCAGCAAGCCCGCTGTTGCCAAGTCTAGCAGGTAAGAAAATGGTAGAAAATAGGGATATTTATGGTTCATGTTGGTGGAGGTTGTGGTAGTTTAGAGACCATGAACGAAACCCGACCCTTGGTCTTCTCGTATGAAGTTTCCTTTACACAGAAATAATGTTTAGTTTCGCGTCGTTCCTTTGATGATCTGTCTCTCACTATAGTTATTGGGGTCATACGCAAAACACACACACACAAACACTCAGTGCCTTGAACATTGTCAACCCTGAAATGTATGAGGCTGCACAAAAGGATTGGGAGGCTGAATTCGCTCCCTTGGCCAAATGGGGATGGGGACCATCTGTTCAGGCAGAAAAGTGGAATGGTCGTCATGCTATGTTTGGTTGGTTCTTCATCTGTGCGACGGCATATGCGAAGGCTCATGGATTGATCCCCAATGCCGATATGCCGTTGGATTTGAAGGAATGGGGTACCTTGGCTACCATTTCAGGAACTTCCACCATTACGAATGAACGTGCTCTCATCTTGATTGCGAACGCTCATTTCTTCGGTGTCTCCCTGATGGCGACTATCTGCCCCCCTCCCTTCGGTGACTCTCTCCTGTTGGACCCTAACCACCCGGAATATGATCGTATGGTCGCCCGGAACAAGGCCCCCTTTGGATACATGCCTGCTATGAAGTTTGGCCTTACTGAGGAGGCTGAAATCATCAATGGACGTTTGGCAATGGTCGGTCTTATCGCCCTCGTCACTGCGACTGCCATCTTCAACGAACCCATGTTGGATATTGTCAACTCGTGGTTGGGAGGATTGTACCTGAAGTAGGTCTGTTTTGTGGTTTGTGATATAGTCTTAAACATACTTCTATAACCTTTCCATTGATCGGCGCCCCTGCTATTGGACCGCCTTGACCAATACTTTCGATTATAATGGCGTACTTAGTTTGTTTAACTTAGTTTTGTAACATGTGTAGCTTGATTGGTTTGGCGAAAGAAGGAAGAATAGGAGAGGTGAGTAGGCTGCTGCCACCAGATGATACAAATGGACCTACTGGAAATGACCCTTTATCGTTTCTCGTTGGTCGGCACGTACGGCAGTGACGCACGATACTGCACCTACCGTGCCGACTGGTCTTATCTAGCTGCCACACCCAGATTCCACCACCCACAGTCTCCACTACGAGTAGTGATACAATAATTCCTCGATATGCGTTTGTGCTTTTTTACTCTTTATTTTTTTAGCCATGTATGTCAATGTTTGAAAATAGTGAATCTAAATTGGTCAGAAGCTGCGGTTTTGTTTGTGTCATGTTGTTTTTTTCTGTCAGAAGTAATCTCCCTTGTTAGTTGGATCCCTCCTTTCCATCATAATCGTAATCCCGACCCTTGGTTTCCTTCAGGGTCGTTGCATCGATACCCTTGTAAGCATCTCCGGCATTATATCCATGGAATACCTTGGCAGTGATCTCAACTTGTGCATCAAGGGGGACAAGTTCGGGGGGGATTTCGATACGATTCACAATCTTAATTCCCGTACCGACAATCGCATTATATTTCATGTCAGACATGGAAATAAAGTTATGAATCTTCGTCACGCCCAAGAAATGGAGTGGATCAGGCATAAGGGCTTGGAATCGTGTATCCTGGACACCCGCCACCTGTTCGGTACAGTTGAAGTACTTTTCGGCGGAATCTCCCCCTTCTTGTCGTTTACGGGTGTTGTAGACCAAATACTTGGTAACTTCCCCAAGGGATCGTCCTTCCTTTCGGTAATAAATGACAATACCACAACCACCCCGTTGTGCTGTCTTGATACATTCTTCAATGGCATGGGTCAAATATGGCCGACACGTGCAGATATCACTTCCAAACACATCACTGCCGTTGCATTCGTCATGGACACGACACGTGAGTTCAATGTCTTCATCGGGGATGGTATCTGGATCACCCCAAATGTAAATCGTCAACCCTCCAATGGGGGGCATAAAGATTTTGATATCAGGACGAGTAATCAATTCCGGATACATGCCATTCGTCATACGGAAGATTGAATGACGAAGATTCGTCTCTGTCGTACCGAAACGACGAGCGACTTCGGGTAAATACCAGACTGGTTCAATGGCAGCCTTGGAACAAATTGATTGTCCAGTGGGAAGAAGAATTTTTCCATCCGCCACTAGTCGGCCCTTGGCAAGTGCCTCACGACATTCCGGAAGATCAATATGAGCCTTGGTAACGGCAATTGTCGGTCGGATATCCCATCCCTTTTCTAACCATTTC
>Ga0194115_10003219_pt1 | contig 18504 bp, 11 predicted proteins | sample TA2MahsurfametaG_3_FD_148656 | JGI IMG/M metagenome (GOLD analysis project Ga0194115, IMG submission 148656) | Freshwater microbial communities from Lake Tanganyika, Tanzania - TA2015002 Mahale S4 surface | ecosystem: Environmental > Aquatic > Freshwater > Lake | place: Tanzania: Lake... | reverse complement strand
TCAAATCCTAGTTTTACAGTTCTTAAGGGTGATAAATTAGTGTTGTCGATTAGTGCTTCTGGGCATCCTTTTTGGATTAAGACCGCTGCAGTTACGGGAACAGGTAGTGCCGTAACTGAATATATTACAAATAATGGAACGCAATCAGGAACAATTACCTGGACCCCAACAACTACTGGTACTTATTATTATATTTGTCAGTATCATGGTAGTATGGTTGGGACAATTACCGTTTCAAATTTATCGATTAGTATTCCAAATATTATAGTTACTACTAATCTAGATTTTAGTTCCACTGTAACAGAAACTCGACCAGGTTGGTTGACGGGCAGGAGACCCTCTCAGGGACAGGTATTTCCAAGAGGTGTTTATAACAAGTGAGACGTGCTCAAAATTACTTATCACTCATAATAAGAATATTCTTGCTGAGAGCACCTCAATATTGTCTTATGAACTTAAATACCATCTAAGATGCTTAATAAATAACTAAAAAAAATACCGTCAAATGGCTTCAATTATAACTGATCAGCTTCGTATACTAAATGCAAAGGAATTTGTCGCTAGTATAGCATCTACTAGTAACTCTTATTATGCATTTGTTGGATTACCAAATGCAACTCAAGTTAGTTCTACTTGGGATACGTCTCCACCTAATCCAAGAGATAATTTTGATGAGGAAAACAATTATTGGGACACAATGATTGCTCTCAAAAAAATAAATTCAAGTGACGTAAAGCAAGTTGTAAGAAAAGTAACTTGGCAATCTGGCGTTACTTATGATATGTATCGTCATGATATTAAAGCGGAAAATCCATCTAAACCATCAAATGCTACAAACCTTTATGATGCAAACTATTATATAGTAAACTCAGATTACAGAGTTTATATTTGTTTGCAAAATGGAACAAATCCAGAAAATCCATCTGGTAGAGCATCATTAGATGAACCAACTTTTACTGATTTAGAACCAAGAGAAGCTGGAACAAGTGGTGACGGATATGTTTGGAAATATCTTTATACCATTAGTCCAAGTGATATTATCAAATTTGATTCAACCAATTTCATGCCAGTTACCGCTAACTGGAGTACAAGCACTATCAATGCTGCTGTAAGAAACAATGCTTCAACTAGCGGACAACTTAAAATTGTAACAATTATAAACAGAGGAGTTGGATTAGGAACAGCGAATAGAACTTATACTAGAGTCCCCATCAAAGGAGACGGAACTGGTGCAGAAGCAACTGTTGTAATTAATTCTAATTCAAAAGTTGAATCAGTAACCGTATCAACTGGTGGATCTGGATATACATTTGGAACATTAGATCTTGCCTCTGGAAATGTTCCAACTGGATCTACAAACCCAATATTTAATGTAATTATACCACCTCAGGGAGGACATGGCGCTGACATTTATAGAGAACTAGGTGCTAGAAATGCGTTACTTTACTCTAGAATTGAAAATGATTCGGAAAACCCAGATTTTATAACTGGCAATCAAATTGCAAGAATTGGTATTGTTCAAAATCCACAATCTTATGATTCTTCTTCAAATTTAACTTTAGATAAAGCAAGTGCAGTTTACGCATTAAAGTTAACTGGAGTTGGGTACAGTTCTGCAACCTTTACACCAGATTCATTTGTTACACAAACGATTGGGGTAGGATCCACTGCTGTTGGACGTGTAATCTCTTATGATCAAACAACAGGTGTATTAAAATATTGGCAAGACAGAAGCAATGCAGGTTTTAATACAAACGGAACTCAAAATACAAGTCCAACTTATGGATTTCAATTAAATCGTTTTACTGCAAATCCAAATAATGGATCCTTGAATATACTTGGCGGATCAGTGACTCTTGCCATTCAAACATCCTTTACAGGTGTCTCAACTGTAATAAATAGTAGGACATATTATTTTGGTCAATCATTTTCAAGTGGAGTTGCTCAACCAGAAGTTAAAAAATACTCTGGAAATATCATCTATGTAGATAATAGACCTTCAATAACAAGATCAACAAGTCAAAAAGAAGATATTAAAGTCATTTTGCAGTTCTAAAGAATTATGTCCCAAGAAACAAACTTAAATGTAGCTCCATATTTTGATGACTTTGATGCAAATAATGACTATTACAAAGTTTTATTTAAACCTGGTTATCCAGTTCAAGCAAGAGAACTAACAACCTTACAATCAATTCTACAAAATCAAATTGAAAGGTTTGGACAGCACTTTTTTAAAGAGGGAGCAAAGGTAATTCCAGGTAACACTGCTTATAGTGCGACTTACTATGCAGTGGAATTAGAGAACGCTTATTTAGGTGTTCCTTTATCAGATTACGTTAATCAAATTCTTGGGGCAAAGATTACAGGATTATCTTCTGGAGTAACCGCAGTTGTAGATAAAATTATCTTATCAAATGAATCTGAAAGAGGAAACACTACTCTTTACATAAGTTACCTTGCATCTAATTCTCAAGATAATGCAACATTGCAATTTTCTGACGGAGAACTCTTAACTTCTAATGTAACAATATCAACAGCAAATACAATCATTGCTTCTGGAGAGGCATTTGCGTCTACAATTGCTACTAATGCAACATCTATTGGATCTGCATTTTCGATATCCAATGGCGTTTATTTTGCAAAAGGACAGTTTTTAAACGTTAATGACGAAACAATTCTTTTAGATCAATACGATAATAAACCAAGTTATAGAGTTGGACTTTTAATAACTGAGAAAATTATAAATTCTGATATCGACCCATTTCTGAATGACAATTCGAGAGGATTTAATAATTATGCCGCTCCTGGGGCGGATAGATTAAAAATTACAACATCATTATTTAAAAAGGGTTTAGATGATTTTGATGATAATAATTTTATCGAATTAGCGACAATATCAAATGGTGTTTTAAGATCAAAAGTTAAAACAACTGACTATAGTATTTTAGAGGATGAACTTGCCAGAAGAACATATTCTGAATCTGGAGATTACTATATTACACCATTTGATATTAACGTGAAGGAATCATTAAATGATAATTTAGGTAATAAAGGTGTCTTTAATGCGAATCAATTAACTTATGGTGGATCTGTTCCATCTGATGATCTTGCTCTATATCAAATCTCTCCAGGTAAAGCTTTTGTGAGGGGTTATGAGGTAGAAACAATCAGTCCCAGTTTCTTAGACGTTCCAAAACCAAGAACAACAAAGACTTTAACAAATCAATCTATTAATTATCAAACAGGATCCACTTTTAAATTAAACAGAGTATTCGGATCTCCGACAATTGGAATAGGAAACACTTATATTTTAAGTTTAAGGAATTCTAGAGTTGGAGTTGCATCAACAGTAGCATCAGGAAAAGAAATTGGTGTAGCTAGAGTGTATGATTTTAGACTTGATTCTGGATCATATAACTCAGGTAATTCTAATTTGAATGAGTGGAATATTTCTCTCTATGATATCCAAACTACGACTGAAATAACACTAAATGAACCTATTACATTACAAATTCCAACTTTCATTAAAGGAAAGCACAGTGGCGCCACTGCATTTTTAAAGAGTCCTGTTTCAGCTGGAACTGCTCTAACAGTTTATGAAAAAACTGGAGATTTTTCTAAAAATGAACCCTTTATTATTGATGGTATTGAAAATACAAGAATTGCAATAGCAGTTACTTCTCATGGAATTTCTGACGTAAAATCAATATTTGGTATTGTTGGATCTGGTTCTACTTTTTCTGCTGATATTTTACAAACGGAGTCATTTAATATTGGAATCGCCACAATTAGCGCCTTCAATGCTATTGGAATTAGCACAGTTACTAGCACAAATCCTCTTTTCCCAGGAAAGTTAAAATCAGGTAATATACTTAAATTTAGTAATCAAACTTCCTCTGAACCAGTTTTTGTTTCTGTTGTAAGTGTTGGCACAACACAGGTTACAATTGCTGGGGTAGCAACAGTTAATGGAGTATGTCAAGGCGGTTTGCCATCTTCCACTCTTCAAGTAACTGATTTAAAATTAATTAGTAGTCAGTTAGAAAACTCTACTAATAATTCTTTCTATACACAACTTCCAAAACAAAATATATCATCTGTTGATTTAACAGATGCATCATTATCAATTAGAAAATCATACACCGTAAATATAACAAATAATCAACTCTCAACAACAGTTCTTTCTGATAATAATGAGACGTTCTTGCCATTTGATCCCGAAAGATATTTGTTAATTAGATCTGATGGAAACACAGAAGTTTTAACCTCAGATAAATTTTCATTAACTAATGGATCTACACAACTTCAGATTTATAATCTAGGTGCTAATGACACGGGAGCAAAATTAGTTGCAACACTAAAAAAAATTAAACCAAAAGCAAAGATTAAAATTAAAAATAGAGTTAATAGTATTGTTATTAATAAGTCTAAATATGAATCTTCTGGAACTGGATCAACAACACTGAACGATGGATTAACATATGGAAATTATCCATATGGAACAAGAGTTCAAGATGAAAATATATCTTTAAATGTTCCTGATATTATTCAGATTCATGGCATATATGAATCAGCCAATACTACTGATCCTTCAGCTCCAACAGTTATTTTAACTTCAATAACTGGATCCACAGGAAAAACATCAGATCTTGTGATCGGAGAAGTTTTTACAGGACAAACAACAGGCGCAAGTGCCATCTGTGCAGAAAGACTCACAGATTCAAAAATTTCCTTTATACTAAAAAATAATACTAATTTTAAAGAAGGCGAAATTGTAGTCTTTGAGGAATCTCAAGTTCAAGCAATCGTTACTACTTTAGATACTCCAAGTTTTAATGTATCATTTAATTTTACTTATGAAAATGGACAAAATGTTTCTTTCTACAATTATGGAAAGATTAATAGAAAACCTAAGTCTAAAGAGGCAAGTAGAAAGATTAAAGTTTATTTTTCGAATGGATATTATCAATCATCAGATGATGGTGATATCACGACTGTAGAGTCATACGATTCTTTTGACTATTCATCTGAAATACAAACAGTAAACTTTACAAGAAATACAGATATTATTGATATTAGACCTAGAGTATCTAATTATTTTGTATTAGAAAATTCACCATCGCCATTAGAATTTCATGGCAGAACTTTTAATTCATCTGGAAATTCTGCTGCCAATATTTTGGCTTCCAATGAATCTATTGTTACTAACTTCTCATTTTATCTTGGAAGAATTGACAGAGTATATGTAACTAAAGATGGAAAATTTCAAGTAAAATATGGAACTCCTGCAGAAAAACCAGATGCGCCAGTTTCAGTAGACGATTCATTAGAAATAGCATCAATTGCCTTACCTCCATACCTCTATGAGGTATCTCAAGCGTCTCTAACTTTCTTAGAACATAAGAGATACAGAATGGTTGATATTAAACAACTTGAAAATAGAATTAGAAACTTAGAATATTATACTGCACTATCTCTTCTCGAAATTAATACAACAAATTTATTCATTCCAGATTCATCTGGACTAAACAGATTCAAGTCTGGATTCTTTGTAGATAATTTCACTTCACTTTTAGCTCAAGAGGATAGTGTCGAATTCAAAAATAGTATTGATATCAAAAATAAAGAGCTAAGACCTCAACATTATACAGATTCCATTGACTTGATTGCAGGTCCAGTTGAAAATGTTGATCCTAACAGAGATTTAGCATTTGCAACTCCAGAAGGTATAAACATCAAAAAGACTGGAGATGTTATTACTTTAAATTATTCAGAAAATGAATGGTTAAAGCAAACTTTTGCTACTAGATCAGAAAGCGTAACTCCTTTCTTGGTTAGTTTCTGGCAAGGTTCTGTGGAATTAACTCCAGCATCAGATACTTGGGTAGATACTGTAAGAGTTGAAGCAAAAATTATTAATACCGAAGGAAATTATGCAGAAACTCTTGAATTAGCTACGAGAACTCTAAATATTGATCCACAAACTGGATTCTCTCCTGTTATATGGAATTCTTGGGAGACAACTTGGACTGGATCTGATGTAATTAGTTCTACGAGAGAAAGGACAGAAACAAGTGAGGAAAATATCGATCTAACTACTAGAGATGGTGGCAGAACTAATGGAAGAGTCGATACAATAACAACAACTACTACTTTTAGAGATACTTTAAGAGAAGTAAGAGACACTGGAGTCGAATCAAGAACTGGAACAAGAACAATTGTTACTGAACAATTTGATAATACATCCGTTGGTGATCGTGTCATTAGTAGAAATCTAGTTTCTTTCATGAGATCGCGCAATATTCAATTTGTTGCGAAAAAAGTTAAACCTCTAACTCAACTTTATGCTTTCTTTGATGGTATAAATGTAACAAAATATTGTGTTCCAAAACTTTTAGAAATTAATATGCTATCTGGAGTTTTCCAGGTGGGTGAAACTATTGTTGGAACATTGAGACCTACAGGATTGTCTCCAATAAATCCACAAACAACGGATTCAAAGATTACTTTCAGGGTAGCACAATTAAATCATAAAGAAGGACAATACAATTCACCATCTACAGTATTTTTGAATAATCCCTATGATTCACAAACTTTATCTTCAACATATTCTTCAACTTCAACTGTATTAAACGTTGATACATTTTCACTTTCTAATCAACCAGAGGGAACTTTTTCTGGTTGGATAGAGCCAAACATGATTTTGGTTGGACAAACTAGTGGTGCTCAAGCAACTATTACTAATGTAAGATTAATTTCTGATATTTCTGCTACTCTGATTGGAAGTTTCTATATTCCAAACTCAAATCAAGTTAATAATCCACAATTCCAAACTGGAAATAAAGTCTTTACTCTGCTCAACAACAACATCAATGATCAGAATAATGCAACAACGATTGCTGAAGAAGGATTTATTTCTAGTGGAACTATTGAAACCGTTCAGGAAAACATTGTTTCTGTAAGAAATGCAAGAATTCAAAACAAACAAGAGTTTGAAGAAAGAGCTGTTGCAAGAACTACAGGCACACAAGTAATTTCAACTCAAGCAATATCATCTTCATCTAGAGTAACAAATACCAGAACCTGGTATGATCCTCTTGCACAATCTTTCTTGGTTGAAGAAGAAACTGGAATATTCTTAACTAAATGTGATGTTTTCTTCAAGTCAAAAGATGATTTAGATATTCCCGTAACTTTCCAATTAAGAACAATGCAGGGAGGATCCCCAACACAAAAGATAATTCCTTTCTCTGAAGTTATTTTAGATCCATCACAAGTTAATGTATCTGCGGATGGATCTGTTGCAACAACCTTTACATTTAAATCACCAGTATACTTATCTGGAGGTGGAACTGAATATTGCATTTGTTTAGCATCACTATCGACAAAATACAGTGTTTATGTTTCTAGAATTGGTGAAACAGATTTAATTACACAAACATTCATTTCCAATCAACCATACTTAGGATCTCTATTTAAGTCACAAAATGCCTCAACTTGGGAACCAAGTCAATGGGAAGATCTCAAATTCACTCTTTATAGTGCAAGTTTTGTTTCCAATGGTTCTGTAAACTTCTATAGTCCAGAACTTTCCGAGGGCAATAATGAAATTGCTACTCTAATGCCAGACTCAATTAATCTTACGTCTAGAAAGATTAGAGTTGGACTTGGATCTACGTTACAAGATTCTGGGTTAACTCTAGGCAATATTGTTTTACAGCAAGGAACTAATGCAACTGGAAAATATGTAGGCAATGCGGGAATTGCAACAGGAACTCTTAATGTCATTAATGCGGGTATTGGATACACTCCATCTTCTGGTTCATATACATTTGACGGTGTTCCACTCACTAACATAACTGGAAGTGGACAAAATGCAAAAGCAAACATCACCATTCAAAATGGCGTTGCTATTGCAGCTACTATTTCAGAATCTGGAACTGGTTATGTGATTGGTGATGTTCTCGGAATCGGAACAATAGGAGCAAATTCTTTAGGGGCAAACGCAAGATTATCTATCGTTTCAATCGCTAATACAAGCGAACTAATTTTAGAAAATGTTCAAGGCGACTTTGTTATTTCTGGTGTAGGTAATACCGTACAATACATCAATAATGTTGGATTAACAACAACATTGAATAATTCCTCTGGAGGGAATGTTCAAATTTCTGGAATTAATGTTGTTAATGATGGACTTCATATTGTTGTAAATCATAAAAATCATGGAATGTATTTTAACAACAACTTTGTTGCAATCTCAAATGTTCAATCTGATGTAATCCCAACAAAACTCACCGTTGCATATGATTCTTCATCTACGTCACCAATTTCTTTAGATAGTGTTTCTAGTTTAGGAACTTTTGAAAATGTTGGAGTTGGAACAACTAACCTAGGATATATTTTAATAGGAGATGAAGTTATTTCTTACAGTTCTGTTTCATCCTCAACAGTTGGTGGAACAATTACTAGAGGTGTTGATGGAACTCTTTCTAAAAACTATTCAGCAGGAACACCAGTTTATAAGTATGAATTAGGTGGAGTATCACTAAGAAGAATTAATAAAACACATAATCTGAATAATGTCACTGTTTCTAATCCAATAACATTTGATTCTTATAATGTTAAACTTGATATGGGATCAAGTGGAGTTGGTAGATCTGATGGATTAAGTTATCCAAAACTTTATATGGGATCTACTAAGTCTACTGGTGGATATAACATTAAAGCAACCCAAAACATTCCATTTGAGATTATTACTCCAGTTGTTCAAAACTTAACCGTTCAAGGAACTTCAATTGGAGCAGAGGTTAGAACTGTTACTGGATCCAGCATAAGTGGAAATGAAGTTCCATTTGTTGATACTGGATTCGAACCAGTCTCTCTGAATAAAACAAATTATTTAACATCATCAAGAATAATTTGTTCAAAAGTGAATGAAACAAACAAACTTGGAGTTCTTCCAGGTAATAAATCAATGTGTCTGAAGATTAATTTAGATTCTGTTGATCCTAGAGTATCTCCAGTTATTGACACTCAAAGAATTAATACCATCTTAACTTCAAATAGAGTTAATAGTGTAATTACAAACTATGCAACTGATAATAGAGTTAACAGCATTATAGAAGATCCAACTGCTTTCCAGTATCTTTCAAAAGAAATAAGACTAGAAAATCCAGCAACTTCAATAAAAATCTTAGTAAATGCATATGTAAATTCATATTCCAACATTAGAGCTTTCTATGCTATCAGTGAAACAGAAAACTTTATCCCAATATACGTTCCTTTCCCAGGATATAATAACTTAGATGAGAAGGGACAAATTATTAATATTGAAGATAGCGATGGACTTTCAGATACATATACTTCACCATCAACTTCTTTAGGATTCCTATCAGGAAACCTTGATTATAAAGAGTATGCTTTTACTACTGATGAATTGCCATCATTTAAATCATATAGAATTAAAATTATCATGACATCAACAAATCAAGCATATGTTCCAAGAATGAAAGATCTTCGAGTGATATCTCTTGCTTAAATGGACTATTTAAAAGTAAAGGGACATTCTCATCTTTATAGAGATCCAAAAACAAATTCAATTATCAACAGAAACATGTCCGAATATCAAGAGTATCTTTCTCGGAAGAATATGAAAAATGAAGAGAATCAAAAGATACAAAATCTTGAGACAGATCTTGCTAACATGAAAGATGATCTGGCAGAGATTAAAAATTTATTGAGAGGACTGATAAATGAATCCAAATGATATTGAACTTGAAAATCTAAGTAAAAGTTTTGAATATTTTAAAATCGCTTCAGAGATAGATAGTATTGAAGATCTCGATTCTTTAAAAAATATTGCAAAGTCATATTATAAACTTTATTTAAAACAACAAGAAGTTATTTTAAAATTAGGAGTTCTAGATGGCAAATAAAACAATAACCTTTGATGTGGATTCAGGAACTCCATTTGCCGTTAATTTAACAATTAATGGTGGAGCAACTTTTAGTAACACATTTACTGTTAAAAATCCAAATGGAACCGCCTTAAATTTTCAAGGTTGGACTGGATCATCTCAGATGACAAAAAGTGTTTCTATTGGATCAACTGCATATTCAGATGCTACTTTTGCGGTTGGATTTACTAGTGCAGTTGGGGGCAAAATAAAAATATCATTAGGATCAACTTCAACAAGATCCTTAGAGGAAGGTAGATATGTATATGATGTTCTTGTTAGTTCTGGATCAACTGTTTATAGATTGGTTGAAGGAAATATATTAGTAAAACCAGGGGTTTCATCTGCACCCTAAATATTTCTAGAGGTATTAGATAAATGGCGCAACCATCTAGTAGACAAGATCTAATTAATTATTGCAAAAGAAAACTGGGAGCGCCAGTTTTAGAAATTAACGTTGCCGATGAGCAAATAGAAGATTTAGTTGATGACGCTGTTCAGTTTTTCCAAGAACGACATTTTGATGGAGTTTATCCTACTTTTTATAAGTATCAAATTACCCAAGATGATATAAACAGAGGTAAAGCACCTAGCGGAAACACCTCTCCTGTTGGTGTAGTAACAACATCTGTAACAACGAATATTGTCGGAACAGCGACAACCTTTAACTATCAGGAAAATAGTAATTATTTGCAAGTTCCTCCTAATATTATTGGAGTGAATAAAATATTCACATTTGATGGTTCTAACACAATTACCCATAACATGTTTAGTGTTAAATATCAATTATTTTTAAACGATATTTACCATTTGGGAACAACTGAACTTCTAAGTTATGCAATGGTTAAGACTTATTTGGAAGATCTCGATTTCTTATTGAACACACAGAAACAAATAAGATTTAATAAAAGGCAAGATAGACTATATCTGGATATTGATTGGGGATCTGTTAATGTAGGACAATATTTAATTATTGATTGCTATTCAACTTTAGATCCAAGCGATTACTATAGAGTTTGGAATGATTCCTTCTTAAAACCATATTTAACTGCTCTAATTAAAAGACAGTGGGGACAGAATTTAATTAAATTCCAAGGAGTAAAACTTCCCGGTGGAGTAGAACTTAATGGAAGACAAATATATGATGATGCTCAAAGAGAAATTGACATTTTAATGGAAAAAATGTCAAGCACTTATGAACTTCCACCTCTGGATATGATAGGATAATGTTAAATCCGTTTTTTCTACAAGGATCTCAATCAGAACAGAGTCTTGTTCAGGATTTAATAAATGAACAATTGAGAATGTATGGGGTTGAGGTATATTATATTCCAAGAAAATATCTAACTAAAAATACCATTATAAAAGAAGTAATTCAATCTAAGTTTGATGATGCTTATCCGATAGAGGCATATGTAGAAAATTATGAAGGATATTCTGCAAATCCAGTAATACTTTCTAAGTTTGGAATTCAAGCATTAAATGAACTAACTGTTACCATTTCCAAAGAAAGATTCGAACTTTACATTACACCACTTATTCAAAACTTACAAAATATTGAATTGTCCACAAGACCTAAAGAGGGAGATTTGATCTATTTTCCTTTAGGAGATAGGTTATTTGAAGTTAAATTTGTAGAGCATGAGAAGCCATTTTATCAACTTCAAAAAACTTACGTTTATACTTTGACGTGTGAATTGTTTAGATACGAAGATGAAATTATTGATACTAGTATTTCCGAAATAGATGACAGTGTTACTACAGAAGTTAATTTAGAAACTCTAACTTTAGTTTCAGCAGGGACTACAGCATCTGCCATAACATCTATTGTTAATGGTGCTGTTGTTTCTATTATTGTGACAAACCGAGGAGAAAAATACGTATCAGCACCAACCGTTGCAATTTCATCTTCACCGTCTTCAGGAGGAACTGCAGTAGGAATAGCAACGTTAATTTCAGGACTAATTGATTGTGATGGAACCACATCATCAAAAGTTCAGGGTGTTCAAATTATCAATCCTGGATTTGGTTATACGGTGAATCCAGGAATCGTATTTATTGGTGGTGGTGGATCTGGCGCTGCCGCAACAACTAGGATATCTAACCAATCTGTTGGAATAGTTACTATTACAAGTGGAGGATCTGGTTATACGACTTCTCCATCTGTTACATTTAGTTCTCCTGGAATTGGAACCACTGCGATTGCAGTTGCTGTGGTAAGTTCTGCGGGAACTATTAGTGCAATCAGAATTACAAACGCTGGAGCTGGATATACTTTACCACCCACCATAACAATAGGATCTCCTTACATGACAGGATCTGGAAACTTCATAGACACGGAAATCATTACTGGAGGATCTAGTGGAGCAACGGCAATAGTTAAATCTTGGAATTTTATAACAGGCACTCTTACAATATCAAATAAAGTTGGAAATTTTATTGTAGGAGAAACAATAACAGGATCAGAAAGTGCTGCAAATTACCAAGTTAAGTCTTCCGACACATTTAATACAATTAATGCTTATCCAGAAAATTCAGAGATAGAGATGGAGGCAGATGAAATTCTTGATTTTACTGAATTAAATCCCTTCGGAAATCCTTAGCATAAATATATCAATAGATTTAAATTGAAAAATTAATAGGTGTTAATATGTTTGAATATTTCTATCACGAGATACTAAGAAGAACTTTAATTTCATTTGGAAGTCTTTTTAACGATATTCAGATAAAACATAAAGACTCTTCAGGCAGTGTCGTTAGCACGGTTAAAGTTCCTCTTGCATATGGACCTACTCAGAAGTTTTTGGCAAGACTTGAGCAGTCACCAAATCTAAACAAACCCGTTCAAATAACATTACCAAGAATGTCATTTGAATTTGTTGGATTAAACTACGATGGATCTAGAAAAGTTACAACTACTCAAACATTCATAACATCCGTTGCTGGAGTTGGGACTGATGTAAGGAAGGCATATATGCCAGTTCCATATAACATGGCATTTGAGTTATCAATTTATACAAAATTAAATGATGACATGCTTCAAATAGTTGAGCAAATTTTACCATATTTCCAACCCTCTTATAATCTAACGGTAGATTTAGTGGAAACTATTGGAGAAAAGAGAGATATCCCAATTGTAATTGAAAATATTTCTATGCAAGATGATTATGAAGGAGATTTTACAACAAGAAGATCTTTGATTTACACAATTCGCTTTACCGCTAAAACTTATCTTTTCGGACTCGTATCCTCTTCTTCCGTTTCCAAAGATATTATCAAAAAAGTTTCTATTGGATATATTGCAGGAGATGTTACAAAGACTCCAACAAGAGAACTCACTTATACTGTTGAACCTAGGGCAATTCAAAGTTATACCAACAATATTGTAACTAATTTATCTCAAGATATTGGTACTGACTCTACTTTAATCATAGTTAATGATGCGTCTGGAATTGCAGAAAATACTTATATTACAATTGATGATGAAGAAATTTATGTTGATACAAAATCTGGTAATAACTTGATAGTTAAGAGGGGACAAGATTCTACAGTAAAACAAGCACACGTTGCGGGAACTGTTGTCAAACTTATTGTTTCTGCAGATAATAATTTAATCGGAATTGGTGACGATTTTGGGTTCAGTGATACCCTATGAAAATGACAAAGAAATTTGACAAATTAAACAACACCTTTAATGTCTCATCAGACATTGTTTCAACTGAAGTTGAAAGTGTTAGCACTTCATTAGAAAAAGTAAATCCAAGTCCAATTAATGACGACATAAAAAAAGACTATGAATATACTAGAGGAAATCTTTATTCACTCATAGAAAAAGGACAAGAAGCAATTAACGGAATTCTTGAACTGGCACAAGAAAGTGAAATGCCTAGAGCTTATGAAGTAGCTGGACAATTAATTAAAAATGTTGCAGATGCGACTGACAAACTTATGGACTTGCAGAAAAAATTAAAAGATATTGAAGAAGAAAAAGGTGGAAAGTCTCCAACAAATGTAACAAATGCTTTGTTCGTTGGTTCTACTGCAGAGTTGGCAAAACTATTAAAAAATCAAGATTTGAATAATCAGTGATTTTAATTTAAAATAAATATACTTATAGATGAAAACACGGAGTTGCAATAAGTGGCATTAAAGAAGCCGTCAGAATTTTTTCATGAAAGTAATAAGCATAATAATGCGCCAGACAAAAAAGGCGATCAAACCCCTAGTGCAAATATTGAGACAGTTTCAGAGGCTTTTAATAATTTTAAAACAAATGCGAATAAAATCAACGCTTTGTCGGAATTAAATGGGACTTTTGAAGAATTTAAAAGCAATATAGGTAAAATTTCTATTCTAAGTGAAGAAGTAGGATCTCTACAGGAAGAAATTAAAAATTTTCTAACTAAAAAAGATTTAGATAATGCAATTGTTTTTCATTTAATGACAGTAGATGAAAACATCCAAAATATTCAAAAGAATGTAAAAACTTTAAATTCAAAAAGTCTTCTAAAAATTAGAGAAGAATTTTCTATTCTTAATAATGCTGTATCCGAATTTTTGGAAGATGAAATTCCAAAGTATAAAAGATTTTTGTTAGATTCTGAAATAAGAAATGATATAAAACTTGAAAATATTGAGAGCACTTTAGAAGAAAAAATTAACGATATTGATTTAGTTGTTAAAAATAAATTCAAGCAACTAGAACAAAATCTAGAGGGTATTAATGACAATAATTTATATCAAGTAAAAGAAGACATTAAAGAAATATCCAAAGCAGTTAAAAATGTAGTAAATAAAGAGTTACCAAAATATAATAACTTTTTTGTAGAGAGTGAATTAAAGACAGAAAGAAAAATAAACGAATTAGAATTAAAAATTGTCGAAAGCGTCGGTGAATTTGATAGATCTTTAGACAATAAACTACAAAAAATTAGCGAATCACTCAAAGAGTTTGTATCTGGAGAAATACCAAAATATAATAATTTTCTCGTAGAGTCTAAATTAAAAACAGAAAAAGAAATAAAATCTATTGAAGAGGAACTATCCAAAAAAGTAAAAGTTATTTGTGATAATATCAGCACCTTAGAAGAAGGACTCAAAAATAAGTCGGATAAAGTTGATGAGGTTATCCTCAATTTAGAAACAGTTATTTCATCTTCTCTAAATGAAATAACTTCTATATCAAAAAAGTATGAGAATTTATATAAAGATTTTAAAGGTAGAGAAATCTCAAATTCAGAGTCTCTAGAAAATTTTAATTCTAAACTATCAAGTGTACAAGACTCTCTCGAATCTAGTTTAAAAGATTTTGATTCGTATCTAGTTGAAAGAGATAATTTAATAGATCAAGCAATCAAAGATGCTAATATAGAATTAGAAAATAAAGTCAAAGATCTTGAATTAAGTATTGCAATAAATGAATCTCATATTAAGAAACAAAATGAATTCTATGAGAATTTAAAATGGGATATACATTCTACAGTAAAAAAATTAAAAATAGATTATATTGAAGAGCAAAATAAAAAACTATCCTCAAAGATTAATCACATTGAAGAAATTTTTGAGAAGTTTAATGAGAAAACGATTCTAAAAGAAGAAAATTCTCTATTAACAGATTTACCATCATCTAAAACAAAAGATCCATTAACACCAACGAATCAAAATTTTGTTACCTTTGAAGATTTAGCAAATCACTATAGAACTTTCATTAATAGAGTTCAAGTTCAAATGGCTTCCATCGGTGGTGGTGGAGCAGGATTCATCAAAGATCTTGATGATGTTGAATTTGATTCGACAACTGGTGATGGAAAACTTTTAATATATGATCAATCACGTTCAAAGTGGGTTGGAATCGCCAGTACTGCTTTAGGTGGTGGAGGTTCTGTTGGAGCAGGAGGAACCTGGCAAGTTGATTCTGTAGGGATTCATACCACAAAAAATGTAGGTATTGGCACTACTGCTAATGCTGATTATAAACTGTATGTTAAAGGTGACGCTTTCTTTATTGGCAATATTTCTGTAGCTGGGACTGTCACATATGATGATGTGACGAATGTAGATTCTCTAGGAATTATTACTGCAAGAGAAGATGTAAAAATTGGTAGAAATTTATCTGTTGTTGGAATTACCACATTAGGATCATCTAATGGAATTGGCACTGTTACTATTGGTATAGGACAAACAGCACTTTATGTCGATGGTGATGCCAGAATTATTGGCATTTTAACAGTAGGTAGATCATCTGTTACTATTGATGGAAAAAATAACAGAATCACTGCAGGTATAGTTACTATTACAAATAGTACTATTATACTTGGTGATAATATCACATTAAGTGGAAATGCAACTGGTATTAACTCAGCACCAAATGTAATTTATGTCGCAAAAGATGGAAATGATTCAAATAATGGAACTTCAATTGATAATGCTAAACTGACAATTGCTGGTGCAGTTGGTATTGCACAATCTGGAACAACTATCAAAGTTTTGTCTGGAACTTATATAGAGAATAATCCAATAACAGTCCCTCCTTTTGTATCCATTGTTGGAGATTCTTTAAAAACAGTAACTGTAATTCCAAGTAATGCTACTCAAGATATTTTTCACTTGAATAAGGGAACATATCTTACTCATATGACATTTACTGGACATACATATCCATCATCGGCAGTTGCATTTCCTACAGGAATAGCGACTAATGCAGGCGGTGGTGATTGGGAAAGTCCATATGTTCAGAACTGCACTAGCAACACAACCACTGGCACTGGAATGAGAATTGATGGTAATTTTGCTGAAGGATTGAAATCCATGGTTGTTGATGCTTATACTCAATATAATCAAGGTGGAGTTGGAATTGCAATCACTAATAATGGATATGCACAACTTGTTAGTGTATTTACAATATGTTGCAATGAAGCAATTACCGCATATAAAGGTGGACAATGCTCATTGACAAATAGTAATACTGATTTTGGAACTTTTGGATTAGTTGCAGATGGAGTAAGTGATATACAATTTTCGGGAATAGTTACATCTACTGCGTCTGCTGCACAAGATCAGGTAACTGTTGCTATTACAACATCCACAAAACCTTATGAAGGACAAGTTGTTTATTTTGGCGATCTTTATTATTCAGTAGAAAGCATTACAGTTACAAATGGTGGAAGTGGATATACTTCATCTCCCACAGTTTCAATATCAGCACCAACAGGACCAAATGGAACAACAGCAACTGCTTTTGCAACTCTAAATGGAGGATCTGTAGAATCTATAACTATCATCACTAGTGGAAATCAATACTTAACTTCACCATCGGTTACAATTTCAGCACCAGATGCTGGAGTAACAGCAGTGGCGGAAGCAACTTTATCCCCAATATACTATACAATAAATAGTTCAACACCAGTCACTGCTGGAATTACAACATTAACTCTGGATGAAAATCTAATTAATAGTGTTGGTGTTGGAACAACTGTTAATTTTTACCAAGTAAGTAAAATTACAGCAACTTCACACACTTTTGAATATGTTGGATCTGGAAACACTATTAGTTCAGCTACACCTGCTGGAGGTGGAGTTGCAAATCAAGAAAATGAAATTGTTGAAAGAAATGGTGGTAAAGTTACCTTTACAAGCACAGATCAAGCAGGTAATTTCAGAATAGGAAATGATATCGTAATTGATCAAAATAATGGCACAATTACTGGTAGAGCATTTACTAGAAGTTTATTCACGCAAATGACACCCTTCATATTGGCACTAAGTTAAAATGGCACAACTAGCATTAAATAATTTCAAAACTGTAACTGTAGGTGTTACTACCACTGTCCAAACAGCGTATACTGCACCAACAGGATATACTTCAATTGTACTCTACGCTCACATAACTAACGTTGGAGCAAGTGACGCAACAGTTACTATGTTTCACAAAAGAAGTTCTACATCAACTGAGTTAATCAAAAGTGGAACCGTTCCAGTAAATGATGCATTTATTCCTCTAGATGGAAAGTTAGTATTGGAAACTAGTGATTCCATTACTATATCTGCTGGATCAAATAATTCTTTAAAATTAATTCTAAGTATTTTAGAGACGGCAAATGCCTAAACTAGTAAGTCAAAAAAATTTAAGAAACCCATCTATAGAAGGTTATGTTTTATCAAGCAGTACTGTAGGAGTTCAAACATGGGTAGACAACAAATCTGTTGCAATTAATAGTAATGGATCTGTTGTTGGGACAGCGACTACGATAGATTTTAGCGGTGCAACAATAACTTTATCGTCTGGAGTTGCGTCAGTTGCAATATCTGGAGGTTTAAATCCATATTCAATTATAGGATTATGAAAACGTTTAAACAGTTTCAAGAAGATTGGACGAATAAATATAAAAAGAGTATTGATTGCTCGAATCCAAAAGGATTTTCTCAACGCGCTCATTGTGCGGGAAGAAAAAAAGAGCAAAAGGCGAAGAAACTAAATCAAAGTCACCTTTCAATGAAATGAATAATCCTCGTATTCCAAAGAAACCGGGACAACCAGATAAGTCCGATA
>Ga0194115_10003216_pt1 | contig 18516 bp, 21 predicted proteins | sample TA2MahsurfametaG_3_FD_148656 | JGI IMG/M metagenome (GOLD analysis project Ga0194115, IMG submission 148656) | Freshwater microbial communities from Lake Tanganyika, Tanzania - TA2015002 Mahale S4 surface | ecosystem: Environmental > Aquatic > Freshwater > Lake | place: Tanzania: Lake... | reverse complement strand
CCAACTTTTCTTGGTTTCTTAAAATCAAGTGGTGGAGCCTCAAAAAGGACCCTCTAAGGTTTATTACTTCCTTTAAAGAGTAATTGGTGCGGATGGGGTAACTCCCGCCTAGTTTCTTGCTTCTAGTTAAAGAGCAAGTGGCGAGCCTGAGTTACAGAGGTGGGTTGCATAAACCCACCTTTTTTAGTATAATTAAAATACCTATAGATCCCTTATGTACAAAGGCATAATTCTTGCAGGAGGGCAGGGAACAAGATTATATCCATCTTCATTAGTCGTATCTAAACAATTAATGAATGTGTATGATAAACCTCTAATTTATTATCCAATTAGCACTCTGATGCTTGCTGGCATTAGAGATATTTTAATTATCTCAACTCCAACTCATATTGATCAATTTGTGGAGTTGCTTGGTGATGGATCACAATGGAATATAAAACTTCAATATTCAGTTCAAGAGGAACCTAAAGGTATTGCTGAATGTTTTCTTATTGCTGAAGATTTTATTGGCGATGATAATGTTTGTTTGATTCTTGGTGATAATATTTTTTATGGGAATGAGTTGACTAAAACACTAAAACTTTGCCAAGAAAATAGTGGAGCGACAGTTCTTTCTTATGAAGTAAAAGATCCTCATCGATTTGGGATTGTTGAATGTGATAGGAATAAAAAAGCAATATCACTAGAAGAGAAACCCAAAAATCCAAAGTCTAATAGAGCAGTTGTGGGAATTTATTTTTATGATAATAAAGTAGTTGATTATGCAAAAAATTTGAAACAATCTCCTAGAGGAGAATTAGAAATCACCGATTTAAATAAGGTATATCTTAATAATGGAAATCTGAATGTCATTTCTATGTGCAGAGGAATGGCTTGGATAGATGCTGGTACTTTTGATTCTTTATTACTAGCATCAAATTTTATATCAACTGTTGAAAAATTACAGGGTAAAAAAATTTCATGCCCAGAGGAAATTGCATATCGACAAAATTGGATCAGTAAAGAAGAACTTTTAACTTTATCCAAAAGTTTTGAAAAAAGTGGATATGGGCAATATTTAAAAGTAATAGCAAACGAGGAAGTATTGTAAAATAAATTCAAGTGTGCTACAATTAATACCTATAGTAATCATTCTATATGAAAAGAGCTTTAATAACTGGAATAACAGGACAAGACGGGTCGTACCTTGCTGAACTCCTCCTTCAAAAAGGATATGAGGTTCATGGAACTATAAGAAGAAGTTCTACGATTAATAATACTCGTATTAATCATTTATCGCAGGATGTAATTCTCCATCATGCCGATCTAACAGATTCTACTAATATTCTTCATGTTGTTCAAGAAGTTGAACCAACTGAAATTTATAATCTTGCAGCACAGAGTCATGTAAAAGTTTCATTCGAAATGCCTGCATATACTGCAGAGGTAGACGCTCTTGGCGCTGTCCGTATTCTTCACAGTCTCTGCATTCTTGGAATGGATAAGGATGTTCGTTTTTATCAGGCATCTACTTCTGAAATGTTTGGTATGGTTCAGGAGATTCCTCAACGAGAAACAACTCCATTTTATCCTCGCTCACCCTATGGTGTAGCAAAACTCTATGGGCACTGGATTACTAAAAACTATAGAGAGTCGATGGGTATTCATGCAAGTTCGGGGATTCTGTTCAATCACGAATCACCCCGTCGTGGTGAAACATTTGTGACACGTAAGATTTCAATTGGTTTGTCCAAAGTTAAGTCTGGTTTGCTTGAGTATTTGCCTCTTGGTAATCTGAATGCAAAGAGAGACTGGGGACACGCAAAGGACTTTGTGGAAGCGATGTGGTTAATGCTTCAACAGGATGAACCTGATGATTATGTGATCGCTACCGAGGAACAACATTCTGTCCGTGAGTTTGTTGGGAAGTGTGCCCCATACTTTGGTATGAATATTGTATGGGAAGGTGAAGGTCTTGATGAAATTGGCATTGACACTGTAAGTAATAAAGTTATAATTCGTGTCAGCGACAAGTATTTCAGACCTTCTGAAGTTGATACTCTTGTTGGCGATTCTTCCAAGGCTAGAGAAAAACTTGGTTGGGAACCCAAGATTTCATTTGATGAATTGGTTAGAGATATGTGTTTGAATGAAATAAAATTCTGATAGTAGGAGAAACTTAAATGTATTGGCCTTTAATGAAGGATACGATCACCCTGAAAGATCGTCTTAAAATGGCTGCTTTTATTCTGACAAGCAGCAGACTAACCAACGGACCTAAAGTTCGTCAATTTGAAAAAAAATGGTCGGAATGGCTTGGTGTTAAACATTCACTTTATGTTTCAAGTGGATCTACTGCAAACTCTCTGTTAGTTGCTGCAGTAAAGGAACTGTACAAACTGAAGAATAATGATAAGGTATTGGTTCCAGCAACTACTTGGATGACTAACGTTGCACCTATCATTCAGTCTGGATTCAAACCAATTTTTTGTGATATTAATCTGAAGAACTTTTCTTTCGATGAAGAGGAACTCAAATATATTGCCACTCAACATCCAGATATTAAAGCAGTCTTTATTACGCATTTGATTGGTCTCTCTTCAAACGTAGAAAAAGTACGTGAAATTTTCCCAAATGCTTTAATTCTTGAAGACGTTTGTGAGTCTCATGGTGTTGAAGATCCAAATGGACGGAAGCGTGGTGCTGATTGTGTGGGATCTACTTTTAGTTTTTACTTTGGACATCATATCACCACTATTGAGGGTGGTGTTGTTTGCACAAATAATACTGAACTTTATGAACTGATGCGTATGAAACGTAGTCACGGTATGGCACGCGAAGCATCTAAAGATGTGTTTGAAACTTATAGAGATCAAAATCGTAATATTGATCCAGCGTTTCTGTTTATGACTGATGGATATAACTTTAGAAATCATGAAATCTGTGCGGTGCTTGGTTTGTCTCAAATAAAGAGACTTGATCGTAATATCAATATTCGTAGAAAAAACTTTAAGTATTGGTGGGATCAAATCTATAAGAGTGAAGATTATTTGATTCCTGAATATCAGAAAGGTAATAGTAGTTTTTCATTCCCAATTATTACTAAAGAACAATCTGCTTGTGCAGAACTGAAAAAAGAACTGAAATCAAACGGTATTGAATACCGTCCTATTATTAGTGGAAATTTACTTCTGCATCCTGCATTTAAGAAGTATAAACTTTGCACAAATAAAGATGTGCCAAATGTTTCGCTTCTACATAATAACGGTCTATATGTTGGTAATAGTCAGTTTGTGACGAAGCGCCAAATCGATAGACTTATCACCCTGATGGGTGTATAATATACATAGATTAATTTGTAATAGAGGTTAAACTATATGACAACAAGACAAAAGACTGCTCTTGTATGTGGTGCTGGTGGTTTTATCGGAAGCCATATGGTGCGTAGATTGAAAGCTGAAGGATACTGGGTACGTGGTGTAGATTTGAAGCGTCCAGAGTATTCTGAAACTGCAGCAGATGAATTTATTCAAGGTGATTTAAGGGATCTGAGTACAGTTCGCCGTTGTGTACGCTTTGCTGGGTATTATGCTAATTATTATCATTCAATTCTGGACAAGTTTGTAGAACCCTTTGATGAAATCTATCAGTTTGCTGCTGATATGGGTGGAGCAGGATTTGTTTTTAGTGGTGAAAATGATGCAGAAATTATGCATAATTCTATTCAAATTAATTTGAATATTCTTGAATGTCAGAAAGAGTTGAATCAACTAAAAGATCAAAACAAAACTCAAATCTTCTATTCGTCTTCTGCTTGCATGTATCCAGAATATGCACAGATGGACGTAAATAATCCAGGTCTTAAAGAGACTGATGCTTATCCTGCAGGACCCGACTCCGAATATGGTTGGGAGAAATTATTCTCGGAGCGTATGTTTCTTGCATACAATAGAAACCATAAGATTCCTGTAAGGATTGCTCGCTACCATAATATATTTGGTCCTGAAGGAACTTGGACTGGTGGTAGAGAAAAGTCTCCTGCCGCTATGTGCCGTAAGGTGGCAGAACTTCCTCCTCAAGGTGGTGAGGTTGAGATCTGGGGTGATGGTGAACAGACTCGTTCGTTCCTTTATATTGATGAGTGTATTGAAGCAACTCGTCGTTTGATGCAATCAGATTTCCTTGAACCCGTCAATATCGGATCGGAAGAAATGGTAACAATCAATACTCTTGCAGATACTGCTGCAAAAGTTGCTGGTAAGGAAATTACTAAAAAGCATATTGATGGTCCTCTTGGAGTTCGTGGTCGTAATTCTAATAATGATCTGATCCGTGAGAAACTTGGTTGGGACTATTCGCAAACCCTTGAAGAGGGGATCCGAAAGACCTACGACTGGATTAATAAGCAAGTTTATAAAGATCAAGTAATGTATCATCCTGTTTGATATGAAAGTATGTTTTTATACTGAAGGTCATCTTGGGGATTTTATTCTAACGATTCCATTTCTCAATCTATTAATTGAAAAATATCCTGATAACGAATATTATCAGAATGTTTATGGATCGCAGGGTACTGTGTACCCTGATATTTTTTTTAAAACCGTACCCAAGTTAATTCCCACAGAAAAACTAGAAGGAGATCTAGTCATTCCAACTTGGTTTTGTGATCCAATTTATATACCACTTCATATGAGTACAGAAGAAGTTCTTAAGAACTTGTACCCATATGACATGGTATCAAATCAAAAACATTTTTGGAAACACATTTATTCTTCTTATGGATTTAATATAACAATTCCTGATAATATTGGATTAGACTTTGATTTCAAATCTATTATTGATGAAAAGTCTTTAAATTTAATTGGAAAGTTAAAAGATAATCCGCGTAAGAAGATTCTCTTTGTCAATATCAGAGGTAGATCTGGGCAAACAGATAATGAAGATTGGTTATTAAGGATAAGTCAGTTAGCAAGTTTATATCCAGAGTACGATTTTTATTATACAAATAGTGAATCTCATAAGGTATCTGAAACTAATGTAATCCATACTCCAACAATTTTTGGTGAGCATAAGTCAGATATTATTCACAACTCCTATTTGAGTACATTTTGTGATATAATAGTAGCAAAGAATTCTGGAGCTTTTCAGGCAATATCTATGCAGAATAAAAATGTTATGGATGAAAAGAAAATTCTTGTATGCCAGACACAAGATAATGTTCACGTTGCAGATTTGGAGTGTTTTTACAACCAAACATTGTATAAAGCAACTAACGTTCACACTAGAACAACTCCAGAAACATTTATAGAATTAACAAAGATCTTAGAAACATGGGAATAAAAGTCAGCGAAATTACAAAAGAACAGGCTCTCAATATTGATCGATTGATCTTTCAGAGAGAAAATTGGTATCTAATGTGTTGGGGAATGGGAGATGCTACTGCAGCTACTCTTTTTCTTGAGTCTCGTTCTCCAGTTCCATATAAAATTCTTTGTCAAAAGAGAATTTTTAATGGGGTGAAATTTATCCTGGATAACTATACTCCATCTCCACATAAGTGTACCGAGATTGTAATTTATCCTGATGGTAATATTTGGAATGATACTGGATATCCATTTGATCAGAATGAAGTAATGATGTCCTGCAACGGTTTCTTCCCTCAAGATCCACGTTGTATGGCAGAAGCTCACCTGTATGGTAGACTGAAAGTTGCACATATGCCATTTAATTATTGGGACTTCTGCAGCAACATTCAAAATACTGGAGTCTTGCAGAAAGCGTATGATTATGATCTTAAGGCAGTAAAGGATATTGAAGAAAAAACTTGTATCTTATTTCCAGAAAGAGGTGATAGTTGGCAGATGCAAGATTCTTTTTGGCAAAGCATTGTTGATAAGATGAATGAAAAAGGATATAGAGTCTTTGTTAACATGACAAAGAAAACAGAGATCTTTAAAAATCAAAAAACTTTTGAAGGAACTGAAGCATTAAACAAATACGAACTTCAAGATCTAATGGATCACATTGTAAGACATAAGAACCTTGTGATTATTGGACAGTGTTGTGGTATATTTGATTTATTTAAGTATCTTGGATGTTTAAAAATTATGGTATTTGCTGGTAGTGATGGATCGGATCCTAGTATGCCAGATCCTACAAGAGCTGGATATCCAAATGCACATTTGCACGAAACACCCTTTACCAAAAATCATATAGATATTAAAACATCAGAATTTGATGTGAGACAATTAGATTTTATTGTGCCTTAGGAGTAATATCATGAGTATGCTTGGTCCATATGCTTCATATAATGTAGAAACTGGATATGCCGTTCAAATTACACCAACCTCCAAATATGTTGGTATATTTGAAAGAATCAATATACAACCAAAAGGAGTAATCCACGTTGGGATGTGGGACTTTTGTGAAATGTTTTGCTATGCAAAACTGGTTGGTGATAATGTAATAGGTGTCGAAGGAAATCCTAGAACATATCAATATATGTCTAAACCAGTTGCTGATAAGTGGGGCATACTTTCATTTAACGAGTGTCTATCGGATACTGATGGAGAAGAAAAGCAATTTTATCTTCACGGAGAAGGATCTAGTTTTTATCAAGGTCAACCTGAATGGAACCGAACAAATGGGATCTCTGTAAAAACAAAGACTCTTACAACATTGATTAAAGAAAATAATATTGACATGAATCAATATGACTTTCTAAACATTGATGCTGAAGGATCTGAATTGGATGTTCTCAAAGGATTTGAAAAATATCTTTCTTATATCAATGTTATTGATATGGAAACCGCACTTACTGATAAACATATCAGTGGATGCAATCATGAAATAATTGTTTCTTGGTTGCGTCAGAGGGGATTTGAGATTAAAGAAATGTCATCCTCTTATAATACTGAAGGTTGGGGAGATTCTGTCTTTGTTAGAAAGGATAAAGAGCACACTCCATTTGTTGATGTTAATTTTGGAGATGAAGTATGGGGTAAAGGATACCTTGAAAAACATTGCTCATTCCAACAATCTGGAACACAACAATTACACTGGCAAAATAATACACCTGGATTTGTAGCGTTATGAAAATTGAAGTAGCAAATGGTGAGATTGTTGATAAACTTACCATTCTTAAAATTAAACTAGAAAATTCTGATAGTCCTGAAAAGACTGAACATATTTTAAAAGAACTTGAATATCTTCGTCCAATTGTTGAGAGTTTAGATGTACCTCAAGAAATGATCGATGAACTTCAGAAAGTTAATCAAAGAATCTGGAATACTGAAGATAGTATCCGTCTTTGTGAAAAGAATAAACAGTTTGATGAAACATTTATTCAACTTGCCAGAGATGTGTACTATAATAATGATGAAAGGTTTCACGTTAAGTCCAAAATTAACAAGTATACCAATAGTCAAATAAACGAACAGAAAATTCTTCCCCAATATTAATCATAAAGTTATTACGAGCATACTATGGGACAGTTAAATCAAGCAATTAAAGTCAAGAATGTTATTGATTTTTATCAAATCAATAGTCTTGTTGAAACAGGTACAGGAGCTGCCGAAGTTGTCAGGGATGTTTCTTCTATCAAAGAAGATCTAGACATTCATACAATTGAAATTATTGAACCTCTTTTCAATAGAAATAAAATTAGTTATGGATATCTGAAGAATGTTAATTGGCATTTGGGATCTTCAATTGAAGTTCTTCCAAAAATTCTTCCAGATCTCGCATCAAACACTCTCTTCTGGATGGATGCACATTTTCCAGGAGCAGATTTTGGATTCGCATCATATGAAGATGAAAAGGATTATGATAAGAGACTGCCTCTGAAAAAAGAACTTGAGACTATTCTTAAGTATAAGGATGTTAAGAATGATGTTTTTGTTCTTGATGATCTTTGGATCTATGAAGAGGGCCCTTATGAAGGTGGTAATTGGGATAAGAGATCTACTTGCGGTGCTGACAATATTGATTTTGTAAATGATCTTTTCGAAGATACTCATTATATTATTAAATCTTATGCTGCCCAGGGATTCATCATTCTCTTTCCACTAACAATTGATATTACTGACGACGTTTCGAATCTAGTTGTTGGGGATGTATCCTAATGTCCAAAAAGATTTTAATATCAACATGGTGTACTGATGATTATGCTGAATTTTTAAGTGTACAAAAACTTGTAAATTCTGTAAAGTATTTTCATCCCGATGTTGATCACGTTATTTTCAATACGGAAATGACGGAGAAAGCATATTCACAATATTCTTGGTTAAGTCCAGTCTGGATGATGCCACCTACCTGTCTTCCTTTTGTTGATGACTATGATATGGTCGTTCATTTGGATGCTGATTCAGTTGTTACTGGACCTCTGGATGAACTCTTTGAAAGCGATGCTGATGTTATAGGAGTTAGAAATAATAACAGTTTTCATAAAGCAGGTTCTCATAATGGAATTACAATCGCACATTTGGAACCTTTTGGAAATGGATCTCCATTACCAGTACAGAAATTTATTAATGCTGGATTAGTTGGAGTCAATCGAAAAGAGTTCTGGTATGATTGGATGAACTTAAATATGGAGGCTGCACGGATTAAAAGAGAAGTTAATCCTTGTGCCCATGGTCTTGGTGATGAGAATGATACACTCAATCAATTATTCCATTGGAAAAAATATAATTCTCAAATAATTGATCCCATTGGATCAAATCTTTCCTATGGTCTTTGTAATACCTGGGGAAATGATCCCAACAACCACTGGGAGAGTTGGAGTCAGATCTATGTAAAAGATGATAGACTGTATATTGACGATCCAACCACTGGTGATCCTATGTGGATTAAAGTTATGCACCGTGCTGGTGGAGGTCTGGGCAGCGAACTAAATAGGAGATATGGCGGTCTTCACAATTGGTTAGAGACCGTTGTTCTAAACGAAACTTTAGAATATATTAAAAAAATAACATCATGACTGACGTTCTTAAATTTGCTGATATTAATGGAAATATCATAGATCTTTCTTCATCAGAAAACTACAAACAACACGCACTTGCTGAACATTCTTGCACGATTGCAATTATCGATCAGTTCAATAATGATTTTTATTACTTCCTTCGTGATCAGGAAGAACTTAACATTATTGATATTGGTGCGAACGTTGGTTTATTCTCTTTGTATGTTGCTCCTATTGCAGAGAAAATCTTTGCAGTTGAACCAACCCCATCCCATTTTGAACTGCTGAATGAGATGGTTGAACTAACTCAAAAGACCAATATTGAAACTCACCAGGTTGCAATTGGACTTGCAGATGGTGAGTCTGACTTCCATATCCACGAAAGAAATTCAACGATGAATTCTTTTGTTCAGCATAGAACAGATCCTCACAGTGGAAAAATTGTTAAGGTGAAAACTCTAACTCTAAACAATTTTATTGACTCCTTGAACCTTGATTCAAAGGTTGGGTTTGTTAAGATGGATATTGAAGGATTTGAAAACGAAGTTGTTTTTGAACCATCGTTTGAGGACGCTGTTTCAAAAGTAGATGCAATCTATGTTGAGGTCCACGATTACGAAGATTGTGGTAAAATGGAGTATAACTTTGGTAAGATTAAAGATCAATTTAAATCTTGGGGAAGAACTGTAGAAAAACTTCAATTTGATAGTATGTTAGTTTATTGATGAAAAAACTTTATTATAGATTACTTGACATTTGTTATAAAAATAAACTTCATCATCTGGGAAGTTATTTTTCTTGTCTTGGAATTTTAAATCAGATTTATAGTGAAATGAATGAAGATGATATCTTTATTCTTTCTAATGGACACGCTGTTGTCGCTCTCTATGTTGTACTTGAAGAGTATCATAGATTGGATGCTCAAAAGTTGTTAGAACAATATGGTGAGCATCCAAAACGAAATGAATTAGATAAAATTTATTGCTCAACAGGAAGTCTTGGTATGGGGATTACTGTTGCTGTCGGTAGAGCACTTGCCAATCCCAATCGGAATGTTTATTGTATGATTTCTGACGGTGAGTGTGCCGAAGGATCTGTATGGGAAGCACTTCGATTTGCTTATGAGAATAATGTAAGCAATTTAAAAATCTATGTAAATGCAAATGGGTGGGCAGCTTATGATGCAGTTGATCTTGATTATCTAGAAAACAGAATCAAAGCATTTCATCCCGGAGTAAACTTTGTTAGAACAACTGTAGAAACTTTTGGTCTTTCTGGATTGGACGCTCACTATACAAACTTTACTGAACAACAGTACCTGGAGGCAATTAAATCGTTATGAGAAGAAGATTTCAAGAACTTCTTACCGAAGAAATGAGAGCAAATGATGATATTGTTCTTTTAGTTGGAGACGTTGGATATAAAGTATTTGATCACCTTCGTGAAGAGTTCCCTCAAAGAGTTATCAATCCAGGTGCTGCAGAGCAACTGATGATTGGTATGGGTGTAGGATTTGCTCTTGAGGGAAAAATTCCAGTGTGCTATTCAATCACACCCTTTGTTCTGTATAGACCGTTTGAATTCATCCGAAACTACTTGCATTATGAACAGATACCTGTTAAACTAGTTGGTAGTGGACGTAATGATGATTATGGTCCTTGTGGATTTAGTCATTACGCTTGTGAAGATCTAAAAGTTTTAGAAGCACTTCCAAATATTGAGGTTTATCATCCACAGTCTGCTGAAGAAGTTGACATTAAAAAATTTCTTTATTCTGGTAAACCATCTTACATTAACCTTAGAAGATGAAAATTCTGTTTACTGGGCACAAAGGAACTCTTGGAAAAGAACTCATTCCTCTTTTTCAAGAGGAACATGAGGTGTATACCTATGATGTAAATTATTCCAGTATTGATGATATGCATCAGTTCTTCCGTAATAGAGAATTTGATTTTATTATCCATGCTGCTATCCGTGGTGGTCGTAGAGTCCGTGCAGATATTGCGGATGATTTTTATAATAATATGATGATGTTTGAGTGCCTTGCATCTCAAGGGATTCCTATTATTAACTTCTGTAGTGGAGCTTCTTACGGAAGAAAAAAAGATATTCTGAATGTGGATGAAAAGGATTTTGGTAAAGTAATTCCGGAAGATTATTATGGGTTGTCCAAGTATCTGATTACTTATCGTGCGCGTCAACTGCACCACGTTTATAACTTAAGATTCTTTAATGTCTTTGGACCTAGTTCTCCAAAGGATATGTTTACTACCGCTAATATTCTTAATTATATCAACAAAAGAGAAATCGTTATCTTCAAAGAAAAGGTAATGGATTTTTTTGGAGTTTTTGATGCTAAGAAGGTAATTGATTTATATCTTTCTGGAAATAAAGATCTACCAAAAGAATTGAATCTTGTGTATAAGGAAACTTATACGTTGTCTCAAGTCGCTGAAATGATTAATAATCTTTCTGATTATAAAGTTTCCGTTGGTATTTTAGAGAAGGGAAATGATAAAGCATACTCTGCATCTGGGTACGAACTTTCTAAACTTGGATTGCAGTTTGATGGACTTCAGACATCACTTCAAAAATGCTATGAGTATTATTTGAACCATGAAATATAAAACTTGCTTAATTTATCAACCTTTGGGGTTGGGTGATATTATTTGGATTCAACCAATTGTAGATGTAATGATATCTGAAGGATATACTGTTTATTATCCAGTTGGATCTGTTTATTATGATATCGTATCTCAATATATCAAAAAGAAAAATTTGATATGGGTTAGAGAATCTGATGATTTTCCTCTCAAACAATATTATGGTACTGTTAATTTCCATCAGTCTGAAGATGAACTTTATATTCCTGTGGGTTATGCAGATCGGTATTTGCCTATCTGCCCCGTAATGATATCAAAGTATTATTTCCTTTCCATTCCTATTTCTGATTATCGAAAACATTTTAAATTACAAAGAGATTATCAGAGGGAACAAAAGTTAATTGATACTTATAAGTTGTATGGTGAATATGTATTGGTTAATAAATCTTTTGGAACTGACTCAAAAGATAGAGATATAGTTCCAGAAGTTGATTCTAATACTAAAGTCCATGTAATGAATATTGAAGATGATAAGAAAAATGAATTCCATCTTTTTGATTGGATTTCTGCTTTAGAAAACGCTTCAGAGATTCATACTGTAGAAACGTCCATCTGTTATCTTATTGATAAGTATTGTACGAATAAAATGTATATGTACGAAAAAAGACAGTCTGACGAAGAAAATACATATTATAGAGCAATAAATCTAGTTTACAGAAATTCGAATTGGGTGTATTGTAATTAAATTATTCTAGGAGATTAGTTGTGAGTGAAAGAGTAAAGTTTAATCTGGTCGATAGTACCTTTTCGCATTTGGATGGTGGAAGACTGCCTATTCCAAACAAAGGATATTCAGTCCACGCAAAGGTATCCAAGTATATGGAATGGGTCACTGACGGACGTGGCGTAGCAAAATTCTATACAGATCGTAGAATCCCAGAAGCATTTAATGATGATTCTGATGAAATCAAATATGCTTGGTTCCTAGAGTCAAAACCAATTGTTCCCGATCTCTTTGAGTTCTTGCGACAGAATCTTGATGCTTTCCTGGAGAAGTTTGAGTACATTTTTGTTTTTGAAAAAGAACTTTTGAAGTTGAGCCCCCAGTTCAAGTGGGTTCCTGCTCAAGGATTTTGGATTCGTGAACCAAAGATCTATGAGAAGTCCAAGATGATTTCAATGATTACTTCAAACAAAGTAATGTGTGAAGGTCATAAAAAGAGACTGGAGTATGTTGAAAAGTTTAGAGATCAAGTTGATCATTTTGGAAATGGATTCAAATGGATTGACTGGAAAGAAGAAGGACTTTGCGATTATATGTTCTCGATTGCGATGGAGAACTGTGAAGTCCCTGGATACTTTACTGAAAAGATCCTTGATTGTTTCGCGACGGGGACTATTCCCATTTATCTGGGTGATCCTACAATTGGCGAACACTTCAATATGGATGGTATCATAACCATATCTGATGAGTTTTATATCTCTGACGAGTTATATTATAGTAAGATGGATGCTATCAAGGATAATCTGGAGAGGGCTAAAAAGATGGAAGTCCTTGAGGATTATATTTGGGAAAACTACTTGAAGGAAAAGTTTGGCAAATGATTTATGTTTTTGATCTAGATCATACTCTTTGTGATATTGAAAAAGATGAGAATGGGAACTGGAAATATTTTGAAGCGACTCCTTATTATGATAGAATTGAAAAGGTAAATCAACTTTGGGGAGAGGGGCATACGATTATTGTTGAAACTGCAAGAGGTTGTAATTCAAAGATCAATTACTACGAAAGAACATTTGATCAACTTCGTTCCTGGGGATTGAAGTTTCATACTTTAAGAACTGGTGTAAAATATGCAGCACATTATTATATCGATGATAAAGCAGTAAACAGTCAGGATTTTTTTAATGGGAATTATCAATAGAATTGTCAAACAATCTCCCGACTTCATCAAGTGGTCCTATTACAATCTTGTACCTTTTCATAAAAGGTATGGGAAAGTTTATAAGGACACACTTGATTTTTTGCTTCATAGTTCTCAATGGACTGATGATGAAAGGAAAGATTATCAGTTAACTGAAATGAAGCATCTATTGTCTTATTGTTATGAGAATGTTTCTTATTACAGAGATATTTTTCTTAAAAATAAATGGACTCCAGAAGATTTTAGTACGATTGATGATCTTAAAAATTTTCCAGTTTTAACTAAAAAACTTATCATGGAAAATTGTGACAGATTAATTGCGGATAATAGAAAACTTGAAAGAGCATATCCTATTACAACAAGTGGATCTAGTGGCGATAAGTTACAGTTTTTTGTAGATGATAACACTCTTAAAAAAGAAGCTGCATTTAACATGAGAGCATACATTGAGCAGGGTGCAAAGATGTACGATTCTCCAAGTGTTTGGTTGAGACGCTATGTTCCAAAAGACAGTGATTCTCCTCTTTGGTATTATGATTATGAACTAAAGCGTTTGTATATGTCTGCATATCACTTAAACACTGAGACAATACAACTTTATATTGATAAGATTAATTCTGGAAATTATCAAACTATTTGTACGTATCCATCATCCTCTTATATTCTTGCTTGTCTATGTAAAGAGAATAACTTGAAACTGAAGAATGTAAAAAAGATTCATGTTACTTCAGAAAAAATGTTAAATCAATGGTATGATAAAGTGATTGAAACCTTTGATATTGTTCCTTGTGGACACTATGGACAAATGGAAAAAGTCTCTTTCATGCATCAGACTGAAGAATCAAAAGATTATAAGCAAAATTATGAGTATGGTGTTGATGAGTTTTATGATAATGGAGATGGTACTTTTGGATTAATAGCAACGGGATTTTTAAATTACTACATGCCGTTCATACGTTACCAAACTGAAGATACTTTTATTTTGGAAAATGGTAAGATAAAAGAAATCAATGGACGTAGTAGTGATATTCTAGTTTCTTCTTCTGGAGCAAGACTGCCTGGCGTTAATTTTTATAGTTGGATTGATAAAAAGATGCCAGATATCAAGATGTTTCAGATTATCCAAAAAACAGAAAAGGACATAGTTTTTAACTATGTGCAAAATTGTAATTGCACAGTTGATATAAAAGATGATATAATAAAGGGATTATCTTCTCGTCTTGGTGAAATGAACTATACAATTAATCGTGTCGATGAAATTAAGAGAGATTTAAAGACAAACAAAATTAGAAGTATTATTAATGAGGTTAAGGTATGAATGTCAGTTTTATTGGTCTTGGAAAATTAGGATTACCCCTTGCATGTTGTTTGGCAAGAAGTGGAAATAAAATTTTGGGAGTAGATAAGAATGAATATATCCTTGAAAAATTAAATAATCAAGAACTCCCTTTCTATGAACCAGGATTATCTGATATTTTCCCTCACGTAAATTTTATTGGATTTACTGATTCATATTCAAGAGCAATAGAAGAGACAGAAGCCTCAATTATTTTGGTTAATACGCAACTTGGAGACAGTGGATATTCTTCAGAATTTGTTGAATCTGCTCTTACAGATCTTTCTTTAAATCTAAAAAAGAGTAAAAAAGATTATCACTTAATCGTTCTTTCCTCTACAGTTTTACCGGGTACTATCAAAAAACTTATCTATCTTGTTGAAAAGATATCTGGTAGAAAATATGGAGATGGGTTTGGATTCTCATATGTGCCGGATTTTGTAAAGCTGGGAAATGTTATAGAAGATTTTTTGAATCCTGAGTTCTTTCTTATTGGTGCTAACAATATGGAAGATATCGTTAAAACACAAACAATTTGGTATAGATTTCATCAAAACAAAGCTCCTAAAAAAATTCTAACTCTTGAAGAATCTGAGATTGCTAAAGTTGCTCTAAATGCTTTTATTGTAAATAAGATCACTTTTGCAAATTTTTTAGGTCAACTTTGTGATGGTATGAATAATGTCAATGTACATAATATTACTAAGACTATAGGATTAGATAAAAGAATTTCTCCACACTTTTTTGGATATGGCACTCCATACGGAGGAACATGTTTTCCTAGAGATACTTCAGCTTTTATTAAGTTTGCAGAAAATAGAGGTAAGAATGCAAAACATCTGAAGTTTTCTGAAGAAGTTAATGAAGATCTACATTCTGATATTTTTAAGAAGTGTGCTGGATATAAAAATATTGGAATTCTTGGTTTGTCTTTTAAACCAAAATCTCCCGTCACAATTGGATCTCCTTCTGTTAGACTTATTGAAAGTCTCGTGAGTGCTGAATGTAATGTTTTTGTTTATGATGAAATTTCTCAAACATATGATAATCTAAATGGTATTTTAAAATCTGTTATTAAATGTGATTCCGCACAAAAGTGTGTAAATGAATCTGATGTAGTGGTTATTATGCATCCAAACAAAAATTTTGCATCTCTTGATATTTCTAATAAAAAAGTTATTGATTTGTGGGGGGTAGTTTCATAATGGTAAAGGTAAGAAAATCGATAGAAAATTTTCAGGGATATAATGTAGGAGGCAGATCAAATCTGTCTTCTGATTGGGAACTTTTTGATTGGAATGAGTCTGAGTTTCCTCCATCAAATAAAGTTTTTGATGTTATGAAAACATTTTATCGTTATGAACGATATCCTGATATTAATGCTACTGAGTTGAAAAATAACCTTTCAGAATATGTTGGAGTTCCTGAAAGTTTTATAGAAGTTTATAATGGATCAGATGATGCTTTAAAAGATATTTTTACAGTTTTTGTTGACAGAGAGACTCAGGTATTATCATATCAACCTTCATATACTCAAGTTGATACCTTCATTTCAGTTAATACTGCCAATTATGAGAGAATCCAAATCAAAGATCCTCTTGGGGAGCATAAGTATGAGTTTTATCACTGCGAGTATGTTGATGTAGTTTATCTTGTAAACCCAAATAATCCTACTGGAAAACTTTTAGATGTTAAAGAGATTGAAAGTTTGATTACTTCAATGCCAAAAGTTTTGTTTATTGTTGATGAAGCTTATTATGAGTTTGCTAAAAAAACTTGTGCTCACTTAGTCATATCCAATAAAAATTTAATAGTAACACGAACATTTTCAAAAGCTTTTGGTTTAGCTTCTGTAAGACTTGGGTATACTATAGCGCATCCAGATTTGCTTTTTCATCTTAGAAAAATAAGAAATGGTAAATCTATTAATGCTTTAGCTCAACTTTGCGGTATTGCCGCTCTAAGTGATTTGGATTATCTAGATTCTCGTATAACTGAAATGAATGATTCAAAAAAATTTTTTACAGATAACTTGTCTAGTAAATATATTGCTACAGAAAGTTTTGCAAATTTTGTTTTAGTTAAGACTCCAGACTCTAAATCTTTATTAAATAAAATGAAGGAAAATAGAATTCTTATCAGGGATAGAAGTTCTTTTCTAAATTTAGAAGATTGTATTAGAATAACAATAGGATCTAAAAAACAGATTATTAAAGTTTTAGGTGTAATGAACAAATGATAGGATACAATAAATTGGGTATAAATGGAAGACTTGCTAATCAAATGTTTCAATATGCTTCTTTAAGAGGTATTGCTTCTAAGCATGGATATGATTGGACTGTTCCTCCTAGAGATAGAGAAACCTATCAGATGGCAGAATATAACTTAATGGATGGTTTTAAGTTACCACATCTAAAAGAAAGTAATATTGGTTTTGTTCCTGAAGACTGGATAACTTATGACGAACCATGTCATGATTTTGATGAAGAACTCTTTAACAACTGTCCTAATAATATAAACATTGATGGATTTCGACAATCTGAAAAATATTTCAAACATATTGAAAATGAAATTAGAGAAGATTTTGAATTTATTGATGATGTTTATGGACCCTGCAAAGAGTTTATAGACCAATTTGATAATAACATTATTTTTCTTCATGTAAGAAGAGCCGATGCTACTGGTAGACCCCACCAGTATCCTGTTGCTGGTATTGAGTGGTATGAAAAAATGTTAAAAGAAAATTTTTCTGATGACATTCCAATCCTTATTCTGACTGATAAACTGGATTGGGTACAAGAACAAGGTCTTTTTAAACAAGATAGATTCTTTCTTTCCGAACAAAGAGAATATTCTAAAACATCTGTCTGGAATGGTAGGGGAAAAATGGAATATAGTTTGTCTCCTTGGATTGATCTGTGCTTGATGAGTTTGTGTAATGGATCTATTATCCCGAATAGTACTTTTGGGTGGTGGGGATCTTGGTTACAAAAGAATAAAAAGTATCCTGTTGTTTATCAGCATCCTTATTTTGGACCAGTTTTTACCGAGAAGCATGACTGTTACAGGGAGTTGAAAGATTTTTATCCAAATGACTGGATAAGAGGGAATCTTCCAGATCAATTTATTGACACCAAGTACACGGCATCTGAGAATGAAATATGATGGACTTAACTTTTCTTATTCCAACTAGAATAGAAACAGAGGATAGATTGAGAAATATCATATCATCTGTTTCTTATCTCTTAAAACACATACCCGCAAAGGTAATTGTTAAAGAAGTTTCTAATCACCCGACATTTCAGTTTAGGGCTATACCAGAAATTCGTAAGTATGTCAGTGGTGAGAACTTAACATATCTGTATGAGGAGAATAATGACCCTTTATTCTGTAAAAGTAAAGTTCTAAATGATTTAATCGTCTCAGCAGACACGAAAGTTGTTGCTAACTATGATGCTGATTGTATTCTTCCAATCTCATCGTATCATCAAGCGTATGATGCAATTAATAACAATCAAGTAGATGTGGTGTATCCATATGGTTGTGGAATTTATCAGTGGAGGGCAGAGTATGATTCAGACATCTATGAGGAGTTTGTCAGTGCTTTAGATACTTCTATTTTAGATAAAAGAAAAACACTATCAAACTCAACAATAGGATGGACTCAATTTATTAATCGTCAGAAGTATATTGACTGTTATATGATGAACG
>Ga0194115_10003214_pt1 | contig 18518 bp, 16 predicted proteins | sample TA2MahsurfametaG_3_FD_148656 | JGI IMG/M metagenome (GOLD analysis project Ga0194115, IMG submission 148656) | Freshwater microbial communities from Lake Tanganyika, Tanzania - TA2015002 Mahale S4 surface | ecosystem: Environmental > Aquatic > Freshwater > Lake | place: Tanzania: Lake... | reverse complement strand
GACGTTCCTGGATCAAGAAACCCAAGTCGGGGACAATCCCGGTTTTTTTCACGAACAGTCAGTTATTTAACTGTGAAGAAATAGAGCGTGACATTGTGTGACCAAAACCCGCCAAAAAACTGCCGAATCGTCTGGATGCCGTCGGTACAGCATGTATACATTAGCTTGTCCGAATCTCCCATACAGTTGATGTCTCCTAAAACACTCAAAAATTGATGAGTTTTCACTTATTCTTTGTATGTGATTACTCGGGTATTCCAGGGTATATGCATATCCTTCGACCCTCTTTTGTGGCGTCACATCCAAGAGCCTTTGTTGTCGTTGATGCCGCTAAAAAGAGCTTGAACAATTTGTGGCGTGTGTCGTCGTATGATAGCATACCGAAAGGAAGCACCATGCAGCATACATTCATAACAAGTTGACACATCGAATCTATCGTCGTCTGGCTAGTACGTGGGATATATGGTGGCGGCTTTATTGATACCGGCTCTTGTATCTTTTGAAACTTCCCTCTGGCTGCCAGTAGCTCTGGTGATTGCACCCTTCTTCCGTTGAGAATCATCAACTAAACGAATCATCATCATGAATCCGACGGTACATCTAACATCGTACCAGAAGGATGATCGATCTGAGCAACCTCCTTCTCCTCCACCACTTGGAATGGCCGTTCATTCAGCTACAGCTCCAACCCCGTCGACTCCGATTTCGACATCGACCATCACAACGAGAAGAACCAAAAGACAAGAACGAAAGATTTCTACAAGCCTCGTAGCATTTCTCTCAGTTATTGTGACAGTATCTTTACTAGTGTACGGGGCAAATTGGCAATTCCCTGAAAAGACGAAAGAGGAAACAGCGATGACTACTAGTGCTTCGACCATCAAGGGAGCCAACTATATGGACGATCCCATCCAATCATCCTTCCTCTCTTCAACGAACCACAAGAACAATGCGAACGACGAGAGAGATCGCCGTGACCAAATCTTGAAGGCTCTCCGCCAATTGGGGGAGCAACTCGAAGGTACCATATACTATGATGATGATGATGACACCGGTGGCGATTCCTCCGTTTGCGACGCTCATTCTTCTGACAGAGATGATGTTGATGAAGTCGACGAACACCCACAACCCAAATTAAGCAATACTTCATCGTCCTTTTGTCAAGCGTCTCATGTTTGGAGCGAACGATCGATTCAGGGAAACGATGGACTACGACGACGACGACGACCATGGGTAGTCATTGAGGTTGCAAACGAAGCCGATGTCCAAAGGACACTTCCAGTTTTGGTCGATTTACAGGTACGTTGGGACTTTCCCTTTCGTGTACGATCGGGTGGACATAATAAGGCAGGACATTCGACGGTAGCTGGTGGTGCCGTCCTCTCCTTAGTCCGCCTAAATCATATTCGACTCTTGGATATGAACGATACTGCGGCTATTTCTGCTACAAGTAGCATCAACGGGAACAGTACCACTCGATTATGGTTCGAGACTTTATCCATGAACTGTTGGTACGACATGGATATGCCGGCGTGACTGGATATTGTGGAACAGTCGCCGAGGGGGGATTCATTCTAGGAGGTGGCATTGGAATCCAATCACGACTTTATGGTCTTGGCCTAGACAGCGCTATTGGGATGCGAGTAGTCCTAGCGGACGGAAGTGTCCATTACGCATCGGACTCCCTATCTTCCTCCTCCAACCTTGATTCCGACGGCGCAGTGAAAACAACAACGGCCAGTACTCATATTAGTAGTAGTCCTACGCTACACAAGAATTTGTTTTGGGCGTTGCGAGGTGCGGGGGGTGGGAACTTCGGCGTAGTGACTGAAATTGATTATGTGGTTCACAAGGCGGAAGATCGATTGTTATTTTTATCGATCGTATTGCCAGAACCAGGAGATATGGCAGTCTTTTTGTATCGGCTGGGGAAGGCAGAATCCACCTTACCTGGAAACCTAGTGGTAATGCACGATCAGATTGATACAGTGAATCTTATGTGGTCGGGAGCAGATGAAGATGTCTTTGTAGGTGCTGCGGATTTTTTGATTGACCTTGGTAATCGATTCATCCCACAGAATGCATCTCGAACGATAAGACAGAAAGATGTTGCATGGTCTGATTTATACTTTTCACCCAAAATCATGGCTCTGCGGGCTTCACCTCCAACCTGGGGTGCTAGCTGCTGGTATGGTTTCATGATGCCAGAGAACAACACTGAAGCCATTTGGAGAGAAATCATTCATCTCATCAAGGAGGGGACGAAATCGTCTGCACCCTATTTGCTTCCCGACATTGAACTATGGGGAGGAGCTATCCATGACAAATTATGGAATGAGACTTCCTTTCCATACAGAGATGCAGTATTCAATGTGGGAGTCCTCTTGACAGTACCCAGTACCCTCACCGATGCCGAAACACTCTTTCAACAAGAGGTCCAGAAGGTGAATGCATGGTGGCCACGTATTAGTCAGTATTTGACTGGGTCGTATGTCAACTATCCCATGAACTCCATTCAACACAAGCATGTAGACCATGCTCGAATCTACTGGGGTGAGAACTTGGAGAGGCTTGTTCAAATAAAGAATCAAGTCGATCCATTGGGAGCGTTCAATTTTCCACTAGAGGTTCCCATGGAGCTAGAATACTAGCCAAGAGTTGATTTTTTATCATGTGACAGTTAGACTTTCGGCCTACGCTGTTTTCTCTTGTGCCGCAACATGGGAAACCGCTGTCCGGCTTACTTGGCAGTGCCTTGTAGACAAAGAACCCTCCTTTTTCCAATCGGAGGAGCATTCCATGGTCGCTCTAGTACGTCGTTAGGGCTCGATTTTGACAGCTTCCGGTTGCCAAGCGGCCTAATCTAAATACGCTCAGGGTAGATGTGGCAACGGTAAGCCACATAAAGATTATTGTTCGGACTAGTAAATGAGGAAACTATAGCGTTTAGTTCAGACGGTGGATAGACCAAAGGAAAATGTACCAAAAGATCTGTTGCGACATCTAGCATCTGAACCCATGTTCGGAGGCCACAATAATAGTGGGCGTGTACTGTACGATATAGAGTCACTCGGAAAATTGTAGCGAGACGGTATCTTCCTATTCCAGTGCTCCAATTTTTCTTCGTTTGTGGTTTTTCGATGTCATCTCTGAAATGTCTGGAATATCTTCCGGTTCCGCAAGATCACTACCATCATCCTCTGACGATTCTTCATCCCATTTCTATTGATTCAATTTTGATAAACCTAGTTAGTATGGCCAGTAAGATCAACGCAAATTTTTCCGAAACGATACTTTCACTTACCTTCTTGGGATTCATCATGAAATCATCTTTCAAGGCACTCCATCCTTCAGACGGTTTGTTCTTCTCATCATCTTTGGGCTTTCGCTTGGTTGTTGTATCGATTGATGCAGCCGCGTTCTTGATTTTATCCAAAAACCCATGCTTTGTCATTTTGGTCGTATCGTCTTTCTTTTTGGTGGTAATTTCTGCGTCCTAAAAACAGTGTTCGGATTTACAGTCAGAATATTGAGGTATGTCTGTGCCAAGATTACCATACCAGGAAAACGACATATGGAAGGATGAACTTACTTCGGTCGAATGCTGATGTTGTGCGATGGCGTTAAACAAGGCGACTACACCACGAGTCGCCACACGGCGATATAGTCTCTCTTGTTCTAATTCTTTCGAGATGGAAAGCCGACCTTCATCAACCTGCATCGACGTAGCGACTGATAGGGGGATGTGTAATGCTGAAAGGTTGCGTTCTCGATTCGCCTGTCGCTTTTCCTTCAATGCCTTTATCTTTTCCTTCTCCTTTCGTTGGAGTCGCTGTAACGGCGTCGTCGTCTTCCCCAAAACGACTGACGATGTTTTCACGGAACTGGCTGATGTTCCAAGGATTTTTGCCATGACTCCCGCCATTTTCTGCTGCGGATCTGTATCATCTGGAGCATAATTGCTCACATATGGCTGATCACTTTCGTCATCTTCCGATCTATCCCCGTCGCTCTCGTCCCCTTCTTCACTTTCGCTTCCCATTCCACCCGTTTCATCATTAGCATCTAGTTCATTTGTCTCGCGATCACTTTCGTCTTCCTCGTCACTTGAACCAGCAAATCGACCAATATCTTTCTCACCAAGGGTGGATTCAACGTGCTTCCTTCCCTTTTTCCCGAAATGTGGCTTTTGTTGACGCATGATTGTCTTCACAATAAAAGAAAGATACTCTATGGTGAGGTAAGGAGTCCCCTATACTTCACGAATGTGGAAGCTGTCCAAATTGGAGCAGGTTGGAAATGTCTCACAACGACCCATAACCTCAAAAAATGTAAAGGGCAACGGGATGAATGGTCGACGAGAGCGATTCAAACCCGATGATTGTGTACACATGACAGACGACAAATCCATACTTCTATGTATACATCCTATGTATGCTATAATACGTTCATACCATATGATCACAGTCACTGTCACAGTCATCGCTCGACAGGTAGATATATCTCGTAGATATGTATGTGTGACACCGGTGAATCTTCTTTCCCTTCAACTTCGGGAATCAGGTGGGAAGAAAGCGCGAAACTACAGAATCGTCCGTCCATTGGTGGAATACACTCGCCAGACACGTCACAGAAACCAGCTCCAAATTTCGATCGCCACAACCCACCCCACCAACTCGGCGGGTTGGAATTCGTTGAAGCAATAATTTTCTAAACATCTCTAGAACACATGGCCACATAAAAATTTGACTTTCGGATCACGATTGGTATAGACACAGGATCACAGAACACCCCCCCATCGACTATCCAAACTTGTGAATCATGGTGGCTCATCGAGAAATCCTACTTGTAGCTGTACTTGTTGCCATCTCCGAGGCCTTTACTTTGCGAATGTCACTGCCATCATCACCACAATATCGGAATACATGGAACATCCGAAATACTCCTATTTCGTCGAGTACTTCAACGTCTAGTAACGCAGTTGCGATTGGATGTCATGAATACGACTCAATGGTGATGCCATCGTTGAAATATCGATTAGGTTCAGCATTGGGTGAAATGAAACGTCGGATTCGGTATCAGACGAAACCTCAGGTCGAAATCATCGAAGATGTTTCGAATTTTGATTCCATCTTGAAAAGTACGAAACATCAGTTTGTGGCTGTATTCTTTCATTCTCCAGTCTGCAAGGCATGTCAGGCAGCGGCACCACATTTTTATCACCTTTCTCAAAAATATCGTGACGTGAAATTTCTCTCGGTACCGTTGACTCCGAAAAACAAACATAGTCTACAAAACGAATTCGGTGTAAAGAAGTTCCCCTTTGGACATATCTACCATTCACAACATGGTCTATTGGAGGAACAACTGATCCTTCGAAAGTTGATACCACAGTTTGAAGAACGATTACAGTCTCTCGTGACTTCGTCTACAGGAAGTCGGCCCTTGACTGTAAAGGAAGAACGAGGGGACGAACAACTTCTTTTGACAGAGGGATGCATGGAATAGGGCAACCAGGTCTAGACGAACCTACTCCGTTCGAAGGAAACACGCGGCATACAGTCAGAGTGTCCAGAACTAAGTGGCTATTTTCGACTTTGGCGACACTAGTCCGTCCAGGAATCGGTACAGTCGTTCCTCCCCTTCAACAAAGGACGTCGCTCACTTCAATGTGTACACCGATCTACCAACGTCGTCTCTTCTACACGCAGATGTTGCGAGTTCGAGTCCAGTCAGTCGTTGACACTTATAGGGCTCCCATATTGGAATAGACATCATCCGGCTGATCGAGGATCCCAGAAATTACTCGAACCGCCATAGGAAAGCCAAAAGTAAATGTGAAAGAATAGAGATACAATAAAGAAACTGCTTCGATGCCTTATCACCTGTAGGATCCATCTTAGAACATATGTAAAGAAGGAGAGCTAACTTTGTCTTTATTTGTCTCGGACGGCATTCCGTAGTCTAGCCCAAGCCTCCCCCCGTTCCCAATCAGATTTCAGCACAAAGTCGGGGGGGACTTCGACGGATACCCATTGAGTATTGGCATCCTCTCGATTCTCTAACATTTCATTGATTTCTATTTCGGTAAATTCCATGTATGAGAAGAAGAACTTACATCGATCGGGGGGGATATCATAATGATTCTGTTGAGCATGTTCTAATCCACCTTGATAAATCCCTGAAGATCCGATCACTTCCTGATCCGCCTGTTCTCCTAACCGTTGATCGGAATGTAACATAAAGACGGCATCACCACGTTCACCACCACGATATAATAGATTTTGCAAATATTGGGCCACCGGCTTGGAACTATCGTCGATGGAATCAACCTCCGATGTTTCGCCATCTAGGGTTGCCTGTCCCTCTGGCATCATCTCATGCATAGTAAATGCCGTGGGATGGTCTAAAATCACACCACGAATGACATATACATCATCTTCATCTTCTCCCATGGCATAGATAAAGACTGCAGCTTCCCGTAAAAAATGATGAAATTCATCAGGAGGTGCAATCAGGACGACACCAGGTCGGACAATCGCCTCCTTTCCACGACCTAAAAATCGAATTTCTTTCCTCAAAGACGACGAGGAGGCTGCAGCAGCAGCGGCAGCACTATCCGATGAATCATCATTATCGCCGTCGTCGACAGTCATCTTTTGTCGTACGGATCCATCCTGCAGGATGGACAACTTCTGCGTAGAAGGATGGTGATGGATAGCGATGAGGGGAAAACTCCGAACGCTCGGCAAGATCATTCCGACGAACCAGAAAAGGTTCCAGTTCCATAGAAGCAAAGAAATTTGGATCTTCATCTTCGACGCTATTTCCTACTTGTTTCTATTGTGAATCAGATACCGGTACTTAGAGCACCCCGAAGATTTGGTCGAGACAAGAAAATGCGACTCTACTACGATGCGCCGCATTCACTTGTAACTGTATGAGTAGTAGTTCGATCTCTTCAGTGTTCACCGTCAGCTGCCATCGAGCATCGAGGCGAAGGCGATGAAGATTCTATAGTCCTGAGCCGAAAAATCTCATAACTCATAACCCATTCCGGGCTACGACGTCACGTGACCGTTTTTCTCTCGCTCTATGATATGTAGGATGAATATGTATTATGTAGGATGAATATGTATGTAGTGTCTTCAACCTTGCGTTACCAGAGACACAAAAATTTCTTTGCATGTTACCTTTTCGTTTCTTTCTCATACGATACAGAGCTTGGGACGTTCGCATTTACCAGTAGACAGTAGTACCTGATCCTTGCTCCAATACCCCCGTGTACGACGATGACTGTGACCTTTTGTGCCGAAAGGGGATAGTACATACTTACAGTTATGTTCCCCAGTTCTTGAAGATATGGAGAGATGATGTCGCGAGCTAGGTTGGTCAGGGTACAAAAATTGGAAGGGAAACCTCTAAAGTGAAGAAGTGTCTATACTTTCTTTTCTTTTTTGGCAAAATATGGAGGAGTTCTTGATACAAGGTTGGATGAAACATTTATATTTTCACGATTTCTACTTTTGGTTTCCGAAGCGTTCGACTTGCTCCCTCGCGTTTTCTTTCTGTATTCTTCAGGATGAAACCAACTATGAATGAAGAATCATCAGTGGCTTTGTGGCGGATCCTATACCATCGTTATAAAGTTTGTGAGTTGGACCAATTCCATTTTAACCAAACGATGCAATCTCTGCGGAGAAATCATCTTGGGGACATCTCTTGGAGTAATCCAAAGACAAGTTCATGGGTGCTTCAGGAGAAACGTGTGTCAATCTGAACTCCAATCTCCCCCGGGGTGAGGGAATCACAGCAAAGATGAAATTATCGATAAGGGTAATCACACCACAAATTCAACTCCTCGAGTCAATCCTTCAGCCTCCTGAGTTCTATGTGATTTCTTCTATCGAGGAGCGTTGGCTGATGCTTCCTGTTCTCTCTGTTCTATCTGTTCTTTCTTTCCATTCCAAAAAGTACGTTTGTACGTCACCTTTTCCTTTCGCGTACACCTTCTCCCCTCTCGGAATCAACCAGTGTCCCTTTCCTCCCAAGTTTAACGCGTCGGCTGTTGATTGCGATACTTGAATCTTCCGTGGAATACCAGTACTCTCCATTCTTGAAGCTGTATTGACCGTGTCTTTGGTAGTGGGAACGTCGATGAGAATTCTATTCATTCTACATGAAGACCAAAAAACAATATTGGATGACTCACCTCCAAAGAGCTGGAATCGACCCTTTTCGCCTCGAAGTACACCGGCCGTGACTTCACCCGAGTGCATTCCAGTTCTCAAGGTCAGCTCACCGGTGCCTTCACCGAGAGTCGTCGCAAGACGTTCAACAACCTGATCAACCCTGACCATACAATCATGAGCGAACTTGGCCATCAGGACAGCATGGTCTGGTTGAGGATTGGGAAGACCAGTCTACGCATTTTAGAGAAATGGCGATGATATAGGATAATGGAACAGGATGAGAGGCGAACCACAGACAACATCGAGGGATACGACCTTCCAAATTATTAGGCAATACGTACCACGGCCATGTAACAGTCGCCGACGGTTTCAACTTTGAAGACACCCCACCTTGCTGCCACTGCATCAAATTCCTTGAAGATGGCCTCCAGTAAGTGGAACACCATCTCTGGTTCCCGCGTCGATGACCACTTGGTGAAACCGACGAGGTCGGCAAAATACACAGTACAGTTGGGGTACTTCGTCGCAAGTGGAGTCGGATTCAATATATTCGACGCCGATCCCTCCACCGTTGACCCGAGGAAGGCGCCTGCACGCCTGTGCTGTTGGCTTGGATCGTTGGCTTCATCATTAATGATTTGCTCGCGAACATTGGCAGGAAATAACGACGACACGACTGCGGTAGCTCGAACGGCTCGATCAAGGACGATTGTCTGACGTCGTTGAACGTAGTAATCGTAGATGAGAAACAGGCAGATGGCCACCGCAAAGGTAACTGCGATTGTGCTGGCGTCCCTTTGGGCCCGATTGTCGGCAAAGATTTCTTTGAAAACCATCGATGGATAGACTGTGAGGGTGTAATTCATGAATTGTCCGTTGACTCCACTGGCAGTGAAGGAGCGCGACTCAGGACCAGCAGCCTTCCTTATCGCATCCACAAGATCGATGGAGTAGCCCATATGGCTGTAGTCATCGTCATGAATATCTCCCTCACCAAGATGCACAGCATCGTTACCGTTGACAACATAAGTGTGCTTCTGTCCGTCACTGTTCCCCACGACACAAACAATGCCACGAACGTTTTCAGGAAGAATATTCATCATCATGAATCGCCAGTAGATGGACGTGTATAGAATACCTCCCACTTTCCTATCTTTGCCAAATCTATCGAAGACGGGATACAACATGGGACTCGCGGGATCCTCGGTGTAGCGTTTCTTGGCATGACGATATTGGCTACTTTGCAGAAGCAATTCGAAAAAGGCTCCATGATTGGTGCCAGCCTCGAGGTTTTTCGTCAACTCAATGAGACCGCCAAAGACAACTTCCCCCGTGTCTGCCGACGTGAAGGCAGCACCCTTAAGGAAGTCATAGTGGCCCATATCCAGATTGAGGAGATCAGCAGGTATGGCTGGGCTGAGTTGCCAAAGTGGGAAGTATGCTCCGCCCTAGAGAGACGTAAAGAACCGGGTGAGCAATCCCCGTTGTTCGGTGTTCAAATCACGCACATAGGACCAACCAACTTACGTCAGGAGTACCACCATCGACGTTCCACACTTTTGTTCTGTTAAGAAGAGGCAATACTTCATCGGCAGCGTTCAGGAAGGCTTTGGCCGCACCGTCGATTTCCGGTGTTTCTAGGCCGAATGACATATCTTGCTCGATCTTGTGTTCCTCTTCTGATGCATAAGCGGTCATACCTTGAACCCGATTCGTTGCAGCATAGGATTCCCATTGATCTTTCGATTCCTCAGTGACGTATGGCATATAGAAGTAGGCACTGGCATCTCCAGTAATGCGAGCGTTCGCACCCTTCAGCTCAAAATCTGGAAGAGTCACAAACGGAAAAACAGCACCCGTAGCGAGAGCATGCGAAGTAATGTCGGTCGACAGAGTATCTGTAGCATCGAATGTCCGCTTCAATTGACTCTGAAATCTCACAGCTACCTGCTCAGAGTAGTAACCGAATTCCTTCACAAATCTCTCTTCTTGACCTTTGTTGGTAAAGTGGAAAACGAGGCCTGCGAAAGTGGCACCGACCATGATCAAAACCAGGAGTACGATGCAACGCAACCAAAAGATAGCGTGGGATTCCTGATTCGCCAGCGTAGATCGTTCTTCTTGAGCAGCTTTTTGTTTCGTATTGAGACCTCGAGGAATTGCAACATGCGATGCGGTAAATACAGATTCTTCGTCGTGCTCGGTAATGACTTGCTGCTCTAATCGAATCGAATATGGATTGTCTTCTACGTCCTCAGACTTCGGGTAAGATGAAGGTTTCGTCGGCATCATGGTTTCGGCTGTCCTAGTCGATTTCAGTATACGATACTTTCGACAGCAAACGGATACTCAGTGTCAGTATGGATTTTTGGAGGCAGATTTCAAAGTGTGAGTTGATGTATTGACAGTGACCAGGAACAGTGGGAGCACTCAAGTACGGTTCGAGATTCTTTTGCCCGTCATGAAAAGGGCCATCCAGTGCGGCTATTGGTGCCTTGAGGAAGAAAAAGGATCTCGAGCCTTTAGTGTCAATTAAGGATACAGGTAGCATGGTTTCAGACGAAGTTAGACGTGGATCTATGTCCATTTCCAATGACTTTCTTTAATTGTCACGACGACTGCTCGATGGGAATATGTTGCTCAAGGTTCCAGTGGACTGTCAGAAAAGCTTGGCATTCCGAAAGTTCTTGCTTGCTTACTTATGAATCACACATTCCATGTGTGATTTCCGAAGACGGATAGCGTTCGCTAAATGTCACGCTAGATGTTGTGCGATAAATGACAAAGTAGCGCTTTATTTGCCGAATAGCGGTATTCCTACAATGAATATTCAATTCACCGTCAGTTGTATTCCCTATAGACCCGTTTTTCGGAGCAACGCCAAAGAACATCGTTCTCCAACTCGGAGAACTCGTATCATCATCACTGTCAGTAAAAACACGCAGCTTTGACATCGATCGGGGGAATTTCGGTGTACATATATATGTATGTACTTGAACTGTATATGCATACATATGGCACATGTATACATTCGTGGCAATACGTATGTACATATGTACAGATGATACTAGAGAAGAGTGACGTATGTCGTACGTCCAGGACTGTGACTATGCATACCACCAACTAACCAGCTCACACACATGTCGCCGATCTCGAAAGTCGGAATCTCTTTATGTTCGGTCGGCAACCCCTCTAGTAGTACAGCGCAATCTGTCTACCGGTGGCAAGAGAGCACCATATCTTTATGTAGATTCATGCAATATTTATTTTGTCGTCATGTGTCGCTTCCTTGTTCCTGTACTTCTAGTACTTTTACCCAACTCTGCGTCATTTTCGATCCCTCCTTCCTCTGTGGGGTCACGTTCATTCGAAGAACGGAAGTCCTCGATTCCAACGACATCATTGTCGCAGCATGAAAATGTTCTTCCTACCGCGGAGGGAGTCGATGCCCTCGTATCGAGTAAAAGGAGGATGTTACTTCTTTCGCCGTCGTTGATAGCGTCTGGAATATGGTTCGCAGAGACGTCACCTGCTCATGCAGGGTCCTTTGCACCTGGGGGGACATTAGTCGATTATGAAGTCGGTGTTACCGTTGGAAATTCTCAAGCGAGTAAATCACGAAAGGCAGATAATTCCAATGTCGTCTTTGTTCAAGATTATTACTATAAATTTGGAACTGCCGCTCAATGGATTGAGGCGGGGAATACTGATTTCCCCAAAAAGATGCCCTTTGCACCTGCGCAACAACGATATGAGGCCATGAAAAAGTATCGTGAACGAGTCCAACGAGGAATTGATTTAATCGTCGGACTGGGGAATGCGATTTCAGCAGAGACCTTCTCTAGCATTCCAGACTCCACCGCCCCCGAATACAGTATTCGTCCGTTTGGTCTCTTAGCAAATAGTATGTTCGCATCGGAAAATACCGGGACGACGAACGAACTCTTGTTGGCTCGATGGTACATCAATGAGATATCTCTTGACATTGACGACATAAAAAATGCACCGACAAAAGATGAAGCGATGAAGTCACTACAGGCGGCCAAGGCGGCACTTAACTCTTACTTGGGGCTTTTGAATAGAGTCATCACGTCCAAGGTGGGGGATTATTTCGACTTAGTCTAATCAATAACAAGCAATTTGGAATCTTTTGATTTGTGACCACCTTCCTCAAAGTTTTCGTCTTTGTGAACATCGTCCGTAGGGCAACATCTCTTAGCTTATTTTATTCAACATTCCACCTGGAAGCCATTCCCTCGACAGCAAAGGGTACAGCACGAACATTCGACTACAGGGTTCGTGCCTCGGCAATCAGCCCAAAAGGATTCATACGATCGCCCGGTCGAGCAGAAATCGTCACTGATGTTGCCCACAAAGCGATTCGATGCAAAATTCAAAATCGCTAGATTTGGTATAGCGGCGACACCAGATGGAATATCGCCGTGAAATCCGTTTCGAACTGCACGCCAACGGGTAAGAAAGACTTCTTTGACAATTAACTCCCATGCCGCTTGATCACTTACAGAGATTCATTTCGATTAGATTTCCAAGATACTGCAACGATCCCGGGATCGTTCCTTCGAGTTTGTTGTCACCTAGGCTGAGTCGCTCCAGGTCGCCAAGATTACCAAGTTGAGTGGGAAGGGAACCTGTCAACTTGTTCGAACCTATCGACACGAAAGAAATCCATTAGCGTTCATTTTTCCAACCGAAAAGATTCGACCATTCGACCCATCACTTACTCAGATCAAGAGATGTAAGGGTACCAAGGTTTCCGATGGTAGCTGGTACTCCCCCTCCGATGCGATTCTCCATCAGGTTCAATTCCAAGAGGGCTGTCATATATCCAATCTCTTGGGGGATACTGCCGTTGAGAGAGTTGCGGGCTACGGACAAAGAGAACACGAATTGTTAGTACTGTGAATCACCCTTCAGCCGCATTTGGCTTTGACTGTGAGTCGTGCTTACAGAGATTCAGTATCTCCAGGTCATTGAGCTGAGCAATCTCGGTAGGGATTCTACCCTTTAGATTATTGTCGACTTTTTGATAGGGTTAGATTTGAATGGCTAATGATACTGTGCATCCCCATAAAAAACTGGAAATACATACCTAAGACAATTTGCTTGACTCTTGACTGAAGATCACAGCCAACGCCGACCATCAACTCATCATTTTCCTCCGAATTATTCCAATTGCAAACACTCGAATCCGAAAGAAACTTGACTTGCTCTGTCCACGTAGCCCCTCCCGTAGCAAAGTAAAGTAGAGAGACGATAAATCGTTCCTTCAAGATCTCGGACGAAGTCTCCGTGACGGAAACGGAATCGCTTGTTAGCATCCAGTTGTACGCTCTGAATGCAGAAGAGTTCACGTTTTTCAACGAATTCAGACTGGATATCTTCAACACAATATCCCGGATTGCCTTGGCTTGCTCACTATTCGAATTCAACCCTTTAGAGGCTGGTGCGTCGTTCATTACCATTGGTAGAGCGATCACGACAACGACAATTGCACCAAGAAATACTAGTACGGTGCAGAGCGCGAACGAGATGCAAATGGTACGAGGCATTTTGCGGCGACCGTCTCCCCCTTTTTGTTCGGTGATATCCTCAGCCCCTTCCGGAATCACTAGATCCTTGCCTTTTTCATTTTGGGTCGAAACGTTGCCATCCTTCGCCATAGATGTGGTTTGTTCGTTCCCCTCGGAAGCACCATACCGGTCATGTAGCCTCAATGCAATGCCTGTTGTCGATACCAGTCGCTCCCTGTTCGATATTTTTGGGGTCGTTTTCGTATCGACTTTTTCCATGCTCATGGCTCCCTTGCCTTCTTGACTGAATAGGGATTCATCATCGCCTTGACTCCCAATCTCCTTAAGGAACTGTTCACCATGGAGAGAGCTATCACCTGTAGGTTGTTTTCGAATGCCAGCGGATGTAAGGTTTCCCATGATTTCTGTCGCGGGCTCACTAAAGAAGGACATCAATTCCGAGTTATCGTCTCGCCTCGTCCTTCTGGAAGTTACATTAGCCGGTGAGTTCATCTCCGAGGCCGGCCAACTAATGGCAGAGATACAGTCACTGTCCCTGTGGGCTCTGGGAGATGTCAAATTCAAAGCAATATCGGACTGACTATCTGAACTCGAGAAACGGCTTTCATTTCTTTTCGGTACTTTCTTCTTGTTTTGGGACGATGATCCTGTACGTTCTAGACTGTGGACGCTAGGAGAGGTGAATGAACGCTCAAATACGATCTCTTCATCATCAGGTTCTTCGGCGATCCGAAGAAGAGGCAAGGTTCCATTCTTCATCTCCCGACCCGATTTACCGGTGGGGCGCACCTGATTCCCAGAATTATCATTATCTTCCGATCGCGCTTCCATAAGTGATGAGAGAGTAGTGAAGGTTGCCATGTCGTTAGCCTTCAACCCTCGTTTCTTAGTCGATTTCGACATCGCGTCACTTAGGGACTTGTTCTCGGTATCCTCGCCATACGATGAACCATCCGATGTCACCAGAGCGTCATCCTCATTCTCTTTCTTCATCTTCTGAGAGTGGGATGATGAATTTCCAAAATCCCACATGTTTGAGAGGACCCTTCGTGTTTGAGCCTTGCTAGAGGCCCTTCCAGAAGATGGCTGATTCTCTTGACTTGGAACAATCGGGCGCATCGGATCGATTTCTAGCCGTGACAGAGCAGGGAACAGTAGTGATATATATGGTGGCAATTAGTGTTTCATGCAAAGAGCGGAACAAGGGAATGTTGCTGCGCAAAGACAGCTCACAAGGTCTCTTTTTTCCCGTGTGCTGTTAGTTTCATTGATTCTTCTGTTGTCAATTCATCAGTCGTCCAATTTACAGTTAGGCGGTTTTGGCGACTTCAAAGGAAATGTAGTACGTGACCCGCCTTGCGTTTAACCGACGCCGGAAATTGTATATTTGCGAAAAACATATATGAAGATGTTGATATTTAACACCAACGTTGATTGATTTCAACGGTATGATGCGTATATATGCGTAGTAGGTAGAGGATTACGTCTCGACAGTCTTTCACCATTTTTTTGCAGTGACAACCACAAGAATCATGTCGCACCAGGTGCTTTTTGGAAGTGACGACAGATGACTTTATTTAATGGTTGGCCAGGAGAAAGAACGAAGCCGATATACGAACCCATCGTTTCACAGAGTTTCGAAAGCAAAACGATGTTTTCCATCCAACCGTAAAAAGACCAACAGTAGCTTATTCTTCGCCTCTAACATCTTCTTGTCATCAGACGGATATGAAGGACTATCACCTCTCAGTCCTCTTCTTGGTCGTCTATGTGACGCATTGTCTTTCGACTACTTCTGCTTTCTCGGCATTCGTTCAGCGTGTTCCGGTTGGAACGAGATTGACTTCAAACCGACATCGAAGGGATCCTCGGTCACTCATCGCCTTGTCATCTCAGTCATCCCCTGCAAATAATGGAGTCAAAGTCTCCGAGGCAGAACATCGATTCCTTCGTGAGGCAGCTCAAAAGACAGACCTTGACAAAGAATGTATTTTGACGATTCATGGAAATCAGTACAATATGACGGCATGGGCAAAGGCACATCCTGGTACGTACTGTCAAATGATCCCCCCCACCCCCCGTTATCATGATGAGCGTATGTGTCCGTGATACTAAAGGCATCTGTTCACATTTTGGGTTCCTATTGCCTTTCTCATTCCACGAAAAAACCTTTAGGCGGTGGTAGGATCCTCCAAAAGTTCCATAATCGGGATGCGACAGTCGCTTTCGAAAAGGCACATCATTCAAGTGCGGCATATGCTATGTTGAAGGATTTTCTTGTCGAACCAAAGGTCTTGGGAAACAACGTTGTGATCGATGGAGTACCATCCGTTACTACAGTCAAAGCAGATTCGACTGTGATTCCTGAAAATACGTTTCGTCGTCGGTTGTCACGTATACGGCACAAGTTGTTTACACATGAAGATCCGATTGGGATTCATAAATATTTGGGTATCTTTTCCTTATTGAATTTCATCGTAAGATACCGTCAAATGCTATTTGGTGATCCTGCGGCAGGACTTGGTACTCGTGGACATCCATGGTTTTCCATCCTTTGTCTGATCCCTCATTTACTCCTATCTGTGTCCAGTCTTATCTTCGACACGGTCCCACGAGAACGGGTTGTGGGGAAACCAATGATCTGGCAAGAATTCCGTGTCCATAATATCCTTTTCGGTGCACGATCGGTATTGACAGCTCTTGCGACTGCCTTGGCTATCAAATGGGGGAATGGACCAACCATCCGTCGGATTGCCATCCTCTTTTGTTCCCTCTGTGTTTTAGGTGCGAATATTGGTGCCGATATAGCCACTTCCCGACTTCGTGCCGTCGAACAGGAAAGTACGACTGCGACGATGCCCTATTGGGAGGGATGTTCTATTGAAACGCAGTTACGATTCAAGGGATTTTATGCCTATTGTCAATTCATGGCGACGTTGGCATCATTATCAGTCGGCAATCCAGCATGGAGTTTATCCACCCTCTTGGCGATACAACTCGCAAGTTTACTAATGACATTGGTTCGAAAGGGTCTCTTGAGTGCGAGAGGATATCACTACGGGTACACGCTCTCGCTCTTGGCTCCATGGTTTGTTGGGATTCGATCTGGCCTTTTCACCACGACTCCCGAGTTCCCGATTATGACGGCAGTAGGGTATCTCATGTACAAGCTACGTCGAAAGGGAGTAAGCAAATACAGTCTCTGGATACCAGTGATTGTAGCGAGAATTCTGGTCGGTGACAAGTTCATCACATATGCTGCGTGGTAGGCTCACAGTAGCTGTATGAAATTACCTCTGAACATAGTTACACAACATCTACAGTCTTTATCCTCTCCGTGATCGTAGTCTATCTCGCAATTCCAGTCCAGATGGCGGCGTATCTCGTGGTTTACACAAAAGGTACACAAAACTTAGGGCACTCAGTCCCAGGAACATGTAGATGAAAACGTTGTTCTTCCACCACCAACCAAAGAAGATGAGATTCTGGGCTTGTACACCAAAAATCTGCCGAATCGTCGAGAATCGAGCATAATCGGAAAAGGCATCTTGGGCAAATTGAACAACAGGAAGCGCACAAAGGAGTACAAGAGCAATGTTAAACATGAAGGAAGACATGTACGTCTTCCCAATAATCATCGGATGGAGCTGGATACAAGCTACCCGCAAACCGAATTTGAAGCACCCCTTCATCGCCGCGAAGAGCAGGTACACCGTAAAGATAGCAACGCTCAACACTCCGAAGAGAGGGAAAAAATTGTCGAACCACTGGAAGTAGTTGTTCAAAAAGGGCGCCAACGGTCTGCTCGGGAAGATATACACAATAATATGAATGATCCAGAATGATGAAATGATCACTGAACACACACCGGCAACAATTGCAATATACGGAGTCAGTGGGTTGTACTTTTCGTAGTTCGACGTGCATGCTTGGAAGTCATCGACGTCTTTTTCAAGCAAGAATACTGCTTGCTTGAACTCCAAGAGAGCCTGGCGTTCAGTTCGGGCCGCGGCGCGCTTGTCCGAGTTGAAAAGATTCCCCATACCGCCAAGTTGGCCCATCAACGGGTTCGCTTGACGTTCAATCTTGATCATTTCGCCAATCTCAACCAGTTCGTTCACTCTCTCCCTTAGGGAAGTCTGTGCCTCCGCAAATTCAACGGCGTCCATGTGCCGAGGACGATTCTTATAGGTCGCGATCAGATCCATCGGCAATGCAGACATACCAATCCCGCCGAATAGGGCAAACAGGAACCACCCGATCCATGCCATAAAGGCGGCAAAAAATGTGCTGATGCTCACCTTTAGAGTAAGCTTATGAATTTTCTTCGCACTCACTAACTTCAAATACTCAGCGTCGTCTGTATTCATATCTTCCAGTTGGCTCGGGTCGAACGTCTCATTCGTGCCTGGGCTAGTCGAAAACACCACGCCTCTATCGCCCACACCTTCTGCAACACTCAGCGGAGCACCGATGTATTCAGCGACAGGTACGTTTGTATCGCTCGCTAATAGGTAGCCAATCACAAAGAATGTTCCGATAACGATAATGACAGCGATCTCCCAGCAAAGTGCCTGTCGAAGCTTGCTCTTCGGTGTGGCATTTGGAGCTACCGACGTCCCGGCCATGAGCATGCCATCGTCGGCCTCGTAGTAGAAGGTCGAAAACGGGATGAGGAGAAAGACCCACAACGGAATAAGCCAAAAGAAGATGTTCCAGAACAGTTCCATGTTCAAGCCTCCGCAAAGTTTAGTATCATAACCATCGCAGCCTG
>Ga0194115_10003211_pt1 | contig 18524 bp, 20 predicted proteins | sample TA2MahsurfametaG_3_FD_148656 | JGI IMG/M metagenome (GOLD analysis project Ga0194115, IMG submission 148656) | Freshwater microbial communities from Lake Tanganyika, Tanzania - TA2015002 Mahale S4 surface | ecosystem: Environmental > Aquatic > Freshwater > Lake | place: Tanzania: Lake... | reverse complement strand
TTACAAGCCAGAAGAGTTAAACGATTTGAAAGCTTGGCTTAAGAATAATTACGAGCATAATATCAAGAGCGTTAGCTTTTTGCTATTTAAAGATCACGGGTTCAAGCAAGCCCCATATCAAGAAATCGATGAAGCCGCATATCTTACTGCAAGCAGCAAGGTTAAGCATTTATCAAATATGACTATCAACAGTAATGAAATGCTAGACATGGCAGAATGTTCTTCTGGAGCATGCCCAATCAGATAAATAGTATATTAATATCTGGAGGAATTGGAGACTTTCTGCAATGTCTTGATGCCGCAGTTTGTCTTCCTTCTTCTTTCGAAGTTGTTGTTATAACGCATTTTAAAGGTGCTGAGAAGTTCTTTGCGCCTTTTTGCGATACTAAAAATTATAAATTTATTTATTTTAACGATTTAATTTCTTATTCAGAAGCTATTTCTTCTTTAAATAAATCTAATTTCACTAATTGTCCAAGGACAAAGTTTATGGAGACTGCATTTCCTTATGAGGTACAGTCTCCTTTTGATGACGATAATGAAATCATTGGAATACATCCTTTTAGCAGCGGATTCGCTAAAAGCGCATACAATCAACTCAACTTTCCTGAGAAAAGAATCTCTAAAGAGTGCGTTGAAAATATAATAAAATCTGATAAGAATTATTTAATTTTCGGCAGTGAAAAAGAAGTTTTAGAATTTGACAATCTCAAGGATCTCCCTAATGTATGTCTTGTATCGCACCCTGATATTTGGGTTAGTTTAAGTCATATTCAGCTTTGCAAAAAAGTAATTGCTGTTGATAGCTCAATCAAAACAATGGCTCTAGTTAAAAAAATACCCACTTATTTAATTGTGGGAGATTTTATTGATGAAACTAGAGATAAAATTTTTATTAATCCTTATTTAGATACAGAATTTTTGCAAGTTTTCTGGACTAAAGACCCTAAAAAGAATGACAAAGAAATCATTGAATTCATCGAAAAAGAAGTATACGAAAATAATTAAAGGTGAGGAAGTAATCTTTCACAACTTCGCGACGTATTTAATTGATTTGCTTATACTTGATAAAAAAACTATTAATTATCCAAGAGAGATGAAAATGGCAAATGTTCTTGGAAAAATATGTTCAGATCAAAATTTCTGGGAATCTCTTCCAAATAATAAAGTGATCTCATTAAGCTTCTTTATAAAGAAGGAGAATCAAGATATAATAAAGTATCAACACGACCTGTTTATTAAAAATAAATGGATTGAATTTGTTAAAAGCAAGAAGAATACCCTTGACTTTCCAAAACAGGAAGTCACACTCTCTGAAAATAAAGTAGGGGAAGACGTAGAAATAAAAAAACCTATTTTATCATTAAAGGATTTTATAAATTATGGCTAGACCTCCAAAAAACCAAGATCCAAATGCCTCAGCTTCTAAGTTGTCTTCATTAGACAAATATCTAAAGGAAAATTCACAATACCATTTTGCATTTGATAATCCTGTTGAATATATTGTTAGCAGCGGAAGCTTGGTGCTTGATATGGAAATGGGCGGTGGAATCCGTCCCGGTGTTGTTCGATCAACAGGAATTACAGAAGGCGGTAAAACATCAAACGCTCTTGCTTTCGCTAGAAATTTCCAAAAAGTGCATCCTGATAATGGTATTGTAGTTTACATCAAAGCAGAAGGGCGACTTTCTAAAGAAATCATTTCGCGATCTGGTGTAGATACTGATCCTGCAAAGTGGAAGGTTATTCCTACAAATGATTTTGAATTTGTAATTGACATGATTAGAGATGTTACAAAACTGAATCCTGATGATAAATATTATATGTTTGTCATTGATTCTCTTGATTCTTTAGTTCCAAGAAACGACATCGAAAAGGGCGCAAACGAAGCTGATCGAACTGCTGGCGGCGCACTTCTCACTTCAAATTTCCTTAGAAAGATGGCTAATTATTTTTCTACTAAGGGCCATATCTGTTTCTTGATTTCTCAAGTTCGATCCACAATTAAAATTAATCCTTACGAAAAGGGAGATCCAAAAGTTACAAACGCTAGTGGCGGTAACGCTGCTCTACATTATTCAGATTGGATTCTTGAGTTTCAGCAACGTTTTCAAAAAGATATTATTTTCGGCGGACCTGATAATAAAATTCCAATTGGACACTGGTGTAAAATCATGTTCCGAAAGACTCCTAATGAAAAGACCGGCATAGAAGTTAAATATCCAATTAAGTATGGTCGCGATAATGGCAATAGTATCTGGATAGAATATGAGGTTATAGAGCAGTTGAAGGCTTGGGAAATGATCGAAGCTAAAACCGCTTGGATCACTGTATGCGATGATCTATTGAAAGAGCTTGCTGAAAATGGATTTACTATTCCTAAACAAATTCAAGGAATGGATAATTTTCGTAAGCTTCTTGAAGAAGATCAAAAACTGACCACATATCTATTTAATAAATTTGTCCGAGTGTTCAAAAAATGAGATTATTTTCATTATCAGGAAAACTTGTTAGCAAGAATGTCAGTAAATATAGAATAAAATGGAATGGAAAATCGCGTTCAAAGATTCAATTTAAAATTAAACAATTTTTGCTTCAATATTGGGAACATCATATCGTTTATGAAGAGTTTCCAGTGTATGGAAGCAGAATGAAGGTTGACTTTCTCAATGCGACTCGTAAGATAGCCGTGGAGGTGAATGGCGCGCAACACACCTCTTTTAATAAATTCTTCCATCAAAATTCTCGCGCAAAATATCTTTCATGTATACGTCGTGATTATGAAAAATACGAATGGTTGATGAAGAATAATTATAAATTCATTGAGCTTGAGCAAGGAGACATGAAAGAACTTTCGGCAGATTTTATTTTCCAGAAGTTCGGTATTGAAATATGAACATTTATTCATTACAAGTAGAAAAACATGTTATTGCTGGCATCTTCAAGAATAAAGATATCCTTTGTGAGCTTGTAAACTTTATATCGGAAAAAGACTTCTACAACGAAGTTCATTCGACAATTTTCCTCGTTTGTAAGAATTTATATTTAAACAAACAAGAAATTGACAAAGTTCTTGCAGCTCAGAAAATCAAAGATCTTGGAGTCTGTTTTAAAGATGAAGTTAATATATTTGATTATGTAGAAAGCATTACCTTCGCTCAATTAAATGAAAAGGCTACAGTTGAAGCTGCAAAAGAATTAATTAAACTTCGCGTTCGTCGAGAGATGTATCATACAGGAGCAAAGATACAAAATGCTGCTCAAAAACTATGCGACGAATCTTTAAATGATTTTATTCTTAACTGCGATAAAATCTACGCAGACAAAATATCTAGCATCGAGATAGATGAAAAACCATGTAATCTATTTGAAACTATTTCTGAGAAAGTAGAAGAACGCGGTAATAATATTAAAGATGATACTGGACTGGCAACTCCTTATCCAGAATTCAATCGGCTGTATGGCGGTCTTCGTCCCGGCAATATTTATGCAATTGTTTCTCGTCCCGGTCAGGGTAAAACAACTTGGATTAATGATATCTGCTTAAAAACTTCTCTTAAGAACAATATCAAAGCTCTTATTCTTGATACTGAAATGAGCGCAGAAGAAATGCAATTTCGCATGATTTCTTCAGTGTCAGGAGTTCCAATGTGGTTTATTGAAACAGGAAATTGGCGCAGGAATGCTGAAATGACTAGAAAAGTTAGAGAAGCTTTAAAGAAAGTCGTAGATTATAAATATTATCATTATAGAGTAGGCAGCAAAAATATTGATGAAATCTGCTCATTAGTGAAACGATGGTATTACAAGGAAGTCGGGCGCGGCAATCAATGCATTGTAGCCTATGACTATGTCAAATTAACTGGCGAAAAGATTGGACAAAACTGGGCAGAGCATCAAGTCATTGGCGAAAAGATCGATAAGCTTAAAAGACTATCTGAAGAAATTAGCTGTCCTATTATTACCGCGATGCAAATGAATCGAAGCGGTGAAAACTTTAACCGCAAAAGCGTAGCGATAGTTGATGATAGCTCTGCAATCGCTCTTTCTGATCGTTTGCAATGGTTTGCTTCATTCGTAGCAATCTTTCGCCGCAAAACCGTTGATGAAATCGAAGTCGATGGAGAAAACTTCGGAACTCATAAATTAGTTCCAATTAAAACAAGATTCCAAGGCAAAGACGCTACTGGGCATCACGATCTAGTTAAACGCAGAAATGAGCAAGGAGAAATCTCTTATCAAAATAACTTTCTTAATTTTAATGTAAACAGTTTTAATGTAGAAGAAAAAGGCTCTCTTGACGACATCGTTAAGATCGAAAATGAACAGTTTGAATTGAAAGATCAAGAAAAAGAGGACAGCGGAACTCTATGAACGTTAAAGATATTTTAATTGATCTTGGCTACTCCAACATCTCAGAAGGCCCAAAAGAATATAGAATGCGCCCTATTTATAGGGACTCAGACAACAATACCGTTCTTTCTGTAAAAAAAGATTCTGGTAGATTTATCGATTTTAGCAAAGGAATCACTGGGTCTATTGAAGATTTAATTAAGTTATCGTTAAATCTTAAGAATGTGGAAGAAGTTAAATCTTGGATTTCTAACAAGAATATTTCTTTGGAGAAAAGAGAAGAAGCGAAGCCTAAGATTATTACTCAAAAAGTATATGAAAAAGATATGCTTTTTAAATTGAAGAAAGACCATTCTTATTGGATTCAAAGAGGAATTCCAGAAGAAATCGTTGGAGAGTTTGAAGGCGGGGTTGCTGGATCAGGAAAGATGACTGGAAGATATGTTTTTCCTATCTTTAACAGCGTAGATCAAATTGTAGGATTTTCAGGAAGAGATATATTGAGTAGAAAAGACGCGCCAAAATGGAAACATATTGGTAGTAAATCCGCTTGGGTATTTCCAGCTAAAAAGAACGCAAAGATTATTAAAGAAACTAAAGAAGTTTTTATCGTTGAGAGTATTGGAGACGCTTTATCTTTGTATTCTGCTGGTATTAAAAATGTAATTGTTTCTTTTGGTCTTGAAATATCTACTTCTATAATTAACTTTTTATTGAAACTGGATGTAACTACTATTAGAATATGTTTCAACAACGATTCCGAGAATAAATTTGCTGGCAACAATGCGGCTGAAAAAGGTTATGAAAAACTAACTAAATTCTTTGATCGAAACCAAGTCGCCATAAATTTACCTTCCAAAAAAGATTTCGGGGAAATGAATACCGAAGAAATAACACTGTGGAGAAAAACGATTTAATACTATCAGCATCTAGAATTAAAACTCTAGAGACTTGTTCTTGGACTTATTGGTGTAATTATCATCTCAAACTTCCAGACAAGTCAAACGATGGAGCAAATCGCGGTACAGTTTGCCATCTTGTATTTGAACTTCTTTTGAATAAAAAACACAAGAAGCATTATATAAAAATACAAAAGCAAGCTTCAATCAAGGCCAGCGAAGCTATTAATCGTTTAGTAATCAAGCACATGAAAAAGCTTGATATCTATACAGATGAAAATTATGACATGGTTGATAACATGATTGTCGTCGGTCTTAATCAAGACTTTTATCTAGAAGGATCAAAACTTGGAGAAGCTGAACAAGAATTTTTAATTGAAAGCGAAAAGCCAAAATATAAAATAAAAGGCTTTATCGATAAAAATGGATATTATCCAAAAGATAAGCTTTTTAAAATTGTAGATTATAAAAGCAGCAAAGCTAAATTTAAAGATGACGAATTAACAGCTAACATTCAAGCTTTAACTTACACACTTGCTACTAAAAAATCTAATAAATTTAAAGAGTTATCTGGTAAGATTAAAAAAGTAATTGCTCAATTTGTTTTTCTTAGATTTCCAAAACAACCTCTTCAAGAGGTGGAAATAACTGAAGAACAACTAAACGGATATGAAAAATATCTAGAGTATATTTATGGAGTAGCTTCAAATTTTGATTCTAAAACTGCTATTTCAAATTTTGCCGCAAATTCAGAAACAAAAAAGTGGTTGTGTAAAGCAGGTAAAACTTGGGTTTGCCCATATTATCATCCATTTAGATATTATGAAGTATATGACGAAAAGAATATTTTGGAAAAAACTTATTATATCGATGATCTTCCTGTCGAACTTCCAACTGGATATTCTAAAAAGCTAAAAGAATATTCTGGATGCCCTGCTCATAATAAAATAAAGAAAAGCGATGACGCTTTCAACTTTTGACTTGACTCTCAGCCTAGTGCTTCTAGCATGTACATGTGAGCATCATTCCGTTGTTTAAAAGCCACTATTCAGTAGGTAAATCTATTCTCACTTTAGAGAAAGCCTCAGAAATATCTGATTCTAATCCAGTTTCAGTTTTCTCAATTGCTAAGAAGCATAATCTAAAAGAGATTACTCTCGTAGAAGATTCTATTTCTGGCTTTATTCAAGCATACTCGTATTCAAAAGATATGGGCATTAAACTTATCTTTGGGTTAAGAGTTACTATAACTGAAGATATAAATGATAAAAGCGAAGCCTCTTTAAAGAAAGAATCTAAGATAATCATATTTCCAAAAAATAACATCGGCTATAAAAAACTTATTAAATTATCAACAATCGCTTCTTCGACAGGATTTTATTATGTTCCAAGATTAGATTACGCGACTTTAAAAGAAAATTATGATGATAATTTGATGATTGCTATTCCATTTTACGATAGCTTTTTATTTAATAATTCTTTGTACGGTCATCTTTGCATTCCTGATTTATCGTTTTTTAAACCCATATTCTTTGTAGAAGAAAACTCTCTTCCATTTGATTATATTATTTTAGATAAAGTTAATTTATATACAAAAGGGAAGTACGATATTCAAAAGACTCAAAGCGTATTTTATTACGAAAGAGAAGATTTTTTAGCTTATTTAACTTTTCGCTGCATTAATAATAGAACCAATTTGAATAAACCCAATCTTGAACACATGAGCAGCGACACTTTTTGCTTTGAAAATTACCTGAACGGTCAATAATATGGACGGCCATTTACTACGGTTTAATAATAAAGACGAAATGGTCTTTATCGATCTTGAGACATTCAATCTATGTCTGAATACATGCAACAATCTGCCTTGGCAAATTTCGATGCTCAAAGTAATTGGAAATGAAATTATTGATTATAAGGACATGTATGTCAAATGGAATACTCACCTAAAGATAAGTAAAGGTGCTGCGGAAATTACAAGATTTGATCCTGCAAAACTTGAAAGGCTTGGCATAGACCCTAAAGCCGCTGTTGAAACAATGGTTGAATGGCTTGATTCGTCATACAAGATCATTGGGCATAATGTTTTAAATTTTGATATTTATTTAATTAAAGGTGTTTGCGAGAAATTCGGTAAACCTTGGCGACATTATGCAGATAAAATGATTGATACAAACTGCATAGCAAGAGGAATTAAATATGGCGAGCTTCCAAAGAAAGATGATAATTTAATTGAATATCAATATAGGCTTGCAAATTGTCCAAGAAAGGGCATAAAGACCAATTTAACGGCGTTGGGAAAAGAGTTCTCTATCGAGCATGAATACGATAGATTGCATGACGCTATCATCGACTTGAAGCTGAACTTGAAAGTATGGAATAAACTGAAATACATGATTGATCTATGAATTTCTACAATAATTTTTCTGATTTAAAGCTTGAGCTACATGGCGTAAGACTGCCTTCATTTAAAATTGAAGATAAGTTTAAAAATAAAATTGGCGCAGATCTTGATTGCTCTAATCTTTCATTCTTAAAGTCTTTGTGCGAATATGGACTAAAAGAAAAAAATCTATTCTCGCAAGAATATATTAATAGATTAAATTATGAACTAGAAATTGTAGAAGAGCTTAGCTTTACTGATTATCTGCTACTTGTTTGGGATGTAATAAACTTCTGTAAAGATAATAGTATTCCTACTGGCGTAGGTCGTGGATCTGCCGCAGGAAGTTTAATTTTGTTCTCATGTGGGGTAACTCAAATCGATCCTCTTAAATATGGACTCTTTTTTGAACGTTTTATTTCAAGATTTCGCGCTAAGAAGAATATTGTCAATGGCGTCACCTATCTCGACGGTTCTCTTATGTGTGACGTTGATCTTGATATATGTTACTATCAGCGGCATAGAGTTTTGGAGTACCTCGAAAAGAAGTTCGAGAATAAAACAGCCAAAATCCTAACTTTAAACACTCTTAGCAGCAAACTTCTCATTAAAGAATGTGGCAAAGTTATTGATGAAAAGCCTGAGTCAGAGATGACCGCAGTTTCAGGATTGATTCCCAAAGTCTTTGGGCAAGTCAAAGATGTTGAAGAGGCTTACGCCGAAGTAGAAGAGTTTAAGAATTGGTGCGATCAGAATCCTAGAATCTATTCTGTTTCTAGGAAGCTAAAAGATCTAATTAAGAATAAAGGCGCGCATCCTTCTGGCGTTCTTCTTTGTTATGAAAATGTCTTAGAATCTTGCCCTACAGAAAGATCTTCTGATGGAAGCGTAGTGTCGTCATTCGACATGAATTGGGTCACATTATTTAATATCAAACTAGATATTCTAGGTCTTCGCGGCGTTTCAGTCGTAGATGACGTATGTAAAAATATCGGCATTAATCTATTAGATATTGATGTAAACAATCCTTTTATTTACCAAAATCTTCAAGATCTAAGAACTCCTCATGGATTATTTCAAATTGAAGCTGATACTAATTTTAAAGTATTAAAAAAGGTAAAGCCTAAAAATTTAGAAGAACTTAGCGGCGTTTTGGCTCTTGCGCGTCCCGGCGCACTTCAATTCGTTGACAAGTACGCTCTTTACACCAATACAGAAACATACGAGAGCATTCATTCTCTCTTCGATGACGTTCTAAAGGTGACTGGCGGCGTTGCTCTATATCAAGAGCAATTGATGAAAATGTCTACAAAGATCGGCTTTTCTTTGGATGAAGCGGAAATTCTTCGACGTATTGTAGGTAAAAAGAAAGTCGAAGAAGTCAAGAAGTGGAAGCAGAAGATTCAAGAAAAGATTATCGAAAACAAACTTCCTCAAGAAGCTGGTGATATTCTATGGAAAGTTCTTGAAGACTCTGCGAACTACTCTTTCAACAAATCGCATTCAGCTTGTTACGCCGCTCTAGCTGCAATTACAGTATATCTTAAGTTTAAATATCCGCAGCAGTTCTTCTTGTCATTATTGAAGATGACTCGACATGAGCCTGATCCAATTGCTGAAATCTCTAAGATTCACAAAGAAATGAGGCATTTCAATATTGAATTATTGCCGCCTCATTTACTTAAATCTCAAAAAGACTTTAGCATTCAAGATAATAATATTCGATTTGGCCTTCTTTCTATCAAAGGTATTTCAGATAAATCTATTGACAAACTTAATAACTTTATCGGTATATTTCAAAATAAGTTCGAGATCTTTAATACCGCAAATGAAGCTGGATTAAATCTTGGTATATTGTGCGCCCTAATTCAAGCTGGAGCATTGGAAGGCTTCAAGCAGACAAGAACTAAGGTCGTGTACGAAGCGCAACTTTGGAATACTCTTACTGAGAAAGAAAAGAGATATTGCATCAATTATGGCGCTGGATTTGATTATGATCTTGTTAAAACAATGAAGTATATTTGCGAGAAAGTAGATGAAAAAGGTAAACTTTTGATTAAACCTTCAAGAATTGAAACTATTAAAAATAAGTCTCAAAGATATGCAGATATCTATGATAAAAATAAAAAATCAGAAAAGTTTGCGAACTGGTTTTATGAAAATAAACTACTTGGTTATACTTATGGATCTAATTTAAAGGATATTGTCATGGATCAATCTGATGTTATCTTGGAGTTAATAGATGACATCAATGGTTTGCCAGAGAATTATGAAGTGCGATTCATTGGAAGACTTTCTGATGATTCTGAAACGCGCACATCTAAAGCTGGTAATAAATACATAACTATGGATATTTTTGATGAAAGTAATATAATAAATGTGAAAATGTTCAACAAGAAGCTTGAAGATTTTCTTGATATAAATAAAAAGACGCCTAAGAAAGGAGACATCGTTGTTATCCGTGGTAAAAAGAAAGATGGATGTGTATTTGCTGATATAATAGCAGTGCAAACAAATAAAATTTATACGAAATTATCAGAAATAAAGAAGGATGAATAATTTAAAATATCAAAAAGATTACTGGAAGAATTTCGCGGCGACATCCGAAGAAAATGTTTTAGCTAAAGATTTAAATAATTCTTGGAATTCTGAAACAGGCGAATATTCATCTCACACTGAAATTCCGAAAGAATATATCAATTACTTATCAGATAAGATATCATTTGATAAAGTTCTAGATTTTGGAGTTGGTTTTGGTAGAAATCAAAAATATCTTAAATCTATTTTTAAAGAAGTTCATGGATTTGATCTTCCAGAGATGATATCGAGATACAAGAATAAGGCCGATAAACAAGATATTTTATTTGATGATTTTGCTAAAATTAATTCTGAATACTCTCTTTTATATGAAATAACAGTTTTTCAACATATACCGCCGCAAGAAGTTTTAGCTTATCTAATGAATCTTGCGCTTAGATGTAAATATTATTTCTCTTGGACAAGAAGCTACAATGACTTTTTAAGAAATTTTAAAATGCAAATGGGCGGTTTGAACATGCATCATTTGGTAAAATCAACCTGTCTTTGGCAACCGATTATATGGTCTGATGATAAGATGGATTCTTTAAATGATGAAACTCATTATTGCGTTTTATATAAATCTAAAGTAAAATGCTAAATCTAGATAACGTTACATTAACTTGCGTAGTTGGATTAAAAAAATTTTTTGAGCCTTCTTTAAAAGCTGTTGAATATTCTAGAAAACTATGTAATTTTAAAAAAGTTAAAGTTTTTTCTTGCGAACGATTCAGGCATCCAGTTGTTGAATGTTTATATGGAAGAGAAAGCTCATTTTATGAATATAATCAATTCATGATTGAAAAAATAAACAATTATATAGATACAGATTTTATTTTACATATTCAATACGATGGATTCGTAATAAATCCTGAAGCTTGGACAGATGAATTTTTAAATTATGATTATATTGGCGCGTTGTGGCCCATAGATTTAAAGGATGATCCACAAGTGACAGCAGATTCAAGAGTTGGAAACGGCGGTTTCACACTAAGAAGCAAAAAACTTCTATCTCTTCTCCAAAAAGATTTTAAATATGACGCTTCTTTATCAAAATATTGGAATAAACCTCATCAAGAGGACGCTCTAATTTGTAGAAAATGGAAAAAACAACTCGAAGAAAAAGGAATTAAATTTGCGCCGCCAGAATTAGCAGCAAGATTTTCAATAGAAAATGAAAAACAAAAAGAATATGAAGGACAAACATTTCGGAACTTGAAAACAATAAAAACTTTTGGATTTCATCATAAAATGGAGGTTAAGTGAAAAAAATAATTATCACTGGAAATGCTGGAATGATAGGCAGTGTTTTATCGGAATATCTAACAAAAAATGAATATTCAATAGTAGGGATAGATAATCTTTTTGGATCTTCAATAGAAAATATTAGTACAAAAATTAAATTTTATAGAGAAGATATTTGTGATTATAAGAAAATAAATCAAATCTTCCAAGTGGAAAAACCAGATGCAGTAATTCATTGTGCAGCATATGCCGCAGAAATATTAAGTCCTTTCATAAGAAGATTTAATTATGAAACTAATTTAATAGGCTCTATAAATTTAATAAATGCTTCGATTAACTATGAAGTAAAAAAATTTATTAATTTTTCAAGTATTGCTACATATGGAGACTTGAAACCTCCATTTAAAGAAACTCAAAAGAGAAATCCTAAAGATTGTTACGGGATAGCGAAGCTGGCTACAGAGATGGATTTAAAAGAAGCTTACGAACATTTTGGATTAAAATATGCTTCTATATTACCTCATAATGTGATTTCAAAATATCAAAACTATTATGACATGTACAGAAATGTAATTGCTATATGGATAAGACAATGTATAAAAAAAGAAAAAATAACAATATTTGGAGATGGAAGTCAAAAAAGAGCTTTTTCTGACGCCCAATTTTTATGCAAACCAATAGAAAAACTGTTATACGATTACGAAGATGAATTTTTTAATATAGGCTCAGACCAAGTAATTTCAATAAAAGAAGCCGCCAATCTCGTATTAAAAGTTGGAAAAAAATTTAATTTTCAGAACGAAATAATATATCTAGAACCAAGAAGAGAGGTAAAATATGCTTATTCGGATCATGCAAAAGCATGTGAAAAATTAAGCTTTAAAGATGAAACAGATTTAGAAAAAACTATTACAGAAATGTTTGAAACAGCAATAAAACAAAAATCTAAAAAAATAAAAAAAATAAATTACGAAATAAATAAAAATATTTACTCTTATTGGCGCTGATGAAAATTGAATTTATCATTCCTTCTTTTAAACAACCGAATTCATTGATGACAATATTATATTGTCTTCTATGTCAAACAAATAAAAATTGGAGTGCTCACGTTATAGCAGATGGTTTTTATGAAGAATACGAGGAAATAAAAAATCATTTTAAAAAACATAAAAAAGTTAGATTTTCACAAATAGACGGCCCTAACAAAGACTGGGGTCATACTCCAAGAAATTACGGATTAAAAAATTTACAAGAAGAATGGGTTGTAATGACAGGACAAGATAATTATTATGCACCAGCTTTCGTAGAAAATTTTTTGACAGCGGCTAAGGAAAAAGATGTACATTTTGTGTATTGCGACATGATCCATAATCACTATCAGTGGACCTTAATGAAATCAAAACCAGTTGTCTGCAATATAGATATTGGAAATTTTATGTCTAAATCTGAATACGCATCTCAAATGCAAATAGATACTAAATCTTATGTTGGAGATGGTCTATTCGTAGAACAATATTTAAAAAAATTTCCCGGCAAAATTATATATATTCCATCGGCTTTATACGTTCATAATTAACAAAAAAACGAAAAAGATTCGAGAAAATACTTATTTTGAAGTATAATACTCTGTATATATGATTCAGCTTTATAAGCCAAATCCTCGTAATTCCGGTTCCGCCTGTTCGTTTTACAAAACCCGTGATGGCGCTATCATGTTCAGCATCATCAAGCAGGTTTCTTGGGATGATTCTAAGAAAACCGGCTCTTTTCAAAAGAATAAGACAGATCCCAAGGGTAATGTTAAAGTTAAGCTTTCTTTAGCAGAACTCGCTGGAATTCTAGAGTCTATCGATAAAGACTCAGAGTTTAAGGAGTTTCATAATAGCCCAAATCAAACAACTCAAATCCGGTTCGCTCCGTATCTAGATAAAAATACAAACGAAAGAAAGGGTTTTTCTCTGTCTGTTTCTAAGCAGACTAAAGATTCTCAAGATAAGCTTTCTTTTCTAATTGGATTAACTTTTAAAGAGGCGCGTCTTTTAAGAGAATATCTTGTTTATATTATTCACGACTCTTTCGCTAATCCTATCAAGGGAAAGAATGACAAGGAAGAAGGAGAAGCTCAAGAAGAAGCGGCTGAAGCGCCAAAACCTGCTGCGCCAAAGCAACAAAATGATGATTTAGACTGGTGATATAAATGAAAAGATCTCAAATAATAAACGCTTATATTTCTAAATTTAATTTTAAAAAATATTTAGAAATTGGTGTATTTGACGGTCTAAATTTTGCTTCAATAAACGCAGAATACAAAGATGCTGTTGATCCCGGATCTGAAGGGCAATTACCTGAATGTGTAAATTATAAAATCACATCCGATGATTTTTTTGATTCTATAAAAAATTCAGAAATTAAATATGATTTTGTTTTTATAGATGGATTGCATATTACAGATCAAGTTGATAAAGATATTGAAAACAGTCTTCGCCATTTAAATGAAGGTGGAATTATCATGTTACATGATGGAAATCCGCCAAATTACAATTCTCAAGTAGTTCCAAGAATTCAATCAATTTGGATGGGAGACGTATGGAAATCTGTAGTAAAACTTAGATTCAAAAGATCTGATTTATCCATTTTTACCATTAACACTGACTATGGATGCGTAATAATACAAAAAAAGGAAAGTGAGCTTTATAAAAATGTCTCTCTAGAAACTGCTTTGACTTGGGATTTCTTCAGTAAAAATAAAAAAGAATTATTAAATTTGATATCTGTTGAAGATTTCATTAAAATTATCAATGAATAAGTGAAAAAAATACTTTTTCAAAGCGACTGCGCCACTTCTAAGACCGGCTTTGGCAGAAATGCTAAAGCCGTTCTTTCTTACTTATATAAAACCGGCAAGTATGATCTAGTGCAATATTGTGTTTCACAAAAAGAAGACGATGCTGTTCTCAAGCGTCTTCCTTGGAAAGCATATGGAACTTTTCCATTAGAAGCCGATATACCAAAGCTTTTAGAAAATCTTGAGCCTCAAGAATCTGAGAATAGAAAGAAGCTCTTTGGATATGGCGAAGCATTACTCGATTCAGTAATAGAAAAAGAAAAGCCTGATATATATTTTGCAGTTCAAGATATCTGGGGTATAGATTTTGCTGTTAATAGGCATTGGTTTTCTAAAATAGATTCAGTATTATGGACTACTTTAGATTCAACTCCTATTCTTGATAGCGCAATTAAGGCGGCTAAAAAAACTAAAAATTTTTGGGTATGGAGCGAATTTGCAGAAAAAGAACTTCATAAAATGGGGCATACCCATGTTAGAACATGTCATGGCGCGATAGACGATAGTAAATTTTATAGAAAAACAGATGAAGAAAAAGCTTTCTTAAGACAAAGTCATGGAATCAAGCCAAATGATTTTATTATAGGATTTGTATTTAGAAATCAATTAAGAAAATCTGTCTTCGCTCTTCTTAAAGGATTATATTTATTTAAACAAGGTTATCCAGAAGCAAACGCAAAAGTATTATTGCATACAAACTGGGATGAAAGCTGGGATATAAAAAAGTTTATGAAAGAGTTTTCGTTGAAAGACGAAGACGTATTAACTACTTTTGTTTGTAAATCATGCGGTTTTTTTAGAGTAGAGCATCCTAACGAAAAACAAAAAAAATGCCCAAAATGCGGAAAAGACGCTTTTGTAACAACTTCTCCAGGGCATGGGATTAATGAAGATGAATTAAATGATATTTATAATTTAATGAATGTTTATTGTCATCCATTTACAAGCGGAGGACAAGAAATGCCTATCCAAGAAGCTAAATTTGCCGAGTTAATAACTTTAGTAACAAATTATAGCTGTGGAGAAGATAATTGCGCCAAAGATTCAGGATCTATTCCTTTAAAATGGGAAGAGTACAGAGAACCGGGAACTCAGTTTATTAAAGCGGCTACTTCTGCTTTAAGTATAGCAGATGAACTTGAAAAAGTTTTCTTGATGAGCGAAAAAGAAAGAAAAGAGCGCGGTTTGATGTCTAAAGAATGGGCTTATAAAAACTATTCGATTAATTCAGTTTGTCAAAAAATAGAGAAATTCATAGATGAAGAATGCAATAGTAAATTTGATTATAAAGATATAGTCGCGCCTAAATATCCGCATGCAGCAATTCCTAATATAGAAGATGATAAAACATGGATAAAAACTCTATATTCAAATATTTTAAATTGTAAAGTTGATGATGACGATGAAGGACTAGATCATTGGGTTAAAAGATTGGAAAAAGGCGAAAAAAGACAAGGAGTAGAGAACTTCTTTAGAAATGTAGCGTTTAAAGAAGAGAGGAAAAAGTTATCAAATAAAAGTTTAGAGTTTTTAAAATCTATAAAAGATAAAAAATTAGTTACTGTTATAAAAGGCAAGGAAAGAGAATGTTTTTATGCGAACTGTTTATTTAAAAATCTAAAAGAAATATATAAAGAATATAAGATAATCGTAGCGACTAAAAATGATTATGCTCATATTTTTGAAGGAAATGAAAACATCGATCACGTTATCGAATATACAGATAAAATGTCAAATCTTTTCTTCTTAGAAGGTAAGGGTTCAGATATCAAATATTGTGATATCGCAATTCAATTAAATGATATATTTGCTAATCATTCTTATATTAGAAATTCTCAAGATATAATTAACTTCGATATTGTATGCACATAGCTGAAAGTTTCGCTTTAGCTTCTGGAGCTAAAATAAATAATCAAAAAGTCTATGAAAGATTTGTTCCAATAGGATCAAATAAGTATATTTCTTTCCATAAAATTCATTATGATCAATTTCAAGAAGTATTAAATTTAATACAACCTATTCTAAAAAACTATGGCATCGATATCTTACAAATCGGGGGGACAAATTTTCCAAACATTTTATCTGTTCCTAAATTTAAAGATTACGGAAGTACAAGTTATATTCTCAGGAATTCCCTTCTTCATTTTGGAGAATATTCTATATTGTTTGATTTATGCTCTTCCGTTAATACAAAAAGTTTAATTCTTAATTCCATAGCTTACGAAAAGATAATTTGCCCATTCTTTTCTAATAAAGACAAACAAGTTGTAATTAATAATTACTCTAAAAATAATAATCTTCCATTATTTGATCCTAAAAGTTCAAAGGGTTTATTGAATGAAATTAAGCCTGAAGATATTACGGTAAAAATATTAAATCTTCTTGGATTAGAATTTCATAAACCTTATGAGACTTTATATCGCGGCGAATATTACAAAGAGAACTTCTTCGAAATTAACGTATACCCAATCAAAGATTATGTTTATGATTTAAGTCAAATACCAGAACCAATAATAAGGCTTGATTATCATTTTGATTTAGCGTTTTTAGAAAGCCATTTAAAAAATAAAAAGTGCAGAATCAGAACAAATAAAGAAATCCCAGAATCTATAATTAAAAAATATGCTGATAACATAGCCGGAATCGATCTAGAAATTAAAAATAGGGAAAATTTTGCAACATTTATTAAATTTGTAAAGAAGGCTAAAGTTGAATTATTATTATTTTCATTCTTAAATGAAGAGATTTGTAACGATTTAAAGATGCAGTATTTGGATATAGAGCCTATTAATTTTCAAAAGACAACTGTTCCAATCGTTAATTTTAATTTAAACGACAAAGATTTATTTTTCAAATGTGACGAAGTTATTCTTTATAAAAATCAATTTTATATTTCTAAAGACGATATTATAAATAATAATTTTTACGATCCCAATAAGTTTAATAGAGTATCCTCATTTAACCTTTCTGAAAGTTTTTCCAATGTTTTGATTGTCAGAAGCTTGACAAATCAAAAATGAATGCTAAGATATAGTCGTGAGTAATATAAAAATAATCGAAAACTTCAAGCGAGACGAAAACGGTCTCTTAAGCAAACCAACAGCCCCGTATAGCTTCAATGAAGATGGATCTATTGATTGGCGATCTATGATTCGTAAGGAATTCCTTGTTCCTAACAAGGAGCGCACAAAGGAAACTGATGTTTCAAAACTAGAAGATAAAGATCTTATTATTCTTCTTGGAGGAATTAAAGAACTAGCTCAAATTCGCGGATATACTGATGTTAATTATTCAGTCAACGCTCCGAATCAAGATTATGTAGCGGCGACATGTTCAATTAAATTTATTGCTAATTATGAGACTGGTGGAAAAGAAATCACTTTTTCAGCCATTGGAGACGCTTCTCCATATAATACGAAGGATTTCGCTAAGAACTATCTTGGCCCTATCGCTGAGAATCGCGCATTCTGCCGCTGTGTTCGCAACTTCCTCAAGATCAACATCGTAGCTCAAGAAGAACTTGGTAAATCAAAAGACGAAGAAAAGAACGCTTTTGAGCCTTCTTCTCTACTTGAAAAAGTAATGAAAGAAAAGAATATATCTTTTGACACTCTTAAAAAGCGTCTTATTAAAGAGAATTATTCTAATGCCGTAGGGCTAACATCTATACACGAAATTCCTAAGATTAAAATCTTTGAATTATTAGATAGAATCACGAAGGTTTAATTTTCTTCGGACAAATACTTTCACTTTCCCAAGGTTTAATCCTTGCAGGATTGCTTTCGCACCCAAACAATGGATGGGTGCATTTTTGTTGAATAGTATCAAAGATTTTGCATTCGGCGCATAATTTAGAAGTAGCAATTATATTTTTATATTTTATATATCTAAGCGCATCTTCTCTATTGAGAACCATATGTTCATTTCCCCAAGTTAGATAAAGACCCATATTAATCTTTTATTAATGATTTAGTTTCTAAACGAATTATTTGAAAAGCTGTATCAAAAAAATTTAAAGCAATTGAAGAACTACTAAAAGCAGACCTTCTCCAAACACCGCCTGGACCACTCGCTTCATTATATCTATAATTATAAAAAAGAGGACTTTGTAATAAAGGAGGAGGAGATATAATTGAAGTACTAACTCCTAATTGACATACTAATGGAGAATTATCATATAACTCACCTATTGTAAATTGAGGACTATCAGAATCACCTCCAT
>Ga0194115_10003210_pt1 | contig 18526 bp, 30 predicted proteins | sample TA2MahsurfametaG_3_FD_148656 | JGI IMG/M metagenome (GOLD analysis project Ga0194115, IMG submission 148656) | Freshwater microbial communities from Lake Tanganyika, Tanzania - TA2015002 Mahale S4 surface | ecosystem: Environmental > Aquatic > Freshwater > Lake | place: Tanzania: Lake... | reverse complement strand
GTCAATCAAGTCCTGGCTAAGTTACAGCCTCAAGCAAAGAAAAAAGTCTCCGAGCCTGTTGAACCTGCCCCTGCAGTGGTACTATGTCCCTGCAAGGTTCACACCTTGGAGATATCAATCAAACGAAAGGCAATCTGATGGAAACACTAAAGCAAGTATCACTGTCTTGGTTCCGCGCTGCAGCATCGGCTGCTATTGCGCTCTACCTTGCTGGTGAAACTAACATTAAAGTATTAGGGACTGCAGCACTGGCTGGTTTTCTTGGCCCTGTCCTTAAGTGGTTAGACCCATCTGCTAGCGAGTTTGGCAGAGGCGCTAAATAGCCCTTTAAAAGCCTTCTAAGGGCATTTTTAGGCACTTTGACCCCCTACCTGTGGTAATCCCATAGGATGGGGGTCTATTTTGTTTATATGCGGGAAAAATATTTATATGTTATTATTGTTTCACGGGAAACCGTGGGGCAGAAACTTCAGATGAAGGGGTGACGGCATAGCCTAATCCAACCCCCTCAACCCACCGTAATTTTTACGGGGGGAGGGGGGGCATATTCTTAGAATCAGGGGTTCAGGCATACAGTTAGGAAATTAAATGCGTGAATTATGGCAACGTTTTATTCGAAGTATTTTTGGGGAACCCTATTCACTTCAAGGGAACTGGTTAGAGGAAGAATGTCTAACCTGCGAAGAGTGGTGCGACTGTGATATCATTGAGGAATGAGCGAATTACCTAAACATATATCATATTCTTCCTTCAATACTTGGCAAGAATGCGGTTGGAAATACAACCTAACAAAAATACAAGGCGTACCCGAGAAACACGCAGTATGGTTTACGGGTGGGTCTGCTGTCCATAAAGCGACTGAACGTTTCGATAAGTTAGATTTGGGTAAAACCAATAATACTGATGAGTTATGGAACGATGTCTGGTTCAATCAGATTAAAGAAGATGAAGCACTTTACGGCGATATGAACTCTTGGGAGTTTCGTGGTCGTGAAGATATCTCTTGGTGGTATGGCGAAGGCATGTGGATGTTAGACCGCTGGGCAGACTTTATGCATCCTGACAAAGGTTGGAGTGTATACGAAGATTTTATTGAGAAACAATACGAGATTGCGCTGGGCGATACTACGGTCAAACTTGCCATTGACCGTGTATTGGTTGATTACGACGGGAATAGGGTACTCGTCGATATCAAGACTGGTGCGTCATCTCAGAGGCATCCCTTGCAACTAGCAGTTTACGCTTGGGCTCTAGACAAGCAGGGTATATCAGTTGATAAGGCTGGCTTCTGGGATGCACGCACTGGCAATATTGCTACTTGGAATCTTGAGCACCTACAACCTGATAAGGTTGAAAGCATATTCTTGGGATTTGATAAAGCACGTAAAGCTGAGATATTTCTACCTAACTTCAACAACTGTGGAAAGTGCGGTGTGCTATCATATTGCAAATGGATGAATGGAGTAAAGTCTAGTGCATATGATGGGCAATATGTTTGAAGCAATAAAAGTTTTAAAAGATAAACAAATAGTAAAGGAGAGATAATGGCTGGGGCAAATTTCCAAGTCAGCAGTAAACTAAATGACGGGAGAATCTTTGTAATCGGAGCAGATACATTTGTCGATTTTAAGAGTAACTTAGTCGAAGTGCTTGGTGTTAATGGAGCCGAGGGTGTAATTACTACAATGGCTACTTCTATCGAGGGAGCACCCGTTACGATAAAGCAGGCAGTTGATAACATAACTGCTGTTATGCCAGCGAGTGTTATTCCACAGACAACAACACCTAGCACCGTACCAACTGGTCGTACTTGTAAGCATGGTCCTATGGTTAAGAGACAAGGCACTAGCGCTAAGGGTCCTTGGAAAGCATATATGTGTTCAACTGCAAAGGGAACTCCTGACCAGTGCGAACCAATATTTTTGAAGCGCAATGATGTTGAATGGAGTACATTTTAACTAATGAGAACCCTTGCCCGTGCGGTTGGCAGCGCGGACATAGGTGGCGAACCACTTCCATCCGTGTTCCGAACTTTTGAAGCGCATAAGATTATACTTAGACGTGCTGAAGTGTCGATGATTGCTGGCACTCCTGGTGCTGGTAAGTCGACATTAGCACTAGCCATGGCTTTGCGCACCAAAGTCCCAACACTGTATGTAAGCGCCGACACAAACGCCCATACAATGGCTATGCGTTTACTGTCAATGATAACTGGCAAGACTCAGAGCGATGCAGAAGAAATGCTCGTCAAGGATGTTGCCGAATCAAGAAAGATAATAAATGATTCTTCAGGGCATATCTTCTGGTCATTTGAAGCAGCGCCTTCGCTTGCTGATGTTGACCAAGAAGTTCTTGCTTTTGAAGAGTTGTGGGGTTGCGCCCCTACTTTCATCGTTGTAGATAACCTTATGGATATCTCTAATGATGGTGGAGAAGAGTTTGCTGGTATGCGCTCCACAATAAAGGAATTGAAGTATCTCGCAAGGGATACCAATTCTGCTGTGCTTGTACTGCATCACACCAAAGAGTCGTATTCAGGTAATCCGTGCCAACCACGGAGCGCGCTTCAGGGGATGGTAGCGCAATTACCTGCCCTGATTTGCACGGTAGGTTCCAACGCGCCAGGATATATAGCCGTTGCGCCCGTAAAGAACCGATATGGCAAAGCAGACCCTTCGGGGGATACGGCTCATTGGTTGCAGTTTAATCCCGAGATTATGGATGTGTCTGATATACCTGACAGGTCTTAATGACTAAACCTATTGCAGAACTCAAACCGAGTTATGACAAGGCGATGGATATCCGTGGTAATCCAACTACGGTGTGCATCTGTGGGAGTTTCGTATGGAATCTCAAAGTTGTCTTCGCAGAAGACAACACTATAGGGATGTATTTTCTAGATATGGAGTGCGCTGACTGTGGAACGCAGGCTACCGCACCCATTGAGGAGTAAAGATGAAACTATCGACAGTATCAACAATATCCGCGATTGCAATATTTGTGGCAACCTTGCCCCACGGTGTGGGTGCGTGGCTCATTAAAGCGACTCATTTGAAACCAATTATGGTTTCATTAGGAAAAACAGAAACTGTTTTACCAAGTCCTAAAATGTTAGCCCAATCAATCGCAAAACAAAAAGTTAATAAAATGTTTGGTAAGAATGCACGACAGGAATGGAGTGCGCTTGCCAAGTTGTGGGGTAAAGAATCTGCTTGGAACTGGAAAGCCAAGAATCCCCACTCGAGCGCTTATGGTATTGCCCAAGTATTGGGTACACCAAAAAACTCAACAATTGAATATCAAGTTTCTAAAGGACTCAAGTATATCGTCCATCGCTATGGTACTCCAACTATTGCGTGGTCTCATTGGCAGTCTAACGGCTGGTACTAATGTCTAGCAAATCCAAAATCAAGGGCTCTCAAGCAGAGAGAGATGTAGTTAAATATCTCCAACAGTGGTTCCCGTATGCAGAAAGACGGCTTGCGGGAGCCACTCTGGACAAGGGTGATATCTCAGGCATCAATGGTGTCTGTATTGAAATTAAAAACCACGCAAAGTTAGACCTTGCTGGTTGGTTAACAGAATTAGAAGTTGAAACAAAGAACTCAAAGGCTTGGACAGGGACAGTAATTCATAAACGCAAAGGCAAGGGAGACCCTGCTGAATGGTATGCTACAATGCCTGTAGCAGTGTGGGTAGGATTACTTAGGAAGGCTATTGGATGAACTTAGATGAATTATGGGATGCGTCGGCTAACGACTCAAGTTGGGTTGAAATACTTGCTAAGGCGATACTTCTTGATAAAGTTTTTATTGAAAATGGACAAATTAAAGTAAAGGCTTTTACAGAAAATGACTGAAAAACCTGATATATCAGTGATTTTAGAGCATTATGGAGCAACCATACCAACTCGTCGTGGGTGGTTCTCTATTAAGTGTCCGTTCCACGATGATAGACATAACTCTGCAACAGTTAATCTTGACGAGAATGTTTTCTGTTGTTTTGCTTGCCAAACAAAAGGTGATGGTTATGCTATAATTATGCAAAAGGAAGGGGTCAAGTTTCGTGAAGCAATCAGCATCACAGAGGGAATCTTTAACAAAAGCGGCAAAGTATTACCACAGCGCACTGCCAGAAGCAGAGGAATACCTCGCAGAACGCGGCATAACAATGGAAGCAGCAATCAAAGCACGCTTGGGCGTCGTCTTAGACCCGCTGACAGGATATGAAGCGTATACGAATAGGCTCTGCATCCCTTACATCACAAAGTCTGGTGTTATTGACTTGCGTTTCAGGAGTCTCGGACACGAAGAGCCCAAGTATATGGGAATGGCTGGGGCTACGACACACTTGTATAATGTGGGAGCGCTTTTCCGTGCATCGTCATACATATGTATATGTGAGGGCGAAATCGACACCATTACTTTGGACTTGGTTTGTAACATTCCGTCAGTTGGTGTCCCTGGCGTCAATAATTGGAAGAAACATTACAATAGGCTCTTGGCTGACTTCGAAAAGGTTTTCCTCTTCGCGGACGGAGACAATGCAGGCTATGATTTCGGTAAGTCCCTTTCTCGAGAACTGTCCAACTTTATCGTCATACAAGCGCCAGAAGGCGAAGATGTTAATTCGCTCTATCGGACTCATGGAGCAGACTACTTCAAAGAAAAAATAGCAGGTGCTCAGTAATGTTATTACCTAATGACAAAGGTTTATACCAATGTGAAGACTGCGACTACGCAGGTCGTGATATCTTCAGGTATCTTGAGCATTGCGGTATTCAGTACTCTTGGATGTTACCATTAGGAGAAGACTGTACCTTTAACTTCTTTGGATTCCTCAGAGAGTTACATAACGTTTTGTTATTTAGCAATGGCATTAGAGAGGCTATGGAACTTATCCAAAGTACGACTCTGCTTATGGTAAACTCGTCTGAGGGAACTCTTGAAGAGTTCCTAGAAGAGGTAACTATTCAATCCAATATGGAAGATTTGATAGAGGAATTGGAGGAAGAACTTGACAAAAAAGAATGACCCCTTGGAAGAACGTCCTTCTAAGTTTGAGTTAGATGTCTATGATGTCTTTGCTGAACTAGAAACTTTGCTTCTTTCCAAACATAAAGATTACGGGCCAAGGAATATCTCAGATAGTCCAGGTGGTCCAGTCAATGGGCTTCGTGTAAGAATGCACGATAAATTAGCTCGTATAAATAATCTTGTGGATTCTAAAAAAAATCCACAACACGAATCTCTTGAGGATTCGTTTAAAGATATGGCAAACTATGCAATCATTGGATTGCTTGTATTGAGAGGAAAATGGGACAAATGAAAAGATTTGGACCTTACAAAGGAAGCAAACAAAACGGAGGTAGACCTATCTATGTTTTCAAACGCAAGAAAAAAGACGGTACAACTGTTACTACTTCTTCTAACAAAGCCCGTGTTGATTACGAAGACAGTATTGGAAAGTCTCTTCCGCGCAATAAAGAAGTAGACCACAAAAACAACAAGGGACGCGCTGGTGATGACCGCAAAGCTAATCTTCGCGTAGTATCTAAAAGCAAAAATGTTGCTATGGAAAATAAACGTCGCGCTAAGAAAAAAGTCTTGCCTAAACGAAAGAAAAAAAAGTGAGCAAACTTAAACGAGTTGTAGTTATCTCGGATATCCAAGCACCTAGCCACGATGCTAGAGCGATTACCGCGTTAACCGATTTTGTTTATAACTTTGAACCCGATGAACTTTACTGTGTGGGTGATGAAGCAGACAGCCCTGAACCATCTCGATGGAATAAAGGTAGAGCAGCAGAGTATGCTAAGACTTTGCAATCAGGTCTTGACAAAACTTCTGATATTATGGAACGTTTTAAAGATGCATTAGGGGATAAACCATTTCACGTTATGAGGAGTAATCACGGTGACAGAATCGGAAACTACATTGATAAATACGCCCCTGCGCTTGCTGGGCTCCGCGCTTTGGAATATGAGGAATTGCTCAGATACCACGAACTTGATATTAAATATCACGATAAAATCTGGCAGTTTGCCCCAGGATGGGCTCTTGCCCATGGAGATGAAGGGAGTCTTATACAAACTGCAGGGGGAACTGCGCTTAACATTGCAAGACGTATCGGATTATCTGTCATATGTGGACACACTCACAGGCAGGGCATCCAACATTATCACGTCGGTTACAACGGAAAAATCAGTTCAAGGCTCTTCGGAGTCGAAGTAGGGCACTTGATGGATTTAAACAAAGCAGATTATCTGAGCACTGGTGCTGCTAATTGGCAACAAGGATTTACTGTTTTGTATATTCGTCGTAGCAATGTGGTTCCTGTAAACGTTCCTATTATTGGTCGTTCTTTTACAGTAGAGGGAGAAGTGTACGAGTGGTGATAGAAAAATACGAGAATCTTGTGGCTCACCTTAGTTACGAATTTGCTCGTAAATTTCGCATGTTAGATGTCGGCGATATTCGCCAAGAATTGTGGGTATGGTTTTTAGAACATCCCAACAAAATTAAAACTTGGGAAAAATTAGATGATAAACAAAGTATAAAATTAATTGCTCGTTCTTTGCGTAATGCTGCTAAAGATTATTGTCAAAAAGAAAAAGCTAAAATTGTAGGGTACAAAGTAGAAGATAATTATTATTACGATAAAAGCATTTTAGAATTACTACTTCCTGCTGTATTGCGTGGGCATTCGGCCACCCCAACGCTGAACGATATTAACTTTACGTCTAACAAGAAAATTGTTTCTGAAGGAAACAACTGGTTTGCTATGATTGCGGACGTCGAGAATGCCATCAAAAAAATGTCGGACGAACAATTTGAAGTAATTTATTGTAGATTTGGAGACGGTGTTGATAACGCTAAGCTTGCCGAAGAGTTAGAAATATCTGAAGACGCTGCTCGTATGCGCGTTAATCGCGCTATGAATAGTTTATTAAATATATTAGGTGGTAGCAGACCACGCAAAGAACGCGACTATGAGGAGGACGAAAATGGAACAGACTCCGTTGAAAGAGATGTTGGAGACTTTGGAGAGCAAGTTGAAGGACCAGAGTTGGACTGAAAAAGAAGATGCAGAGTTTATTAAAGTATTAGATGACTTGGCCAAAACAGTTCACAACCTTGCAATAAAAACATATATTATGGCTGAGTTAATCGACACCTTCTACGAAGGTATTGTTGAATTGTTTAACGAAGGTAACGATGCGGCAAGGTCTGTCCCAGAAAACGGCAATGTCTATCTTAAGTCCAACACAAACCTTTCGTGAAGTGCGCGTCTTGTGGGTGGGAAGCGCACAAGCGCGAACTAGGACAGGAATTATTGGCTAGGGAACTACATCAGTACTGTAAAGGGTGCGAGTGTGAAGGCATTAAAAAGCCCCTACCGCCGAAGCGGTAAGGGCTTAGTGTACGATTATCGTACAGTTAGGTTACATTAACCCATTTCATAGCCGTTTGTAAGAGATTATCATAACTCCCCGACATTGACTCAGACTGATATTTTTCAATATCAGATTCAGGCGCGCCCCCCTTTTGGAGGGCGCTTGTAATTTTTGCCATTATGGCAAACGCATTACCATCTTCCCCCGTCAGTTTAACGGAGATTTTTTCGTATATTGCCATGGTATTCTTTCTGTACGATTATCGTACACTAGGGTTATATTGCTACTAACAGTAGGAGTCCAAAGATTCCAGATACTCCGTAAAGTATCCAGAATATAAGTGCTAATTGTTCTCCTACGCTTTCGTAAGGAAAGTACTCATCATCATTGTTAATCAAATGATACCTCCTCATCTAGCGGTCCTTTCGGCACTCTAGTATCGTAAGTGTCCATCATAAAGATGGGCGTGATACCGAGTGTGTTTTGTATTATTCTACGCTCTTGGTAGTCCATACCTCCCCAAATGCCAGCCAAACCTGAGTAGGCAAGAGCGTAATTTCGGCACTCCATGAGAGCAAGACAATCTTCGCAGATTTTTCTAGCCTTCATCGCGTCTGGAGTGCGCGACCACTTAGTAGAAGTTCCTGAGACTTCCTCAGGAAACCACCACTCTGCTGGATATTCAGCGCATAACGCTTTCTCTTTGAATACAGGTATATGATTATCTATCATCATCACCCACATCAAGTGTACGATAATCGTACACTCCTAACTTAGAGAACGCACACGCTGAACAGTACGAATAAGCACTATCATCATAGCGTGGGACAACTAGAGCCACGCCACATTTATAGCACTCCCTTTCGTTGTATGTTGTTGTCATTTATCTCTTTCTCTAACGGGAGTTGTCCCGCTAGGGTGCGATACTCAATGGCTTTGAGCATCAGAGCAGAACTATCGATGATTCTGCCCTCCGCTAGCGCCTTATCAGCACTAGCGGAAAACATTTCGGCTCGCTTACTGTAATAGAAAGGAGTCGGTGGTACAGGCTTCCATGGTTTTTTACCCACGATTAAAAGTCGGCGCGTACACAGGTTCGATAGCGACAGGAATTGTCATCATCTCTACCCACGCATTTGCCGCCTCCACGCTAGGAAACAAGCCATAACTGAGGTTGCCCTCTTTGGCTCGCACTATGAAGCCATTAACTAGCATACCATTTAACATTTTAATACCACCCCCATGCTCCTATTCCAGTTTCAGGATTTTTGATGAACCTTGACTTGATTGGAGGAGCTGTACGATAATCGTACGACCCTCGATAGCATAGGCAGTCATTCTTGTGCGCATTACAGTCATAACAAGTACCGCAAGTACCGCAGAAAGAAGTATTACCTTTTTTCAATGCTTCCCAATACTCTTGTACTGAGTCGCAAGTGTAGCACTCAAGGAAGCAAGTATCAGGGTCATCAACAGGAATACCCTTCTCCACATCTTTGGTGTCGTGTAAATAGTGGGACATATATTTGCTGTAAGAATACGGATAAGTATAATCTAGATAGCAAGTATCGTTAGACCACCACACGCCACTCTTATCGAAGTGTCCCTTCTCTTCGTGTAATAGATAGAGTTCGTGCTTTGCTCTCGGGTCTACTGTTAGAAAAGCAACCTTAGAGCCTGTGGTAAAATCCTCAAGCATGTTCCATACTTGCGAATTGTCTAGGGCTACAACACCGCCAATGGCAGGCATCAAGTCCTCAGCAAATATACGAGTATCGCTCCTATCATCTTTGTTAGATTCCAAGATAGGTAAGATACCATTGTGAGCAAGGTATGTCTTATCATCAACAACCTTGAAAGGGTGGCAGTTGTCTAGATTATTTGCTCCATGCGTAGCATATCTAGCATGGAATATAGCGTGTGCTTCAGGGTATAAGGCTCTATCAAATAGAAACCTAGCGATACACTCATCAGCGTTCATAGAGGTAAAGACTTGTATTCTTTCCTCTTTCGGTATAGCGATAGCATAACCGAATCCGTGTGGATTATTTAAGCAAGAGTTCTCCAGCATATCCTTATCAGGGATAACATTAGGAGGAACTACGCATAGCATACACATTGTTCATATCCTTTCTGTACGATTATCGTACACTATTCGTCTAGGAACTCTCGGTCAAAGGTTCTGACCATTAGAGAGGTTAAGTTGGGGTATTGCTCTGAGTGTGTATAGACATAACTTGAATACGCTAACCAAGTTAAGGCTGTGGGTTTAACTTTGCCTGCGCTGAGTGGAATAGTATTCCCGCTAACCTTGAGGTCGCGTGTGTACTCAACGGCAGAGTGTACGAACTCTAGACACGCTAACACGCGCTCAGGTGCTAAAGAGCCCTTGAATACGCGCACTTCTAGAGTGTTATCGTTTTCGGTATTGACCGCAGCGTGTCTGCCACCGCTAGTTTCACCACGCCTGACTTTACGAGTCAGCCTTCCCTTATCTGCGAAGTTGGCATAGTCCTCACTATACCGACCAGCAAGTCGGCAGACTTGCCTATCATTGTCGTAGATAAGTTTGATGAACTTGAGTTCGTGTGTCTGCCTTGTTCTGTAATACTTCTGCCTTTCAGCATAGGTCATATCATCAGCCCATGGGTCATAGGGTTGCCCTGTACGACTCTCGTACACAGGACCGAAAGCATTGCGTGATACATGGATATGAATACCGCAAGTGCTGGTATCCCAAGAGCGCAGACCGATATTGCGCAAGCGCGCAAAAGATGACCAGTTGAACTCCTTGCGGAAGGCTTCGAGTGAGTGAGGGTGCGACACTATCTCAAAACCATTGTTAAGTGAGCCGTCATATTTGAGATATACCCTTTCGCCTAATGACTCTTGTACGACACTAGCGTTGTACTCTCTATCTCCTCTGACCGATTCGACTTCGAGTTCCAGCCCGAAAAATAAACGCTCTTTCGGGTTATAGTTCTTTCCGTAGAAAATTGGGCGTGGCTTGTAGGAATAATCAAGAATAATTGATTCATCATTATTGCTACAATCGTGGTAGTCCTCCGTCCAATATCGAGTTTCACACTCCTCACACCAAGCGGTGTTGTCATCATAACAACTTTCACAATAATCCCTATGGTGGAAGTTGAATCTGTATCTAGTGAGGTGGTAGGAATCGCAACCATCACACTTGAAGTAATCGTCTTGGAAGTTATGTCCTCTCTCTGTCATTTCACTTGCTAGGCATAGCCGACATAGGCTATTAGCCATGCCAGCCAAGTAAAATGTTTCCTCTCTTGAAGTGTTGGTAAGCACTCTATTACAACACTCAGTAGTATGGGTACAACGGCTGTGTACGATAATCGTACACTCATCATCGAGAGATGTTTGAGCCGACACAGCAAAGTATGGATTGTTCATACCTGTGCTGGGCGGTGGTAAACTGGACTCGTCAAGCAGGGGTCTTTCGCAGGCTTCGCAATTTGATGTTTGATACGGAGCGCAGGTAATAAACTGGTTAAACTGCTCCGATACCATATCTATATCAGTTCTCATTTCCTCTGGTACTGAACCATACTCAATGGTATATCTGATATTTGTGCGCTCACAAGAAAAGCAACCAGCGTATTGCCTAGTTCTTGAGTTGCCTGTCCACTCAAGAAGGGGCATAGTGTGTGCCAGCGAGTGAGTGTATAGGACACTAGGCTCACGGCAGTAGGGGCAAACCCCTGTTCCAAGTAATGCTACCGAAGCGGTGCTTGGCATTTTATATCCTCTCTGTACGATTCTCGTACAGTTTAACTTCGTTGTATAGTTCGATGGCTTGTTCTCGCCACTCATCACGCTGGCGTGTTAGTCGAGCGTTAGCGCGGAAGGTTGTGAATACAAGAAACATCAAACCTAGCAACGCTATGATAATTGCGAATATATCATATTGAGTTAGATACACGATTTCTCCTTTCCACATATATCACAGGGGCAGGGTTGCTCTTCTGGTAAAGCGTACGAAGTGTAATCCACATCTTCGCAGGGTAATACCCACGCTGATACTTCAACGCGGTAGTCTTGATTCACATACTTTCTGGAATAGACCGCGCCCCAGAGTTGTAGGCGTGATTCAATATCGCATACCTGTATGCGGTCAATGCTTCTTAGGTTTAAGTTATTATCCTCTATCTTGAACATAATCGGTGTATCGCAGCGATACCTTTGGCTTTCATCAACTACGCCTAGTTGAGTCATTGCCTTCTCCTTTCGGTTGTAGGTGTACGATAATCGTACAGAGGGTGCTGTACTGGGATAAAGGTCAGCACAGCACCACTCCCCACAGGAAATACATAAAACCTGCGGTAAGCATATTATCCCATAGTGGGGGGGCTAAGTCAACTCCCAATAGGTGTAGTTATGGGCAACTCGGCTATCTCTATACCACCACCAACACAAACCTTTCGGCTAGGTATCGTAGTTATGATAAGTGCCGCACGATTCTCGTACACAGCAACGCGGCTATATCTATCACCCACCCCAACACAAACTTTTTTTGCGCGCGCTCGCGCGCTGTACGATAATCGTACGCGCGACCTTCCAGACATGGCGAAGCGCCCGACCCCCGAGAGGGTCGAGCGCCTTGCGCTTGGAACTTACGCGCTTACAGGGTGTTTAACCGCAACCGCGCGAGAGTTGGCGGTCATCGCCTTCAAGACCTTAGCCAGTTCCTCGGCTTTATCGAAGTCTTTGATTAACGCCTCATCTCCCGAGAGAGCGCGGAACGCAGTAAGCGCAATTAATACCACGCCGTCAGCAGTAGCGAGCGCCGCTTTCAAGTCAGCGAGGCTTGGGTCATTGCTTGAGCCATTTTCAGGCTTGGGCATTTTCTCAACCTTCTTTGAAAGTTCACTAAAAGACTTTACGCCTTTAATGACTTCAGCGAAGCCATCGCGCCCGCCCGCTTTGCGTGTTGCTTGAATCGTAAGGTTCAGAACTGCTTTGAGGGTCTGAGCCTTACCGCCTTCCAAGTCCTCGACCTTGAAAGCGTCCTCGAAGTACTGCGACCAACTGGAACGCAGGGTTGGAGCATTGCCGAAAGTGTCCTCGACTTTCTTAATCGTAGCCTTCAGACCACGAACAGAGATTGAACCACCTTCGACCATCTTGCGAGCCTTAGCCCACCAAGCCTTCTCGAGATTAACATTGAAGGAAGCGGAGAGTTCACGCACTAACTCATCGTTGATGTCGTGTGAAGCCTTAACTGCCTTGCTTTCTTTCTTTGACATTGTTCTTTATCCTAACTTTGCTATTGAGTGGCGGAATTGCCACTAACAGAATTGTCCCATAATTCAGACCTAGAGTCAAATCACCGCGCTAGGCGTACGATAATCGTACAGCCCCACGCTCAGGCTCAACCCCTCGCGCAGACCCTCGCCCCACACAAACCGACCCTTAATCGGTGGAATCGGCTTTAAAAACGCGCTCGCTCGCTTCGCTCGCTCGCAACTCCGATAGTCCTACTCCACAAAGCCTTACCTATCGGAAAGCAAAAGCCTTACGTGGTCGCTAGCGCGACCCCAATGCTTTAAACGGCGGAGCCGTTGGTATACACTCTCCGCAAATAATATTTTTCCAGTATTTGGGGGCATACAATTGTCCGTATTGTACCTATAATTATAACAATTTGATAACAAAACGTTCGTTTTTGATATTTGAACGGGTTAGTATATATGTAAGGATAAACGAACGGAAGTCCCTAGTGAGTTTATCCTTCCCGCTCGGCAGCCTATGGGGCTGCCTCGCAAGGGGGTAGCGAAGCGCCTGAAGGCGCTGAGCGAAGGGGGATTTTATAACGGAGGTTTTATATGGCTGCTAAGGGTGGTCAAGAGCACCACAATGTGGCCAAACTCCGAGAGGCTAAGGCCAAGGTATTAGATTTTGTCCGTCAAGGGTTAGACCTTCAAGATGCGATTGCTCGCTCTGGTAGGAAGCCTGACGTGATGAAAGACTGGCGCAAAGATGCCCAATTTATGCGTAATTTGGAAGCAGCCAGAATAGAAGGCGAGCGCACCCTCAGCATTGTCACGGGGGATGCAAAGTTTAAGATAGGCTTTGAGGAGTTCTCATCTGAGTTTTTAGACTCCCCTATCTTCCCCCATCACAGGTCCTGGATAGATGTCCTTGAGGGGCGCGAGCCGTCCTACCTACACCCAGCGATGACCTATGAGCTAGCCAGCCCTAAGAGATTACTGGTAAATGTACCCCCTGAACATGCCAAGTCAACAGTCATCACGGTTAACTACTGCGTCTATCGAATTGCGATGGACCCGAATATCAAGATTACGATTGTCTCTAAAACTCAAGAACGCGCTAAAGAGTATCTCTACTCCATCAAGCAGCGGTTGAGCCACGAACGCTGGTCAAAACTACAGGCTGTCTATGGCAGTAGTGGGGGATGGAAAGAAGATGCGGATACTTGGAAGGCTGACAGGATTTATCTCAGCCGCGACTCGACGGAAAAAGACCCGACAGTACAAGCCCTTGGTATTGGTGGACAAATTACAGGAGCACGCTCAAATCTCGTTATCCTTGATGACGTTGTTACGACATCCAACGCACACGAATGGGAGAAACAACTCCTCTGGCTCCAGCGAGACGTAGTAACCCGTCTTGGTGATTCTGGTAAACTGCTCATTGTAGGAACCCGTATAGCCTCTAACGACCTATATCGAGAGATTCGCAATGGCGACCACTGGACAAGCGGTAAGACCCCTTTCACATATTTCTCTATGCCAGCGGTTCTAGAGTTAGATGAAGACCCTGAGAACTGGGTTACTCTATGGCCTAAAAGCCACATCCCTTGGGAAGGCTCGGATGAAAATATTCAACCTGATGAGAATGGTCTCTATCCTAAATGGGATGGACCAGCACTCTTTCGCAGACGTTCCGAAGTTAGCCCGTCGGCCTGGGCGCTTGTGTACCAACAGCAAGATGTCCAAGAGGACTCTATATTTTCCCCTATATGTGTGCAAGGAGCAATTAACAGACTTCGAAGAAGAGGACCTTTAAAACCTGGCTTTAACGGACATCCTAAAGAGTACGGGTCTTGGTATACAATAATGGGACTAGACCCTGCCATGACAGGCAATACTGCTGCTGTTATGCTCACGGTAGACCGTAACACCCGCAAAAGATATGTGCTTGATTGCGTCAACATGTCAGACCCAACGCCTCAAAAGATTCGTCAGTTGATTGAGGATTGGACCAAACTATATCATCCACAAGAATTACGTATCGAAATCAACGCACACCAGAAGGCGTACGCCCTAGACGATGACCTGCGTTCTTACTTGGCTTCTAACGGAGTCAGATTCTCTAGCCAGTTTACTGGTAAGAACAAATGGGATACCGCATTCGGCGTAGCGGCCATGAGTGGACTATTCGGAACCATGCGAAACAATCTACATCAAAAAGATAACTTAATAGAATTACCGTCACAGGATAACTCTGAAGGTATCAAGGCTTTAATCCAACAACTTATAACCTGGACCCCTGATACTAAGGGTAAAACCGACTGTGTGATGGCTCTTTGGTTTTGTGAATTACGTGCCAGAGAAATGATAAGTAATGCTAGTATCAACCAAAGTCACATCTCAAACAGGTGGGCTACAAGAAGGCAACTAGATAACCGTTACACAGTTAATGTGAACGATTACGAGTTGTCTATATACGAATAGGACTGTAATGGAATTTGATATCCAATCTATAGCGCGGCGCGTCGACAATATTAAGATGCGTAACTCTAGCCGCGATGCGCGTATGTCGGATATTCTTGCTGTGCGCAAGGGAGACATAAGTCGAATCTATCCAGATTTGTTCCCTGAGGGCATAGATAAATCTATGGTTGCAAACTTTGTGGATGTTGCTGCACGTGACTTGGCTGAGGTATTAGCGCCATTACCTTCTTTTAATTGCTCTACTACTAACGTTAACAATGATAAAGCCAGAGTATTTGCTGACAAGCGTACGATGATTGCAAATAATTACATTTATTATTCGCGTTTTCAGTCTCAAATGTATTCGGGCGCTGATTGGTATTTTACTTATGGATTTTTGCCAATTCACATTGAACCAGACTTTGAGGCAGAGTTACCACGTATTCGCATAGAAGACCCTATGGGTGTCTACCCAGAGTTTGATAGATTTGGTAGATGCGTAGCATACGCAAAGCGTTATTATAAAACAATTGGCGAACTTGCAGTAGAGTATCCTGAGTACGCATCGTATTTGCTCGGACGTGATGGATTTAATCAAGATACAAATTCGATGACTGAGATGATTCGTTATGCAGACAAAGACATTACTGTTCTGTATTTGCCTAATAAAAATAATTTAATTTTAAATGCAGTTCCTAATCCTCTTGGCAAGATGACTGTTTACATTGCAAAACGTCCTACAATTGACGATGAAATGCGTGGGCAATTTGACGATGTGCTTTATGTACAACTTGCTCGCGCTCGTTTTGCTAATCTTGCTATGGAAGCAGCAGAGAAGTCAATCCAAGCACCGTTGGTTGTTCCTTCTGATGTTATCGACCTTCCTATGGGTCCAGATTCTATTATTCGCACCTCTAACCCAGCAGGTGTTGGTAGGGTAAGATTAGATTTGCCACCAGCAGCTTTGCAAGAACAAGCAGCGTTACAGGCAGAATTACGTCTAGGTGCTCGTTATCCTGAAGGTAGAACTGGTAATATTGATGCTAGTATCATTACTGGGCAAGGCGTACAGGCGCTGCTTGGAGCTTTTGATTCACAGATTAAAGCAGGACAGACCATTCTTGGCGAAACGCTAGAGGATGTCTTAAAAACATGTTTCGAAATGGACGAAATCCTTTTCGATAAAGAAAAGAATGTCAGAGGTACAGCACAGGGTACTCCGTACGAGTTAAAGTACACACCAAGCAAAGACATTAAAGGTAACTTTTCTATTGAAGTGCGTTACGGTTTAATGGCAGGACTTGACCCATCGCGCGCTCTGATTTTCTCTCTTCAAGCACTTGGCGCTGATTTAGTGTCTAAGGACTTTATACGACGTGAATTGCCATGGAACGTTAATGTTTCTATGGAAGAACAACGTATTGAAATAGAAAAAATGCGTAGTAATCTAGCTGCTGCCGTAACAGCAACAGCTCAAGCGATTCCCGCTATGGCTACTCAAGGCCAAGACCCATCTACGTTAATTCAAAAAATTGCTGACGTTATTGAACGTCGTCGCAAAGGGGACACTATAGAGGCTGCTGCACTGGCTGTATTTACACCGCAACCTGCGCCCGAACAGCCTATGCAGGAAAAGATGGTTCCGCCAGGTACACAGGTCCCAGTTGAGACGCCTACGTCCCCAGTCGCTCCTGGCGCCTCTGGCGGAACCCCTACTGCTCCTACTGACCTAGCAAGTATTTTGGCTGGATTAGCAGGTTAATATGGCTACTAAGAAGAAGCCAGTTAAAAAAGTCGTCAAGAAAATGACACGACGACCTAGGACAGTAAAAGACCCAATTCTAACTAAGTTAGATTTTTGGGCTATTGCAACTAAAGAAGTTTATGATGCACTACGCAAAGCAGGCATGGACGAATCTACTGCTTTAGCGTTTGCTATGGATAGGTCAAGTTATCCTAACTGGATAATTGACCCAACCGACCCGATTAAAAACCCACTGGATGATTTCGACGAAGATGAGGACTAAACTATGTCAATGCAAGATGTTCCTGGCGGTCCTGGAGTATATGCTCGTCGTGAAGATTTAGGTAACGTAAAAAAGATTCAGCGCGAAGGAAAAAACATTGCTGAGGCTTCTGGTGGTACTTACGGAGAACGTAAGCAGTTAAATGAATTATCACAAGGCGCTATCACTAAAGTAGCAGAACCTGCTCCCGCTAATCCTATTGCTTCCTCTTTGCCTCCTGTTAATTTAATGGCACCAGGCGAAGAAGGAGTGCCGCTTTCTGATGGCGCTGCTGGTGGTCCTGGCCGTGACCGTTCTGCTTTGATGACACCTGTTGATGACTTTAATCAGGGTGAAATACTGGCTCGTGCTATGTATCTTGCTAATCCAACTCCACAACTTGCTAGAATTGTAGAAGCGTATAACGAAGAAAAACGGGGCTAAGTAGTGGCTGAATTAAAACAACCTACTCTAGGTCCTGCTGCTCAGGCTGTCTATAACAATAGCCAGGATTCTTTGCGCCGCAGAATTGCTATTCAAATGAATACTCTGCAACCAGCAATGTATACTAACTTTGAACAAATAGTTAATAAATATCCTGGTATGAGCAAAGACCTAGTTATGGCTATGGTCAGCCAAGGACTTACGGTTAATACGCCTGGAATTGGCAAGATTGTATCTATGGATGGCATATCGCAACTTAAAAATGATGCTTTAAACTTAGATAAAATCAAATCTACTGTTAAAAAAGACCGTGGTTTTCTTGGTGCTATCGGAGATACGTTTCGTAATGCTATTTATGACCCATTTAAAGGCGCTACTCGCCTAACTTTTGCTGCATTACGTCATCCTTATGATAGTCTTACGGCTGCAGTACGTGATATTTCAACTGGAAAGATGCCAAAGCCTCTTTATGGTAAAGAAACACAACTTGGAGCGTTACTTGCTGACACATTTGGCGGTAAACCAGGCGTAGATACGGGCTCTGGGTTCTTTATCAACCCTGAAAGCCGTGTTGGCAAAGACCAAGCCAAGGCTATGAGTGCTTATGGCAAAGTTTTTGGTGAATCTTTTACTATTGGACGCTTTGCTGCTAAATCAGTAGGCGCAACTCCTGACCAGACTGCATATAGAGTGATGTCGGGGCTTATTGATGCTACTTTAAACTTAGCAGCAGACCCTACAACCTATCTTGCTTTTGGTGCACTAGGTAAAGGTGCTAGACAAACCAAAAAAGTTCGTGAAATGGTTAAAGAGGCTGAGCCTTTTAATCAACCAAAGGCTAAGCGTTTAGAAGATTTAGATGCTGCGATTACTGGTTTAGAGCGTAAGCGTTATGATTTAGTAAAGAAAAATGCTAAACGAGTCGAAGATAGAGTTTTAAAGAAAGAACGTAAACTTCTCGAAGTTGAACAACA
>Ga0194115_10003205_pt1 | contig 18537 bp, 25 predicted proteins | sample TA2MahsurfametaG_3_FD_148656 | JGI IMG/M metagenome (GOLD analysis project Ga0194115, IMG submission 148656) | Freshwater microbial communities from Lake Tanganyika, Tanzania - TA2015002 Mahale S4 surface | ecosystem: Environmental > Aquatic > Freshwater > Lake | place: Tanzania: Lake... | reverse complement strand
TAAACCAACTAAAAATAAAAAAAAAAATGTTAAAGAAATTAAATTTAGATCATCATTAAGAGAACCTAAATAACAAGAACATACATACAAGATAACTCAAGTTAATTCTGCATATAAAAGTATGAGCAATGCGTTACTAGAATTGGCTAAAAAGGCTAATAATGTCAACCAAAAAAAACAAAAAACAAAGTTCAATCAATTTAACAATAATACGTAATAAATAAACAAATAATTCAATTATAATTCTACAACAGTATTTGTTGTATAAACGACTTGATCTTCAAAGAAATTATAGTAAACGTCGTTAAACCCTTCTGTTGGGAAATCTTTTAACAATGGGTGTTCCTGTTTACTATAATCCAAGAGCAATCGACGGATGTCAATTTTGTGCGAGTAGTTAATTTTAAACATCTCATTAACCTCTCTTTCTAATCAGCTAGCACTTTTGAAAATTTTATCAATACTTGCAATTTTTCTTAGTTTTAAATTATTGTAATTTGTTAATAAAATCAATTTCGTATTAGTTTGTAAAAAATAATACAAATAAAACAATGTAAGTCTATTTTTTTTTAAAAACGTATTTATTAGTGGATTTATCTTAGAAAATTTTTTATTATCTATTGCTGAATTTTCTAATAACATAGTATTACAAAAAAAAACCTCATTTTTGAAGAACAAATTTAAAGAGAATAACCAAGAATTGTTTAAATACAGAAAGTAACTATTTGGTAAAAAACTTTCTGCTGTCCAGATAGTTGTATTTAAATTTTCAAAAACTACAAAAATACTTAATGGTAGCGTGTATTTTTTATGCACCTTTTTCTATAAAAAACATGGCAGTTCAAAAAAGTCAAAAGTCAAAAAGAAAAAAAAATTTAAATAAAAACATATTTTTTATAAAACAAGGCAAAGCAAAGTATATAAGTAAAAACAAATATTACCAAAATTCAAAACTTTTTTAATTAAAATGTACTAACGTAAATGGGTGACGCGGTTATTTTCTTTTTTATACAAAATATAATTATATTTTCACTAATTTTTTGAGGTTTATTTTACCTCGCTAGTTTTTTTTACAAAATAAAAAACCATGTTAGCAAAAAACATTTTTGTGAGTGTGGTTTTAAATCTCTATCTGATATAAACATTCAAATAAATCTAAATTTTGCAATGCTTTGTGTATTTTTAATTCTATACGACATAGAGTTTACTTTAATTTTTCCATACTTGTTCAATATTTGATATACAAATGCACAACAATTTTGTTGTTTTGTAGTTTTTGTAAATTTAATTATTAGCTCATTATTTTATGATTGACAAGTAAATTCGTTGAGCTGACAAGTATAAATAGTTAGTTCTTAGGTGGGTATAACTCAATGGTAGAGTGTCAATTTGTGGCATTGAATGTTGTAGGTTCAAGTCCTGCTACCCACCCAAATTTTTACAAAAAAACTGAAAAAAAACAAAACATTCTTCGAAAACATAGATTTTATACATGCAGCAGTGATGATGAACTTAAAGAAAAAAAAAGATAAAGTAAGTTTTAAAAAGATAAAGTTATATATTTTATATTTTGTAAAACCTACCAAAACAATAATAACGCAGCAAAAGGAGGTATTAAATACAATTTCTATGCTCATAATTACACAAAAAAAACATAATCCTAAAGCTGCCTTTTTCAAGTTGAAAACAACATTTACATTAAGTTTGGGTGTTTGTCTAAAATATTTAAAGATTCCTACAATAAAAGCCTTTCGGAGAGACTTTAAATATTTCAAATTTTTTTTAAATTTGCTGAATGTCACTTTCTTCAAGAAAAAAAAAAAAACAATTGTTTTTAATTTAAATGGGTTTGATTATAATTTATTATGTTTACAAAAAACAATTACGACAATGTTTTTAAAAACCGGTTTAAAACTATTTTTTTTATTTTCTATAAAAATACCGTTCTGTAAAACTAAAGGAAAAAAAGTTAAATCAATAAAAAAAAGAATAAAAAAGAAAATATTATTAAATTTTCTAGAAAAGTAAATAAAAAGTAATTTATAAGATATTTAATACAGTTATATTTATGTTAATGTGCAGTCTTTTCTTGAAAAAGAATACCTTTAAACAAAAAATATTTTGTACTTTTCTTTGTATTATTATGTGAAACGAAATATTACATTCTGGTTGCAGATTGTTTTCATTATATTCACAGTATTATAGTTTTATAAATTATTTAAATACAAATAATAACGTTATCTTAATTATAATTTTTTTATACCTATCTATAGTAATATTTTTTAATAGATATAAAGTATTTTGAATTTTTTTGCTCTTATTTGTACTTATATTTTATAGTTCGTATAGCAAATATATGATATTTGGTAACAACGTCACTTATTCTTTAAAAATAAATAGCAATTTATTAAATGGTATTATGTTAATACATCCACCAATACTGTATACAACATATTTTTTGATACTTTGTCATTTTTACAACTTCAATGATAATAATATTAATAAATTTATGTGATATAAGCATTATAATATTAATACACAAAAAACGGGATTAATACAGAGTTTAATGTTACTTTTTTCTATGTTACTAGGATGCTGATGAGCTGAGCAGGAGTTACATTGAGGTGGTTGATGAAGTTGAGATTTTGTTGAAGTTCTAGCCCTCTCCATTTATACTTACAGTTTACTCTACATACATTATACACACAATAATAGGTTACAAGGTTTTTTCGTATTATTGCTTTTAATATCTTTTATATGTGTTAGATATAATATTGTAAATTCAATACATAACTTTTCATTAGCAAGTATAATAAATCAATATCTTTGTTATATAAAATATTTTATTTTACTTATTGTTGTGTATACATGTAAATATATTGTAACTATTATAGCTAAGAAAAGAAATACAATAAAATACACCTATTATATATCAATTATATTTTTTACAATTGTATTTATATTAGTTATGTATTTTTTAATAAATTACTTTGGTTTTGGAAATTTAATTGTATGTAATAAAACATATATTATATTATCAAAGATTGCATGTATATGTATTACACTAATGTTCGTAGACTCTTTCTATTTTGGTATATCTTTAATATTTTTGTTATTAGTGAATATAAGTTGACTATTTATATATATTTTAACAACAATTCTTTACATATTTTTAATAAATTCTAACACAATTTGTAAAAATACGATTCATTGAATACATATTTGTCTATTATTTTTTTTGTGTTTTTCAATGTTACAGTATTATGTTATATATAACGACAATAGTACTGATAAATATATTATATATGAAAACTCAATCAAGATAAATCAGATAACAAAATGTATATATATATATTTTGATTTCGACTGTTTAAGCCTTTTGAAAAATGTGTTCACTAATATGTTTATTGACATACAATCAAATATGATCACAAGACCAAGAGATATTTTCTATAAAAATGTTTTTTATAAAAATATTTTTGAGTATTGTAACTTATATTTTGAAAAATTTAATTTTAATGATCAAATATTTATTAGTTTCATATTTTATCAAATTTTTTTAAATCTTTTTCTACTTTCTTTACTGTTACTTTTTGTAAAAGTTTTAAAAAAAAAAAATATTGTGATATAACATTAAATAATATTGTAGAAAATTAAATAAAATTTAAATACAGTATAAAAAAAATTAAGTATGTTCCACTTTTATGCGATTTTATACGAAAAATCAAGAGACTACAACACTAAAAAAACGTTATGATATTGGATATAAGACAATTAGTCTAACTTTTGGAGAATTTTCATTTACATTGCTAAAAAGTTACAATATAGAATACATATACATATATAATTTTAAAAAAAAATTAAAAAAATTTTTTTTTTTTAAAAAATCTAAGTATAAACGTGTTTGATTATTTTTACATAAAAATTATCCACTTACAAAAAAATCAAAGAATGCTAGAATGGGTAAAGGTAAAGGTAGTATTGTTAGGTATTGTTCTCGTATTTTTAAAAATCATAATTTATTTGAATTCTCGGGATTTAATTTAAATGAGTTAGTTTTACTAAGAAAGATTTTTAATAAGAAAGTTAACATACCTGTAAGAATATACACCAATTTTTTTATTAAGAAAAGTTATGTATTAGCTGGTTGTGTAGAAAAGTTTTTTTTTTTTAAAAGATATCGAAATTAGTAATTGTAAGACATATTATCTAAGTAGATTTTGATTATTAAGACGACATTTAAAAGTCATTTTAAAATAAAAACAGCGGGAATGCCAAAAAAAAAAATTATAATTAAAAATGTTATTTTATTTATATTTTTGACTAAATTTTTTTTAAAAGACTTCACAATAGATATGCATTTTAAAAAATATTATAAAAATATAGTAAACATTTTAAAAGCACCTTGTAGGCATAAAAAATTTTTTCATAAATTGGTATACGAATATTATACAGTTAATATTGTATATAAATATAAAAAGTTTTTTACTTTAAAAAAAAAATTTGAGACATCGTTTTTCTTTTACAATCTAAAAAATCTTTTTAATAAAATTGGAACAACATCATTAAACAGAACAAAAATTCTGGTTATTCTACCGACAGTGTTAGTAGATTTTTTTAAAATTTAATATCTACAATCTGATTAACCTAAAATATTGGAATTATTTAAAAAACCTTGTTTTTAAAATATCTTTATAAGAAACCTATAACATCTTCTGTAAAAATTTATAATAATGTTTACAAGAAACCACTATTACTATTTATTAACATATGCTTAATTTTTTTAAAGGTCTCTGTTATCATTAACAACAATTTAATAAACATATCATCAAAACATAACCTTCAGAATTGATTTTTATGCGATTATGAATTATTAACTTAAATATTATTGTCAATAAGTTTTAATGAATATTTTATGTTCATACCTTTTACACTTTTTCTATTTTCATTCTGATCTGTCTTTTTCAAACTAATAAATAGCACAAATCTTATAAACTCAGAATTGGATAAAAGTAAAAAGATAAAAAATGTAAATACACCGAAACAAAATTATTTTTTTGTTCTGGTTGAGTATTACCTATTAAGCATCATTATTTTATTTTTAATGTTTTTTTGTATACATGGAAAAAATAATATTGGTTTATTTAATCACTTTGTTTTCACTGAATTTCATATAAGAATCTTTCTATTCTTTTTAACAATGTCTTTTATGTTTTATTTTATTCTGTATGCCTCAATATTTAATAAAACTGAATATCCTCTTGATTTTTTTTTTAGTTTACTGAACTTGCTTATTCTTTTGCCTATTTTATTCTGTGTTAATAATTTCTTTACATTCTTATTTGTATTAGAATTAATTTCATGTTTTTTGTTTTATATGTTATCTGCATCCAAAATATGATATAAAAATATTGAAGAGGTTAAAATCAATGTCAAGAACGAGAAACCACAGTTATACATAAACATGATTTTTTTTCAATATTGAATTACTTTTTTTTCAACAATATTTATTATTTATGCTATTTTAAATATTTTCTATTTTTTTGGAACAACAGAATGATGTTTATTTAACTTTATTAATAACACGTCAAATGTAACAACATTGAATATAACAAAAAATAACTCTTTTTTTATCTCAACTGTACTTATATTTAGTGTTTTTTTAAAATTGGGTGTTTCACCAATTCATCTATTTAAAATTGAGACCTATAAAGGTATTCCTTATCTATCCATATTATTTTATACAACATATTATTTTATAGTAATTTTTTTTATGTTTTTATGTTTAATTGATGAAAATTTCTTATCTTTTATAAACTTTTATTATTATATATTTTTGTTAATTTTATTCTTAGGTCTTATATACGTTACAACATTATTATTTGACGTAAATTATTTAAAGGCTTTTTTCGCTTATAGTACGATAATAAACTCTTTAGGTTTTTTAATTTTATTCATCTCAAGATTTTAAATTTTAATAGATGTAATTGTTTACAAAAATAGTAGATTTTGAAATTTTTTTTTAAAAAGATTTATTTGACTTCAAATATACCTATTCGTAAAAATATTTGAAGAAAAAATAAGATAGGTATTGATAGCACGAAATCAAATTTTATACAGTTTACCAAACATTTTCTTAAAAGTGGATCTTTATTAAAGTATAAATTGTACTTATCTAATGTTTCACGAAGATTTCAATATTTTTTATATAAGGATTTTTTTACATTTTTAAAGGATTATCCACACATGCAAGGTATTATGGAAAATTTCTTTGAAAAAAATCTAAGCTTTTTAGAAATTTTTCAATTAACAATAAATTTAATCAAACCACCATTCATAATGAAATCTATAAATGTTCCGAAGAAGTTAAAAAAAAAATCTGGAATAAAATATTTAGTAAAGATTGTTTATAGACCAGAATGCAAAAGATTAAGCAATGCATTTAAACAGTTACATATTTATAGCAATTCTCTACGGGATAGTACTTTTGAAATTAGATTATATAAGGCTATTTTATACACATTTTTTGAATGAAAAGATTCAATGTTGTATAGAAATAAAGTTTCAATTTTTAAAAAGTTTTTAAAAATTTAAATAAATTTTATTATTATGTTATTAGTATTAGCTGTAAAAACGTATGTTTTGGGTGGTTGTATGACTCCAATTGCTTTTGGTGTTCTAGGTACAGGAATTTTATTTGGTTGTTATAATTTAGCTGTTGCTAGAAATCCAGAAGAAAACGAGAATTTATTTAATGCAACTTTAATGGGTTTTGCATTAATGGAAACTTTTGTGTTTACTTCCTTGATTGTTGGTTATCTAATATACTCTTTATAATTTTATAAATTAATTTTTATTCATTTTTTTGTACTATATCATAATAACCGTGAAAACTCTTATCATGTGTTTAGTTGCTATAGCAATTAGAGGAACTTTACCACGATACAGATTTGATCAAATAACACAACTGAATTGGAAACATTTTATCTTTATTTGGTTGGGGTATTTATTATTGAATAGTGTTTATACATTAATGTTTATTTAACACTTATTTATTTAGCCCAGATAGTTTAGAAGGTAGAACATTAGTCTTAAAAACTAAAAGCATTGGTTCGAATCCAATTCTGGGCGAATGTCGTTGTTAGAAATGATCAAGTATCGAATATATTCTTATTATATAGAAGTGATATACCCCTATGTGAAAATATTCATGACTGTTGCTTCATATAATATCTGTTGCAGACTTACTGTTTTCCTTTTTCAATTTATTATTACTCTAGTAAAAGAATTTATGTACTTGATACGTATTATTTCTAGGGTCATTTTTGATTTTATTATTTACCTCTCTCAAAACAAATCCCTTCATGCTAATCTTTATACTATTCTGATTGTACTACTTCACTTATTATGACTTGATATGGCGATATATCAAGTTAACGAATTCATATTTAATGTAAATTATCATATTCTTGGTGGTACGGATGTCCGATCTCATAATGATTGTATAATTAATTATCTAATTAAAATTCTGGTGCTTGATTAATATGTTGATGTTTGCTTAATTTTTTTAGTTCAGGTAGCTCAGGGGTAGAGCGTTAGCCTGAAAAGCTAAAGGTCGTTGGTTCAAATCCAACCCTGGACAAATGTTCGTAATTTTAATGTATTTTGTAACAATTTTTTTATTGTTTTATCCCATTTTTTGTGAATTGTTTTTTTATCTAGTTTATTTCTTGTATTTCTTGACTTTTTTATGAATCTTTCTTCAAAAAAGTAATTACGTATTTATACAATACGATTTTGCTAAAATAAAGAACTGTTTATCAGCCGGTTTAAAAAAGACAAAAACAAGTTTAAAGTCCTTTTATGCACTACACGTTAATTTTTTTAAACCATATCGTAAATATACAATATTTTTGAGATGAAAACCGCTTTTTAAAAAAACTTCATATTTTGGTTTATATAGAGCTAATCGTGTTCGCTGATTTAACAAAACAGAAGAAAACTAAATAATTTTTAAATAGTTTAATAATAAATACTGTTGTCATAAAACGATTGCTTCTTTTAAGGGAGAGTTATAGTGCTTGTAAAGAAGATACATTTTTCCTGGAACATCTTGCGACCATTAATCTTTTTCTCCCACTAGAAAAGAAAATTTTTAATAAAAACACTAAGCAATTGACAAAAGATTTTTTTGTAAAAATTGTTTTAAAAAAAAGATTGAAAACATTTAAAAAACCTTTTAATTTTCATAAATATATACTGTTGTACCAATTTTTTAATAAATTTGTTTTTAATTTTTTAGAATTTTTTTTAAAGTCAAGGATATTATTTAATTTTAAAAAATCCAGTGGAAATAAAAAAATTAGAAGGTTAACTTCAAAAAAAATTTTAAAAAAGTATTTTCGACGAAATATAAAAGTTGGTCTAGAGATTTTTGGTATTTTGTATTACACACTTCTACTAAAAGATGGTACATTTTTTGTAAACTTTTTTAAAAAGGTGTTGGAGCGTACAAAATTGAAATTGCATAAAAAGGCTTTGATAGGACTACGAAAACTATTAGGAAGATTTTTTAATGTATACTATAAGTGTTTTGATTTATTGGGACTATTCTTTAACATAAAGGGTAAGTTGGGTGTAACAGGTAACGCCAAAAAAAGAAGATATTTTTTTTATTTTGGTTGACACAATATTACTAAGCGTACATTACGAATAGATTTGAAACATGTATCAGTTTGAACACAAACCGGTACACTTGGATTTACTTTCTATTTATTTTTTTAAATGTTAGTATTTATTTACACTTTTTTTCCTTTTTTTTTTAAAAGGATTTGTCTTGATGTCCTTAAACCTTTTTTAGTAAAGATATTTATATACCTTACGTTTACAATAGTTCTAATAATCGATGCATTCTTAATAGTATATTTTATGTAAAATTTATTTTTTTTTATTTTCTTTACATATACATTTCTTCATCATATTGTTGTGATATGAGCTTTGTTAAAAACAAGTGTCATACTATGATAATTTCGTTTTCTAATTTTATAACCTTTGCCAGCAAATTTTATTTTTGCATACATATATTTATCAAATTGCGCAATATATTTATCAAACTGATAAATGTAATCTAATGTTCTTTTTGAATTATTTTGACTAATTTCAAATTGTTTATTCGATATGATTCTTAACTTAGTAGTGTTGCTTAGCTTTATTAAAAAAAAAAAATATATGTTGTATATATATATGAGGTACACTGTTTTATTTTTGAACACACTGTAATTCTGATTTTTTAAAAAAATTTTTTGTTCAAATATCATTATGTTATCTTACTTATTAAAGCTTTTTATATTAGTAAGCTTATCCATTAATATTAGACTTTTTATTTTATGTCTGCAAAAGCTGAAGTTTTTGAGCATACCACGTCTTCTTGCAGTCGTAAGACAGATTTTATTTTTTTTTGATATTGTGGAATTTTTTAAATAACTTCTTTTGTTTAATATATAATTGGCATATATTTTGTTTTTTATAATAACACTATTATTTTGTACAATGCTTTTTAAAATTTTTGTAAAAATTTCTTTTTTTATTAAATTTATCCTTATTAATTTTTCTTTCAAGATTTTTTTTATGTTTTGATTCATTTTACGAATTTATATATTATCTATCAACTTCTCCAAAGACAACATCTATAGTTCCTATTAATGCTACTAAATCAGCTAAAAAATGACCCTTTGCTATTTGCGGTAATACATGCATATTGTGGTAAGCTGGTGAACGTACTTTACATCTATATGGTGTGCTACTTCCATCAGATATTAAAGATACTCCGAATTCACCCTTAGGCGATTCAACAGATTGATATGTTCAATTTGGTTGTATCTTCTGACCTTCGCTTCAATATTTAAAATGTGTTATTAGATTTTCCATACTATTGTAGTTATTTTTTAATATGTGTTGATTTCAGTCCATTGTATTTATATATTTTAATATTGCATGTGGTGTTATATTTGTATAGTTACCGAATTTATTAAAATTTTTTTTTTTTGATTTTAACTTTTTATGTTTGATTATTTTATAAATACTCTGATTTATTATATTTAAACTTTCTGCCATTTCATTCATTCTTATTAAGAATCTATCATACGAGTCTCCATGTTGGCCTATAAAACTTCTGAAATTCAAAAAATAGTAGTTAGCATATGTTTCTAATTTTCCTAATCGTAAATCTCTTTTTATACCTACAGACCTTGACATAACACCAGTTAAACCATAGTCTAGACATGTTTGATAAGAGTAAATACCTATATTAACAAGACGATGTTTTCATATTTTATTGAATGTTAATATATTATGCATTTCGTTTAATGTTGTAAAACAATTTCTAGAAAATTCTAATATATCTTCCAATAAAAAACTGGAAATAGAATCCAAATTTGTTTCGTTTGGTCTGTAAAAAGCCGCATGCATTCTTGCACCAGAAACTCTTTCATAAAACTCCATTATTTTTTCACGTTCTTCAAAAGCTCAGAATATAGAAGACATACTACCTACATCCAATGCATGACATGCAATCGCCAACATGTGATTTAGAATTCTTGTCAACTCGTCATATAAGGTTCGTACTTGTACAAATGTTGATGAATAATTTGTAGTACCTAATAAGCTTTCAATTGCTAAACAGTACGCATGCTCTTGTATTAACATAGAACAGTAATCAAATCGATCAAAATATGGTAGTGATTGTAAATAGAATCTATCTTCCATTAATTTTTCTGAACCTCTATGTAATAATCCGATATGAGGGTCCGCTTTTTCAACAATTTCACCGTTTAATTGTAATATCAGTCTTAATACGCCATGCGCGGCAGGATGTTGAGGACCGAAATTAATGTTTACTGTTTTTATGTTTTTCATATTTGTTGTATCTCTTGGTACTTGAGGTTTCCAAATTTGGAATATATTTCTATTCATATAATAAAAAGGTGTTCTCTTTAAATTTAAACTATTTTGACTTAGTAAATGAATTTGGTTTATGCTTAGTCTTTTTCAATTCTTGAATTTATGTTTATTTGTTATATACTTTTTTCTGTATCTTATTTTTATTTGACATAAAGAAAATGAAAACTTTAAACTCCTTAAAAAATTTTGGTAAATTGAATATTGTGACGATCACCATCGTGATGGTACTATTGAGTATTGCTGGTATACCGCCATTGGCTGGATTTGTTAGTAAGTTTTTGCTTTTAAATTTTCTACTATTTAGACAGTTTTTTTATTTCATTATATTATTTTCAGTTGTAAATTTTTTTGCTTTATATTTTTATTTACAGTGTTTGAGATTTCTTATCTCAAAAAATCAAACAAACGTGTTTATATTAAAAAATAAACGGGTTTATTTAAATACAACTATTATAACTATATTAGTTTTACTAAATTTATTTAATTTTTTTGGCATTTTATTTTTGGGGGATGTTCTTTATTGGTTTTTTGTACTTATACTGCAAAAGCATATTTTTTAGCTTGCTTGTGTTTATACACATTTTATTAACAGAATTATTTATTCACACTTTATTGACTTTCTTTCAAATTTTAAAAAAAAAAAGACATTCCGAGAAAAAAAAAAATTCAATACTTGGTGACAGACCTCAGATAAGTGGTGTTGTTACAAAAGTTAGAATTGCAACACCAAGAAAACCAAACTCTGCTAGAAGACCTGTTGTAAAAGTACTACTATCGAATAAAAAACAAAGGGTGGTACACGTACCTGGGAAAGGACATAATCTAAGAAAACATTCTGAGGTTTTAGTAAGTGGTGTTGGTGCTAGAGATTTGCCCGGTGTACATTATTCTTGTATACGGGGTGTGTATGACTTAGTACCCGTAAGTGGAAAAACAAGAAGACGTTCTATCTACGGGGTAAAACGACCAGATATTTTGAAAAAAAAGTTGCGTAGAAAATTTAGAGTATCTTAATATGTTTTGAATATAATGAGAGTGGATTATGTTGTAACTCCAGCAAAAGCTGTTGTTTCTTGAGCTCGGCAAGGATCTTTCTGACCACTTACATTCGGATTAGCTTGTTGTGCTGTTGAGATGATGCACGCAACTGTAAGTCGTTACGATTTTGATAGATTTGGTGTTATTTTTAGACCTACACCAAGACAAGCCGATTTTATAATTGTTGCGGGTACATTAACAAACAAAATGGCACCGGCACTTAGAAGAATTTATGAACAAACTATGGATCCAAAATGGGTCATATCAATGGGTAGTTGTGCAAACGGGGGTGGTTATTATCATTATTCATATTCTGTTGTTCGCGGTTGTAATAAAATTATACCTGTTGATATTTATATTCCTGGGTGTCCACCTACGGCAGAAGCGCTAATGTTTGGTGTTATTCATTTACAAAAAATTGTGTATAGACAAATAAATGAAGAGTGTGGAAAATTTAACAAAAAACAGGGGTTTGACAAATACCTTTAAAAGATGAAGAATACGTACATATTTAAATAAAATGTTATATAAAAAACGAAGCCGTTTTTTTTTTACAAAATATCTTCGTTTTTTATTTTCCTTTAAAAAAGGGTTTTATTTAGGTAATATTAATTTTATAAAAGTTTTAAAAAAAGTATTTATAATAGACCCTAAAGGTTTAAAAATATATTTAGTATTTCCAACTAAATCTAATTTTAGAAAAAAAATTTTAATGTTTGTTTAAATTATTTTTATAAAAACGTATAAACCCATCACGAACACGTTACGATTTAAAAAATCACAATTTATATTAAAATATAAACGTGTTTTTACTTTTTTTAAAAAACTGATAAAAAATAAAGCAGGGCGTAATAATAATGGGGTGGTAACTGTGTTCTCTAAAGGTCAAACAAAAAGAAGAAATGCTTTTCTTTCAAATTCGTTATGTTTGTGAAATAAGGGGGTTGGTATCGTTTCAAAGATAATAAGAAATAAAAAAAAACTTTCTTCCGTTGTGCAATATTCAACAGGTTCAGTTGTTGTAAATTCACATATACATGGAACAAAAATCGGTCAATTTATTTTTTCGTCTGTATTACCCTATAAATTTTGATCCAATTTTAAAACAAATTGTTTAGTTCTTTTGAAGTTTCTACTTAAATTTTCCATTATATCTAACATTTTTGTTAGTAATGTATCTAAGTATGCTGTTTCAGCAGGTACTTTTTGTCAAGTTTTGGAGTTCTATACCGATTATAATCTGGTTAAAGTTGTACTTCCGTCAAAACAGGTAAAAGTGTTTACCGGTTGGGGTTTTTGCATTTTGGGACGGAACTCGAATATACATACGAAATACTTCGTACCTGGTAAGGCAGGATCTTTAAAGTTGTTTGGAAAAAAATCGAAAGTGCGAGGTGTAGCTAGAAATCCGGTTGATCATCCACACGGAGGTAGAACAAAAACAAATCAACCAGAGGTTTCTATATGAGGTTGAATTGCCAAAAAAAATAAATAATATATATGGCTAGATCAGTTTGAAAATTTAAATTTTTTTCAAAAAACATTTGAAAAAACATGTTTTTAACCAAATTTAAAACAATAAAAATTATAAAGCTTTTTTGTCGTAATTCTTGTATACCAAGAAATTTTTTTAAAAAACAGCTATATATTTATAAAGGTAATATTTTTAACAAAGTTTTATTTAATCGTTATCAACTATTTTTTAAGTTCGGTGAGTTTTCTTTCACAAGAAAACCATTCAATTTTCCTCAAAAAAAAAAAAAATCTAAAAGGTAATTAGTAATAGGTCAATCAAGTTTACCAATGTTAACTAGATCTGGTATATACATGTATTGAAATAATTCTTGGTTTAATAATTTTAATCAAAAAAATTACTTATTAAAAACCATGTTTTTAGAAAGTTTAATAAAATTTACTTGTTCTGAAAAGATTTTTAAATTTTTTTTTTTTAATCAATTTTTTTTTTCAGGGAATTTTTTTTTAAAATTTATAAAGAGTGTAGCAATACAAAAAAAAGAGCAGTCGATGTCAAAAAAACTCAAAAAAAAATTAAAGAGAAAAAAAATGAAAATAAAATTTAATTTCTCCAAATTGTGGTTTATAAAGTTCAACGGTTTTATTTTGATTACTATTTTCTGTTTTTTTTTCAAGTGAAGGAAAACTTTTAGATTATGGCAACGCGGAAAAAGAAGAAAACTTTTTTTAAATAAGTCCATGCGATTATATTTAACTTCACCATGATTACATAATAAGGACACTGAAATTATTACGAAAAAAGTTTTTTTTTTCTAAAAAAGGTGACTAAAATATAAAAGCAACGTTATCGTTGCCTCATCAAAACTTGTATTAAACATGTTTGTCATATTGTTTATTCATTGATTTTATTTAACATACTTGTTATGTTTGCGTGAAGGAAAAAAAGTGAATGGTTCTTTTTTATATACTAGTTATAGTTTACATGATTTTTTCTTCAAATACTCTTCTTATGGGCTTTCTAAAAAAATTTTAACATTATTACAAAGCAGGTTAGAAACAAGATTAAACAAAAAAATAAAAGAGCTTTCTATTTCTAAAATGCTTGTTATATATAACATATTGTTAAATATCGTGCCATGTGACAGAGAGTTAAAAAAAAAAACAATATTTAACGTGTTCATGCTCGATTTAATTAATTCATATCGCGGTTTACGTCATTCGTTCGGTCTTCCAACAAGAGGTCAGAGAACATGAACAAATGCATGATCTACTTATAAATCTAATTTATTGTTGAGGCAATTTAAAATAAAACTGTCAAAAAAATTATATACTACTATAACTATTAGTGATTTAAATATTGCCTATTTAGCTGAACAAATCAATAGCCTATGAAAACTACAGTGAGAGTTTGAATGAAAAAAAGCCAAAAGACAACGTCAATTACAAGCAAAAAAATCTAGAAATTTTTATAAGGTTGATTTACGTAGCATCGCATCTGGAAACGTTGCAATAAAAAAAAAACAAATAAGTAGTTATATTGTTGGTTTCGACCCGGGGTTTACTAAGTATGTTATAAAACAATCATTAAAGTTTAAATCAAAATAAAATTTAATTTTTTGACTCCAAAATATAATTTACTATTGTTTAGATTTTTCTCAATCATGTTCATTTTCTTGAATTTTAGAATTTTCTTTTTTTTCTACAGAGATTGTAACAATACACATTTACTGAAGAAAATTAACAAAAAAAAAAATTTTTTTTTTAAAAAAAAATTTAATATACGTCTTTTAAGTATTCGGCGGCTGAGATACGTCTTAAAAAAAAAGGCAAAATCTAGAAGAGTCTTTGACGATAAGTTCTTTTTCAAAAAATTTTTCTTTAAAACTTTATTAAAGGGTAGAAAGTTTCTAAAAAGTTTTTTTTTCGGTGAGCGCAGAATGCGTCAAAAAACTCTAACGAAAAGATTATATAAACTAAGCACGAATTTATCAAAATTGTCGAATTTTGTTAATACAACAGAGTTTACAATATCGAATATTCTTCTACGTTCTAATTTCTTTTTCTTTAAAAAAGATATTATACTTTTTGCAAAAACAAATAAAATTTTTTTAAATGGTGTGTCTATTTTTAAACTAAACACCCTGCTTTTTGTTGGTGATTGTGTTCAATTACCTGTGTCAATTCAATATTACACTTACATAAAATTTTTCAAAAAGTATTTTAAGAGAAAGTTGGCAGAATACAAGAAAGATTCTTGAAAGTTTTTTAAAAAAAAATATATTAGAGGTAATCTTCATATAAAAAGAAGACTACCACGTTATTTAGATTTTTTTTTTATATATAAATTAAATATACCTAAATTTTTAGAAATTGATTATTTGACAATGACTTTATTTATTTTAAAGAAAAATGAATTTAAGTTAAATGATATTTTTTATTATAAGCAATTTAATAGGATCTTTTTTCCATTGTACAATTGAAAAAAAATAAATTAACTATAACTGACTCATTTAAAGATATTCGTAAATACAATAGCCATGGGAGTTCTAGGGTACAGTTATATTTGTAATGATACTACAAGTATGAAAAGTGTAGATATTTTTAATATCTTTGATTTTGAGATTTGCGTAAATGCTCTCTATACCGGATTTAGCTGACTATATACATGTGTAGAATTTGTATATGCATATGATTATAAAATTACTTACTTTTGATTTTTAGGTAATATTCACGATGAATCTTTCGATTTTTTTTTCTTACTTACTGATATTTTAACATAAGTACCTCTAGTTTGCAACTTTTTTGATCTGTTTTACTAGATTTTTATACAAATTCAAATTTATTAAAATTTACAATCACAGACGAGTGATTTCGAAGTTTTTTATCAACTAAAGAAACAACACTTTTCGTGTTATATCACCCTGAATTAATCTTTGTTAGATCTCAAATCATTAATAATTCTTTTATTAACTTTCTTTCTGACATGAATATTTCAATTTACGAGTATTTAGAGTCTGAATCTTACATTAGTCCTATATTACTTTTTCCACAACTTGCATTTATAGTATACGTTGTATTGGTTGGTGTTTCTTTTTATTTTTCTTTTTATATGGGTTTTTCTAAAGAAGAAAATACAACTGATGTTGATTTTTTATCAAACAGTATGTTAGTTGAGTCAGAGAAAGAAATTGGTTCTGCTGATGATTTACTGATGACTGTATTAGTATTTTTATACGTTTTTTTCTGATATTTCTATATACATTTCCACACTTTATGTACAAACTTTCCAGAAATTTCGTTAATTTTTTTCTTGATGCCTGCTATGTACTACGTAATTTTAAATACACCAACATTATTACTCTATGATTTTGGTATATTCTTTGTTGCTTATTTAAGGGGTGTAGCACCATCATCTGTGTTGTCACTTGAGTTAATGTACGATTATGTTGCTGTCATTGCATTTTACGTTAGGGTTTTAGTGCAAGGCGTTAGACTCATTCTCATGTTTTTTACTTACGCTGGTATGCACGATGTTATTTTATACTATATGTATGATCAAACTTTACTCATTGGAAATGAATCTATATGAGAAGAAATTTCTAATATTAACCTGTCTGTAAATTCTTTAACTTATTTTTTCGTGTTTACTTTACCAGGACATGTTTTTTATTGGTTATATGAGCTTTTTCATACATTTTTTGTTGTAACTGGTCAATTTGTAGCATATTTTGCCATGATTTTTTGATTATTTTTATTTTTATTTACATTTTTTGTCATTGAGAGACAAGAAAATTATTTTAATGAAAAAAGAAAGCAGAGACAAAAAACTCTTAAAAAAATACGAGATTTAAGCAATGGAGGTTAGTATTCCTCTTTTTGCAGATATGTTATCCTCTCACTTTTTTACTTTTACTTTTTTTCGAGAAGTTCAATCAGGGTTTTATTTGGATTTTTTCTCAAAAAAACTTTGTGAGGTCTTTTTAAGAAATGTTTTTATATATACTGCTTTGTTTTTCGGCGAGAAGTATATGATAGAAATTTTAACTAAAAAAATTGTAGATAACTATATATATAATACAAATTCTTATGTTGGTTGGAACTCATTAAAGTATAATTTATTTTTTTATAGTATATTGTCTCTTATATTCTACGTTTTAACTTTTTTCAATCTAATATTGTTGTTATATTAGCTTCGTTTTTTATAAAGTTGTTTCTCTTAGTAAATCTTAATATGTTTTTAAGATTGAATTATGGGGGTACCACACTCCAAGGCTTTTAGAACTAAACCTTATAGTAAATAAGTATCGTGAGAGAAAGGTGAAAAGAATTTTTTATATAAAAGTTAAAAGATCTTGAAACCCAACACTATAAACAGTTAAAGCAACTTGTTTTAGCGTACCTTTTGCATAATGGACCAGTGAGTTTATTTTAATGGCGAGCTAATGCGCAATGTTAATGTGATAGTCATTATCATAAGACCCGAAGCTAAACGATCTAACAATGACTAGGTTGAAGATTTTTGTCAGAGGACCGTACTCGTGAATGTTGCAATATTCTGAGATAAGTTGTTGTTAGGGGTGAAAGGCTAATCAAGTTTAGTGATAGCTGGTTTTCCGCGAAATCTATTTTAGTAGATAGGTAAATATAATTTGGTGGTGGTAGATAAAATTTAGTCTTAAATTAGTTTCTAGAAATTAATTAAATACTTTGAATTTCCGAATACAACCATTTTATTTTACTAAACAGACCATTAGCGCTAAGGTTTATGGTCGAGAGGGAAACAGCCCAGATTGACAAATAAGGTATTTAAAAATCAATAATTACTAAGAAGTAAAATTATTTTTTAAAATGGTAGGCCTGGAAGCAGCCATCCACTAAAGAAAGCGTAATAGCTCATTTAAAAATATATGTATTTTTAATTAAAATACAATTTAATTTAATTTCAACAATGTAAGAAAATAATTGATTTACCGAATTTACAAACTTGTGGTAGCGGAATATTGTATAAAACTTTAAAGTAAAATTGTAAAATTTTATTAAGTTATTACAACAATTTATACTGGT
>Ga0194115_10003203_pt1 | contig 18539 bp, 18 predicted proteins | sample TA2MahsurfametaG_3_FD_148656 | JGI IMG/M metagenome (GOLD analysis project Ga0194115, IMG submission 148656) | Freshwater microbial communities from Lake Tanganyika, Tanzania - TA2015002 Mahale S4 surface | ecosystem: Environmental > Aquatic > Freshwater > Lake | place: Tanzania: Lake... | reverse complement strand
GATGGTTTTTTGTACCAACGCACCTGTCCCTGCCGTTCCATTGGCTCAATGCCGTCCATTTCTAACAGCCTTACAGGGTTTATCAGTGTTTCATCATGAATGATAAACTCACATTCCATTTCTCTGCGGAAGCGTTCTTCGCCTAACTGAGCTCGTTGTTCTGCTGCCCAAATATCATCGCGCTCAGGATGTTCTTGCCATTTGCTGCGATATGCTTTGAATCCATTGATGCCAAGAGCAGTTTGATTGCCAAACTCATCAATGGTTTTGTTTGCGCCTTTCCACAACAGAGCAAACTGATCTTCATCGCTGTTTGGTGTACTAGTTATTATACACTTACCACCAGTGGCCAAGGTTGGACTGATTGAAGTCCAAAATTCTGTGGCAATAGTGGATCGCACAAATGCAAACTCGTCGCAGTAGAGCAGTGAAATACTCATACCACGACCAGTGTTTTCTGTTGTGGTCTGAGCAACTATTCTACTGCCGTTGTCAAAATCAATAGAGCCCTTGTTATAGCTAACCACACCTGCTCTTATGAAGTCTGGGCAGTGTTCATATGCATACCGTATCCTCTGCATGATCTCTTGAGCACCAAGATACTTGTGCGCTGCTACCAATATGGTGCTGTCGGGGACAAACATTGCGTACCATAATAAATAACCAGCAGCACTTGTTGATTTGCCCGTTTGTCTTGGCATCATGCTGATAGAGAATCTATAATTATTATATGTATCTATCAGTCTTTTTTGGTAATCCCAAGGATGGTATTGAATACTGCCTTTGGTAGGATGCTGGATGTATAGGTAATTGTCCATAAAAAACTGTGGGCCGGTAATAGGATCGGCACACTTGGCAATTTCATGGATCTGATGTTCTGTAAAGCTCTCCGTTTGGTGAGCTTTTTTTACAATGACACCTTCAAGTGATTTACTCATATAAGTATTTAACATGAACTGCCTGCTTCTCAACTCAAACTATGAGCCTATTTCTATACTGCCATTGAGCATTATCAATTGGCAACATGCTATCAAATTGATGTTTTTGGATAGAATTACTGTGCTTGAAGAATACGAGCAATATGTTGCTCGTAGTGCCAGCTTGACCATAAATTATCCAGCTGTTGCTGTTACAAAAAATTACTTCAACAACAAGCGTGGAGTGCGGTTCAGTAGAGGCAACTTGTATCTACGTGATCTTTATCAGTGCCAGTATTGTGGAGACACTTTCAACAGTGATGCGCTTACTATTGATCACGTGATTCCACGCAGTGCAGGAGGTAAGGTCACTTGGGAAAACGCTGTGACTGCCTGTAAACCATGTAATCACAAAAAAGGCACCAAGCTATGGAAACCCATGCGCATGCCTTTCAAACCTGACTACTATCAATTGGTAAGCAAGTGGAAAAATCGTCCAATACACATCGAACACAAAAGTTGGTACGAGTACCTGGGCATGGAGCAAAAAGGGCGGGCTACCGCTTGACTGGAGGTTCGCCTGTCATGTACGGTAGGCTGAACCACAGTTGGAACCACTCGGGTGATCCTGGCTGAATGTTGTGTTTTTTCTCTAATTCTCGTTTTTCCATGCCAGTACGACTGATATTCATTCCGTCGTACTGTTGCCAGTTAGGCTGTTTTGAATTGTTTACCCCGGCTAGAGCTTTCAATTCGTGAATAGGATCGGTTTCGTCCAGCACTGTATCTAGATTGCCTGTTTCGCCTTCTGGTACAAAATTGCTTGAAGTAAACTTAATCTGTTTCATAGTATTCTTCAATCATTGTGTGCATGATTAAAAACCCTGTGACACAGAGTGCTATGCCAATCAGGTCGCCGCGACTGATATACCAAGTTACCAACATCCAAAAAAGCAAGAAGTTGGCCAGCTTCATTAGTGTTGACCCCAGGGTACGGTGCGATCGCTTTCGTCACCGTTGGGCTGATATTCTTGCTCGCCCATGTTATTGACACCAGCTTTGTTTGGCTTCGCCATAGTACTCTCTTGCGTATCCATTGGCAATTAACAATGAGCGAAGACTTTGTCCATCAAGAATCATGTCGCCCAGCACACGACCACCAAACTTGTCCCAACCATAAAGTGTGACTTGACGCTTCAAGGACTTGGCAACTGCATTTTTAGTAAATGCACTGGCTGCTTCGCCTCTTTGTGCTTCACTTGGACACTGAGCTCTATGTCCTTTTTCTGGAGTATCCACGCCATAGATGCGCACAGCCAATTCTGGCTTGAGGGGCTGCGGCAGGAAAGGTGCTGAGATCACCACAGTGTCACCATCGTTCACACGCACAATCTGCGCATCGTAGGTCACACCTTTTGGCTGCTTGGCAGCAAAGGCTGCAATAGGTAATGCTAGTAGAATTGTTGCTAAAAATTTGTTCATTGAAAACTCCTGAAATGTCAAGTATTTATTTTTATTTGTTTTTGTATCCAGCTGGCTTTGGGCAGTATCTTTACGGTCTCTGGATCGTTGTGTTGCAATTTGCCTGACTGTGGACACATGCTGCAAATTGCATGTGATTGTCTTATGTTAGCAAAATATTCGGTTAAGTCATCTGCCGCTGAATAGGGTTTGTATTTGGGCCAACGCTGTGCAAAGTCTGGTTGAGTATCTTGTAAGTTTGGGTACGGAAAACACTTGTAGAGCAAGTTTTTGTAAATGTACACAGAACCAGGGCTCACACAATGTTCAAATGCCTTGTCTGGGTCGCTGTCAAATGGCACTTTGTTACCAGTTTCATCAAAGTCATAAGGCACCACAAAAGTTTCATTTTGACTCACAGCAATATTCAGGCCAATTGGATTTTCGTATGCAAACTTGTATGGAATGTTTGCACTGACCCAATTGCCGCCGCCCTGCATCACTGACTTGTTGTTCACAACCCAGTCTGTAAAAAGATTTAGAAACTCTGCAATAAGATTTTTGAAAAATCTTCCTTCATCGTCATTCTTGTGCAGTGCCACTCTTATTTCAAGAGGCTGTACTTCGCGAACCCACTCAGTGTCAAAAATTTTTCTCAACAACAATGCATTGGTAGGTATGCTGATTTTAGCACGGGGCCAACACCGCCTGGCCTCACGCACAATGTCCTTGATTCTAGGATGCATGAGAGGCTCGCCCCCAAACAACACTATCCAATCTGGGTCAAGAATCTTACTCCATTGTTGCATGCCTTGAACAAGATCATCGTAATCTGCAACTCCATCTCTTGGTATATCGCTGAGTGTTACACAGCCGCGACAACTCATGTTGCAACTATAAGCAACATGCAAAACCATTCTATATACGCTGTATCTTTTCATTGATAAACAAACACAAAAGGCCCTAGTGGGCCTTTTGTTTACACTATGTCTTTTAGACTTTTATATAACTTGAACAATTTGTCTTCTTGAACTGCTGTTTCGTCCAGTGGATTTGCGGCACGGTTGGCTGTGCCAGGATCCTGTTTTTTAGGACGGTTGAGATCGTTTCCTGCACGAGTAATTGCATCAACTCCTGCGTAACGCTCGTCTGGTTCGTTGGCATATTCTTCAAGGTTGTTGTCAATACTGATCACCTTGGGTTTCTCTTGGTGTGCAGCACCAATCATGCCAGCCATTTTTAGAATCTTGGCCAGTTCTTCTGCTGCATCGCCATCTGCAGTCACGGTAACTGTTTTACGACCAGTCTTGGTATCCATACTGGTGTTAACACTCATACCATCCTGCTGATCCATACTGCCCATTGGACTCATGTCGCCGCATTCGTCTAGATTAGCAGACTCTTCCATGGACTTGCCTTTGCCTTCCGCCATACCACATTCGTTCATGCCATGTTCTGGGCAGTACTGACCTTCAGCGGTAATGTTGCAACCGCCTTCATTAACTTTTTCGTCCTTGTCACCAGTCACTGTGTAGGTTTTACCGCCTACTGTGAATGTTTCCTTGCCTGCACGAATAGCATCGCGCCTTGCTCCGATAAACTCATTGCTCTCGTTGGGCTCTTCTTCAATCGGTTTAATGCCTGCCAATTTGGCCAGTTCTCTTAACCCAGCTTTGGGATTTGGAATAGTTGGTTTGATTGGTGTTGTATCCACTGTTGGTGGTGCTGCTGGTATCACGCTAACGGCCTCAGCAGATTCTGGCGGCACTTCTACTAGATTAGGTATTTCGTTGTCCATGAGTTTCTTGCTGTGACGATGAATGTCTAGTGCATCTCGTAGCTTGTCGCCAAGGTAACCTGTACGCTTGTATTCGTCCATCTCGCCGTGCAGTTCGTTCAGCATTTCTTCTACAGTCTGATCTGTCTCACGCATCATCTCTGCATAATTGATTCCTTCGCTGACTTTGTTTGGTAACCCTTTGTGCTTGGTTTTGGCAAAGTCCTTGGCATCTTTCTTGCTCATGCCCTTAGCTGCTTTTTCCACTTCCTTGCTAGCAGGTTCGTCGCCTTTTTGTGCTGCATGTACCATGCCAAAGAAACGCTGTTGTGATTTGCTCTTGGCCTTTTCCACAATAAACATGGCTTCTAGTTCTGCCATGGTATCTTCTACATAGTGCTCAAGATCTATCGCGCGACCTTCATTTGTTTTGCGCTCACCTTTGTGTTTGTAGGCCTTGGCAGTCACACGCTCTGGACCAAAGTTTTTACGGGGACGACCTTTTTTCTTTGGAGCGTCGCTGGGTGCAGATGCTGACTTTTTAGCACCTTTCTTTAGATTGCCCCACTCATCGTAATCATCATCACTGTCTTGTGCTGCGTCACTGCGATAGCCATATGGCTTTCCACGGTTGCGTTCGCTTTCAGGATCAGTGTTTACGCCTCGCATGGCACCTTGAGCCTTTTGTATTAGATTCATGTCTAAACCAGCTTCTATCATGGTAGCATGATGCTTTTTGCATATCTTAGCAGCTTCTTTGACTTTGTGTGTCAATGAATCATCATGTTTGTCATCAAGGTTGTCCATGATGTATTTGAGTGCTGATTTGAATTCTTTGTTAGTGTTCCAACCACGTTTGCGCATCCACTTGCGTATGGTATGAGCTGCCGCATCGTATTCGCTGTGCTCTTTGTCACTGGTCTTGCGCATGCCTGGTAAGCTACTGTGTGCATCATTCTCGTCGTACTGTGCTTCTTCCATTGGTGCTGGCCGACCACTACGGAATACCTTGGCGCCAACTTTTTCATTTGAGGCGTCTGCACTATCTTGAGCGGCCCGACGACCTGGTTCATTGGCCTTGCGTTGGTAGGCAGGAACCTTGCTGGCAGGGTCGCTGGGATCTTTTATCCAACTCTTGCCTGGCACTGCATCATCATCGCCTGTGCCATAATCTTTACTTTGCGGATGGTCGTTGGGAGCATAACCGCCTGCTTCACTCTGCATGCCGGCCAGTTCACCACTGAACTCGTTGCCTTCTTCTTTGCTCTTGCCCATGGCTTTTTTAATTGCCTTGTCACGACTGCCCATGTATTCGGCCTTGCCAGATTCTTTTTTGCCGTCACCGTCGTAGTCTTTCTTGGCCAGCATGTCTTCGTCTACTTCAACACTCTCGTCATACTTGTTGTGTTTGGCACGAATCTTGTCTAACTCTTGCTCGCTGGCACCGTCACGACCGGCTTTGGCCAACTCTTTCATGCCATCCTTGCCATACTTTTCATTGCCCTTGGCAGCACGACTCATACTGCGTTGTTCGCTTTCAGGCAATGCACCTTTTGGTCCAGCAATTTTATAACCACTGCCATACTGGTCTTTGGTTTTGTAGTCTGCGCCATGCTTGATCAGAGGATCTTTGCCCAGCTTGCTGCGACGCTCCAGTTCATCTGTGCCTGTGTCACGTGGACCGCGGTCCTTGCCTTTGGGCATGTCAAAATGAAAGTATTCATTCAATTGTTTTGCTTCTTGATATCTTTGGGTGAGTCTTTCTGCCAGAGAAGGTGCAGCAGATTTAGCTGAGGAACTTTCGTTCAACTGTTTGAGCATGCTTTCTTGTTTAGGAGCAGGTGGCTCCAGTGCTGACAGCTTGTTCAAAATATTATAAATGTTATCGTGCTTGTTCATGTTCACTTTCCTCGCGGAGTCTTATTTGGTTTTACAGGACTCGTATTATTCTGTGGCAGGTCTGCCAGAGTCTTGGGTGTTTTTTCTTTGTGCAGGTCACTGGCCAAAATATCATCATTGACATTTTTAACCTGTTGCGGTTGATTGGCTTGTCTTGCGGCTTGCAGTTCTTTTAGCAAACTGTGTACACGCTTCATGCCCACATGTACCTGACCTTGGTCATCTTCTTTGTAGGTATCAACTCCTGCTACTAAACTTTCCTCAGGATGAGCATGTAATTCTGATCCTAATATTTCATCTTCTAATGCACTTCTTACCACAATGCAACAGGTAGGAATGCCTGTGTTATTATGAATCACTGCACGAACACCTTCTGGTGTTGCTGGATAATTTAGCTTGACTTCAAACTGTTTACGACCCACAGGACCTAGAGTGTGAAATTCTCTAGTGTAGGCAACCGGTTGATTTTTTGGTTTTGTAATATCTGCTAGATCAAACGCCATTAGGCCGCGTTCAATTTTATCCAGGGTTTCGTTAGGTAACTCGTGGTCAGCAATACGGATACGAAAATCAAAGGTTCGTTTGCTTTCTACAAGATATTGCTTAAATGCTTTCATGGTGGCGCCCTATATCAACTATTTAGCAAAATCAAGCCTTTTTATTCTGTCCAAGGATCTCTTTGAGCAGAGTATTGCGATCAACCACTACACCTTGGCCATCAATAGGAGCTTCGTTAGTGCCTTCTTTCTTGCTGATTTGGTCGATGCGCAGCTTTTTAAGTTGCAGATCAACCATGCGTAATTTTTTATCCAATTTAGCCTGTTTAGCAGTTATGGCGTGCCCTAGCAGCACTCCGGCAGTTTGAAATATTTGTCCTGCATATCTGGCTTCAACATTCATGCCCAAATCCATTAGATCGTTGAACTTGTCCTGAGCCAGCTCTGCAAGATCGTCCATTTCTTTATCTGCTGCTTCTAAATCTCTTACTGTAGGCAGAGCAGAATCAATTTTGTCCAAGGCCTGATCAATTTCACGCAGAGTTTCTGTGTGCTCTTCGATAGTGGCTCTGGCAGTGTGCTCTGTGGGCACAGAAGGCAAGTCAAACAGTTCTTCCAGTTTTTTAGTCATGCAGGTATTTACCGCTTCTTGCCTTGGTGAAAAATCTCATTTTCCGTGACTATCCTGAACTTTAATCCATTGTGCTTGCACCAGGCTGCGGCTGCTTGCCATTTGGCATGATTAAGTGCTACATAGGCTCTGTCACGGGTGCTACGGGCACTCTCCATGGTTGTTTCTGTGCTGGGTTTGACTTCTATTACTTCTGCATGCTTCTGTTGATTCTTATCTATGTAGATGATGAGAAAGTCAGGTACATAGATAGTTTGCTTGTTGGTAAATGGGTTGCGATAAGGAATGTTGATTCCTTCGCTGGACCATTGCAAGATAGAAGGATTGTTATCGCAAAACTGCATGAAGGCAAATTCCCAACCACTACGATAAGTTGGCTGCCTCGGCCCTATGTATTTTTGAGGATTGCGTATTTGAAATTTGCCTTGGGCATAATTACGACTCATACCAGTATAGTTCGTTGCACATAAAAGCCAGTTTTAGGAGTATTGGTTGTTCCTAGCAAACTGGTATTCACTCTATTGAGATTCAAAAAAGTAGCTAAAGTAAGATCCAATTGCCCCGGCGGTAATTTTTTTAGATCAGATAACACTGACATAGGATTGATATTTTGTATTCTGGCTGTGTAAACTACACTAGCGGTGAGCAAACGAGCAGCATTAACATCATCTGTAAATTTTTCAAAATAGCTTTGAATTGCACTGTCTTGGTCACTGGTAACTGCAATAGGGGCATTGTATAAATTATTGAAGAAAGTTTCTTCGGTGAGAGGTTGATTCACCGAAGATAATTGTCTTGGATCTGATAAATTATTTTTCATTAGGTTACCCAAAAGTTCTTAATATCTGGTACTGGTTCAACTTGACCTAAACTGAATTTAGTAAACCAGTCACTGTAGGCATTGGCAAAAGCATTTGTATCAATGATGCCGTCAAAGGCCTGTAACACCAAACTTTCTCTGCTAAAAGATAAAAATTGTTTTATCAAATCTAATACTAGATTAGTGTCTCCGGCCTGACCTGCGGCAATTAAGTTACCACGCAATGTGTCAAATCTATTGATCACTTGAGATTGAGGATCGTCTGCTCTACTTAGAATTCTTGTTTTTAATCTACCCAAGGCATTGTTGTATTCGTTTTGAGTGATATAACCAAAGCCAAGCGTGTTTCTCAAATTGCCAAGTGGGGGAGATCCAGTTTGCAAGGCGTAAATGTAGGACTGGCGTGCATTCAAGAGATCTGGATCGTCTGCTACCACAGAAGCATACAACGGGTTATTCAGCAGTGAAGACATTCTGTTATTTAAGAAATTCAGTCTCGCAGCGTCTTCAGATGTATTAACCACCAGGTCATCTATCTCATTTTGTAAAGCAGCAAATTTTACAACAAAGTTGTTACTGAGCACTCTTGCATTTGGCGAAGGCGGAATTGGTTGTGTTTTAGGATTTCCTTGTCGTACTCCGCCGACAATATTCTCGCTGGTATTCAAACTTATTCTTTGTCGTGCAGCAAGTTCTTCTGACAGTTCTTCTACACTGTAATTTGCTAGTTCTCTTATGCCTGTACCACCTTGAGTTGTTGTAGCAGTTGATGAAGTATTCAATTGCGGAAACGATGGCGTTCTAGTTGGTGTTTGATATCCTGTAGCTACCACTTCGTTACCACTAGTAGCTCTATAATCAACTCGATTAGGTGCTGTGTTATCAGTAACTGGGGTATCCGGTCTATTCACGCCTACTCTTGTATCTGACCCAATGTTATTACTACCGCCCCCAAGAATCTGTGTAGCACCAGCAACAACTAATCCTCCGCCTGCAAGTAACAAGTACGGATTCAATCTTCGAAAGCCGCCAGCAATGTTATTTGTAACATCTCCGATGGCTGGAGCATTCACAGTGCTCAACGGATTTTGGCCGGTTAAGATTGCTTTACTAACTTGTTCAATTCCTTCTGTTTTAAGGATTTCACCAAAATTAACCCCTTTGAAGGTTTGTGTAGCTCTATTAATTTTTGCAAAGGCGCCGGCAACATTGCCTTCTGCCAAATCTGCAAGCGCCGAATCAATAGTACCAATCAATCCGCCGGGCCCGAAGATACTGCGAGTAGCACCTGCTGTTAACGAACTTTCTGTGTTATCATACAACAATAACAAACTGTCACCAAAAGTATCGTTTGTTACAAAACCTTTGTAATACTTAACCGTTTCATATGTTACTGTCATTTCATGTTCAAGTAAATTTGATCCGTCGGCAGTGTGCTCGCCATGCTTGAACGATGTTATCACTGGGTTTATCAACATGTACTCGCTAAATCTTCCTAGAGTAAAACTGAATATACGAATGGCCTTGATAGGATGATAATCAACATCCCGGTTAAAAAATTCTATTGGTCTTAATCCGTATCCCCACTTATCTTGTGTTCTTGCCTTGTACTTGTGATGTTGAGGATACAGTGCTGGGTCGTGCAAGCTGTCTTGATAAAAATAAGTCATGTAGTCATACCAAAACTCTCTCACAATGTCAGCACTGTCATCATGAAATTTCAATGACACTGGATCATACTTGATTTTCTTTTGCACAATGTTAGGACGATTGTATGCATTGAAAACTTGATTGTCAATGGTATACCTTGGTAGTGATACGCTCTTACACAATGCACCAAGTTGCAGTCCTTTTTTAGTTTCGGTACGCAGTCCCATATCAGAGTCACCTGCTGGCAGGTAATCAAACAGCACATAGAACATGTGCGCAAATTTTGGACTGCGCAGAAATGATTCATCGACAAATATACGACTGGCGTGTGCATAGTCCTTGACTGTGCTACTGGCACCAAAACCTTTCAATACATTGTCTAACAAACTTGGCATAAAATTTCCTGTTGTAATTATTTATCACCAAAAAAATAGCCCGGTCAAGCCGGGCTAGTTGGATCATCTGGGCGCAACCAGTTAGTTAATATTTGTGCCCAATGTTCTGCCAATTGCTGCACCAACACCTGCCACACCTTGTGTCTGGATAGCGTTGTCAAATTTGAGGGTCAATTGAATCTTGACCGGATCATTGGAGGTGTAATTCATTTCACCATAGTTTACCGCGCTGAGCAGGCAACCATAGATTTCCCAGGTCTCCAACACATTAGGTTGATTAGAACCGTTGCCACCGTCTAGCATTTCGCACACAGTGATAAACTTGTAGTCAATTCCAGCCGCAGCACTTGACTGCTCCATGAAATCAAATTGCTTCTGTAGTTGTTCGCCAACCAAGCGACTGACATTGCCTGGGGCGTCGTCACGCAGGTTGATGGTTAGATCTTGCCATGCAGGTTTACCGAGCAATCTTACCCGGCTGTTGTAAGCATCAACAGTGATTTCGTCAAACTGAACTTGTGGACGAGTAAAGTCCATTACTTGTTTGGTCAATTCTGTTTTTGGATTACTAACACCAAAGCCGGTGAATGTGATACGGAATCTGTATGACAGTTTTGGCATCAACAGACCCTGTGCTGATGCACTTTGGTTTGTTACCAAGGGGACCGTAAATTTAGATAATGATGCAACAGCCATTTTGTATTCTCCTATTACAATTATTTATGGGTAAAGTTGACCAAAACGGAGTAGGTGACCCCACTCCATTATCTGGCCATATTATCTACCGCCTCCTTCGATGGCACCTGGATTCTTCAAGCGAATCGGAATGTAGATAAATTCCACACTCTTCATTGGCTCGATTGCAATATCAACATACAGTTCATTTCTTGCAATACGATCGCTGGTGTTGTTGCTGGTATCGCAAACAACCAAGTAATCGTAGATACCGCGCTTAGAAATTAAGTCATTCATAGCACCTTCGATCGCTGTTTTAATTTGATCTCGTGTGCTCTTGTCGTTTGGTTCAAACAAGTAGCTGTTACTGATAGTTGTAAGAATTGTACGAATATAGTTTACCAAGCGACTTACATTCACACGATCTGTGCTTTGAGCAATAGGACTGCGTGTTTTGTTTCCGTATACAACTAAACCTGCACCAGGCAACAAGCTGATAGGATTAATACGCAAACCATACAAAGTATCGCGTTGTCCTTGTGTGATACCGGTACGGATAAAATTGCCTGTGGTATAATCAACATAACCAACAGCAGTGGCGTTGTCTACCAAACCACGACGAGTTCCTGCAGGTGCAAACCACTGGAATGCTATATTGTCACTGTAGATAAATGTGCGCAAAGCCATATGACTTGCTGGCACTACAATTTCATTACCGTTGATGTCATTGCTTAGTCCTGCAGGATAATATACGCCAGCATACACACTACCAGATGTTTCATTGGTATTGCTCCATGTGGTTAGTGCTGTGCTAGTTGGCTGCAGATCCAATGGAGTGTCACCAATGATGAACGCTGTTTCGTTGCGATCTACATTTAGTGTTACCATATTGGTTATCAACTCAGGGTAACCTGGGCAAGCAATCAAATTAAACTGATATTGATCTTCGCGGATATCAGTGTTGCTGTCAATTGCAGCTTTGAGTGCTTTGATTACCATCTGACGCTGAGCACGATGTCCGTGATAAGGATTACCGCTGGTGTCTACACCGCTGGCATTTATCCAGGTGCTGGTATAATCAGGAATAGTGCCTGCTTGATTGGTACCAGTATCGTCTGCGTCAGGATAAGCAGTAGTGTTAAACTTGTCATTTACAAATTGTTTTACATTCATGCCATTGCGACGAGTATTCCACAGCAGTGTACCGCGTGGATACAGCCTAAAGTCTGGGCAATCAAGATCAATGTAGTTGCTCAACAACATGGTTGCAATTTCTGGAATGTCACCACTCACTGGGTCAACAATACCGCCTACGCTATTACCACTGTTATCTAAACTTGCATCCCAACGAGCATCAGCAAACAAGATACCGTTTTGTGTAATTGTGTCTGTTTTATCTATGATGCTCCATTCGGTGCCATCATAACGATACAATTTAGGGAAGTTTTCTAAATCAGCAGTGTCAACCCAGAGATCGCCTGCTACCAAACTTGTACCATCGCTTTGCAGAGTTGGCTGGGTGGCTGAAAAAATTGCACCAGCCGGATCACTGTCGCTTAGGTTGTAGCCACGAGCATCGCTGGTTACTGTACGGTATCCTTTCCATCCATCTGTGCCGCAAACCATTACATCGGCTTCGGTGGCATTGCCATAATACCAAAGTGTGCCATCTTCTGGAGCCACATAAGGAGTTTCAACACTGTAGGTCAGATCAGCACCAACTGCGGTCCATTTACTAGCACGAATTGCACCTGTGTAAGTACCGCTGTATTCAAATTCAATACCGCTGGTGCTGGTAGTAAAACCAGCTGTGGTAATTGGATTACCTGCACCGGCTGTGGTGTCAATCAACACAATTTCACCGCCACTGCGATGATATAAACTAATAGCACCACTGGTTTCTTTCACGGCATACACATCTGGAATGTTACGGCTAAGAATCAAGCTGACAAAAGAATCGGTTGTGGTTGCTGCTACTGCAAAGCTACCGCTAAAAGTATATGCTGTCAGGCTAGCAGACCCTGCTGCACTTACTGCTAGAGTAAATGTGTGACCAATAGTGAAACTGCTGCTTGGAACAGCACCTGTTACTTTAAGAGCACCACTGCCAGTTCTTTCGTACACTTTGAATGTAGCTGGATAGCCATCTAAACTGCTGTGCTGAACAAAAATACTGCCGGCGGAAATACCGCTACCGCCATTTAATGGATCTAAACCAAAAGTGGCTTCTTGTCTATTTTCATACAACGGAGCAGTAAGCGAAATGAAACGTCCGGTTGTGCTGTTGTATTTTTTTACTGCCCAGCTGGCACCGCTGCCAGTGGAACTGGTCTTGATCCACACAGATCCTGTTGGTGCTGGGGTTGCTTCGCCTGTGGCAAAAGTTGGAACATCTGTGTAGGCTCCAAAATACAGTATTGGTGCATTGTAAGTTCCTGCAGTCAACCCAAGTGCTGTTGCGCCTGCGCCTGCGGCAATAATAATCTTTCCATCAGCATTGCTGCCGTCACTCATTGCAGCAGAAGTTGCTCGTAGAACCAAACGACCATTGCTGTCAATTTCTGCACGGATGCCATCACCGTAATTGGCTGCAAATGCGCTGTTAATACTGGTAGTTACTTCTGCACCAGTGGCACTCGCACCTGCGCCAGTAATTGTCACCACAGTACCGTTAATAGTAACTGCCACACTGCCTGTACCAGACACTTCGTTGCCAGCATAAGTGCTGTAGGTGCTTTGTACAGTTATCCATGCTTTCTGCCAATCGTCGGTACCAACTGGCACCCATTCGTTTTGTTCATTTTTGTAGAACAATGGATGGTTAACATTTCGTGCTACAACAGCATAAGTGCCAATTTGTCCAACACTGCTTTTTGGTGTATTCAATGCATCTGATTGAACATCGCTAGCAGCAGTAATAATGGTTGGTGTAATTTTGGCGTGTGATTGGGCGGTCTGACTCCACTGGTACACACCAAAGTCTGTGTTGGCAAGATCCAACCACAAGAATCCATTTGACACTTCGCCTTTGGGACGAATACTGGTGGCTGTGAGTTGCTCAAGATTAATGTCTGCACGAATTACAAAGCACTGACTGCCAATACCCAATGCACTATACGCTGCCTGCAAGCCATATTCGTTGCGCTCGTCGCCGTGTAAGCTGGCACCAGCACTGGTGCGGAATGTTGGATATCCTAAACTGTTAATCAGCTCGCGCTGGCTAGTGAAGCTTAGTAGTTTGCCTGCGTTTGCCTTGGTAGTACCAGCAGCAGTTGTACCAGTTGCTGGACTAGTTTTGTCTTGTTGCGTTGCTACTAGAATTAGAGGAATAGTACCGGTACCTGCGGGCACATACTGGCTCTCATCTGTAACTGTGATGCTAACGCCTGGTGAAGTTAAAGTTGCCATGTCGTCTTTCCTTTATATTGACGGTTGTAGATATTTATTTGGTTTTGGCAAAAGAACCTGGTTACAGGAGCCTTTATAAAGGTCTCGTATAAATACTTGCATGAACGAACGCAATATGTGTGGGGCTTGCCACCAACAACAGGTGGCTATAAACTATATTCGCAACGGTAAAACTTATTTTAGAGCCGTGTGTGGTACTTGTGCAAGAAAAGGCAAAAGATTAAAACCCAGTCCACCACAGTGGTACAAAAGCGGATATAGAAAAAAATCACACTGTGACATGTGCGGTTTCAAAGCTGAATTTCCAGAGAAACAGCTTGGAGTTTTTCATGTTGACGGTAATAAACGCAACACTGATAGAAGTAATCTTAAAACTATATGCCTAAACTGTCAGCAAGTGGTTTATAGATCGCGGCTTCCCTGGCGTGCTGCGGACCTTGTACCAGACTTCTGATCTGTGAGTACAAGTCTTCAATCTTACCATTGTTGTCGATGATCATGTCAAAATCCGTTCCAGCCCAGCTAGTTTCACTGGCATGAATGTTGTTGTCTACTAACCATTGCTGCGCTTTTGTTTCGCCTTTGTTGGCTTTACATGCAATATTATACCAATGTGGAATAATGCCACGCTGTATCCACACAATTTTTCCGCCTTGTGCTCGTATGGCTTTTACCTCATTGGGGAAACGCACATCGCTGATCACCGTATGATCACTGCGTTTGGCTAGTCTGGATTCTAGAGCTGCAATCCAAATATCATCATGGAAATTGTTACGCAGAACATCTGTTCCCCAGTACTGTAGAATCCAGCGCGGAGTCAAAAGCGGTATATTTAGTCTATTGGCCCACCAGGTATCTACTTGTTCTCGCCAGGCACGAGCTTCTGGAGTGCGCCCTTCTATAAGTTCTCTATCCCACCCAAATACCGCACTCACAGCATCTTTTAGTGTGTTGGCAAAACTATCACGACGGAATCCGTGAAAACCAACTAGATAATCTGCTGCTGTGTCTTTGCCTGCACCTATTAAACCGCAAATGCCTATGATCATAAAAAAGCCCCTGAATATGAGGTTAGTTTACAACAAATCTTGCGGAGTGTCAAACACCATATTTGTTCTTTTTCTTGGCAGGTACTGGACTTTGTTTATGAGTGTCTTTAAGTTCCAGGCTGCGCATGTTGCCTTTGTTTAGGTCTTTGTAGTTTGCACCAACCAACCGATAACTCTGTTTCAGCATGTTATCTTCTTCTTTGGTATAAGGGTGCGCTGTGTGTTTCTTGCCGTAAAAAGTTTTTGGATCCATGTTGGCAATTTGGCCTTTGCCATCAGCACAGGCCAATGCCAAACCTAAACGAAAGTGAGTGTAGTCTGTATTGGCTCGTTCAGCGTCACCGAACAGGTGCAATCCAGGATGACTTTCCTTGTAATTAGCCGGCACTTGACCGGATCTTACTTCATTTATTATTTCTTTAATTTTCATGTCAGCAATTCCACTTTCGTAGTGCCAGTGCTTTACGAGTTGGTTTACCATTGGGCTTCTTCATTGGTCCTTTCACTCCGCCCATTCTTGCACAGAACGACTTGCGTCGCTTGGCAGCTTTGCTACCTTTCTTGAGCTTACTAGGTTTGGTTGTCACCGCCATTTGCAGTTTGCTACCTGGATTTTCTCTGCGATAACTTGCCACACCTTTGCGGTTGAGTCCACCCTTTTTGCTTTTGCCTTCTTTACGACGCCATGCTGCTGTTTCAAACAGTTGATTGTCGTTCATAGCTTCAAAGTTTTCCCAAACAGCATCAACTGTGGTATTGGTTGCTGCGGCAACCTCTTCTGCAAAAATTTCCATTGCTTCATACATTTCAGCAATTTCAGGATCTTGAATTTCATTCTCACTTTTCATGTAATTCCACACAGCGACCAACATGCTCTTTGCCACGGCAATTTTTTCTTGGCACCACTCAGGCAAATTGTCGCCTGTGTTGATCAATTCGTCAATACCCTGTACTGCTCGCTTAAGAGTTTCTAAATTGTTATCTGCCATTCCTGCTTCGTCGTTGTATTCAGGATTGAAGTTTTCTGTAATATCTTTGGTTTTCATGTTTATCCTATTACCCATGTGTATGGTTGGCTGCCATCAACGAAACGCTTTAATTCTTCTTCAAGTGCTTCTATATCAGCTTTGGCTTCTGTTTTAAGAGAAGCTCCGTTCAGTTGTGTGCCGCCTTGTGGGCCAGCAATTTGTGCAAACTTTTCTCTTGCCTGTCCTAACATGTCTTTGGCAGTTGCCAAGGCATAATCCGCGATCCACGGATAAATTCTATCATCGTTCAATATCATGCTTTCTGGTTTTTTGTTGTAGATCCAAAGCAACACAGTTTCCGCAGGGTCTTCGTTACCAGGAGCATAGATATTGGTCTTATTTAATTCATATCCAGTTACAGTCGTAGCACCAAGTATTTCTTTGCTTTCGATAGTAAACAATGTGTTGCCATTGTCTGCTGTCAACACCTCGTAGGTATTATTGTATCCAACTATTGGACAGTTGATAATACTGATTGTGCTGCCCACAGTTACGATGTCCCACGGGTCTTGCATTTCAAAAGTGATTGTACTGCCTACTGCTGTGCCGCTGGCGCTTAGAGTTTTCATGCGGCGATAGTTGTGCCCGGTGTTGGGTATTTTGCGCACTAGAGTCAACTTCTTGGTAACTGGATTCCAGGTGAAATTCATGTGGCCGCCAAACATGCGCATGGCCAGTTCTTGGTATTGGCTAAACAATTCATAGTTGGTCAACCCGCCTACACGGCCTGCTACCAACATATAGGTATTAAGATAACCCGATGCAAAAGGTTCAAACTGACTTGCAGTGGTGCCGGTTACTGAGCCAATGCCTCTGCGGAACACTTGACGCACTGTTTGTATTTCTGTGGGCAATATATATTCTTGTGTTTCTGGTAGCAACTCTAAAAAAGCAAAACTTTCTTCTTCTGCATTTTGTGCTCGCTGACGATAGCGTAACAATGCTTTATCAATTGCTATTTTGTAATGAGCAGGATCTAACTCAACATCCACCATACCGTCGCCTAAACGAAACCTAATGTAATCTTCAACTTCCTTACGCTTGAGCTGCGTTGAAGTGACTGCGTTCTCATCGTAGGCAATAGGACCCGGGCCGCCCAAGCTGTCGGGTAAGAGAGCTTGCCTGCCGTTGAGTCCTGTTTTGAGTGTGGCCATAAAAATCCCCGTGTGTTGTATTTAGCACACGAGGATTTTGAACTGCCGTTGTTATTGGACTTTTAGCAATAGCACATCAGCATTGATACGCCCGTTTAGTTTGGTTTCAGTGGCCTTGATGTTTGTAAGGAATGATCGCAGTTGAACTTTGCCAGATTTCATGAACTCAATCAATTGCTGTTCTGGTTTTCTCAGCGTTTTTTGCACACTCTTGGTTTCATCAAAATCCAAAATAGTTGTGCCTTTCACACTTATGCCGTCTGTGTAGGCACCTGGTACATACTTGCCCAACTTGCGTGTTTTTGTATTGAAAACCCAAAGCTCTGCGGCTCCAACAATGTCCACAGGGTTGATGCTAACCAGTTTGAGTTCTTTGCTCTCTTTGGCATATTTGAGCTTGGCAACTAATTTTTCTTTACTTGGGCTTTTCTTGACTCGCAGTTTCTTAGTGGCTTTCTTAACACCACGGTACTGTTCAACTGCTTGTTGCAGTTCGTCTAGCCAGGCATAGATGCGTTTATAGTCAGCGGCCTTAAGATGCTTGTAGGCTTCAATCAATTGATCATCCTGCTTGGCTTGTGCCGCTTCAAACTCTGCACGGGTCTTGTCAAATGCCGTTTCAACCTTGCCAAGTTGTGCTTGTGGCACATTTTGCGAAACTAAAAAGTCGTAGGGCCTGAAGTCATTCTTAACATCAGTTACCACATCATCAAAATGCCCTTCTAGTTCGCCAAGAGTAGCCGACATCTTTTCATTCAAGCGGTCTTGAATGGTAGGAACTTTAATCGCAGGCTTGGCGTCTTGCGTGGCAGGTTCACCGTCATCGCCTTCGTTGTAGTAGTCATATTTTTCGCAAACATCTCGTACCATTGTTTCAAGATACGCAGGAATCCTACCACGCAGTGGCATGCCTTGATTGTGTGCGGCAATAATACTACAAGCTGTCATTGGAACCCAACGACTTTTGATAACCTTACCAAGTTCTGTTTTGCTAACAGCAAACAGTTTTTGTTCTTGTAACCACTTGATCAAGTCTGGTTTGAGATCCTTGCTGGCATAGTGGTAATTATAGTAATAAAAACTTGTACGCAAGTGATGATCAAAGTCTGCATCGCTCATGGCAAGTGCTCGTTCAGTATCCCACTGTGGCTCATAGCCTGTGTATTTTTCATCTGCCA
>Ga0194115_10003201_pt1 | contig 18544 bp, 14 predicted proteins | sample TA2MahsurfametaG_3_FD_148656 | JGI IMG/M metagenome (GOLD analysis project Ga0194115, IMG submission 148656) | Freshwater microbial communities from Lake Tanganyika, Tanzania - TA2015002 Mahale S4 surface | ecosystem: Environmental > Aquatic > Freshwater > Lake | place: Tanzania: Lake... | reverse complement strand
TCGACCGGTATGAGTCGGTTACCCGGTAAGTACACCGTCAAATCAGGTGTCTTCTCTTTGCCATCATCTGTCATGAATGTCTGCTGCGACTTGAATGACACATGTTCGGTGAGTTCTGCAAGTTCGACGACACGTTCCAGCTGCTTCTCACCCCAACTGCCTCGTTGTCCGGATCCTTGTAACGCAGTGGCGATAGTTGCCGTCGTCATCCCGAGATCCTGTCCTTGCTGATATACCTCCCCAACGTTCTTAATCGCTTCCTCAATCCTCAAGGAAATCTCTGTTCGAGTCGTCGCGCTCTCGCCAACCAACTCGTTGAGCCCTCTCGCAAGTGCCGTAACTTGATCACTCAAAAGTTGTGTTGCGGGATCGAGCTCTGTAACTCGAGATTCACCGTGAGACGCGCCCCTACTTCGATACCAAAGGCGCATGGCTATCCCGACCGCAATTACCAGCGCGGCGAGAACGACGGTGAAGGCTGGGGTTGCTTCATTCATAATTTCTCCTCTTTCTTGTATATTCAGTCGATGACGGGCTTACCCGCAAGATCCGATTCCTGAAGACTTTCATGCGAACATCCAGATACCGGTGAGTTCTGCGCCAATGAAGTTCGCATCCGTCGTCTTCGTTGCAGTCAGCACCGCTTTGTCAAGAAGAGCATCAACAAAGACCGCACCGGTGAGGTCGGCGCCCCAAAGATTGGCCTCGCGGAGATCGGCACCCTGAAAGTTGGCATATCGCAGGATGGCACACGACAGGTCAACGTTACGTAGGTTCGCGAACTCAAAGTTGGCGTGCGAGAGATTGGCATATGCCAAGTCACATGCGCTTAGGTCTACGCTGCTCAGGTCAGCACCGGGCGCCAGGCGGTGACCCCGTACAAGACGAAACATGACCGTTACTCCTTGTTCTCGGCAATTTCGACGTAGCGACAGAGCATGTTTGCAACTTTGACCTGCTCAATTGTCTTGCAATTCATGTCAAGCAGGTTGGGGCTAGCGAACACAACGACCAAAGCCCGCGCGCGTGACACGGCGACATTGAATCGCTGCTTGCTAAAGAATTCCATTCCGTGCGAGATATCGTCTGCACTCGAGCTGGTGAACGACATCAGCACCACCGGCGCCTCGTCCCCCTGGGCTTTGTCGACTGTGCCGACCCTGTTCCGCATGAAATCGTAGGTAATGCCGTACTTGTCGGCATGGGTGTGTGCCTCCAACCGACGCAAGATCTCGGATCGCTGAGCGTTGTACGGGGCGATGAGAAACACGTCATTCGGGGTGATTATTGATTTCATGCCGTCTTTGTCGGTGAATTCACGATCGAGCATCGAGTAGAACGTTTCTACGACGCAATCAACTTCTTCTGGAGCCACGGTCGTTCGACCGAAATGCTCAACGGGCCACCAACGTAGACCCGAGCCGGCCAACCAGTCTGTACCGCTCAGCGCCTGGTGCTCGAGACCTGGCGCCGAGTGCAACTTGCCCTCGTACACCTGTTCCGAAACAAACTTGGTGATTTCCGGATGCATACGCTTAGTGGTACTCAGCAGAATGCCGTATCCCTCTGGGACTACGTCACGCCCACAGTTGATGTACTCGAGTGCAGACAAGCCAGACTCGCCAGGATGTGCAGCTTTTGTCGGTTGCTTGAGTTGCTGTGGGTCACCCACTAGCACCAAATCTTTCGTGGCAAGCGACACCGCCAAGGTATCGGCGAGTGACAACTGCCCGGCTTCATCGACGAAGAGCACGTCGACCGAGTTTCGCATTTCCTTGCGGGAAAATAGATACCTGGTTCCAGCGACAATCTGATAGCGCGACTGCTCTTTCGCTACCTTCTCATTCTCTTCGCGGCGAGTAATCATAACTGTTGATCCTGCTTCACTTTCGGAATCGGGCTCACTGGTACCGACAATCACGGCGACCGGCTGCGTACCGGTAAAGCCATGGTCACCGGCATGCTTGACAATCTCGTCAATCAGTTGACCGACTGCGTTGTGAGTGTGGGCAGTGATACCGACTCGCTTCCCTTGGTTGACAAGGTCAAGAATCATGTTTGCCGCCGAGTAGGTCTTGCCGGTGCCAGGAGGGCCTTGCACGGCGAGAGTCGAACTGTCGAGTGCCTTCACGATGTTCGTCATGTCTCTCCAGCCACGTTCATCGGCAACGTCGCCAATTGGAGCACTTCCCTCCTGAAGCTGTGTCGGTTGGCGCTTCAACAGCTTTATGGTCGCTCCAAAGTCGAACTCTTTGCCCTCGAGAACAGCCCTGGCAATCTGCTGCAGCCGTTCGATGAATGCATCCTTTGGGTACTTGTCGTCGATGAAGATCGCCGTGGGGTCTGGCATGTCCTTTTCGGCAAACTTCAGTTCCAACTCAATCTCGCCACGGCGGTAATCGAGCGAAACCACTCTCAACGAGGGAAACTTCTGTTTCTCGACACCAGGTTCGGCGTGTGGGCGATAGTTCTGCGCAGCAATTCGTTTACCAACGGCGACCGTGGTCGTTTGTGAAGGGTCAAAGCGGTATCGACGAATCTCCGAAAACAGCTTCTTTCTCCCGGCCGGCTCTTCAAACTCACGGGCGCTTTCGAAGCGAAGGCCAGCAATGGCATTGGAGTTCTCAAAGAGCTCTTCCATCGTCATGTTCCTTAGTTGAATGAACTCAAACTTGGAAACTGCGTCCTCACGCTCATGGAATTGAAGTAGGTCAGCCATGAGCCACTTGTGCTCGAGGAGTGCCGCCTGCTCTGCGGGCAGATGATCAAATCGACCAGCATTGAGTAGCTCAGCCAATCTTCGACTCTCCTTGAGTAGTTCGGCCTTATGCTTCTTTCGCGTATCCTCTTCTTCGTCGTCGAGAGGCTTGAGCGTTGGACGGATGAGATCCGCAAGTTCCAGTTCAGGCAAGGTTTTGGCCAGCGTCTCACGCTGGCTCTCGAGCCACTTGCGCAACTCGATGGTCGAAATACAGTCATTTCTGTTGTACGCCATCAAGTCTTCAAGAAGCTTGCTATCACCGTCAGGTGCATGCTTAGCCAAGTCGCGCGAAGCAAGCCATTCCTCATAACACACAATGCTGAGCTTGCCCTCGTCGACGAGGTCGTTGCGCTTAAAGGCATACATCTCTTCAAGTTTCTTGATTGAGTACGACTCAATACCAATCCGCATGCTTTGAGTAACGACACGGCTCAGGTCGACAAATCGACCTTCGCGCAAGAGCTTGGTCAACTCTTCCTCGCACGTCGCATGCCTGGTAGCAAGACGCTTAAGTGCCGACGGCTCATAATGGCCGAAGTGATAGACGCGAAGGTTCTCATGACCCGGTACAGCAATTCGGCTGTTAATGAAATCAATTACCTCGATCAACGCTTTGCGCTCTTCCTCTGCGTCATGTGCCCAGATGGCCCTGTATTGCGGTGTGCCGGCGGTGTCGACCCAGGCAAGCCCGTGCAGGTATTCGAGACCCTTAGTGCCCCGGTAAGCATGGCCCTCGATGTCGTAGAAAATGTCGCCGGAATTCATCTCCGGCAGCAAGCTAAACCCGCGCTCACTCTCGACTGGGCGCAAGAACTCCATCTCTGGCAATTGTTCTGGATTAACCTTCTTTTTCCGCCTGGTTGCCCGTTGCAACACTGCCTGCTTCCGGAGACGAGACAACACGTCGGGGTTGATGTCAACTTCGAAGTCATCACGGGTCGCGAGATGTTCTAGCTTTGATATTCCAACGGCTCGCAACTTTTCTCGATTCGTCGCCGACATTCCCGCCACGAAGGTGAGGTCGTCGGCCTCGCGCCAGTGTTCGTTGCACTCCGCGCGCCAGCGACATACATTGCAATGCTCATTGGGTACTGGCTCACTGTGGTCTGGGGATTCAAGTAATGCATCGACAAGTGACTGCTTGACACGGCGGTAGTAAGCAGACACTTCTGATAGGCGAACCGAGACCGTGCCCTCTTCTTCTGAACCAGTTACCACATGAATGAATTCAGATTCGACACCTTGAACTCCCTGCACCTGCTCGGCATAAGCACACAACTGAATCAGTGCATTGACCTTCGCGATTCGAGCGAGCTTGGTGTCACGTGGTTCAAAGGCGTAGTTGCCGAGGTTCGAAATGACTTCGTCAATCGCAACAAGAAAGTCGGCGCGTCCAAGCCAGCCAAAGCCATCACTCTCCGAATAGAAGGTGGGCTGGTAAAGCGCATCACGGCCAGACTTCATTGCCGCCACAGTTGCTGCCATTCCCTTCTTCAGTTCATCGAGCGTGTAGGCAGAGTCTTTGTCACGCGGGACTTTGAGGTTCACGACTGTTAGCTTGAGCGCCTCGAGCTCTGCCCTCAGCGCCGCAAGGTACTTTGCCTCGTGTTCTTCGCCGTAATGCTGCAAAACTTCAAGTAGGTCGTCATCGAGCTTCCGTGGCGCGATACCAGTGTCGAGTGACTTTAGGTTCAGCCACGTAAGGTGCTTGCAGGCAAGATGATTGGCGAGATCCGTTGGGCTAATTATGGTGACGCCGTCAATGCGTTGCATGGGCTATATGACCTTCTCTTTCAGGGGTAGTGGATTGACTGTGAAGCTCACCATTGGGTCACGTGGTCGCGGACACGACGCACCGCGCTCTGGTCCGCCTTCTCTACTCGTCGAGATGACGACCGTAGTGCCGCGGCGCTCGGCACTCCTCGTGATGGTGTATGCGAGCATGATTGTCTGCACGGCGATGCACGCCACCAACATCTTCAATACGAATGGTGCTTCGCGCGGTGAATCCGTGGTCATAGGGGGCTCTCATCCTCATCTGCAAACGGTGGCTCGTGGTTCTCATGCCATGCGCGCCATGAGTTCTCGTCATAGGGATACACGGGGCCTTCTGGCTCGGGACGGTCGTCGCGATCACGGCGACGAAACATTCGTCGCAGCGGTATCGATTCGTCATCGCCGTCGAATTGAATGAAGGTATCGTTCTCTTCCTCATCGTCTTCATCCGGCTCGGCAATGTAGGCGACAGCGATTCCCAAAGATGCACAGCCTGAGATGTCAATACTCGCGCGAATGATGCCAGCCGCATCAGGCTCAGTGGCCCAGTACGGTACTGACTTCAGATCAAGTTCGAGGCGCTGCATATAGCGCGATGGAAGAATGTTTTCGATCGCGTCCAGTGGGTTTTCATATCGGTTCGCGAGATGTGAGTCACGGAAGATGTGTGTCATGAGAATTGATAGCGCAAGTCGGTGACAGACATGTTCAATACTTGACGCTTCATCATTAGGCATTTCCAATGAAACTTGAATATGCTCGTATAGTGCGGCAGCCAAACGCACGACCGCACTTCGCGTATCAGTGCGACCTTGGTTGACCACCTTTTTGTATTCGTTGATGTGCGCGATGGTTGCACTCAGATCCACAACGCCATCTGGGCAGTCTTCGAGAGTGCTGAGGCGTTCGATTGTGTTTGCTAATGACACTTCGAAAATCATTGTCACCTACAGATAGCCAGGCGTCAAGCCCGACCCCTCGTCGTCGGCACCGGATTCAGCATCGGAGGCCACTTCGACATTGTCGTCATCATCGTGGTCGCCGTTGTCACCACTCGACTCGGCTTCTGCTGTGGTGCGGAGAATCTTAAAGGCGGTGCCCTGAATCAATCCGATGAGCGGCTTCATCGCAATTAAGCCGCTTAGACACCGCGGTGTTAAACGGCCGCGATCAATCTCCCGCGTCACGTCGCGTGCGAGGCGAACCAACTCGTTAGCGAACGGCTCGAGGCCAGCAATCTCATCATCAACGTTGCGGACGTGAACTGGCTTACTCATCGTCGCTGGCTCCAGCCAAGTCACCGAGCTCTTTTTCATTCAGGCGACCCAGGACATCAATGACGGGCAGTACCGCTTGCGAGATGCTGGTGCACACCACTCGCACAAGATCTTCAGTTGACATTGTTTCAGTTGCTTCGAGGTCAAGCTCTTTACGAGCTGCTTCCTCATTAGCGATAACTGATACAGCCGTAATCGCGAGACCGAATTGAAAGCGACGATTCAACAGTTCGGCATTCTTCGGCTTCTTGCGACGTGCCTGCTCGAGGTAACGGTTGTCCATGTTGATTTGGAATGCTTCGGCTTTGCCATCGAGCATCGTGACTACAAGTGCGGTCGAGTCGTTCCAGCCGAGGGTTGCCCACTCGTCGCGATACACGGGGATGATCCGTGGGAGGTCGATGCCAGGTCGGGACGAACCACCCTTTTTTCCAGTGGTCACCGTCGAGCGCTCACCTTCGCCACCTGGCTCACCAACCTTGGTCTCCGGCAACACCTTCACGGTGAGCGTGTTAACGAACTCCATTTCGGTGTCAGGTGCAGAGATGACCAGTCGCACCTTGTATTCGTCGTCGACGACCGCGGCACTGGGATGCTTCAACCGAACCTGCAGGCAGCCATCGTGCAGGGTGCCAATGACACCGCTGACTTCTCCGCCGGCCGGGTGCTCGGTAGTAATCGTGAACTTACCGGCCATCAACGCGCCTGCACGGTTAAAGAAGTCATTGACCACGTCGGTCTCGAACTCGAGGTTCATGGCGTGATTGATTGGTGATGTGCGGTTCAGGGTGCTCTCTCCGCCACGAAAGCGGAAAAACGTCGGCTGGTCTTTGCCCTCGAAGATGCTCGGCGCTCCGGTACCGCCACCACCACCCACGCCGCCAGGGATGCGTGAGCCGTGCTTGAACAGTGCCGCAAGGTCGGGGTTGCTGTTCACGAGGTTACGCATCATCTCTGCGAGTGGTTTGTCTTCGGCCAGGGTCTTTGCGAGCTGAGCCTCGATGTGCCGACGCTTGAGGATCGCGAGTACCTCGTTCTTCTTCAGCCAGTCAGCGAGCTGCTGATAGAGCTCACTCATCATCGCTGATTCGGCGAATCGATCGCGACTGTTCATAAAGATCTGGTTGCGGGCATTGTTGTCAAGTGCATCGCAGTCGACCACGACTGCGGTCTTGGTACGCAAGACACCCAAGTCAACTTCTTTACGAGCGAAGAATGTCTCAGGCAGATGCCCATGCTTCTGTCCATTGAGGGAGAAGATCACGCCGTACTCCCCGCGATATGTGCTCATGCGTTCGTCATCGAACTTGAAGACATAGGCACGCACGGGCAGAGCGAAACCATTCACCACGATGGTGCCGGCCACCGGAACCTCGGGCTCGAGCCGAGGACGCACATCTTCGTTTTGCTCGAAGCGCGCACGCAGGCCATACACATTCATCGTCGGGTTTGCCGCGGCGTAGCCACGCAACTCATACACGCGTACCGGCATAACTGCGTCGGGCAAGTTGATGTTGAGATGCATCACCGTGGACTTACCTTGAATCTGCGTAGAGTACGACGCAACACGCTCGGGCCACTTGTACTGGTACATCTTGTTGAAGGTTCCCCACTCGGCATCCTCGGTACAAGCTGCTCGCAGACTTTCTGATGGCAACAATGGCATTGTCGCAGAGGTAAAGGCCAAGATTTCGTTTGCATCAGCGGCGTTCTTTGGGGCGAGGTATTCATACACGCTCAGGCGTTCGCCGGGACGGGCGGGGCGCATACGCACAACGGTGACACCCCACATTCCGTCACGCTCCGTTGCCGCAGCGTTAAGCAGTGCCGGGTTGCGGCGCGACACGATCAGCTGCAAGTGATGCTGCTCCGAGCAAAACCGCAAGACTCCAGATCCTCCCATATTGAATTTGCCCTGAACGAATGGAATCTTCACCTTGTTTTGTTTCATGAGGCTGAGGAAAGTTTTTGAGAAATCGTCCGGCGACTGCCCGGTGGCGGTGTCGATAATCGACATGCACGGTGGAGCGCCCTTCTCCCCTGTCACTACGACGGCAATCTTGCGCGCCAGTTCGGTAAGTTCGCGAGAGGAGACACCCTTCTCGTACGCCTCGCGCACACGCATACCTGTTGTTTGGCCCGTGAAGATGTGACCAAAACGCTTGATGGCATCATCCATGGTCTGCGGAGCCTCGGGTGACTCTGGATCGATACCCGCGAGTAAGCAAGCCATGATGAGGTAGGCATCGACGCTGTTAATGATTTTCTCGACCAGTGCAGCGAAGGCGTCGCTTTGCTGGCTACCGATCACCGACATGTTGCTCTCTTCGCCTCCATAGGGCAGCCAGGCCGATGCGTTATCCCACACCCCGAACTTCACGAGAAGGGATACGACATCGCGCTCGTCGTCGGCGCGCATCAGCGCCAATGCGAGCTCACGAATTTCTACCATTGAAGAGGTCGTGGGGTCATGTGTTTTTGTCATTGGGGGGATTCCTTGTCCTTTCGGGTTGCCGAATGTAGGGGTCTCTTTCGGGTGGGAATGTCAAGATCTTTTCTTTTCTTTTGACGAGATAGGTGGTTCAGTGGCCTCTTTTGGTTGACGTGCGCGCCGGCATCTCGGGGACTTACCGAACCGTGTTGAGCATGAAACTCCGTAAACAGACCTCGCCTACGGGCGGCGATAATCCTTCTATTTGCCGCAGCGATACTGATGCCAAGGGTTTTTGCAACCGTCGCCTGCACCGGGCGACGCCCACGCTGAGCATCCATATAGAGATGCACCACGGCGCGAAGTTCGTCATCCGTGTGACGACGCCCTTGGTGCGCGGTCGTGCGCTTGTTGCCGGTGACTCTCTGGTTTAGGAACCTCGCCTCGGCAGCAACTACCTCACCAAAAAGCCGACCCAATGGCAGCTCTCGAAGGAGACGTCGATTGACTGCTGCATTGCTTTGCGCCGAGTGGACTACGAGTGTTGCAATCTCGGGGCGCCCATTGATGGACTTCAACTCGGCCACCAGCATCCATTCGTGACCACGGCGATCTGTATAGGTGACGACTGCGTCGGGACGAGAGCCGAGTACGCGAGCGGCCATGCCGTCGATAGGAACCTGTTTGCCATCACTTTGCATGGATACGACCGTACTAGTGCAAAGTATCGTTCGCAACCTCTTTTTCGAGATTTTCTGTAACCCCCGCACCCGAAGTCGGACTTATGTTGAAATCTGAGGCATCTGGCCCACAAATCCGCTTGTTTGGGGTGTTCTACCCAACCCAGTCGCGGGGGAATCCCTCCATCTAAGCCCAATTCGAAGCATCCGGGCGGGCCGGTCCGAGTCAGATTCCGGCACCGAGTTTGAGGCTCTCGGCGCGATGACTCGCCCACTCGTTCACCAGTCAGCTGCGCTGTCCAACGCCCAAAGAGGTGTGTGATGTAACGAGTGGCAGTGAGCGACCGCTCGCTAAGGTGGGCCAATGAGCGAGGTTCGTTTCCCGGCGTGGAGTCGAGACGAGTTGATTCTCGCACTTGACTTGTACCTCTCGTCAGGATGGCTTGATGACAGTCACCCGAAAGTGCAAGAGCTCAGTGGTGTGATCCAAAATCTGCCACTTCACCCTGGGTGGCGCGGCAACCCAAGCTTTCGCAGCCCGGACGCCGTCAGTATGAAGGTGGCCAACTTCCAAGCTTTGGACCCCGCATATCCCGGGCGCGGGCTGGCTGGCGTCTCGAAAGGGGATCAGGAAGTTTGGGACGAGTATCACAGCAATCCAGGACTTGTTGCCCAAATGGCACAGGCGATTCGTCAGGGTGCAGCCACGCCTGCGGCGGAGACGTCTGCCGAAGGCGAAGATAGCGCCGCGGAAGGAAAGATTCTTACCCGCGTTCATCAAGCTAGAGAGCGGAACCAGAAGCTAGTTCGGACACTGAAGAAGCGCCGCTTGGATGAGTTCGGCACGCTGATGTGCGAGGCGTGCGACTTTGACTTTGTGACTCGCTACGGCGATCGTGGACACGGGTTCATCGAATGCCACCACAACGTGCCACTTTCGCAAAGCGGAGCGACGACCACGCGAATTGATGACCTCACCCTGTTATGTGCCAATGGCCATCGAATAATTCATGTTCGCTCCCCGATGTTGACTGTGGCTGCGCTCCGCGAAATTATTGCGTGATTGAGATAACGGCTTTCCTACAAGAAGCTCCCTGAGAGCAACTCGCGTAGCGAGGTTTGAGACCTCAACTAAGCTCTGACCCATGAAGAGTGCTCGTTCCGTAAAGCTTCCCCTCACCGTCCGCGACAAGAGAACAGAGGTTCCAAAGAATAGTGGACTCAATTGGGGCCAACGAGGCGATCGAAATCGAAATGAGGCTTGCATCACAGTACCTACAGATATAGGTCGCATGAATTTCTTTCCCAAACGCAATAAGAGCTTTGAAGTCAGAACTGACGATGGATGCACGTTTCGGCTAAAGCGCACAGGTGATAGGGGGAAAAACCTTCAGGGCGAGGAGCACCTCGCACCCCTTGGCGAGTATTTTCGAAAACGCCTCGGCGTGAAATCTGGAGCGAGAGTGACGCTTCGTCATCTCCAGCGCTACGGGCGTTATGACGTTACTTTTACCCGAAAGGGAACCCACTACAGACTTGACTTTCATAGCCAGACCAAATTTGCGAAACAAGGAGCAATAGAACTTAAAGCAACCTCAATTCGAAATCTCAAAAGCTCCGGCCAGGGTTATCTTGCTGATGCGAAGAAGCGAAAGCTTATTGAAGAGCGCGCGATGCAGATTGCATTTGGATATCTCAAGGCCCGTGGTTTCAAGAAAATTATTGACACTAGCGCAACCAAGCCTTATGACTTCACGGCAACTCTTCATGGCAGGAAGTATTACATCGAAGTTAAGGGGACTCAACGCGCTATTTCGACCGTGGAGCTAACCAGCGGAGAAGTGAAGAACACGACCCAAAGATATCCAAACACCGTTCTCATTGTCGTTCCACACATATCGGTTAAGAACGACATCGCTCAGCAAGTGCATGATGAAACGCTCTTTCTGAAGCCCTGGAAAATCGAGCCTTCTGCGCTCGCACCAACCAGATATAAGTACACAGTGCCACGCAAGTCAAGACAACGTGCCAAGCGAAAGAAAAGTAGATAGGGAACTTCATTATTCCCAGAGATTCAGGTACAGCAGTATTAGCTGTCGCACGATAATGCGCTTCACGTCTGAATTCCAATAATTCTACGACCGCTAGAGATTCATATCAGGGAAGCCCGGGACGAAGGACCTCCAGTGGAATCTGTACCCGGCTGGACTCCCAGCGAATACTTGGCTCTTGGTCGACTGGGAAACTGCTTTGTATCACACTTAGATTTATATGTCCCAGAAGTGTTGGCTTGCTGTCTACGACTCGAACGCATACCAGTGACCAGTTTGAGTTATTGCAACCGACGCGAAACTCATTGCGCGTCACGAAGCAGTTGAAAGTATTTCCCGGTCGGACAGTGGTTTTAACTTCAAGTAACTTGACCTGATCCGAATGGGTTACAGAAGGCGTTAGTACGTCGTAACCCGCCGAGTCATCTTTGAGTGAGATGTGCCTGATTCGCCGAGAGTCTTCCGCCGAAAGAAGTCGCTTTAGCTCGCCAACCACAAAGTCCTCTCCTGTTGAGCCGATTTCAGCCAATTGTTCATGGTCGAACTTCCTGATCACTCGCTCCTGCACGTCTACGAGCTGGGCCACCTCCCACACCAAACTGTTGCCAGCCTTCATACCGTCTAGGAGCCAGCTAGCACCGTCGATTCGTCCAATTGCCAGGCACCTGTCCTCTACTGCAATAATTTTTTCTTCGATCAGCTTCTCCAACACGCGAACTCGATCAAAATGAGACGCGTCAATGTCAAGTGGCTGAAGCACTGAACGACGATTGAACTCCTGAATTGAGAGTCCTTCTGCGGCAGCACTTACGACATCACGCACTATTGCGAGCCACTGACGACTTACTGGTGCCACCTTAAACTCGCAGATGTTCGAAGAGATCATCCAAATCGATTGAGTCGATTCCCAGAACTGCGGCACTGTCTAGTATCAATTCTTCGTCCGGCAGACTGACTCGTACCAAGTCTGAGTCATCCATCGCTGCGGCCAGTCGTCTGATTTTCGCTTCGAGTCGAAGAGAGACTCGCTGATCAATCGTGCCTTCCGTGGACAGCAAAAATACCCTGGTCTCCTGTTCGGGTGATAGTCCAAGTCGGTGTATTCGATCGATCGATTGCAGATACAGCCCAGCGTTGTAGCTACGGTCAACGTACACGGCATCATGGCATACCTGGTGCAAGCTGATTCCCTCTCCAAGAGTCTGGGGGTTGGTAATGAGCACAGAACAGCTGGGATCATTTCGAAATCGCTGAATCTCTCTTTCTCGATCATCCAAGGGAGTCGCACCATGAATCATTACGGGATCATACGGAGCAAGGAGTCTTTGAAGCGCCCGCAAGTTACCGACAAAAGTGCTCCACACAAGAACCTTCCGATTCTCTCTTGATGCAACATCGACGAACCGACTAACCCACTGATACTTAGGTGGCATTTCATTCTCCGCATACGAGGCGAGTACATTCATGAGCTTTTCGGCTGACTGGACTTCGCGAGGTGGCCACTGAAGATTCAGATAAGAATCCTCAACCGATAATCCCATTAATAATCCAGGGTTCGTTGCAGCCGCAATAAGCGACATAACTGCACGCCCGCGTCTCCCAAGTGTGCTTTCATCAGCAGAGCTCAAGCTGAACTGCCCAACATACATTCTTCGCAGGGCTGAGTAGATCTGTTCCTGAATACGACCGGGGGGCAGACGCTCCTCAACGATTTTAAGATCCGGCAAGTTGAGCTCGGTCTTCGTGGTTCGAACAAACATACTCCCCCTCTTCAACGATTGGAGACGAGCGTCTGAGAAGAAGAATCGAGGAATCTCGGACCAAGACAACGCGAGCAAATTCCTCAGGTCTTCAAAGCTCTGCGGCATTGGCGTGCCAGTGAGTAGATCAACCCGGGGAGCGTCAGCCACAAGCTCGCGACATGCACGCCATCGAACTGAGCCAGCTCCACCTTTCAACCGATGCGCTTCGTCGAGCACGATTAGGGACTGATTATCTAAAACCCACCTTCTCAGCCGGCCGAGCTTCTGATCATTTTCCAATTGCTCATAGTTTGAGATGAGGATTTCTGTTCGAGGCTGAATTGGTTCGAATCCGAATGTCTGGGCTTGCGGAGGTTGAGTGAACGACAGACCTGGCTCTGCCGACCATGCTTCAAAGGCTGATCGCGGGCAAATGACAAGTAAGTTTCCGACATTTCCACGGATATTGAGCCACCTCCAAACAACGAGCTGACAGAAGGTCTTGCCTGCACCAGGTACTGAAAAATTTGCGCCGTTCTCCATCATTACTAGGCGAGAGACGTTCTCAAGCTGTTCCTCGGTCAGGCTCCTCGCTAAACCCAGCTCACCAAGTTCGATTGAATGCAGCTCTCGCTCGCTCTGCAAAAGATTTTCGAGCCGTACCTGAGAAGCGCGTGCATCTAAAATTCGATTTTTTAGTACTTCTGTTATCTGAAAGGATCGACTCCCATTTCTGCTCCAAACACTTCTCAAATACTCGATACGGAGCAGGAAGGTATGCATTTCAATGTGAAACGAATCATCGATGTGAGCTGACGTGCTTGCGTTCCACCACGAACAAACTTCCTGCCAGGTGGCATCATCGACCCCTACACCCCTGGTGATTGAAACAAGATCGTCATCTATCAGGCTGATACCAAGGGACGGAATCAGCGTCATTGTGGGGCGCCGCAACAGATAGCAGTACTACTTTGATGATTTCGAGGAAGCCAGTTTGGCTAGCTCGCTCACAGCATCTTGCAACCTCTGTAGTTCGAACTTAAAGTTCTTTGCGTCAAAGTCTCGCTGAAGGCTTAACTCAGAATACTTTTCGATAACTCCTTGCACGTCAAGACACACGTCTCTCAAGACCTTGGCAGGCTCAACAAAGAACGACTTGCGTCGCTCATCACGAATGATTTGATCTGCAGCGCCTCTCGCCCCTTCTGCCAGAGCCGCAAATGGGCTATCAAGTTCCTTAAGCAAGATCCCATCGTCGCTACGATTCGCTGGGCGGTTTAGCATTTCTTCGACAACAACTTTTATGTCGAGGCGTTCATCACTTCTCGCTTCCGTGCCAAGAAGCTCATCAATGACGTCAGGCTTCTCACTCGTGTGGACGCGTCTTGCTTTATCGAGGATGGCAATCGCTTCGGGCTCATTCACCAAACGCTTAGTTGCGACGTCGCTAAAGAAATCTGCATCAATGGTACGAACTTGATCCTTATTCACTCCCATGAGAATTGCCAAGATTCGTGACCACTTAGTTTGCTCTGCTCTCGCAATCTCTCCAGCATTCTTCAAATTCTCATATTCATCATCGAGATTCTTGAGGTGTTCTTCTTTGGAGTCGAAAATTTGATACGGCAAGTGCGTATTGCTAAGCGAGCGAACCTCGTCAATCAAGGACAGTATGCGAAGCCGCTGTTCAACCTTCTTGCGTCCGCGGCGGAGCCAACCCATCTTGTTAGCGAGCTGCTCAGCGGTCTTTCCTTGCTTCAGATATCGCCGCATGAATAGCAACTCATTGGTGAAGGTGTAGTCCTGGTGCACTAAGCGAGTCATTTGCATCGCCATCTCGATCTCCAGCAGGTCATGATGACTTGCATCTAGTGGCAGAACCGCCACGTCGATACCTGATGCTCCAATAGCCCGCAGTGCAGCTAATCGAGTGTTACCGTTGATCAGTAGACCAGCGCGAGTAATCAAACCTGGCCGGTGTTGCTTGAGGTCCGTAAGTTGCTCCTTCAGAGCATCGAATTGTGGCGTGGCAGCCAAAATAGATTCCAGAATGCTTTGGTTTTCGGCCGAGGTGGGATCCGCGAAGAGTTGCTCCCGAGCAGGGTGATCAACTAACTGGGCACTTAACCTTGCGTTGTCATGATTCAGCAATGGAACGTCTAGTGTCAAAGTCACAACAGGCAATAGAGTCCTCTGTCCGCGAAAATCAACTTCTTCGGTTCGCTTGAGAGCGTTGTTCGCATATGCTTCCAGGGCCCGTTCAATTGCGAGAGTTCTCGCGTCTTCATTTTTTAGCATCAGCCGCCTCGTACTCCTCGCGCCAAGACATTAATCAGCACGTGCCTCGAAGATTCATCGTACGCCAGAAACCAGGTCATACTGGAGCAAGAAGCATCGAAGTCCGGTCTGATGAGCTAGTCTAGCGTTAAATGTCAATACAAAATAGGCGGAAATTATCACAGCTTCAGATACGAGTAGACAACAATCTCCTCGAGCGTTTCTCTGTTGCATGCCATCGGCAAAATGTCTCAATGTCGAGCACCATCAGAAAACTCATCGAGGATCACTGCGCCGGAAGTGAGAGTTCTCGAGAAAGCGAAGCGACCATGATTCAGCTTCCACGGTTCAATTCTCTGAGGCAGATTCGACGGGCTGGTCGCCCACGTCTGACAATTGCAGAAATGTACTGCGGTCCGGGCGGAATCGCTCTGGGTGCGGCGCTCTCAACGATCAAGTATCAGGGAAAGCAATACTCATACCGCCACAGTTGGGCAACCGACTATGACCGGGACACCTGTAGCACCTACTCTTTGAACATCCTCAAAGACCAAAGTGACAGTCGCGTCTTATGCGCCGACATTAGAACCCTTAACCTTGGGTCACTTCCCTCAGTTGATGGCTTTCTTTACGGTTTCCCCTGCAACGACTTCAGCAATGTGGGTGAAACTCGTGGCTTGGAAGGCAAGTTCGGGCCGCTCTACAGATACGGGGTCGAGTACATACGCCAAGCTAATCCGCTGTTCCTTTTCGCTGAGAATGTGAGTGGACTCTCAGGAGCGAACTCCGGGGCTGCCTTCAAGCAAATTTTGAGCGAGCTGGCTCACGCTGGAGATTACGGTTACACCCTCACCACTCATCTCTTTAAGTTCGAAGACTACGGAATTCCCCAAGCTCGCCATCGATACATCATTATTGGATTCCGGCGAGACCTTGGACTCAAGTTTGAAGTTCCGCGACCATCCTTTGTAACGCGCACCTGCAAAGAGGCAATCGAGCATCCACCGATACCCACATCAGCGAAGAACCATGAGCTAACTAAACAGTCGCAAATCGTAATTGACAGACTTCGGCACATTGGTCCAGGTGAAAATGCGTGGACTGCACAGCTACCAAAGAACCTTCGGCTAAACGTTCAAGGCGCCCAACTTAGTCAGATATACAAACGGCTCGACCCGAAGCGACCTTCTTACACAGTTACAGGAAGCGGAGGTGGGGGTACGCATGTTTATCACTGGAGCGAACCGCGTGCCCTCACGAATCGCGAGCGCGCCAGACTCCAAACATTTCCAGATGATTTTGAGTTTGTGGGTTCGAAAGAAAGCGTACGCAAGCAGATTGGCATGGCGGTACCCCCAGCGGCGGCGAAGGTAATACTGACTGCGATTCTGAAGACTTTCGCTGGAGTTCCCTATACATCTGTTACTCCATCAAATGGCTTCTTGAATGATTGAGTTATGCACGAAAATCGAGAAGATAACCCTCGGTCTGACTTCGAAAGATATCGACACTGGTGCGGCCGTATTCATGTAAATGTCGAAGGGCAACTGGGTTTCCGAGACGAACATTGAGACGACGACGAAAGTATTCGCCCAGCAACGCGTTGTTATCAGGGGTTTCTAAAGCCTTCCCATTTTGTTGTGCTCGTACCAGCGTCAATTTGAAACCATCATCACACTCAACTGAGAACGCCTCACCAACTTCAGGGAAAAAGCCGCTGCGTTGATCCGCGGCAGGAATAGGCAAGTAGGCCTGATTGGGGTTTCTTCCAGCTCGTTGCCCCCAGTTGAGACCCGACCGATCTGGCACCCGCTCGCGACCGCCGGAAGTGACAATTAGCGAGATTCGCACATAGTGAGTTGTAAGTTTCTTCGAGAAATCGGTTGTCCTTACCGAGCTACCGTTGTCATCTCGACTCATCAATTTACACCTCTAAGTGAGACACTATTGCGGCTAGCCATAATCCCAAAACCTCGACCGCGTTTCCCGAAGTTCCTGGTAATCAGTTCGACCGTTTTCGCTGAATTGATCAGTCTGACGATGATCTCGCTTTCGGCGGCGAAGTGTTCGGCTGCCTGAGTCGATGGCAGTTCCGACAACACACCGAGAAGTACTATGGGCTGATGGTAGAAATAAGTGCTTCGAAGCATGCGCGGACTCGAGTGACGCTTGGTGAAGTCCGGAATCAGAAAAAAGCTCAGTTTGTAGAGTCCCAAGTGGAATCACTTGCGAGAGAATTCTCCAATTTCGAGATTACGCAAGATCAGATTGATGCATGGCGCACTCTTTGCGAGTGGCTCCACGATGCCAGTCAGAACGTACCGAAGGAGTACGACAGCATCGGATGCTTCTTCGAGTTTCAGCCCCCAATGAAGTCCGAACGAAGTGACTTGATGCTGGTTGGTGACCGAGAGCTCCTAGTCATCGAAGCCAAGACCGGACAGGCTCACAAGATTAGCCAGGCACGGAAACAGGCCCTCAATTACGCCTTCCAGATTTATTCGTCACTTGAGGTCGGGAGTGAGCGGTTAGTAATTCCCATAGTTCTTCAAGAAAACAAGTTCAAGGGGAACAAACTAAGCCCAACAGCTATTTCAGACCTTTCATATCAAAGACACGATGTTGCAGTCATCAGTGCATCGGAGTTAGCAACTCACATTCAAAACATGACCGCACCTTCTAAGGGTTTAGATCTCTTAGATACCACAGGATGGGTTCATAAACCTCGGGCATCAGTTGTTGAACTCGCTCGAGAGATGTTCGGCACACTCCGCTCTGGTGGTATCACGAAGTCTCTTGCAGATAACGATGAGTTGGAGCGTCTTGTAAAGAGGATCAGAGAGTTGATTGACCAAGCTCGAGAGACCTCCGAGCACCGAGTTGTCGCCGTGACCGGTAGACCTGGCTCCGGGAAGACGCTCGTGGGTCTCCGAATCGCCCACCAAGTGGGCTTTCTTGGTGATGTAAAGGTTGGCGCCAGTGCGCCAATATTTCTGTCAGGTAACGAGCCACTCGTAGCAGTTCTCCGTCACGCCATTTCCTCGGGTCAAACTGATGCCGCAAAGAAAAGGAAAGGGCGTAAGCAATTGATGAAAATTCGAGGAGACCTTCATCCTGAACGCGAGATCATCTTGCATATTTCCAAACTCACAGATCTAGAGGTAAGCGCAAGCATCATCGTCTTCGACGAAGCGCAGCGAGCATGGACCGCCAAGCACAATCAGCAGTCGAAAAACTCACGAAATCTCAGATCCCAGCCCTACGTCGTCCTCGAGAAAATGACAACGAAGCCGTGGTCCGTCGTTATCTGCATAGTCGGGTCCGGGCAGCACATCAACCCAGGTGAAGAGGGCATGAACACCTGGTACAACGCGATCGAAGAAATCAACAAAGCCCGACCAGAAGTAACGAAACCAGTGAAGTGGCGCATCACCGTGCCCCGGGGAGAGGAACGCGAAGGTCCAGATATCGAGTTTTCTCACGATCTCGAGCTGACAGTCGATATGCGAGCCGGATCGACGCAGATGAATGAGTGGGTCAATCTGCTAC
>Ga0194115_10003200_pt1 | contig 18546 bp, 11 predicted proteins | sample TA2MahsurfametaG_3_FD_148656 | JGI IMG/M metagenome (GOLD analysis project Ga0194115, IMG submission 148656) | Freshwater microbial communities from Lake Tanganyika, Tanzania - TA2015002 Mahale S4 surface | ecosystem: Environmental > Aquatic > Freshwater > Lake | place: Tanzania: Lake... | reverse complement strand
TTGTACGAGTCTCCAGAAAGTACGATTAGCTTTTCGTCAAGTTGACTTTGCACTCAGGCAAGAAACTATAGAATGCTGTGGCGTAAATCCATAGTAACGGGGTCGCTACTGTTCCCTCCAATGTAGATCCTGAAATCATAGCTGTTTGTCAGAACTGGTTGCCAGTGTCAAATTGCTCATCGGCCGAGACAAAAAGTAGCAGTTTTCCAAGATACGGGTAGACTTCTTCGGCTTTTTTCAACTTGATTTTTGCAACTCGTTCCTATTGAAAGTCCCCTCTAAAGGATTAATTTCAAATATAGATACACGATTTCCAATTCGAGAAGGATACTGTTGTGATGAGTAGCCTCAAAAATGATGACACTTTAGGACTAGTAGAGGCTCGAACGGAGCCACCGATCATCTTCTCATCTTCTTGACACATATGACCGCAGCGAAAATCTTTCGCGCAAAAAGCGCGAAAGATTTTCCACACGTACTGTACTTACAGATACAGTTGTTGTCTGTGATGATGGCAAAGCGCTGCGGATTCCTTCCTTCGATTGAATTCATACATATCTGTTGAATCACACTGCCACTTGTCACGACAAAAGCTGGAAGTACGAGAGTTTCAAGATGTTGTGGTGGACATTGTTCTTTTTGATCGTCTCTTTGCTATCATCCCTACATCGGTCATCCACAGCGTTAGCTGAAGAGACCGTTTCTACAGTAGATTCATCCTACAATGAAAAAGAAGAACAAAAGCAACATCATCACCGCCCGCTGTTGCAGCAACGGCCATTACCCTCCAAAGTCATCATGGGATACACTTCACAATGTTATGATGAAGATCCAGAAAACAATCATGTCGAAGAAAATAATAAAGTCCTTACGGCAGTCCAACAGGGTGTGAATGTCGTTATTTGGGCATTCTATCCTCATTTCAATACGTCTTGTATCCAACGGACGATTCAAGAATTGGATGACAGTGGATATGATGACGTCGTCCATTTGAGTAGTCTAGGTGGTTGGAATGGACAACATTTACATACGGATATTCCTGCAAGGGACTACTATACGATGTGGAAAGGTACTGTGGGGAATATCTTCCATGGCCTTGATATTGATTTCGAAGGCAATGATGTGTTAACAAGTCCATTGAATTTCATATCGGAAGAAGAATTGGATTTAGTCGGTGAACTTATCCTACTAGCAAAAGCAGATGATTACATTCTTACCATCGCACCACCACAATCCTATTTTGATATCCATACATCACAGTACAGTCCCTTCCTCAACTTAACAGATCCCACCCGGACGAGTTGGCATGCTGACTTTTCCTACTTTGGACGGAATGTCTATGCGTATTGGATGGCTAAATATGGTGACGCTATCGATCTCGTCATGATTCAGTTCTACGAGAGTTATTCCAAGGCTGCCATGGCAATCATCGGAGATGGTACTACTGTCACGCCAGAAGATTATCTTCAACAATATGTTTGGGATTTGAATCAAAGTCCTGAAGGTCCTGGATGGTCAGTAGATTTTGATGGTGATGGTACTCTTCAATTTGTATCGGTACCACTTAGTAAGTTGGTATGGGGATTATGCAATGGTTGGTGTCATACCGACAATGGAGGAAGACATTATTACTTTTCATCAGAAATATTGAATGCTGCCTATCAAAATCTTTGGGATTGGATGTTGGAACCTCGTGGGTTCATGTTTTGGGAGATTGCAGATGAAGGAATGCAGGGTATCTATTATGCCCGTGGTCTCAATAGTATCCTCCATGTGCGAGGAGGAGGAGGAAGTGAAGATACGATGGCATCGGTGGTGGAACCAGGACGTGACACTACACAACAATGACTTCGTTGTGCTGGAGGAAGGGAATTCCGTAGAAGTAGTCGAGGAAAGAAAGAAGTAGATCCACGTAGACCGGTACAGTAGGATGTACTTAACGATCCATTCGAGAGTGAGATGTATGGATAGGCTATGATTGTGGTTTCCCTAGCAAGTCGACGCGGACGGAGGTATGATGGGACGCTTGTCGCGTGTTACCATACATATCGCACGTATGTACATATCGACGAATGTCTCTGATACATAGGTGATAGGATATGAGACTACAGTGCGGGTAAGCAAATTCCTCAAAATCCGAATATCCGCAACCCACAGAACATTTCATTGTTGACTGTGAGAATAACGACACTTGGCTGCTCGATAGCCACCTGATATCAACAGGGCAAACAGTTTCTATCAGTAACCAAGGGGGCCATGATTTCATCTCGAGTTTCACTTGGTGTGCGTGCCGCCGTCAAGTTGCACTCAACGATGGGTATTGCGTGGTCTAGCAATCCTTCCATGGCCTTGCGGTCTCTTTCTTCAAAGGGCAGTGAGGATGGTGACCTCTTCAGTATGGCGGGTGATTACATCAAGACATTTCGAATCAAGGCTGCTGAACAACTATCACCGACCCTTTCTGAAGAAGAAAAACGCCGGATGGAAGAAAGTACCAAAGCAGAGATATCCGACACGGATAAGGAAGGAAATCTGAAAGCGGCCTATGGTGGTAAGAATCAACCGTCGATAGAAGAACTCATTGCCGAAATAAAGGCAAAGGAGGCCCAGAGATACAAGGACGAAATGGAGGAGCAATGGAAACAACGAGAGGCTCAAGTTGAAGAAGCTGTCAGGAAGAGACTAGAAAGTGACTTAGAATTGCAGCGACGACAGATTGCCTTCGAAAAATGGAAAGAAGATCTGGAGCGAGAGAAGCAGCGTCAGCAAGCGGATGATGCCTCTAAGGTTGTAACGAATAGCTCGGTGATTGAAGCCTTGGGGGATCATCCGATTTTGGGACCGACCATCTGTGATCTGGGCCACAAGAGAGTTTGTCTCGCAAGTACAGAACGGTTAGCATCTTTACCTGTTTGGGAAAAGCAACGATTCTTTCGGCATGAACGAGCGAAAAAAATGGCTCGAGACAAACGGAAGAATTTACATATTGGATTACCAGGTGTCATCGGAATCTATGAGGTAAGAGTTAACTACCGTTGTTGTTGTACCGCGACCTGCCGGAGGTGGATGTGTCACTGTCATCTCACTTCTTGTATTCACAACAGAGAACAGATGGAAGTTTGGCAATCATTGACGGCCAGCATCGGGTTGGTGAGTATCGCAAAGACTTGAGTACCAGAGACCTGGGTTTTCGCAAGCTGTTTTTCTGTGTATACTAACGATCCCCTGTCGGGCGCTGCTACAGGTATGCTGAAGATTCTGTCGGAAAGTAAGGATATCAACGACGAATTCGATTTTGACAAGATCCTCGTCGAAGTGTACAGCCAGCCGGAGAATCAAAGCGCCGATGAATACGCGACCAAGATCTTTGAGGAAATCAATAAGGCTCAGCCTGCCAATCTGATCGATCTTCCTGGCCAGGTCAATGCAGAGCATCTCGACATAATCAATCAAGCCGTCACAAGTATAAGCGAAACGTACAAGGACATGTTCAAGCCTAGCACCAAATGCCGTCGACCACATTTGAATATTGACAATGTACGGAATGATCTATTCTTGAATGAGGTTGTGGAGCGTCATGACCTCAAGTCGGCGAAGGACCTTGAACTCTGGATGCTGGGGAAGAACGATGAATTGAAGATGAAGTTCGAAAGCGACGAGGTCGCCAGGAAGAAAATCGAAGGACAAGGCGGTAGCATCTACAGAAAAGCGCAAGACTATGGATTCTATCTTGGACTAGAGAATACCTGGTACGACGAATAAGTCATCGCGATGGCAATGTTCCACTTGGGTTAGAATTTATTGATTAGATTTGATTCTAGTAAGACTGATGCCCTCGTTGACCTCTAAATCCTCGTCCACATCGTCAGTGGTATCCGGGTCGATGAACTGGCAGGCTCCACGACCTGCCAGGTGGAACAAGATCCAATACGCGGTAGTCAATGTTGACACCACAGCCAAAACCAAGCTGACAAAATACGGAGTCCACGAGGTGTGATGATCCATGAAGACACCACATATGTATGCTCCAGCCGCTTCACAAAGGAGGGCTATCGCATAATCCGCCGCAAGGACTCTTCCCATCATCTGGGGTACCGTAAATTTCTGTAGCATCAAATTAGAGTGAATCCAAATGATGGCGGTTCCAGCCGCCCGAATGGTTGAGAAGATACATAGGGACCAAAATTGGTGTATCATTGCCCATCCGAAGTATCCCACCATAGACAAGGCGAATGCCACAATGCAGGAGACCTGTAGGGTTTTGGGTTGCTCAACACGGACCCATGGATCGGCTATCAAAGGACCTATGAAGGATCCAATTCCGATTAAGGAAAAGAGAATACCCAATTTCTCATTCGGACTCATAGTCCAATAGGATGACATGTTGGCTTCATCTTCTGAAAAGGATACAATCAAAACATCAGACGCACCATATGCGACCGCAGCTGTCCCCTTGAGCAAAATCAACGCCACAAAGTATGAAGACTGCATATATCGCACAGCTTCCATCACCATATCACAGGTCCGTCGTATGGAGCCCATAATGGATGAAGGATTCCTCGACACCTTTTTGTCCTCGGCGACGTCGTCGTCTGATGTGGGAATACGTTCTGTTTCCTCCGGTATCTCGTCGACACGAAATGATCCACGAAGAAGACCCAGAAAGAGCACACTAACGACGTATGTCATGGCGTCAATGATGAAACACATCTTGATCCCAAGTACCTCCACAATCAGACCAGAGAACGCTGCCCCGAAGGCTTGCACAGCCGACCACGTGAAACCTTCCAAGGTAGTTGCTAGTTGCAACTCGACGTCGGAACGGACAAGTTGTGGTATAAGAGCTGAATGTGACGGCGCGTAGAGCCCAGCAAAGGTTTGCTGGACAGTCGTTGCTAGATAAAGCAACGGTATTGATTCTTGGTGATAAGCATATAGGAACAAACCAGCGGATAGAGCCCCACCAATGTCAAGTCCAATCATAATTTGTCGTCGATCTAGACAGTCTGCCATAGTTCCGCCCAATGCTGACATGACGACATTCGGTAAAATTCGCACCACCATTAATACTGAAAGAGCCGTTCGAGACGTGGAAAGATGTTGCTTTTCTCGTATATTCTCGATAAGGTCGATCGAAGCTACGTAGGTTACCCATTCTCCGAGATGTGTCATCATGTAACTGCAAAGAAACCAGCGGAAATTCCGATTTGTACAAAGGAAATCAAGATAGGACAAGCGAGAAGGAACGTCGGACTTGGTTGAATCGCTTTTGGAGGATGGGGTCAGCAGTGGATCGAGATCTTCCTCGGTTTGCTCAGGCTTGCTGATATACCGAAGAGCGTGGCTGGAAACATCAGCCTCGGTATCTGGTCTAGGTGTCATCGTGTCTTACTTTTGTATGCAAAACTGGTATATTCAAGCCGCAACTGGTATATCATAAAGGCATGGACAAGTCAGTGAGAATCTACACCTCCAGTGTCGGATCTGTTACTGTATGCGAAGACTTGCTCCAAAAAATCTGGTCCACCGAAAAGTTCGTTCCGACGAATGGCAATGGGAGGGTGCATAGATGACGTGTGACTTCGCCCTGCAAGTTTCACGTTTGTAGTCGATTCATTCGATCCCTAGCCTTGAGTTTGATCAATATCGCCATGACGACGCCCAGACGCTATAGTGACACCTTCAGCCTTAGCGTGACTGTGTGTGGCTCAGCATTTCCGTGGACTATTGTTGTCAACCGAGAAGAACGTACGAGGGGGGAGTATCTACGGAAAGGCACATGGCTATGGATTCTATCTTGGACTAGAGAGGACCTTGTGCAACGACTATGGCAGCGTAATGTTCTGACAGCGTTAGAGGAGTTTATTCGTTCGATTTGATTTCAGTTGGGCTGATGTTTCGTCTACCTCTAAATCCACGTCTATCTCAACAGTGATATTCGGATCGATGAATCGGCATGCTCCCCGACCTGACAAGTGGAATAGGATCCAATATGTGGTAGTCAATGTCGACACGACAGCCAAAACTAGGCTGACATTATACGGAGTCCAGGAGGGGTGATGATCCATAAAGACACCACATATGTATGCACCAGCGGCTTCAAAAAAGAGAGCTATGGCATAGTCCGCCGCAAGGACTCTCCCCATCATTTGTAGAGCAGTAAATTTCTGTAGCATCAGTGTCGAGTGAATCCAAATGATGGACGATCCCGCCGCTCGAATCGTTGAGAAGATACATAAAGACCAAAATTGGTGTATCGTTGCCCATCCGAAATATCCAACGATAGATAGGACAAATCCCACAATACAGGACACCTGTAGGGTTTTGGGTTGCTCAACTTGGACCCATCGATCGGCTACTAGGGGGCCCAATAAACACCCAACTCCAACCAATGAAAACAGAATACCCAGTTTTTCATTCGGACTCATTTGGAATGACATGTTGGATTCATCTTCTGAAAATCCTACATTAATAACATCACACGCACCATATGGGATAGCTGCCATCCCCTTGAGAAATATCAACGCCGCAAAGTATGAAGACTGTATATATCGACCACCCTCCATAATCATGTCACATGTTTGTCGTATGGATCCCAAAAGGGAAGAAGGATTTCTCAACACTTCGTCGTCGTCATCGTCTTTCGTCGTAGTGAATTCTTTTTCCTTCGGTATGTCATCCACACGAAATGATCCACGAACAAAACCAAGACATAGCGCACTCATGACATAGGTCATACCGTCAATCATGAAACACATCTTGATCCCAAGTACTTCCACAATAAGACCAGAGAATGCAGCCCCGAAGGCTTGCATAGCCGACCAGGTAAAACCTTCCAGGGTAGTCGCTATTTGCAACTCGGCGTCGGATTGAACAAGTTGTGGTACCATTGCTGAATGTGATGGCGCATAAAGTCCTGCAAGGCACTGCTGTACAGTGGTCGCCAAATATAGGAATGGGATCGATTCCTGTTGATAGGCATAGAGAAACAATCCAGCACATGTAGCCCCACCAATGTCTAAGCCCATCATGACATGTCTCCGATCTAGACAGTCTGCCATAGTCCCACCCAATGCTGACATGACGACATTTGGCAAAATACGCACCACCATCAATATCGAAACGGCCGTTCGAGATGTGGGGAGACCTTGCTTTTCTCGAATATTCTCGATAAAGTCGATCGAAGCTACGTAGGTTAACCATTCTCCGAAATGTGTCATCATGTAGCTGCTAATAAACCAACGAAAATTCCGATTTGTACAGAGGAAATCAAAATAGGACAAGCGAGAAGGGACGTCGGAATTGGTTGAATCGCTTTGCGAGGATGGGCTTGGTAGTGGATGGAGATCTCTCACAGCTTGTTCTGTAGCATTGTCGCCTTGACGGAACGACCGGCTGGAAGTATCGGCCGGAATATCCTGTCGAGTCGTCATGGTTTCTTCCTACGATTGTGATGATGGCATATTCCAGTCACAGAGGCAATGTGATAAGGGCATCGACGAAGATCAATACGGGTGGTTACATTTCCTTTGCAGTATGGCTCGCGAAGACTTTGGTGCGGAAAAAAGTGTTGGAAGTCGATGGAAAGTGACGACAGGGGGACGAACTCACACGTTTGCCATCGATTCATTCGATCCGTCACGGGGAAGCCAGCTTCTGTGTGACACCGGTGCGACATAGGAAGAACATGACGATGCCAACTTCAAACGATGTAGATGCAAAAAATAACGGCACAGTTTAACGGCAGTAGCAAATACTGTACAGTATGCAGTGAATGACCGTTTGATTTTCATTTTTGATTGGACAATATCGATGGGGGCAGGGGGGGGGAAAACACACATCAACGTCCAGCTTGATTATCATCATCAATTTTCACGCAGTAAATTTGTCGAACATCAACGCACAATCCACGACCCAGACGTTGTTTCGTCCGCAATTTCAGACTTCCCTTTGTCGCACAGTCAAACAGTCATCACAACCATCCTTCCTTCGAGGAAGTATTTCATCACATACGCAACGATGGCAACGTCTATGATTGCTTCAACGATAGAAATCGCTACCAAGGTAGCCCCCTTTTATATTGCCATTGAGTTCATCTTCTATATTGTGTTTCATCTTTACATGATTCCCAAGGCGAACAAACTGGTCCCTCCTGCCTCCTTTCGTGACTATGGCTCGGAACGTACCAAACTCATGGTTCGAATCTTGCGGAGAATAGAAGCTACCTGTGCTCTAAGTAATAAGGATGTACCGACGACGATTCATACATTTCTTGCCGAATGGTTTCATATTTCCAAGACTATCGATCACGATCATCGATTCAAGTGTACCGATGGAACGACGCAGAGTGTCGTTATGACCAACTTTTCCGATATTTCATCATCGTCATCTTCGGTACCATCTTTGACCCGTGAAATCTTCGATGACGATTCAGATTCGACGCCTTCATATCGGACTCCTACGTCCTTGTCTTCCCACGCCAGTAGCAACGACTTGACGAACACCAGCGATACGGCGTCATCAATCTGCCTGTACAAGGAAGATATGGATGATTTCTTTGCATGGGCATTTTTCGGTAAACTACTCTCAGCACTACTACCCTGGGAGATGCAGGAACTGAGTAAGATTTTTTATCTATTGCAGCAAGAGCATAAAATTCATTTCCCCCCACGATCAAAGTACGTCGACGATAGAAGAACCCATTCATACCTCGAAGCGCGACCCCGATGCATGACTCTCGAGCCTGTCGATACGCTTCATCGACCCCTACTGGTCTATGGGATTGTGGCGCTGATAAAGATTGGAGCTGGACTGTTGTTACGGCTACTGGGTTATAGTCGAATTGAGTCCTCGACGGGCCTCGTTGGATGGTTCAAGCCGGGCAAGACTCTTCCACAAGCGTCACCGTCTTTCCTGCCATTACTATTCTTTCATGGAATCGCCCCTACTGGTTTTGTGGTGTATCTACCCATGATTTTGTTCGGAATAGCTACAGAACCTGATCGACCGATTTTTCTATTTGAAAATCGATCTATTTCTTGCTCTATTGACTTCTCACCACTGACGGAGGACCAGACTGTCCAAGGGGTACAAGAAATTGTAGATCAATGTCTCGGCAGCGAGAGCATTTTTTCAGTCATGGGTCATTCATTTGGGTCATGTCCGATAGCTTGGCTATTGAAATCACAGCTAGCACATCGAATTCAACAGATCGCCTTGATTGATCCTGTTGCTATTTTGCTAAGTGAGCCCGACGTAATGGTCAATTTCTTGTATTCAAAAAAAATCAACAAGATTCGCATGGTCGCTAGTTCTGAATTGTTTACAGAGTATTATCTCCGAAGGCACTTTGCATGGTATAACAGTGAGCTTTGGCTAGACGACTTGCAAGCGCACCACAAGATGACAGTGTGCTTGTCGGACCAGGATGAAATCGTCAATTCCAAAAAGGTCAAACAAGAACTGGAGCGATATACATCGGAGACCCCACAGGAGAACAAACCCACGACTTTGTACTGGAACAAGGTTGGCCACGGTGCATGTATATCATCGCCGAGAAAATGGAAACAGGTAAAGGGAATTTTGCTGCAGCAAGAACTGGAAATTGTGCGGCGTCAGCGTTAATCTTCCGTCCCATAATGGCTCGTATAACTTGAATTATCAATTCGAAGCACATGAGCACCATTGGTAACCTGTACATAAACCTGACAAAGAACGTCGCATTTTCAAATGTACTATCACAGTAGGTTTCGAAGCTGCGTCGCTTGCTTTTTCAGCTGGTTCAAATGTTCGATATCAAAGTCGTCTTCGTTTTCTTCCCATCTATTCCAAAGGCTTCGAAGAGCAGATTTGTGATCTTCGCTTCTTTCAGCCCAATCGGAACAATGAGACGCCATCGTGATGGAAGCTTCTAGGACGGTTTCTTGGATTCGAACAGGTACCTGAAGTAAGGTTTCTGTAGTCGTTAGGATTCCACTCACAACATCACACCATTGAGGTGTCGTAAAGGTACGAAGAATTGATTCATTCAATTCGGGTGTCGTCACGTCACCATCTAATTGAATATCTGTAATCGAATCACTTGCCAAAGATAGTAATCGTTGGACTAATTTGATATCTCCTGGTCGTTGTTGGTGTTGTTCCTTTTGTACCAATTTTTGTAACGTATCACCCAAACGGATACCTCCTTTGTTGTTAACCAAATGACGTTGTGCTATCCGATTCCCACGTAATAGGGAACCAATGGCATAAATACTTTTTGCCTGAAGTGTCCGAACGGATTTTGTTTTCTTCTCCTCTTCATCATATTCCTTACAGAATACATCCAACATCATATCCAAGGCAGTCGTCGTCGTCGTGGTAGTCTTTCCTCCCTTTAATTTGACTGGTTCGATGGCATAGGGGAAGAACTCTTCTGTATTCTTTACAGCCGTTCCAATCGTCCATGCAGCGTAGGATTGAAGGAACCGAATCTTATCTTTCATCGGTTGTGGGAGGGTCGAAATACTAGTCGTCGTCGTATTCTGAACATGTGCCTCTTCCGAAAGGAACGTGACCAAAAGTTCCCATCCGCCCATCGTATGGAAATCTCGTGCATTATCAAGATCTGTAAGTTGATATTCTAAATCCTTGAGTAATGATAGGATATTTGTGATGATACCTTCTTCTTCATCAGTATCTTCATCTTCCAAATTAAAGGAATTCAATTGTCCCAATGGGTCCTTCAAATATTCTTTCATCCCTCTCATCCGGTCCTTTAGTAATTCTGGGACATCCAATAATTGTTCCTGTGCTTCCTTCAATTCTGCTTGTCGTTTCTCCCAGATTTCTGCCATTCGTGTTTGGAAGTGACTTCTTTCCTCGGCTGTCATCGTCGACTTGTTGTTGTTGGTTCCAGCACCACTTGGTAATTCAGGTAGGCCACCATATTTATCCATTTCTTCTTGTGGTAACTTAGATAATGTCCGATGCATCATCTCATAGTCATATCCAGAACCATGACTGCTTGTTGCGGTATGATCATCTTTGTCCTTCGTGGAATCTTCGGCACCAGGCATCTCGAAGGATCCATCTGGGTTGATCGTGACAGCTACAGCAGATTTCGTTGTTTCTTCTTTTTCTCTGGAGATGATGACATGTTCAGTGTTGATATTCGTATGGTCATTATGATCTTTATCATTTTCGTCATTATCGTCAGGAAGTTTGACCCATTTTTCTCCAGTTGAAAGATCCATCCGAACATGCATCCCGGCGGGGATGGTATCATCTTCTCCCAACAATTGCCATTCCTTCGTTGCGACAACTTCCTTCGCATCGGCTAATAATAGTGATGGTAACCACCACAAGACTTGTGGCATTCGTTTCGATGGTGATGATGAAGACGACGACAACAAGAACGTCCAAAGGAAGGCTAGGTGATACAAGGATGACGAGCATCGCGTGCGACGAGAAAAAGAAGGTTTGGAAGAGTTCTTCTTCATTTTGACACTCATTCGAAGAGGTACAATTCTTTTCGGTTTTTGGGGTTGCCTTAGAGATTGAATGACTGATTAATGGTATACCCTATCTTTTCTTGAATCGCAGAACGTTAGGATGAAATGGTGATGTTGGATAGTGTGCTGGGTTGGGGCTTGGGGCGCGGAACAAGAGGATGCGAAATTGAAGGGTTTCAAAGTGCCACGTGGAAGGCACGATTGAAAGTGCCACGTGGAAGAGCCAACGGACCGACCTGCCACGTGGAACCTAGAGTTGCCACGTCATTTGTTTCTTTTTATGGGATTGGTCCAATCGCGAGCATGGTCGGACGGCCCATCTTGAACGCTCTAAATCGATTCGCCGCAACACAAAGGATACACCTGTATGGAGACACGTCGTCTCTCTAGGACCGTGAGTGTCACTTTCCGTGTCACGCGTTTTGGTTCTTCGTTCGTCGGCTTTGCGAGACCTATATCGTTGCCAGGATCCTTCTTCGTCTACAAGTGGAGAAAAGAAGGGGTTGACCGTGAGTGGCAAACGTCTGGTTTCGTGACACCTTGTTCCTTGTCGTGTAATATCAAGATGTCTCGCAGTTCTGTCTTGCTGATGGTGACATGTACCATCATCGGCTGGTCTGAGTTGTCGGTATCGTTCCCACTTCAAACAACGAAAGTTCTTCAACGAGAAGTGATAAGAAGCAAGAACGGTCAACAGTATCACGCAACCTCTCCCAACAAATTGCAGGATTCGATCACTACCGAGACGACAAGGAAGGAGGATGAGGAGACATCGATGGACCAATCCATGACAAGCGATCCACCCTTTTGGGAAATTGGTCCTACCATGTTCCGTTCCAAACCAACACCATTAACAACGAAACTTCGAAAGGCAATGGAAACAAAGTCCCATCCTGAGGAAACAAAAGAAGAATTAGGACGTGGAATATTCATTACATCTGATTGGAGAGATGCATGGAATACATACGAATCTCCACCAGAAGTTCCAGACTTGATCGACCCTAAAACGGGCCTAGCTAGTTATGAGATTGTAGATATTGAAGGTCAAGTTCCTACCGACTTGGTAGGGAATCTTTATCGGAATCAACCAGGGAAATTTGGTGTCAATGGAGAAAGAGTCCAACATGTCCTTGATGGGGATGCTCTAGTATATAAAATTTCCTTCCCTCCTACCGACCAAGACGAAAATAAAGATCGTAAAATTACATTCCAATCACGCTTTATTGAAACAAAGGAATTCAAGGAGGAAACAAAGGCAGGTCGATTCCTATATCGGGGTGTCTTTGGAAGTGGACCAACCTTTCCAATCTTAGATCAAGAACGACGAAAGGATGGATTGAATACAGATCCGATTGAACCATCTCTATTGGCACGTGTTTTAGGAAATGTTGGAAATACGAATATAAAGAATGCTGCCAATACACAAATTATTTCCTGGGGAGGGAAATTACTTGCATTATTCGAATCTGGATTACCTCATGCCCTAGACCCTGAAACATTGGCAACGATTGGTGAAGAAACATTAGGTGGCGTCTTAAAGGAAGGATTACCCGTCACAGTCGGTGGTGGTTTCCCAACTGAATTGGAACCAGATTTTATTGGTGGGACGGCTCATACAGCACATCCCAAGGTCTGTCCGAAGACAGGTCATTTAGTTGGTTGGCATTGGAAACAGGCGGTGGCTAGTGGGAGTTTAGAGGTTACCTTTTCCGAATGGGATAAGAATTTTAATCTCATCAAGACGACGACCTTTGATGTACAGGGATGTGAATTGGCTCCCCATGATATGGCCATGACAGAAAATTATATTATATTCAATGTCAATGCGTTGAAGATGAATCAAGCATTATTCCTATCGGGGATCAAGGGTCCAGCCGGAAGTCTTTCTATGGATGGACGTTCACCGATCCAAACTTGGATTTTTCCAAGACCATGTGGGAAGGAACAATTCGTACCCTATTCTGTGGAAACTCCATCCTGTTTTACTATTCATTTTTCACATGCCTATGAAGATGAAATTTCAGGCAATTTAATCAGTTTCTTTTCTGGATGGCCACCATCGGATTCGAAAGACTTTTTAGGTGCCTGGGGGGGATATGCTCCCCTCTTTAGTCAGATTTCTCCTACCTTCCTTTGGAAGATGGAGATTGATCCACGACAGAAGAAATGTATCAGTTTGGGCATCGCACCTGGGTCTGCCAATGTTTGTATTGAACATGTTTTGGTCCATCCAAATTTTAATATCCGAAAGGCACAGTATGTCTATGGGGCATTGTCTAACTGTATCGGAGATAGTACTCCACCCTGTGGATATGCCCGACTGAAAGTCGAGACGGGTAGTCCACTGATGCTTCGAGAGGGTGAATTTAATGAGGAAATTGATGCGTATTGGTTCGGATCACGATACTTTACGACAGAACCATTAATCGTACCAAAGGCGGGGAGTGATGGGAAGAATGAAAAGGAAGCCTACCTATTGGGTGTGATTCGAGATTCTGTCAAGGAACGTAACTTTTTGGCAATTTTTGATTTAGAACGTGATCTCAAAGATGGACCAATCTGTCGATTATATTTCCAATCTGGTACACCCCATGGTCTTCATGGTTGTTTTGAATCCGCCAATTCACCACTGACGTCTGTATTCTGTTAGGTCTGATGGGATGGATGGATCGACGACTCGACTCCTGCTTTTTCAGTTGAAGTAACTACGATGCTCTAAGTAATATAATAGAACTACTTTTGCTGAGTCTTCGCATCGATCCAATCTGGTCCGACATAGACTGGTTCACCTGGTCCCCGGTAGACGTCGACGGGACTACGTTTACAATCACTTCCATAATATCGTCCTGTCGGTATATTGTCCAATTCCTTATCAAACAAAGCATAAAGTGGACAGATGACACCCATTTCGACTGGATTCGTCGCCCCGATTGGTGCACCCATATCGGTAGCGATAAATCCTGGTGTGACGGAATTAATGATGAGATCCGGTTCCTCCATAGCCTGTAAGGTTGTGTAGGCATTTAAAAAGGCCTTACTAATCCCATATGGATTTTGTCTCAAATCCATTGTTTTGGCCATTTCATCTAATTCTGCAATCCCACCAGGAATCATCCATGGTTGTGCAAATTTCGATTTCAATACCCTATTTGAGACACCTGAAACCCAATTCGGTCCTGATGCCGACGCGACATTGACAATTCGTCCACCTGGTCGCTTTAGTAACCGTGTCAATGCATCATTGACTCGACGTGGGCCCCAGTAGTTGGTATTCATCACATCCTCACCAGGATGTCCAAAGGCAATCCCAGCATTATTTACAATCCCAAACAATTTGTCAGGGTAGGATGTTTCAATTTCTTTCGCTGCTTTTTGGACACTATCATCACTCGTCGTATCGAGTTCGATGACCTTTAGACGATTCTTACAATCATATTGTTTTATCAATTCATCCGCCACCTGTTGTCCACGTGTCATCGATCGTGAACCTAAGATGACATGAACATCTGGATGGTCACGGATAAGGGTCTTACATAATTCCAGACCAATCCCTCGACTAGCACCGGTCACGATGACAGTCTTCTGCTGTCCAGCGAATGCCATCGATCCTATGAACAAGTAGAGAGAAGAAAGAAGAACACGTAGAACGAGGCACAAGGGCATCGCACAGGGTGTGTGTGTCCTCTAGCTTTCGATGAAATCGTCTCGCAGACTTCCACCTACTCTACTCGATGTATGGAACGAGAAATGCTGGAAAGCTTGGAAGCAACAAGTGGAAAAAAGGAACTTATTTGTTAATCAAGGCCGCCGAGGCCTGCACAGTCAATTCTCCATTCGTTCTCTTATTGTGACGACCACCTCGATCTTCCCCCAGCCATCGACTCAAACGAATACACACCAGAAAAGTTTCGTCGCTCCGCTGTATACATACGGGTTTCAACCTTTCAAGAGGTCGAAGACGATCCCATGAAAAACGCCTGGTAAAACGATCGGGACAGTGATACACACCATTTCTCTCCTGGCAATTTCAGGACTCTACAATCCATAAAGGACTCTCAAAAAACGGAGAGTAACTGCAGTGATTGGACATCTCTTCATTCACCGAAGGAACACACAAGTCATGTCAGCACCATCCAAGGCACCAGCAATACGCCTTACGGTACGATCTACGACGCCTCCGGTACCGAATCTATCCAATCCACCTCCTGCGAAGAAACGTCGATTCGTCCCGCCCGCGACCCTTAAGGTGAATACTGCACAGGCGCAGGAACTTCATTTAGTACATCAAAATACGAACCTTAGTATCGTCTTGAGTAAGGAGGATGAATGGCACGCACAGGGGATTTCTACGTTATATGTCATCGATCGATCGAATGCCCTAGCCGGAACTTCGAATGTGGGAAATGCGTCATCCCCCGTCAGCCTCGCATTGCATTTGAAGGGATCTTGTCAAGTCCAAAGTATCGTCATACAGGCGATAATTGGAGGATCATTAGTCTCCCTCCCCCAGACGACCTATCAACATGTAGATCCATTGGAACGAGTCCTTACGAAACCAGCGGCTTCCTTTACCCTGGATGATGTCGTCAGTAAGGAAGTCCGTCATGGAGCTGATGCTCAATCGACTCGGGGAGCTGTGGGTATGACGAATGCATTACGAGCTGCCTCTATTGCGAGTCAATTGGGTGAACTACGGATGAGTGCTATCTATCCCATGACGAATAAGGCGAATGCCCATGAATCGATTTTAATCGATTGTTGGAAACGAGATCTTTCTGGCTCTACCCCATCCAAGACGAATGATTCACGGATGGGAGGAGGAGCAGGAGATCCAGCCGAGGCACGACAGGCACCTCGTCGTAATAAGCGTATCGATTGGATTGCGAGGACTATGGCCAACTCCAGACTTCAAGCAATGAAAATTGTCGTACGGTATTCTATTTTACTGGGTGGTGGAGACATTGTCCATTTGGGAGGGTTACATGCCTGTACTCAGAATCATACACCTCATATATATACCACCGCCGGAGTTTATGGAGATCCTGAAGGTCCTCGATCATGGGTACCGACTCTTGATTCGGCATCGTCACATCATCGTGCATCTCATGAATTATGTGTAAAAGTCACAGCACCGATGAGTGAGGGGATTCAGGTGGTAGGATTCGGTGAAGATATGGGTGCCTCTCAAACATTTTTACATGATACCCTGAGTTCTTCGGAGAGTGCTGTATTGGGCCATGAACATTCAAGATTCGTTCAGGGTATTCGAGCCGAACCAGTGTCACAAATACCAGATGGACCTCACCTGATTCCACCGGATAGTACACCCCTATCATCCATTCTGGCCACCACTATTTGGCGGACAGCCAGTTGGTTACCGATCCCTGCACGGTCATTGGGATTCGCTGTTGGACCCTTTCGTATCGTGGAGGATCCTGAGTATTTTGGTGATGAAGAACAACGTCAGACTGCCACAGAAAATGGCGAAGGAATTCGGCAGGCCTACTTCTGTCCAATCTTTGCTCGTAAATTCATCCACGCCCAGGCATCGTTACAGCTTCTGCCCAATACTCGAATCGAGATTACCCCTTTGTCGAACCAACAGAGAGAATTGATGGAGGGACTTGATCAGAGTGTGATTTCGTCAACGGTCGGAGTCCCGAATCGAGCTCTCTCATTGATGAGGGATGTACTTGCCGTTCCTTCTCTTCGGACTGTGTCCTATACGCAGGTATGGATTCCGCAGGCAGTCCATGGTGGAAGTACCAGCGGTGCTTTACACTGCTGCCCCGAAGTCCTTATCAACCCGTTTTTGGGAGGTGCCATTATGGATTCAAGGCTATTGCCTCCCATCGGTCATCGCTTGCCATATCACCATGGAGGTCGTGTGTTGCAATTTTTACAAGCCCGAAATGCTGTACGTGGTTGGATTACGTCGGCTATTCCCCTTGGAGGACGTGACGACGTCGGACAGGGATACATACATACTTTGATAGAATCTTTGATGATGCATGTATACGAACGTGGACATGGAGCCCATGGTGAAGGAGGCGCTGCTGGTGGAGCTTACTTCACGAAACGATTTGCGAGTGGAAGTGGATTGAATAGTTCCAACTTGGATTTTCTGCCCATTCAAAACATTGAAGATCTTGATATAGATGTGGTCGTTGGTAGTGTCATTGGAGCGGTCCCAGTCGAAGATAGAAACAATGATCAATTGTGGCGATCAGCGACGAATGGTACAGAATCCCATACATCGGGTATGGATGAGCTTTCCGTGCGACAACTATTTTTGTCAGACTGTGTCAACGCTTTGGAACGAGGGAATGACAAGGATCGTTTTTTACCATCTCCTTCTATGGGATGGATGGGATCTCATCTATCGTTGAGTTTTCTATCCAGCAATGCCAGTTCGAGTTCCGAGTTAGGTTGTGGTGCTGTCGAGTTGATGCACCCAATCGGTGGTCTTGTATATCGGTCTCTGAAGGGTGACGTCGTCCGTCGGATCGTGTCGGGCCGTGCCGGAATATCGAATTTTATCCGACTTATACGGGCGGCCTTCATCGCAGCTCATTTGGATGACATGGGCGAAATACAACTGAAGTATCCTCCTCCGAAGAAGCAGAAACCTGGTGCACCTGAGCAAGCAGCCGACATGGGGGAAAAGGATAAGGATGAAATCGAGCCAATCAAACCTCGATTTATCGTATGCGTGAACGAATTACTGAAGAAGAAGGGTTTGACCCATACATTATTCACTCGTGCGTTACAGAATTTGGCTGGTCGTATCCGTGAGCCCCAACTTTTGGGGACCTTGGTAGACGCAGAGCGTGCGGCTATTGACCCAAGGACGAACCGACCCTTTGTTGATCCCGAGGGATTTCCGAATTCCTTTATCAGGGGATCTTCCCAACTGTACCTCAAAGTTGGTGTACACGTAGAACCCGCGAAAGATATCGGAACCGGAATAACGAAGGGGATTCAGTTGCAACTGTATGCAGAGCCTGTCATTCCGGAAGGAGGTATTTCCTACGGCGGCTCCATTACTGTCAGA
>Ga0194115_10003198_pt1 | contig 18558 bp, 16 predicted proteins | sample TA2MahsurfametaG_3_FD_148656 | JGI IMG/M metagenome (GOLD analysis project Ga0194115, IMG submission 148656) | Freshwater microbial communities from Lake Tanganyika, Tanzania - TA2015002 Mahale S4 surface | ecosystem: Environmental > Aquatic > Freshwater > Lake | place: Tanzania: Lake... | reverse complement strand
AAAAATATATTTGGAGAACCTTTAAATAAAGTAGCTAATTATCTACATTATGCTGACGCCTTCATTGGATTAGGTTCAGGATTATCTTGGTTTAACTGGGCTTTAGGAAATCATACTTATATGATTAATGGTTTTTCTCGTCCTGGTCATGAATTTACTTCTAATATAACTAGAATTTATAATGATAATGTTTGTATATTTTGTTGGAATGATCCAATACATGTATTTAATGCTGGAGATTGGGATTGGTGCCCTGTATATAAAGGAACAGAATTACAGCATGTTTGTCAAAAATCAATAAAACCATTACAAGTATTTAGTAAATTAAAATTATGAGTAAAGTATTAGTATTTATAAAATCTTTATCAATTGGAGATACAGTAGCTGCTATTCCTTATATTAGTAAATTTCAAGAAATAAATTCAACAGACGAAATTTATGTTAGTATAAATGATTGGATGATTTCCTATTTTAAAACTATTTATCCTAATTTAAATTTTATAGGTAAAAATTCAAACGAAATATTTGATAAATCACTTTTTTTAGATTATAATTTTAATAAACCTATTCAACAAGGATATGCTGAACAATTAGGATTTATAGAAGCTTCATACATTAGGCCTAATATATTAATTCCTAATATGGAACGTCCTATAAAAAATAAATATATTACTATAGGAGTTCATTCAACATCACAATTAAAATATTGGAATCATCCTAAAGGTAAAAAGGTACAACCTGAAGCTCCTTATTGGAATGAATTATGTGGAATGATTCGTAAAGAAGGTTATACACCTGTTGTTGTAGAACAACATGAAATGTTTGGGTGGGCACCTTATAAAAATGGTTTACCAAGTAAATCAAATAAAAAATTTGAACAATCATTTTTAGAATCCATGAACCTAATTCACCATTCCGAATTTTATATTGGACTATCATCAGGTATGTCTTGGGTTGCTCATGCAATGGGTAAACCAGTAGCCATGATAGCCAATTTTACTGAAGATTGGAATGAATTTGATTTATCATTACTTGATTATATTAGAATAACAAATAAAAATGTATGTCATGGATGTTGGAATGTAATAAATAAAGAATATAGTTTTGATGTTTCTGATTGGTATTGGTGCCCTAAATATAAAGATACTGATAGACAGTTTGAATGCCATACATCAATTACACCAGAACAAGTATTTAATGATATAAAAAAATGGATAAAATAAATTTAGAAACTTCAAAATTTGATGCTGGTGATTGGGATTGGTGTCCTATTTGGAAAGGAACCGATAAACAACATATTTGTGAAAAATCTATATCTCCTAAAGCTGTTTTAGATAAAATTCAACACTTATTATGAAAGTAGCAATTATAGGAAAATCAGGTGTTTTAAGTCAAGAACTACAAAAAATTTATTCTAATTTAGTAATTCTAGACAGTTTTAATTATAATATTACTGATTCACAAACTACCAGAAAAATAATAGAAATAAATCCAGATATTATTATACATGCCGGGGCTGTTACTAATTTTACTATGGTAAAAAATAATCCTGTTTTAGCAATTAATACAAATATAGTAGGTACTGCTAACATTTCTAATTATTGTATTCAACATAATAAAAGACTAGTATACATCAGCACAGATTACATTTATGAAGGAACAGTAGGTAATTATAAAGAAACAGATACTATTCTTCCACATAATGAATACGCTTGGACTAAATTAGGAGGTGAATGTAGTGTGTGTTTAGTTCCTAACCACCTTATCATCAGAACAAGTTTTGGATCAGATAAAGATTACTATGAAAATTCTTGGACTAATCAATTAGTAAGTAAAGATTATGTTGATGTTATTGCTCCTATGATTTTAAAAGCAGCTTTATCAAATGTTAATGGAGTATTAAATATAGGCACTGAATCTAAAAGTATTTACGATTACGTTCAAAAACGAAATAAAACAAACCCAATCCAAAAAGAAATATCTACAAATTTTACATTAAATACAGAAAAATATGAACAATCATTCTTACATTAAAGAATGCCCCATAACAGGTCAGGATGAACAAATTAAATATTTTGATTTGGGTAACATACCTTTAGTGAATAATTTATGTAATACTAGAGAAGAAGCCTTAAATGCAGAACGTTTTCCATTAAACATAAATTATTATCCCTCATCAGGTGAGTCTAGTTTAAACTTTGCTGTTGACAGTGAGTTGTTATTTAAAAATTATTTATTTAAGTCTGAAGTTAACGTTCCATATATTAAACATTGTAAAAAAATGTTTGAATTTATTCAGGAATATGTAAAAATAACAGCGTTAACTAAAATAGTAGATATTGGAGGAAATGATGGAACATTATTAGCTGCTTTTAAAGAAGTAAGTAAAAAAGAAATCAATGTATTAAATATAGACCCATCAGAAAACTTAGCCCCTTTATCAGAAGCAAAAGGAGTTCCTACATTAACAGAATTTTTTGGAGTTAATACCAGTAATAAAATAGGTAAAGTAGATATAGTTACTTCTACAAATGTATTTCAACATTTAAAAAACATTAATGGTTTTGCAGAAGGTGTTAGTAAAATTTTAACTGAACATAGTATTTGGATATTAGAATTTCCTTATTGGATTCATGATATGAAAACAAATCAATTCGACCAAATATATCATGAACACATGTATTACCACTCAGTTACCCCTATGAAAATGATGATGGAAAAACATGGAATGAAAATAGTTAATGTTACTAAACAAAATATTCATGGTGGAACTTTAAGATTAGTCATTGCTAAAAAAGAAAGTAAATTAACACCGGATATTACAGTTGAGGCTTATCTACAATTAGAAAAAAATTATGGTTTAGATTATCACATTAGGTGGGGTGAACAAGTACAAAAACACATTATAAACTCTAAAATCTTTATTATAAACCTAAAAAACTCAGGTAAAACTATTTATGGATTTGGGGCCGCAGCTAAAGGTTGTATTTATTTAAATGCTATGGAGTTAAATGATTCACACCTAGATTGTATTATTGATGATACAGATTTAAAACAAGGTAAGTTTGTACCGGGTACTGGTATTAAAATTGTAAGTAGAGATATTTTAAAAGAAAAACAACCCGATTATATTTTAATTTTAGCCCATAATTTTTCAGAATATATTATAAAAAGTTTAAAAAACACATATAATGGTAAATTTATTGTTTTAGTACCAAGTATTAAAACGATTTGGTAAAAAAAACAAAATCATAGATATTTATTACAAATGGCACTAACTCTTTCAAAAACAGGTATAGCAGATGGGCAAGTAATTACAGCCGCTCAAATAACACAAAGTATAGACGCTTTAACAGGAGCAGCAGCCTATAATATAATTATTTCAGGTTCATTAAATTTAACCGGATCTGTAATAACTGGTAGCACAGCAAATATTACATCTATTACCGGTAGTTTATTCGGTACGGCCTCGTTTGCTACTTCAGCATCTCAAGCTATTAGTTCTTCACAGGCAATTACAGCCTCCTTTGCTTTTTCATCCTCAGTATCAGTTAGTTCCTCATATGCACTTTCAGCATCTCAAGCTATTAGTTCTTCACAGGCAACTACAAGTAGCGTAGCTGAATCTGTAAAAGTTACTAATAATGCTACTACTGATCAATCTTTTAGATTATTGTTTGTATCACAGCTAGCTGGTTTACCGAATCCTAATAGTGATGGATATGCCCAACCCCGTTTTGATTCCGGTTCCGATGGTTCTGGATTGTATTATAATCCTTCAACGGATACCTTAAACCTAAAAAGAATATCGGGTTCAAATGATGGTAATGTAGATTTTTTTGGAACCTCATCCTATGCTATATCCGCTTCTTATGCTGAAAATGCTACAAATGCTACTAATTTTATTCCTAGTTTTGTAGGAATAGACAATGTTACTTACACAGCATCTACTAATCCTTATTTAATTGATGGTAATGCCCCTTTTAATATATATGTTTCCCAATCCGCAACTGAAACTTTAGGGCTACGTTTTACTTCCGCGGGGGTAACCTCTGGCAAACAAATAAATTTTACTCCTCAATATCAATCAACTACTCTAAATACAACCTTTATAGCAATATCTGCCTCAGGGGTTAATGTATATGGAATTAGTGGCACTAGTGCTAGTGCTGGTACTACCGCCCTAGCTGATACTTTAGTAAATGGAAGCGATGTAAATAATCTTACATTCCAATACATTGGTACTGCCTCACCTCCAATATTTCCTACAACAGGATGGTATTTAATAAATGTTAATCAAAGTTAATATTTTTAGTTTTTTTAATATATTTATCATTGTAAAGGTTTCTGTTAAATAAGTTTTTATAAATGAACTTTTGAACAATTTTAACATATTTATAAACAAATAAAATAAATTAGAAATGGCAGAAACACTTTTATCTCCAGGCGTACTAGCAAGAGAAAACGATTTAACAGTTACCTCCAATATACCCTCTGCAATTGGAGCAGCAATTATAGGTCCTACTGTAAAAGGTCAACCTTTTATTCCAAGAAAAGTTACTAGTTTTAATGAATATTTAACTTATTTTGGTAGTAAATTTATTAGCGGTTCAAGTCAGTACACTTTTCTTACTTCTACAGCTGCTTATAATTATTTCTTAAACGGTGGAACTAGCTTATGGGTAACAAGAATTGCTTCTGGTGCTTTTTCTCCAGCAACTTCATCTATTATTACTAGTGGATTACACGCAACTTCGGCTTCATTTACTTTACAAACTTTAAGTTGGGGTTTTAACCAAAACAGCACTGGTTCAGAAGGAGTTAGTGGTTCTTTACCTAGTGGTACAGTAGATAATCTTCGTTGGCAAATAGTTAATGCTAATACATCTTCAGGTACTTTTACCTTATTAATTAGACAAGGTAATGATACAGTACCTGTTCCTACAGTATTAGAAACTTGGACTAACTTATCGTTAGATCCTACTCAAGCAAATTATATTGAAAAAATAATTGGTAACCAAACATTTGCAACTTCTTCAGATAATTTATATGTTAATACAACTGGAAATTTTCCTAATAGAAGTAATTATGTAACAGTAACTTCAGTAGCGTTAAAAACTCCAAATTATTTCAATAATGCTGGTGTAGTTGCTTCTAATGTTTATACTGCTTCTATTCCTTTAAATGCTAGTGGTTCTTTTGGAGCTGGTGTTGGAGAAATATCCGGTTCATCTGGTGCTAATTATTATAATAATATTACTGATGGTAATATTCAAGGATTTACAGCTGCTAATTATTCAACAGCTATTACTTTAATGTCAAATGCTGATGAATATGCCTATAATATAATTGCTATTCCTGGATTAACTTATGGTAATGCAAATGGTAGAGCCCAATTAAATAATTTAATTAACAACACACAAAATCGTGGTGATGCTATTGCAGTAATTGATACTGAACTTTGGGGGGGAACAGTTGCTGCTGCAACAAATACAGCTAATTCAGTGGATACTTCTTATGCTGCTACTTATTGGCCTTGGATTCAAACAATTGATCCTGTTACAGGTGAATTTACTTGGGTACCCGCTTCAACTTATATTCCTGGAGTTTATATTAATAATGATACTATTGCTGCTCCTTGGTTTGCACCAGCCGGTTTAAATCGTGGTGGAATTTTAAATGCTGTTAAAGCAGAAAAGAAATTAACCCAAACAGATAGAAATAACTTATATCAAAATAAAGTTAACCCAGTTGCAACATTCCCAGGAACTGGAGTTGTAGTATATGGACAAAAAACATTACAAACAAAATCATCTGCTCTTGACCGCGTAAACGTTCGTCGTTTATTAATTGCTTTAAAAACTAGAATTAGTGAAATTGCTAATAATTTAGTATTTGAACAAAACACAATTGCAACTCGTCAAAACTTTATAGCAGCAGTTAACCCATATTTACAATCAGTACAACAACAACAAGGTTTGTATGCCTTTAAAGTAATTATGGATGATTCAAATAACAATGCTGAAACAATTGATAGAAATCAGTTAATTGGTCAAATTTATTTACAACCAACTAAAACAGCTGAATTTATTTACTTGGATTTCAACATTACTCCAACAGGTGCAACATTCCCCGGTTAATTTTTTAAAAGATAGAATATTTATAACAAAACCAAAATAATAAATAAAAAATGGCAATCTTAGATCCAAACCAAATATTTTTTACCGCGTTTGAACCCAAATTAAAGAACAGATTTATTCTTTACGTGGATGGTATTCCTGCCTATTTAATTAAAGGTGTGAGCGGTATGGGTTTTTCTCAAGAAGAAATTGTATTGAACCACATTAACGTTTATCGTAAAATTAAAGGTAAATTAAAGTGGAACGATTTAACAATGACCTTGTTTGACCCAATCACTCCTTCAGGCGCTCAAGCAGTAATGGAATGGGTACGTTTACATCACGAATCAGTAACTGGTCGTGATGGTTATTCTGATATGTATAAAAAAGATTTAACTATTAACGTATTAGGTCCCGTAGGTGATATTATTTCTGAGTGGGTTATAAAAGGTTCATTTATTAAATCAGCTGATTTTGGTGAATTTAACTGGGATACAGAAGCTGAAGCGCAAAATATTTCTGTAGTATTAGGAATGGATTATTGTGTATTGAACTTCTAATTAATAAAAAAATTAAAAAAAGCTCGCATTTTTTGCGAGCTTCTTTTTTTTTCATATATTTATATACGACACAAAAGTTATCTTAAAATAATAATTTATGACAAAACAAAAAGAAATAAATGGTGCCACAGAAACCATTTCAAAATTTAAATTTCCTTCCGAAGTAGTTAAATTGCCTTCAAAGGGTCTTCTTTATCCATCTACTAATCTTTTATCTAAAGGAGAAATTGAGATGAAATACATGACAGCAAAAGAAGAAGACATTCTAACAAACCAGAATTTTATTAAACAAGGAATTGTATTAGATAAACTTCTTCAATCATTAATTTTAACAAAAATTGATTATGATGATTTGTTAATTGGTGATAAAAATGCTATTATGATTGCTGCCCGTGTATTAGGTTATGGTAAAGATTATAACTTTATGTATGATGGAGAAGAACAAACGGTTGATTTAAGTAAATTAGAATCTCAAGAATTGGATGAATCAAATTTATTAGCTCCTAATAAAAATGAATTTAAATTTGTATTACCCAAATCAGATAATGAAATTACGTTTAAATTATTAACAAATAAAGACGAAAGAGATATAGATAATGAATTATCTGGTATTAAAAAGATTAATAAAAATTTATCTCCTGAATTAACTACTCGTTTAAAATATATTATATTATCTGTTAATGGTGATTACGATAAAAAAACTATTCGTGATTTCGTAGATAATTATCTATTAGCGCCTGACTCTAGGGCTTTACGTGATTGTATTAGGAAGACGCAACCCGACGTTATAACTAAATTTAAATATGTTGATGTTGATGGTGTTGAGGAGGACATCGAAATTCCTATCACTATTAACTTTTTTTGGCCTGACGCCTGAGGATAGATTCGGTTTATTTAAAGAAATCCATGAAATAGTATTTCATGGTAAAGGTGGATATGACCATGATACGGTATATAATATGCCTATATGGTTAAGAAAATTTACTTATTCCGAACTAGAAAAATTTTACAATAAACAGAATAAAAAAGATACAGATCCATCATCCGATGGAAGGACAACCTATACTCCACTAGATTTTATCGACCCAGCAGCCGCTAAACAAGCCCTACATCAGGCAAAAAAATAAATTATTAAATATTTATAACAAACACTTTGATTAATGGCTGAAAACTACGATAAAGCAAAATTTAAAAAAGAGTTAGATGAATTAAATAGACTCAAAAAACAACTTGGAGAAGAACCTATTAATGTAACATTTGATGCATCAGGTATTCGTACATTAACAGAAGAATTAGTTAGAACTAGAGATCTTGTTGACGATACTGTAGATTCAATTACGAGTTTATCTACACAATGGAGAAATGTATCTGAACAAGTAGGTAAAACTAATCAGGGGTATAAATTAGCAAGTAGTAGTCTTGATAAATTAAAAGATATTTCTGACAAATTAAGATACTCATCACAGGGTATTTCAGACTTATCAACAAAAGATATTAGATTATTAAAACAGAAAAATGAATTAGCATTTGCTGATTTAAAATTATCAAAACAGTTATTAGAAGAAAGAAAAAAATCAGGTACAGCTACTGCTAAAGAATTAAATACATTAGAAGAAATTACTGCTCAAATTGAAGGTCAAGCCCAAACTTATCAAGATCAGGTAGCATTACTTAATAAAGCATATAAAGAACAAAAACGATTAGAAAGAGCTCAAGGTTTAACAGGTTCTATACTTAAAGGTAGCAATAAACTTTTAGAAAAAATGGGAGTGAACAGCGATGTTCTCTCCGAAGCTTTTGAATCAGCATCCGCTGCTGCTGAGTCTATGGCTAAAAGAGTAACTAAAGGAGGTACTCAAGCTGCTGGTTTGGGAGGTAAATTTAGAGTAGCGGGAGCTGCTATTGGTGCTTTAGGTAAAAGTTTAGCTAAAAATTTATTAGACCCATTAGTTATTGCTGGTGGATTAATAAAAGGTATAAAAGCATTATTTAAAGGAATCGTTGGAGGAATAAAATCTATTTTTGGTAAAATAAAAGGATTTTTAGAAGAACAATTTGAAAGAGGAAAAAGTGCAGCTCGTACATTTTCAGAAGAAATTCAAGGTTTAGCTAGAGGATTAGCTCTTACTCAACAAGGAGCATCTCAATTAATGGCTTCTGTTGCAGGATTAGGTCCAACAGCAGCCGCTAGTAAAAGTGCTATTGAAGGAATTTATAGTGCTATGGATAGCACTGAACAATTAAGTGCTAATACATTAAAAACATTTGTAGGTCTTAGTACATACGCAGGATACTCAGCAGATTCATTAGTTGAAATACAAAAAATGGCCAAACTTACAGGCCAAGATGCTGGGGTAGTAGCCGATGAAATTAATTCAACAGCCGCTGGTTTAATTAAACAAAATAAAGTAGCTACTAGTGTTAGATCAGTATTTCAAGATGTAGCTAAAGTATCAAATAATACTAAATTAGCATTTGGTAATTCAACAAAAGCAATTACCGCAGCGGTTGTTCAAGCAAAACAATTAGGTATTAATATCGATGATGTTATTAGTAAATCTAAAGGGTTTTTAGACTTAGAACAAAGCATTTCAGCAGAACAAGAATTACAAGCTTTAACAGGTAAAGAAGTAAACCTTGATAAATTAAGATATGCTGCTATAACTAGGGATGCTACGGCAATGGCTGATGAATTAGGTAAAATTGTAAAAGATTTAGGTCCTGATGCTGCTAAAAATGCTGTTGTATTTGAAAGTTTAGCTTCTGCAACTCAAATGAGTGACGAAGAGTTATCTAGCATGTTAAATGCTTCTAAAACAATGAAAGCTGTTGGGAAGGATTTAAATGAAAATGCTAAAAAAGGTGCTGACTTTAGAAAAGGAGCAGCAACACAAGCGGAAGTTGAAGAGGAAAAGGAAAGAAAGAAAAATGCTAGTGGATTAAAATTTTTTAAAACAATATTTCCCTTATATCAAAAGTTTGAACATTTAACAGTTTCTATATCTAAAAAGTTTTCTGATTTTTTTGGTAAAAAATTCGAATCTTGGTTTAATGATCCTAAAACTAAAAAAGGATTAGAGGACTTAGCACATACTGTAGAAAAATTTGTTGATATGCTCCTAGGAAATGGAGGATTAATTACAAATATTTTTGATAAAATTTTTGGTACTGGAAAAAGTGTTGGAAATACTGTTATAGGTAAAGCTAATCAAATGCTTAGCCCTGAAGGAAGTATATTTAAGGGAGTTGAAGCCATTAATAAATTTCTTTTTCCTCCACCAAACCAAGAAAAAGGATTATTTGGAAAGATAATGGACACTATTAATAAAATAAAAAATTCCCAAATTATGAAAGATTTAAAAGACGGTGCAAAAAAATTTGTTGATGGATTATTAGTACTTATAAATAAATTTGTGGATTTTTATAATAATAATTCTTCTTGGTTAAGTCCCTTAATTAAAGCCTTAGGAGGTTTTATTGCTGGTAAAGCAATACTAAAATTTACAGGTTTAGATAAACTATTTAGCAAAGATTTATTCTTTGGTAAAAAAGGAGAAAGTCCAATGAATCCTTCTTATGTTGAAGTAGTTAATGGAATAGGAGGAGCAAGTTCAACTTTTACTTCAGATTTAACCTCTTCAAGTGGTACAAAAGGTAAAATGTCTTGGAATGAATTCCAAAAATCACAAGCCGGAAAAGGTTTAAGTCGACAAGAAATAAGTGCTAGATATAAAGACCAAAGTGCTAGTAAATTTACTAAATTTTTTAATAAATTAAGTAGAAGTCCTAATAGATTTTTAAAAACATTAGGTAGAGCAGGAAATATTGTAGGTAGATTTGGAGGTGCAATTAGTCGGGGTCTGGGGTTATTTTCTAGATTTGGAGGTGCAATTATGAACGTAGCTAAAAATATTGGTGGTTGGTTTAAAGGTATAATAGGAAAAATAGGAAGTGGATTAGCAGGAGCAGCAAAAAGTATATTTAGCGGTGCTAAAAATTTATTAGGAAAAGCTATTTCGGGTGGAAAAGGTTTACTAGGAAAAGCAGGTGGATTTTTAGGTAATTTAGGAAGTAAAGCATTAGGTGGATTAAAATCTGTAGGTAAAGGAATAGTAAATGTTGCTTCTAAATTAAACCCAATGAAATTATTAAAAGATGGGTTATTAGGAAAAGCAGCAAAATTTATAGGAAAAGCAGTTAAAGGAGGAGGTTTATTAAGCGCTTTGTTTGGTGCCGCTGATATTGCCTCTATTTTAGCAGATCCTAAAATGAGTAGTTTAGATAAAGCAAAAAGAGTAATCCCATCAGCAGCTGCAACTATTGGTGGTATTATAGGTTCGGTAGCAGGTTCGGTTTTAGGTCCTTTAGGAACATTTGGTGGTGGATTTTTAGGTTCTTTAGCAGGACAATTTATTGGAGAATCAAAACCAATTCAAGAAGCTTTAGCACCACCATTAGCAAAAGCATTAGGTGGTGAAGAAGTTGCTGCCGACTTTGTAATGCAAGGAGGTAGAGTACAACGTTTCCGTAAAGATGATCTTGTATTAGGTGGTACAAGTTTATTTGGAGGATTTAGAGGATTTGGAGGATCTGGAAATAATGGAAGAGTAGTCCAATTGCTTGAAAGACTAGTATCAGCAGTAGAAAAAGGAGGTAATGTTTATATAGATGGAAACAAAGTAGGAGTAGCTATTGCAAGAACAAATTACAGAACTCAATAATTTAATATTTATAACAAAACACATTAAAAAATATAACTATGGCACTTTTAGATTTATTACAAAAACAAGGTTCAGTCCTTAGCAAATTAGATGGCAAAAGCCCTAAAGCTGGTGAAAAGTATCAAGATTCACCTACCAACACAAAACTTACTGGTTTGTTAGCAAAATCTACTTTAGATTTAGATGGAATTACTCCTAAAACCTACAAAGAAAAAGTAACACCAGAAGCCCAAGGCAGAATTTAATGCCTAAAGGTCCTTTAGTAACTCAAACAACAGATTTAAGATCGTTAAAATACGGTAAGGATAGACCTTTTGGGGGAAATAGTAAACAACCATTTATACAAACCCCAATTAATAATGGTCCTGTAAATCCCTCTACAGAAAAATTTGGTACTGAAATATCTACCTCTACTAATGATCCTTCTAAATCTTTTGGAAATACTGGAGGTGTAGACCAGCTAGTTAGAGGAGGTTCATTACTTCCTGTAAAACTATCAGATGACGTTAGACGAATATCTAAATTTTTAACAACTGAACAAGGTATTAATTTTTTAGCAAAACAAGAAGGATTATATATTGCTGAAAATATTAGATTATATGGATTAGATCCTAGAAATTGGAAATTAATTTATAATCCTCTTTCCCCCATAATTAATACTACGTTAGCTCCAACTGGTATTAACACTCCTAATATTTTTAATTTTAAAAAACCAAGTACAAATATTGCTCGTCAAAGTAAGTACCAAGAAGGTAATACTTATCGATTAGATTCTGAAAAAATAATAGCTTCTTATTTAGATAGAACCGATAAATTAACAACTACTCCTTTATATTTTGGAAAACAAGTTGATCCTACTATATCTCAATTAGATACTGTTCCTTTTTATATTACTGTTATTAATAATGATGGTAAGGGAGTAAATACTTATTTACATTTTAGAGCGTATATTGAAGGATTAAGTGATGCTTATGCTGCTGAGTGGAATGCTGTAAAATATATGGGCAGAGGAGAAAATTTTTATTATTACAATGGATTTAATAGAGATATAAGTTTTAACTTTAAAGTTCCTGTATTATCATTATTTGAACAACAGTCCGTATATAGTAAATTAAATTATTTAGCTTCAATTATGGCACCGGATTATACAGATGGTGGTTTTATGAGAGGTAATTTAATTAAAGTCACTATAGGCGATTATTTAGTTGATGTTCCTGGTGTTGTTACTGGATTTACTTTTGCACCAAACGAAGACGCAGGTTGGGACGTAGCTAGAACCACATCTAAAACAAGTTTAGATAAACAAGGAAAATATATAACCCCCCCTACTACAGGAGGACTATCACCAGATGCTGTAAACAATGATTCAGGAGGTTATATAATGCCAAGATTAATCGAAGTAAGCGGGTTTCAGTTTAAACCAATTCATACCTTTATTCCAAGTAAAGTGCAAAATATATTTGTTGACTATGGTGCTCAATACAATAACTCACCTTTTATTAGTTTTGATAAAGCAGATGGGAGTACTAATTATGGGGGAGGATATGGATGGAATCAAGCTCAAGCAGATGCATTTAAAAATATGAAAGAACAGGCAGCTAAAGCAAGTGCTGAAGTTAATGCTCTTACAAGTACAATTAGTCCTCGAGGATTACAGGTGGTCCCGGCCCAGGTTTTACCTTGACCACCTGATGTGTAACAGGAATAAATAAATGCCTAATAGATATACCAACATACCTTTTAAAGATGCTCCAGCTCCTGTTGGTGATAGGAATACTGCTATTTATAGAACCAATAAATATCCTGAAATACCATTATCCGTAAATGATATTTATGTTATTACAACCTCAGGTGATAGATTAGATTTATTAGCACAACAATTTTATGGAGACTATAATTTATATTGGATTATAGCAACCGCAAATCCCGAAATCTTAGCTTTAAATTCATTATTTATTCCAGAAGGACTAGAAATTAGAATTCCAGCAAATGTTTCATCAATTTTGTTTTTATATAATCAACTAAATAGTATTTAATATGCCTAAAAAAGGTAATATAACAGGTCATCCTTTTGATATAGGGGTAAGACAGCAAATTGAAGTAAGAGAAAAATATTTAGGAGCTAACCCTAGAGCAGATAGACATCTTTTACTTTCAAGTAACCAAAATGCTTGGTTACGATTAGCATCCTCTATTAAAATAGTAAATGTTGATAATGATATTAATGATATTAAAGATATTAATAATGGACAAAAATTAACTGCGGCTAAAATACTAGAACAAAGAAAAATACCTATTACTTTTGTAGGAAGTAAATTAGCTCAAAAAGCAGTTTTGTTTGGAGGAGTATCAGGATACAATGCTCAAAATGGTAGTTTTCAAGCTTATGCTGGTATTGCTGATCCTTTTAATGTAAATGATCCTTTTACAGCAGCTTATGGTTGGGGAGGTATAACTGAAAATGGTTATAGACCAATGCCCGGTATCCAATCAGCCAATATTACTTTTTACAACAGAGGTGCTTTAATGAAAGCCGATATTTCTATCAAAGTATTTTCTATAGAACAACTTCAAGTATTTGATTTATTATATTTTAGAATTGGTTATACAATGTTATTAGAATGGGGTCACACTCTTTATCCTGGTAACAAATATGATTCCCAAATTGGAGATTACCCTTTAGTAGAAAGAAAAGACTACAGCACAGAATCCTTAAATATATTTTTTCAAGAACAAGGTGTTACTCAAAATAATGTTTTAGATGCCATTAAAAGAGAAAGACTTAAATCCTCATACAATTATGATGCGATGTTAGGTAAAATTGTAAATTTTAACTGGAAGTTTAATCCTGATGGGACTTATGATATTAATTTACAATTAATTAGTTTAGGAGATATAATAGAAGCTCTAAAAATTAATACAACTAGGGTTGATAACCCTAAAAACATAGTAACTCCTTCAAGTAAAATAGAAACTAAAACAAAAAAGCTAAAAGCAACATCAGAAGGATTATCAGCACAAAGAAAAAAGAATACTAACGATGATGAAGCAACAGACAAATCAAATGAAAAAGCAGAAGCCGCTGATGATCGAGCTGTGACTAGGGCCGACAGCGACTTACAAGCAAAAGCAGATGAGTTAATAGCTCTTATTAATGATTATCCAAATTTTAAAGCTAGATTTGAATCTTTAAGAGGAGCAACATCTGATGTTTTTAAAACTCCGGAGGAAGCACAGTTTGCTCAAATAAGGGGACCATTTTTAAAGGAGATTGCCCAAAATTATTTTGGGGCTGATAACAATGAAGCCAAATTAATAGCCCAAAAAGCTGATGAATGGATAACAAGTGCAGTGAAATATACGGAGGCTGTTAATAATAAAAATTTAAACCAAATTACAAAAGAAATAGAGGAAACAAATAAAGAAAAAAGAGATAATAGATTAGATGCAGAAGAAGCAGCTGTTGAAGCTGCTGAAAGAGCATTAGAAGCAGAAAGAGAAAGACAAGAATTAGCCCCAGAATCAGCCGCTGAATATGCTAATAAAACAGCATTTAATTCTCAATTATATAGTTGGATTGAAGACTTACAAAAAAAAGATATAATAAGTCATGAATTAAATCCAAAATTTAATCCCCAAAAATATCAAGACCAAAAACAAGTTTATCCATATTCAGTAGCAGCTGCTGGTGCTTATGAAAATAAAATTAAAACTTTAAATTTAATTAGATTAGAATTTCAATCACCCTCAGGTGTAGCAGGATATGATCCACAAAGATATCAACAATACTATGTTAGATTAGGATATATGTTAGAATGGATGGAAAATAATTTATTATTATATAGTTTATTAGCTTCTAATGATACTAATGCTACTGATGATAAAAAGAAAACACCTTATCTTACTATTGATACTGATCCTTATGCTAATTTTTGTTTAAGATTCCCCACTCAAATATCTACAGATCCTCAAATGTGTGTTATCCCTATCTTACATAATGATGTTGTAGAAGGATTTAAAACAACAACAGATACATCTGGAAAGGAAACAAAAACACCTACATCTACACAATTAAATTGGCAGTATTTAACAGGTAAAAAATATGAATTTCAAAAAGATGGAACTAAAAAAGAAGTATCATCTACGGCTCCAAACTTAACTTCTTATTTTATTAATCCTGTTAGTGAATTAACTTTAGATGTAATTAAAAAAGGATGGGATATTTTAAAGAAAAATGAATTAAATATAGAATACCTAAAATCAGATAATATTAATACTGAAGTCTCAGTAGATTTTTCTGTAGAAGATGTTCTTAAAAAGGAAGGTATTCCAACAACAGATAAAGAAATGGATAAAAAAGGACGTGTTATGAATATTATGGTTAATATAGATCATATTGCTCGTATTTTAAATGAAAATGTTGATGCCGATGGACGTGTAGTTTTAATTGCTTTTTTTACTGCTTTATTTGATAGTATAAATGATTGTTTAGGAAATGTGAATAAATTAGAAGCAGTATATGATGCTGATAACAACAAAATTAAAATTATTGAAGCCACTAATATTAAGGATGATGAAGAATCTTTAGTTGGTGATGATGATGGAGGACAAGTAAATATAAAACCAATTGCTATTTTTAATGTATTTGGTCTTCCTTTAGCTAATAGTAAAGGAATTAATCGAAAAGGTAGTTTTATAACTAATGTTGATTTTCAAGTCCAATTACCTCCATCATTTGCTCAAATGGCAACTGTTAGTGCACGTGCCCAAGGAGCCAATATCCCTGGAGAAAGTGGAACTTCTATTTCTAGATTAAATTATGGTTTAGAAGATAGAGTTATTAAAGATAAACTTGATGCTCAAACTATAGGTTTATCACAAAAAGGTAGTAATACAGATTTAAATTTAATATTTGGTAATAAATTAAATCAAATGAATACTTTAGTTGCCGAACTTTATGGTAATAGAAGATATGTTGCTGAAAACGTAGATAGTTTGAAATCAATAAACCGAGATGTATCTCTTTTTGCTGTAAATGCTGATGCTTTAAAAGGTAAAGGTCCATCACCTTTCTTTATACCATTTAATCTTTCATTAGAAATGGATGGATTATCAGGAATGAAAAACTATGAACGATTTGCTATAACAGAACAAATTTTACCTTATAGTTATAGAGCAGGAGATCAAGGTGGAGTAATTGATTTTTTAATTAAAGGTATTTCTCATACCATAAGTGATGGGAAATGGAAAACTAAAATAGAAAGTTTAGCTATAGCTTCAAATAGAAAACCCAAATAAATATAACAAATGCCATACTACCCATCCAATAGAATTGTAACTAATTTATATACCAACGGTGGTGAGTTTTTGGTATCATCTACATCATTACCTTATCAAGGTTATTACTATAAATTATATAATGGAACCTCATTTACCGGTAAAACCCCTAATGATGGAGTTTCCCAATTACTAATTCCTATTAGTGAACTCCAACCAAAACCCTCCCAAGAATTTTCAATAGTATCTATTGTACCTAGAACTCAACGTAGTCTTGAATTAAAAAAATACTTAGGAGCTAGTGGTGCTTCTTTAAATAATAAATTTATTCCTATTACTTATTATCCAAAACCTACAAAACAAGATTATGAATTAGGTGAAATACAAAGATACTTTGCTAAAAAGCAAAATGAATTTATTTTTATTGAAATAGATAAAAAAACATTTAATAATTTATTTTTTAATGATCCGGCTTGGTTGTGGCAATTATATATTCCCTTTAATATTCCTTGGGAAATAACAGGTGAAACCCAAACTGTAGCTGAAATAAATAGAAAAATTACATTATTGGCTGAAAAAGATTATAAAGTATTAGGTTTTTATCAATTTATAGAGAAAACAGGTGGATTTAATAAATTTTATCAATTTCCCAATATCTCTAATCTATATACCTCCGGTAGTGAATTTAAAACAGCCGATGGTCGAAATTATATAGGATTTTATCACATTCATGATAAAACAGGCCCTATGGTTGGTGCCACTCACACTAAAGAACCTCATGGACTTTTATTTCCAATAAATGAAACTATTGTCTCTAAGGCAATAAATCCACAAATACCTCAAGTAATAACTCAAACCACAAGTAGTTATACCCCTCCTTCTTCTCTAATGTCCACAGGTGGGGGGTTTGGTGGAGGTGGTGGTTTTAGTGGAGGTGGAGGAGGAGGAGGTTATTAAGCTTGGAGCCATAATCTTTAGTTTTTAATTTTACAAAATATTACAAATAATTAATTTTTTTTTAATTTGGAAACCTTAAATCCTTTTCGTATATTTATAACAAATAAAAATATAACAAAATGAAAGACATAATTAGAATGAACCAATTAGCAGGTATAATTACCGAAGGTCAAGCTAAAAAAATGTTAGAAGTATTGAATGAAGAAGAAACTATGACAATTCCTTCTTCACTTGTGACTAGATATGTAAATATGAAATCTGTATTTAATGATAAAGCCAAGGATCCAGAGTTAAAAGCTAAACTTATACCTATTATAACTGATTTTTTTCCTAAAAATCAAGATATAAGTTATCAAGAATTAGTGGATAAATTTGGTGAAGAAACAGCTAGACAAACAATACAGTTATTGTTTTCTGCTTATTTAGATGGAAGATTAGATCGTTTTTATACACCAATTGATAGATTATATCACGAGTATAGGGCATTCCGCTAAAAAATTTAACAATAAAAAAACAAATAAAATTAAGCTTGGGAAACCAAGCTTTTTTTATTACATTCATATCAATCAAGGTTATGTTTTGGTTAATTGAAACGGAAAAAGATTTAGAATATTTGAAGCAAAAGCCAATCAAAGAGGCATTTGTCGAAATAATTCCCTACCACGACAATATTCATCCGGCCTTCAATGGGTTGTCTCTAGTGTATATTAGACCGTTTAATGACACTAAAGGTTATATGTTATGTCTTGATCATAGTGAGACATTCTCGCTTAATAAGACGGTTATAAACGCTATATTACAAAGTATTGAGCGCGTATGGGTGCGGGATAAAAAACAAGCATTGTATTATTTTCCAATTAAATCCTTGCATGACCTATCCCAACTTATTCCTCCGTATATACAAGAACCCCCTAAAGTATTTAA